>JAABUN010000168.1_pt1 | contig 164975 bp, 144 predicted proteins | sample 5559311 | NCBI WGS metagenome assembly JAABUN01 (sample SAMN10711877, study PRJNA513370) | rock metagenome | isolation source: Antarctica rocks | place: Antarctica: Victoria Land, Siegfried Peak sud
GGGGCAGGTGAGCAAGCCGAAGTCCAGGCTGTCCTCCAGGCTCATCACCGTGATGTTGAGCGCGGCACCGTCGAAGATCGGACCGAGCGGGAAGTTGGCCTCCAGCTTGGCGCCGGCGGAGTAGAGGGGGAACTGCGGGCCGGGCACGTTGGAGACGGTGAGGTTGAAGATCGGGCGGTGGCGATCGGCCAGGCCCATCCGGGCGTAGAGCCGCATGGCCCGCTCGAACACCGCCGGGGCGGCGAACTCGGTCCAGTTGGTGAGCGTGTCGGCCCCGATGGCCTTCTGCTGCTCCTTGGCACCGCGCATGCCCTCGTGGATCGACCCGAGTCGCTCGACGGGGTCGCTCACGTCGGTGGAGAGCGACGTGAACATGGTCGACACCTGGTTGCCCATGTCCCCCCGGGCGTCCTCGGAGCGCACCGACACCGGGACCATGGCCAGCAGCGGACCGCTCAGCTCCTCGCCGCGGTCGTCGAAGTAGCGGCGCAGGGCACCGGCGCACAGGGCCAGCACCACGTCGTTGACGGTGGCCCCGAAGGCGTTCTTGACCCGCTTCACGTCCGACAGGGACAACGTGGTCACCGCCACCGATCGGGCCGAGCTGATCGAACCGTTGATCGACGTGGCCGGTGCGCTGAACGGCAGCGGCGCTAGGCCTCCGCCGAGCCTTCGGGTCAGGGAGCGCACGTCGAGCGCCGCCCGGCCGGTGCGTCGCAGGGCCTTGAGCACGCGGAGCGGTTGGCGCACCAACGACTGCGTGGCGTAGGTGAGCATCTCGATGTCGGACGGCACCTTGTCGGGCACCCACGCCTCGTCGGGGACGGGGTGGTCGACCACGTCGGGCGTGAGGTCGAAGATGGCCACCGTGATCTCCGAGCCGGACGCACCGTCGATGGCGGCGTGGTGGATCTTGGTCAACGTGGCCACCCGACCGCCCTCGAGGCCCTCGATGTACCACATCTCCCAGAGGGGTCGGGTGCGATCGAGCTGGATGGAGTTGAGCTCGGCGGCCAGCTCGGTGAGCTCGCGCATGCCGCCGGGTGCCGGCACGGCGACCCGCCGGATGTGGTCGTTGAGGTCGAAGTCGGGGTCCTCGATCCAGATCGGGAAGTGGAGCTGGAACGGCACGCTCACCAGCCGCTGCCGGAAGGGCGGGGCCAGGTGGAGGCGACCCCGAACCATGGCCCGCACCGTGTCGATCCCGAAGCCGGCGCCTCCGTCGGGCAGATCGCTGGGGTCGTAGATGGCCAGTCCGGACACGTGCATGGCCGAGGTCGGCGTCTCCATGGAGAGGAAGCCGGCGTCGAGTCCTGTCAGTCGCTTCATGGCCGAGACCCTACGTCCCGGTTCCTGACTCGGCCTCGGGCCGAAGGGCTCCGGTCTCGCCGACGCCGGTGATGCGAACGACCGCGGTGCCGGCCTCGTCGCTGGCGCGAAGGTCGACCTCGGCGGTGATGGACCAGGCGTGCTCGCCGGCGGGGTCGTCGAGGACCTGGCGGACGGTCCACGTGTCCGGCTTCTCGGTGATCTGGAGCCAGCTCGGGTTGCGGGCGTCGGGACCGATGCCGAGGGTGTCGTGCTCGGCGAAGAACGGCGTCATGGCCTCGAACCACCGCTCGGCGGTCCAGCCGCCCTCGGCATCGAGCGCGTCGAGCTCGTGCCAGCGGCGGTGAGCCACCAGCTCCACCCGTTGGAACATCGCGTTGCGCACCAGGACCATGAAGGCTCTCCGGTTGGCGGTCACGGGCCGCGGCGCGGCGTCGAGGGGCGCCTCGACGGGCACGTCGGCCGGGTTGCGCAGCTCCTCCCACTCGTCGAGCAGGCTGGAGTCGACCTGACGGACGAGCTCGCCCAGCCACTCGATCAGGTCCCACAGCTCGTCGGTCTTGGCGTCCATGGGCACGGTCCGCAGGAGGGTCTTGTAGGCATCGGTGAGGTAGCGCAGCACCGTGCCCTCTGAGCGGGCCAGTTGGTAGAAGCGCACGTACTCGGAGAAGTCCATGGCCCGCTCGTAGAGGTCTCGGGCTAACGACTTGGGCCTCAGCGGGAAGTCGGCCACCCACGGGTGGCTCTGGCGGTACACCTCGAACATGGGGTCGAGCAGCTCCACCAGCGGTTGGGGGTGGGCGATCTTCTCCAGCTCCGCCATCCGCTCCTCGTACTCCATGCCCGCCGCCTTCATCTGGGCCACGGCTTCGCCCTTGGCCTTGTTCACCTGGGCGGCGATGACCGGGCGGGGGTCCTCGAGCACGGCCTCGACCACCGAGACCACGTCGAGGGCGTGGGTCTCCGACTCGGGATCGAGCAGGTCGAAGGCGGCCAGCGCGAAGGGGGACAGCGGCTGGTTGAGGGCGAACTCGGCCTGGAGGTCGATGGTGACGCGGACGGTGCGGCCCTGCTCGTCGGGCTCGGCCAACTCCTCGACCACGCCGGCACCGACGAGGGCCCGCTCGATCTCGCCCGCCCGCTCGACGTGGCGGGCCTGGTTGGCCTCGGTCTCGTAGCCGTCGGCCAGCAGGCGAGCGAGCGCGGCGCGGCCGTCGCCGGGGCGGTCGAGGACGTTGAGGAGCATGGCGTGGGTGACCTGGAAGCTCGACGTGAGCGGCTCCGGTGGCGCCGCCACCAGGCGGTCGAAGGTCGGTTGGCCCCAAGACACCATCCCCGGAGGGGGCTTCTTCTTCACGATCTTGCGGACCTTCTTGTCCGCTGCGGTGCGCGCCGCCGCCTTGGCATCGGCCTTGGCGTTCTCGATGGCGTGCTCGGGGGCCAGGGCGATGACCGTGCCCATGGTGTCGAAGCCGGCCCGCCCGGCCCGGCCGCCGATCTGGTGGAACTCCCGAGCCGAGATGAGCCGGGTGCTGGTTCCGTCGTACTTGCACAGGCCGGTGAACACCACGGTGCGGATGGGCACGTTGATCCCGACCCCGAGGGTGTCGGTGCCGCAGATCACCTTGAGGAGACCGGCCTGGGCCAGGCGCTCCACCAGGCGTCGGTACTTGGGCAACATGCCCGCGTGGTGCACGCCGACGCCGTGGCGCAAGAAGCGCGACAGCGTCTTGCCGAACCCGGCCGAGTAGCGGAAGCCGCCGATGAACGCAGCGATGGCGTCCTTCTCCTCCCGGGTGCAGAGGTTGACGCTGAGCAGCGACTGGGCTCGCTCCACCGCCGAGGCCTGGGTGAAGTGGACCACGTACACCGGTGCCTGGTCGGTGGCGAGCAGCTCCTCGAGCACCTCGGTGAGCGGCTGGACCCGGAAGTCGTGCACCAGCGGCACCGGGCGCGACACCGACGTGATCACGGCGACCGGTCGGCCGGTGCGCTCGGGCAGGTCGTCGGTGAAGCGGCTGACGTCGCCGAGGGTGGCCGACATCAACACGTGCTGGGCGTCGACCAGCTCCAGCAGCGGCACCTGCCACGCCCAGCCCCGCTCGGGGTCGGCGAAGTAGTGGAACTCGTCCATCACCACCTGGCCGACATCGGCGTGGCGACCCTCTCGCAGGGCCAGGTTGGCCAGGATCTCGGCGGTGCAGCAGATGATGGGGGCGTCGCGGTTGACCGACGCGTCGCCGGTGAGCATGCCCACCCGATCCGCTCCGAAGGTGGCCGATAGGTCGAAGAACTTCTCCGATACCAGGGCCTTGATCGGTGCCGTGTAGTAGCTGCGCCGCCCGTCGGCCAACGCCGCGAAGTGGGCGGCGGTAGCCACCAGGCTCTTGCCCGACCCGGTCGGCGTGTTCACGATCACGTGCGACCCGGCCACGACCTCGAGCAGCGCTTCCTCCTGTGCCGGGTACAGGGCGAGGCCCCGCTCGGCCACCCAGGCCATGAAGGCGTCGATGACGTCGGCGGGGTCCCCCGACGCCGGCACCCGGTCGGCCAGGGTGGCGACACCGGTAGCCGACCTCGTCGTGACCGGCTGCGACAACTCGGCGGCGGCGGAGAGGTCGATCTCGTCGGCGCCGGGATCGACCTGGGTCACCGCCTCAGGCTACGAGGGCGCCGGTCCCTGCCCGGCCGGATCGTCGCACGACCGCAACCTCGTCGATGCCGGACCGTGACGTGGACGGGGCAGGTTGGCGCCGACGTCCACCCCCGCGCCGTCCAGGAGGCTCCCCATGCACGAGATCCAGCCGCGCACCCACCCGGTCGCCCACACGGACCTGACCGGTTCGGCGCCGCTGCCGTGGGAGGAGGGGCACGCTGCCCCGGAGGACCAGGCGGTCGGGCTCGAGCTGGAGCTGATCGAGCTGGTGGCCCGGCGCAAGGCCCTGCCCAGCGACGACCCTGCGGCCCGGCCGTTGGATGCCGAGATCGACGAGACCCTCACCCGGCTCGGTTCCATCACCCCGCTCGAGACCACCGGCTGATCGCCCGACCGCTCGAGCGGTCAGCTCACCAGGAGGTGGTGCCGGGGGCACCCTTGAACGGGCCCACCACCCTCGACGTGATCCACCCGCCGTAGAAGCGGCCTTCGTTGGCGGCCACCGGCTCGTCGTCGACGAAGCAATCCAGCTTCTGCGCGTAGAAGGCGACGTGGTCGCGCAGCGGCGCGAACGCCGAGGTGGGCGACGGGTACCACCAGGCCGCCTGTTCGACGACGGTGCTGTCGACGACCACGTCGGCGTAGGCGGCATCGCCCTTCCACTCGCAGTAGGTGGATGCGGCGATCGGCCGTAGCAGGCCACCGTCCACGGCGGTCGGCGGGAAGTAGTACGCCGGGGGTTGGCTGGTCTCCAGCACCCGCAGGGCCTGGCGGGTTTCGGCCACCACCGTGCCCTGGTGCTCGACGCGCAGGTGCGCTCCCGTCGGCTCCAGTCGAGGTGGGCGGGGGTAGTCCCACACCGACTCCTGTCCGGGTCCGGGCTCGATCCGCTGCGGTCGTGACACCGCCCCAGCCTGCCCTGCCCCAGCCCGCTGCGGTGCGCGACCGCTCGACTACGGCGGACGTTCGCAGATGACGGTATGGCCGACTCTGCGATACCGGGGTGCAGCCGCCAGACTGGAAGCCATCCCGATCCGAGGGGAACGATCCGTGGACCTTACCGTTGTTGCCATCCCTGCCTACTTCGGGGGCATGGGGGCGGAGTACCTGTGGCTCAAGCGCACGGCGGCCGAGCGCGGCCTCACACCGGGCGACTACGAGCGGCGCGACACCATCGCCAGCCTGTCGATGGGGGTGGGCAGCCTGGTGGTGCCGCTCGTGCTCGGGAAGGTGTTGCGCCCGGTCACCCCCGGCAAGGGCCGGTACGCCAAGGTGCTCATGGCCACCGCCGTGGGCGCGGCGGCTGCGACCACCGTGGCCGACGTGCTGGTCCGCAAGGGTGCCGGCCGGCTCGGTCCGGCTGGCGTCGTGCCGCCGTCGCTCCGGGCGGCGACCGACCAGGCCGGACGAGCGGGCGGCGCCGGGACCGGTCGGTCGACGAGGGTCGAGGCTGACGCTCTGCTCGACGGGTCGCCCGACGCGATGCCAGTTGGCTCGCGGTCGCCACGTCGTCGGGCCACTGATCTGGCCCGTCAGGTGGCGTCGTCGGCGGGAGCCACCGCGGTGGTGGCGGGTGGGGTATCGGTGGCCACCGGCTGGGCCACCCGCACCGCCGGGCGCAAGCTCTTCGGGCGCCGTCCCGGGCCCGACCTGGGCACCGGCCCCTTGGCCGTGGCCGGGGCCGTCCTGGCGTGGGACTTCATCTACTACTGGAACCACCGCCTGGCCCACGAGAGCCGCTACGTGTGGGCGGTCCACGTGGTCCACCACTCGAGCGAGCACTACAACCTGTCCACTGCCCTTCGCCAGCCGGTGGCCGACTCGTTCACCGCCACCATCCCCTACGGCGTGCTGGCCCTGATGGGGTTCCGGCCTGCGGTGATCGAGACGGCGCGGGGCGTCAACCTGCTCTACCAATTCTGGGTCCACACCGAGGCGATCAAGTCCATCGGCGTGGCCGAGAAGGTCCTCAACTCGCCGTCGCTGCACCGGGTCCACCACGGCTCCAACCGCAAGTACCTCGACCGCAACCACGGCAGCATCCTCATCATCTGGGACCGCCTGTTCGGCACCCACCAGCTTGAGGAAGAACCGGTCATCTACGGCCTGACCCGCAACATCGACTCGTACAACCCCGCCCGGATCGCCACCCATGAGTACGGCGACATGCTTCGCGACGTCCGCAGCGCCACCACCTGGCGGGACCGCCTGTCCTACGTGTTCCGCGGCCCCGGCTGGGCCTACGACCGCCGGGCCCAGACCGAGGCATCCACCGATGCCCTCCCGGTGGACCTCCCCGAACCCGTCGCTGCAGGAGTGGGCTGACCGAACTGGGTTGCAGTGAACTGGGTTGGGGTTTCCGCGCCCCAGCGCCGCAAACCCAACCCGCTACGAGGTTCAGCCGAGGCGGTCGAGGAGGTTGCGGGTGACCTGTTCGATCTGGGGGTCGCGTTCTTGGAGGCCCATGGCCCAGTCGGTGCAGCCGCTGGTGACCACCGTGCCGCCGCCGGGGCTGGTGTAGGTACCGAGCACGGCGTGGCCGTTGGCCAGACGATCGGTGGCTTCCTGGTCGTGGGCGCCGAAGAGGCGCTCGGCGTGGAACTCGAGCTCGGACAGCTGGCCCGGCTTCGGGGGCCGTGCTGCGGTCTCGCGCGTGAACGACGCTGCGGGCGAGGTGCCGAGGATCTCGAAGCCCTCCGGCGTGCCGTCGACGTGGGTCGGGTACGGGAGCCCGTCGCGGTAGGTGAAGTCACAGCCGTCGCACTCGTAGCCGACCACGGTGGCGGCGGCGCCGAGCAGGTCGCCGTACTCCAGGCCGGTGCCCTCGAAGAGCCAATGGCCGGGCCGGTGCACGGTGTAACCGCCGGAGCCGTTGGGGACCCGTCGGCCGATCCGGGCGTAGCCGCCCCGGGCGAAGCTCACCCCGGTCATCTCGTTCTCTGGACGACCGATGAGGTGGTCGCTCCAGATGCCGGTGAGCTCGGCCACCCGTTCGGTGTCGTACACCGGGTCGTCGGCGAAGCGCTGCTTGTAGCCGACCATGGTGGCCCCGTCGTCCTCGCTGCGGACCTGCCAGAACGAGGTGTTGCCGGTGAGGAAGGCGACGTTGCCGCCGCGGGCGATGAACGCTTCCACCACGTCGCGCTCAGCTGCGGTCCAGTACTCGTCGTGGCCCACCGACAACATCAGGGCGTAGCGGTCGAGGAGGTCCGGGTTGGCGTCGAGGTCGGCATTGGTGGCCACGTCGAAGGAGTAGCCGGCCGCTTCGGCCCAGGCCACGAACGGGTGCTCCCAGTTCGGCCAGCCGGCGGACCCGGCCCACTGCGACAGGTGGTTGATCATCAGGTAGCCGATGTGGGCGGCGATCTGCGGATCGGGAGGGTTGACCGACGACACCCGACGCCCGGCGCCCGGCGGCTTGTGCAGGTAGCCGGCCGCCATCGGGCGCTGCCGAGAGACGTGGGTGCCACCGTTGTAGAGGTTCGTACCGCCGAAGTCGTTGTAGGCGTCCCAGGTGTTGGTGCCCAACACCAAGAGGATGGACCGGTCGCTGCCAGCCGACGGGCGGACCACCAGGAAGGCCCGGTCGGTCGCTGACTGACCGTCGGCCTCGCCGGTGAGCAGGACCTCGTAGTAGCCCGAGACCCACGTGGGGTCGACGGTGACGGTGATGGCCGCTGGCCAGTCGCACCCGTTCGCCGAGGCGTCGTCAGGTACCGGGTGGTCGCCGACCTCGACCCCTTCGGCGCGGAACACGACCGTGCGGTCGGCGCCGATGCGGGCCACCTCCACGTCGACGGTGCCGGTCGACGCGGAGAGGTGCAGTCCCACCTCTCCGGTGGCCTCCACCGATCGCGGCCAGCAGTACCCCGAGACGGTCGGTCGTGCCATGGCCGGACCCTACGGTGGCGAGGGCTGACGCAGGTTCTGCTTGTCGGCAGGGTCGATCTTCGACCGGATCCACAAGGAGAACGAAGAAGGCCGGCTCAGACGTGTTGGGGGACCCGTGGGGCGGAGAGGGAGCGCGGGGTGATGTGGCTGCGGAAGGTGTAGGCGCCGATGGCCAGGATCAACGAAGCGGTGGCGATGGCAAGGATGCGATCGGTGGCGTCGGTCAGGAAGGAGTCGGACTCGCAGATCGGCCGGTTGTCGAACGGGGCGTTGGGTTGGTTGGCGTCCCGGGCGAGGGTCAGGCCCTCGTCGCAGGCGATGCGGTCGAGGAACTGGATCGGGCCCGGGTAGAAGAAGCCGCACACCAAGACGAACGGCACCGCCAGCAGCAGCAGCCGACCGATCCATGTGAGGACGATCTGTCCGGGAGAGCGCACCGGCCCCCATCGGCGGTTCTGGGCCACATGTGAGCCGAGCGCGATGAAACCGGACCGGCGACCGGTCAGGGGCGGGCGAGCCGATGGAGGAGGGGGACATAGGCCGCCAAGCGGGGCACGTCGATGCCCTCGGTGACCTTGCCGGCGTCATCCCATGCGCGGAGGCGCACCGCGTCGACGTGGGCGGGATGGCGCTCGAATCGAGCGCGTTCGTCGGCCGACATGGGCCCACCCTGTCGGGCCAGGCTCCGGACCGACCCGGCCGACAGTCCGTGCTGGTAGCCGGGGTCGACGGCGCAGCGGTAGCGCTTGGCCGCCACGTGCAGGGCGATGGGGCTGGTGACCGACGGCGGGAACAGGGCGGCCAGCCAGCGGGCACCCACCGCCTCGTGGACCAGGTCGGCCTGCATGTCAGGGGTTCGCCGGCGACCTTCGGGTGCCAGCGCGTCGAGATGGCGCGTTCGCACCCGAAGCTCGAGGAGGTGGCCGGTGTCGTGGACGAGGGCGGCGACGACCAAGGCGTCGTGGGCCCCCTCGGACCGGGCATGGGCGGCGGTCTGCAGGGCGTGGTCGAGCTGGGAGACCTCCTCGTCGTAGCGGTGCGGACCCCACTCCTCTAACAGGGCGACGACGTCGTCGACCGAAGCCGCCGAGTCGACCGATGGAGCCGCCATCAGAGGGACCGGCCCTGGAAGTCGTCGATCAGCGACACCTGGACCTTGCCATCGGCCCGGCCCCGGCCAGCGGCGAACCGAGCCTGCTTCTCCCGGTAGTAGTCGGCCCGCAGGTCGCCCTCCGACCGGGCGTTGTAGGTCGGGTAGAGCGCTCGCCGGGGTCGCGACGAGGTGTTGGGACCGCTTCGGTGGGGCGTGCGGGAGTGGAACCACAGCGTCCACCCGGCCGGGACCTCCACCGGGACCCACTCCAAGGTGGCCACCAGGTCGGTGCGCACGCAGCCGGTGTCGTCGGTGGGGAGCACCTCGTGGTGCATGGCCTCCACCACCTCGAGGCAGCCGTTGGCGAGCGTGGAGTCGTCGACCGCCACCATGCACGAGACGTGGTGGTCGACGAACGGGTAGGCGGGCGCGTCCTGGTGGGGTGCATAACCGGCCCCTCCCGGCAGCTTGTAGTTGACCTTCTCCTTGTAGAGCACGGCCTCCTCGCCCAGCAGGGCCGACGCGGTGGCCAGCATCGAGCCGGCGGTGAGCAGGTCTCGGAGCGCAGCGTGGAACGGGACGATGTTCTCGCTCCGACACAGCGCCGGGCCGTCGTCGGTGCGCTCGCGGTGGTGCATCCAACCGTCGCCGGCGTCGGGCCACGCCGCCACCTCGGCCACCCACGCCTGAAGGCGGGCCACCGCGTCGTCGTCCCGCAGGGTCTGGGTCAGCAACCAGCCCTTGTCGCCGAAGTGGGCGACCATGGCGCCCACGTCCTCGCTACCGAGGTCGCCGGCGCCGGGCGCGATGTCTCCGAGAACGAGGTCGTCGGTGCCGGCGCCTGCTGGTGCGTCCACGTGATCCGTCTCCCGGTGCGCAGCCGTCCGAGGTGGCGGCGTTGCGTCGGGCTCCGAGTCTGGCCGAGCGCTCACGGTGCGGCCAGATGGGCGGGCTGGTAGGACTCCGCCGGTGACCGCGGAGTTCCCGGTGCTGCCCTTCCGCACCACCCTCTACACCCCAGCCGAGCTCTTCGCCGGCTTTCGCAGCGACGACCCGACCTCCTACGCCGCCACCCTCGACCTGGCCGCCTACCGCTCTACCCGGCTGGGCCCCAATCGCGAGGTCGGCATGCTGCGGGCCCTCCACGACCAGTGCGTCACCGAGGCCCGCGACGCCTTCCTCGCCGGGCGACGGGTGGTGGCGGTCATGGGCGGCCACGCCATGGCCCGCACCGACACGGCGTACCGCCAGGTGATGACCGCCCGCCTCACCGGCCGGGGCGTGAGCCTGGCCGTGCCCACCTGGTTCTACGGTCACGAGCCGCCCACGCCCTTCGCCACCCACCTGGCCAAGTACTTCTCGAACTCCCTGCGGGAGGACGGCCTCTTGGCGGTGGCCGCCGACGGGATCGTCTTCGCCCCCGGGCGAGCCGGGACGCTCCAAGAGGTGTTCCAGGAAGCCGCGCAGAACTCCTACCGGGTGTTCCACGACCGCTTCAGCCCCATGGCGTTCCTCGACACGGATCGGTGCTGGACCGAGCGCTTCCCAGTGGGGCCGCTGCTGGAGACCCTCTTCGGCCCCGAGGACTATGCACGGTACGTCTGCATCAGCCGCGACCCTGACGAGATCCTCACCTTTCTGGCCGCCGCCTCCGTACAACCCTTGTGAGATCGCACGGTTCGGTTCCCCTGGACCCACCGTCCGGCGATCCACGGCGGTCCGCAGAGCCGTCGCCCCAGAGCCCGGATGGCGCTCCGGGCGCTTCGGTCTCCCGTCCAGGCGCCCCGACCGATCCCGGCGTTTCTCTTGCCAGGGACGCACCCTCGGCCGATGGAGCGCACGTGGAGACGGCCGACGAAGACCTCGCTGGCACCCCGGGATCGGACGTCGGACCAGATCAGAGCGTGCTGGTCGTCGCCGCGGAAGGGCCCGATGAGCCTGCGCCCGCCGAGGCACCTCCGGTCGACGACGTGCCCGGTCCACCCGTGGCGCCGGTGGCGCCCGACATCAGTTCGGAGATGCTTGCCGCCCTGCTGCCGTACCTCCAGGAAGCGGTGATGGTGGTGCGCGAGAACTGGCGGGTCGTGGCCAACCTGGCGCCTCCCCAAGGCCTCAGCGACCGACCCCGGCGGGTCGGGACCCACGTCATGAGCCACCTGCATCCCGACGACGCCCTCCGGCTGTTCGAGCGCGGCAGCGAGGGTTTCCTGGCCGCACCGGGGTGGACGACGAGGACCACCGCCCGGGTGCAACAGCGCGACGGCTCGTTCGAGCCATACGACATCACGATCCACAATCGCCGAGACGACCCCGTCATTGACGGGATGGTGATCTGCAGCCGCCGATCGGCGACCAGTGAAGAGGCTTCTTCGACGGCGAGCACCGCCATCAGGGTCGAGATGTTCGCCGAGCTCCTGCCGATCGGGGTGGCGGTCCTGTCGCCGAAGGGACAACCGCTGTTCGCCAACCCGGTGGCGGCCGAGCTCCTCGGCACCGAGCTCGAGCCCCTGTGCAAGGGCCGCTTGATGGACGTGCTCGCTGAGGTCGACAGGTGTCGAGTCGCCGAGACCATCGCCGAGCTGGCGGGGAAACCGGGCCGCCGTCGTCTCTTGCTGGACCCGAACCAGGAAGGGCGTCGCCTCGAGCTCGACTTGGGATCAGGCCAACCCACCGGCACCGGTGGCCCTCAGCTGGTGATCGCCACCATCTCCGACGTGACCCAGGGCTACGCCCGCGAGCAGCAGCTCGAACACCGGGCCAACCACGACGGGCTGACCGGTCTGGCCAACCGGACCTGGTTGCTCGATCACCTGCACGACCGGATCGAGCGAGGCGACGAGCTGGTGGTGGCCTTCCTCGACCTCGACCGCTTCAAATCGGTCAACGACCGGTTGGGCCACGTGGCCGGCGATGCCGTCCTGGCGGCGGTGGGCGCTGGACTTCGCGACTGCCTCCACGACGGCGAGGTGGCGGTGCGGGTCGGCGGTGACGAGTTCGTGATCGTGTCGAGCGGCCTCACCGACGACGGGGTGGCCGACCTCGACCAGCGCATTCGATTGGCGGTGGCCACGGTGCCCGCCGCTCGGCGTCAGCAGGTTGGGGCCAGCGTCGGCGTGGTCCGCTCGGTGGCCGACGACGAGCCAAAGGCGCTGCTCCGGCGGGCTGATGCGGCCATGTACGGCGAGAAGCGGCGCACCGACCGGCGTGATCCGAACGCGTCCGTCCTGGCGGCGGCGCCCGACTGAGGACCCTCAGGGGCCGACCGACGCGCACGTGACGCAGCGCCGGGTCCCCAGGACGGCTTCGAGTCGTTCTCGGCCGATGGGTCGGCCGCACACCTCACACGTGCCGTAGCCGCCGCCGGTGCCGTCGCTGTCGCCGTCGCCGTCGCCGTCCAGGGCGGTGATGGCCCGGTCGAGGTCGTCGAGGCGGGTCCGGGACGACGTGGCGAGCGAGGTGACCTGAGCCCGCTCGTAGGCCGTGGTGCCGTCAGGGTCGTGTTCGTCGTCGGGCGGTTCGAGGTCGGCGGCAGCCACCAGCTCGTCGAACGTCCGCATCAGGGCGTCGCGCTGTTGGGCCACCCGGTTCCGCTCCGCCAGCAACTGCCGGCGCAGGGCGTCCCGCTCGTCGTCCGAGAGAGCGGCGTTGGTCATCGCCGGTGCCTACCCCGCTGCTCAGAGCGCTGGGTTCCGGTCGCCTGCGCCGGCCTCGTCACCGGCGAGATCGTTGGTGGTTGCGGGTTCCTTGTCGCTGACCCCGGCCTCGTCGAAGGTGGCCATCTCGGCCAGGATGCGCGCCGCAGCTTGCACGATCGGCACGGCCAGAAGGGCGCCGGTGCCCTCGCCGAGGCGCAGGTCCAGGTCCAGCAACGGGACCAGCCCGAGGTGGCCCAGCGCTGCCGAGGCTCCCGGCTCGACCGAGCGATGGCCGGCGATCACGTAGGGGAGCACGGCCGGGACCAGGGCATGGGCGGCGAGCAGAGCGGAAGCGGCGACCACACCGTCGATGACCACCGGCACCCGAGCCGCGGCCCCGCCGAGGATGAAGCCGGCGAGCGCGGCGTGCTCGAGGCCACCCACCTCGGCCAGGGCGGCGGTTGCGTCGACCGGCTCCCCAGCGCCCACGTCGCCGGCGGTGGCTCGGGCTCGCTGCACGGAGCGGTCGATGACGGCGACCTTGGTGGCGAGGGTCGGGTCGTCGATGCCGGTGCCCCGGCCGGTCACGTCGGCCGGCAAGCACCCCGTGAAGAACGAGACCAGGGCGGCCGACGGCGTGGTGTTGCCGATACCCATGTCGCCGGTGACGAGGACCCGGGCTCCGCCAGCGACCAGGTCGAAGGCCACCGACGCGCCCACGTCGAGCGCGTCGCGAACCTCGTCGACGGTCATGGCCGGCCCCTCGGCCAGGTTGGCGGTGCCGGCGCGCACGTTGCGGTCCACCACGCCGGCGCCGTCCGGCCATGGTGTGGCCACTCCCACGGCGACCACGGTGACCGACGCCCCCACCTGGCGGGCCAGGACGTTGACGGCGGCGCCCCCGCCGGCCACGTTGGCGATCATCTGGGCGGTGACCTCCTGGGGCCAGGGGCTCACCCCCTCGGCCAGCACGCCGTGGTCGCCGGCGAAGAGGCCCACGGCCACGGGTTCGGGCACCGCAGGCGGCACCGCGCCGCTGATGGCGGCCAGCTGCGACCCGAGCGGTTCGAGGCGGCCCAGGGCGCCGGCCGGCTTGGTCAGTCGAAGTTGGCGGGCATCGGCCTCGGCGGCGGCTCGGGCGTCGACCGGCCCCACCAGGGCGGCGGCGGCCGCCGCCGGACTGGCGCCGGCATCCAGGAAGGCCCGATGGACCGTCACCGTCAACGGGTGATCAGCACCGACGAGCACGAACGCACAGCCGGCACTGGCCGCAGCGTCCCGGTCGACAGGGCGATCGCCCACGAACAGGGCACGGGCAGGGTCGCTCACGCCCAACCGGCGGAGGACCTCGACGATGCCAGCCGGATCGGGCTTGGCTGCGCCGATGTCGACGGAGGTGACCAGCGCAGTGAGATGGTCGGAGACGCCGTCGGCCTCCAGCAGGGCGCGCACGTCGGCCTCGGTCATGGCGGAGGTGTCGGTGACCGCACCAAGAACCAGGCCAGCGGTCGTCAGGGCGTGCAGGGTTCGCGGAGCGCCGTCGAGGTAAGCGACCTGGAGCTCACTCACCGGCGTTCCGGGTGCGGCCTCGGCCACCAGGGTGCCGCCGATGTCGAAGATGACGGCGTCGAAGGGCAGGGCAAGGGTGTCGGTCAGCGTGGTTCCTCGGGAGGGGGATGGGTGGCGATCAGGGTGCTGAGGCGGTCCAGGTCGACGTGGACGGCCAGGGCATCGGCCACGCGGTCGAACTGGGCGGCACGGGCAGCGGCGAACGACACCCCGGCAGGCACGAACACCTTGCCCCGCCGGCGAGCCACCCCCACGAGGAACGCAACCCGGAACCCGTCGGACTCCAAGAGACCGTGCAGGTTGGTGCCTCGCACCCGGCCTCCGGCGTCGACCGCGCCCTCGGTGTCGGGCGCCGTGCCAGTGGACGGGCAGGTGCGCTCATGGCGGTGATCGTCAGCGGGCTCACGTCGCGCCACACTGCTGTGCCGATTCACCCCCGGGTTGTCGCTGACCTCGTCTACCTCGTGTGCCGTCGCGACTGGGACCGGCACGGGTCCCCCCGGCGGGTCGAGGTTGATCCAGGGTTCGGCTCTCGGCCCGTGCGTTACGCAGCCGTGGTGGATCTCGTAGCCGGTCATCGCCTCGTCGCAGGCGCGGCCCCGCCGCTGACAGGTGACCTTCTCGGGGTCGAAGGTGGTGGTCACGTCGAGCAGGCCGAGGCCGGGTGCGTCGACGGGCTCGGCCGACTCGATGGCGCGCGGGTCGGCGATGGTCCGCCCGAGCATCTGGTAGCCGCCGCAGATGCCGAGCACGACCGGGCCGTCCGGGTCGGTGACGGCGTCGACGATGGCAGTGTCGAGGCCCTCGTCACGAAGCCACGCCAGATCGGCCACCGTGGCCTTGGTGCCGGGCAGGACGAGCAGGTCGGGCGAACCGAGCGAACCGGCGGAACCGACGTAGCGCACCGACACCCCCGGCTCGATCGCCAGAGCGTCGAGATCGGTGAAGTTCGATAGGCAGGGGAAGCGGATGACCGCCACGTCGAGGCGGTCGCCGCCCTCGCTCGGTGCCGAGATCGGCCGGGGCCGGAGGCCGTGGAGGGCCAGGGAGTCCTCGGCGTCGAGGGCGATGTCGTGCAGCCACGGGACCACGCCGAGGGTGGGCACGCCGGAACGGGCCTCGAGCTGGGCGGTGCCGTCGAGCAACAGAGCGAGGTCGCCCCGGAACTTGTTGATGACGAAGCCCCCGACCAGGCGCCGGTACCGGGCCGGGAGCAGGTCGACGGTGCCGTGGAGGGCGGCGAAGACGCCGCCCCGGTCGATGTCGCCCACCACCACGGCGTGGGCGTCGGCCTCGTGGGCGATGCGGAGGTTCACGATGTCGTGGTCGAGGAGGTTGATCTCGGCCGGGCTGCCGGCTCCCTCGATTACTACCACGTCGAAGCGGCTACGCAGGTCGGCGAGGGCGACGAGGACCTGCTCCAGCAGGGTCGGCTTGAGCTCGTGGTAGTCGACCGCGCTCAGGTGGCCGACGGGGCGGCCCATGACGACCACCTGGCTGGTTCGGTCGCCGGTGGGCTTGAGCAGCACCGGGTTCATGGCCACCTCGGGCTCGACCCCCGCCGCCAGGGCTTGCACGCCCTGGGCCCGGCCGATCTCGTGGCCTGACTGGGTGACGAAGCTGTTGTTGGCCATGTTCTGGGCCTTGAACGGCGCCACCCGGATCCCGCTGCGGGCGAGCAGCCGACACAGGCCGGTGACCACTTGGCTCTTGCCGGCGTCCGACGAGGTCCCGCAGACCATGAGCGCGCCCCGGAGCCCCGGGTCGATCGACCCGCTCACCGGTCCCGCCGACGGCGCTCGTGGTTCGTAGTCGTTGGTCGCCCACCACTACTGACCGGAATCGGGGCTCGGTCGATGGTCACGAGACCGTTTCCAGGGCGGCGCCCAGGCGGCGGCGCCCGTCGTCGTCGGGCACCGCGATGCGCACCGTCCCGGGCAGGCCGAAGGTGCCGCAGTCGCGTACGACCACGCCTTCGCCTGCCAGTCGGGACCGCAGGTCGCCGGCGTCGGGTACCAGGACCCACGGCGCGTCGGCGGCGTCGGCTCGGAGGCCGTAGGCGGCGAGCAGGTCGACGAGTTCCTGGCGCAGGCGGGCGATCTCGTGGGTCCAGCTAGGGAGGTCGACCGTGTCGAGCAGGTCGGGGAGCGCTGCGCAGACGAGCCCGTCGACCGACCAGGCCGGTTGGGCGAGTCGGACGGCAGCCAGGAGGCGGTCGCCGTCGTCGGTCTCGGGGGCGAGCAGGTAGCCGACCCGTAGGCCCGGGCAGGCGAGCAGCTTGGTGAGCGAGCCGACGACCACCGACCCGCGTCGGTGGTCGTTGCGGGTCCAGGAGGCGGTGGCCAGGGGCCAGAACGCCTCGTCCCAGACCCCGGCCACCTCCACCGGGTCGGCCAACCGTCCCGACGGGCTGTGCGGGTTGCTCCGCCAGCGCGGTGGCTCGTCGAACAGCCCGGCCCCGTCCTGCGAGCCGATCACTGCGGGCACCCCGTTCGGGCTCGGACGGGTCGCGTCCGCACGACGGGACGGCGCCGGAACGATCAGGCTGGGGTCGAGTGGCAGCTCTGCCGCCTCTGGCTCGGTGGGCGCATGCCGATACGTGCCGGACGGGTCAGAACCGACCGGGACCGCCGAGGATCCCGACCTCGAGCGCGGATAGAGGGAGAAATCGGGCTCCTCGACGGTCCCGCCCACCACCGCGCCCACCAGAGCGATGGCCTCGGCGCCGCCGTTGGTGAGCAGGAGCCGGCTGGGGTCGACGTCGAGTCGTTCGGCCAGAGCGACGGTGGCCCGGAGTGGATCGGGGTAGCGGCTCAAGGCGGCGAGGTGGCGGGCGACGGTCACCGCCGGGTCGGGCGCGACCGGGTTGAGCGACGCCGACAGGTCCAGCACCTGGTCGACGCCGATCCCGAGTGCGGTAGCCACCCGGGCCCCGTCGCCTCCGTGGGCAACCGGCTCGGGTACGGCGAACCTCGACCTAGTCACGCGGTCGTCTCGTTCGCCAGCTGACCGGTCGTCCGAAGGCCCCTCGATTGCGAACTCGTAGCCAGATCGGGGCGCGCCGTCCGGGTCGCCGGTCCGGCCGCGTCCATGCTGCGGCCGGAGGCGGTCGACCGTCGACCGGTGCCGACCTCGATGCTTCGCTCCGTGACCGTGGATCGTCGACCGCCACCGATCCCGGGAAGGACACGGCGGCGTCGCGTGCGCAGGCGGACGGCCAGCTCGGCGGCCGCCAGCACGGAGGCGAGGGCCAGCTGCACGTGGCGAGCGAGATCGCGCGCCGCAGTGATGTCGCCGGGTGACGGAGGCTTGCCGTCGCCCAGGGAGGGGCGCTCCTCGATGCGGTCGCCGTAGCGACTGGTGCCACCGAGTCGGAGGCCGAGCGCGGCGGCGAAGGCCGACTCGATCACGCCGCCGTTGGGGGACGGGTGACCGGGGGCGTCCCGTCGCACGGCTCGCCACACCGCGACGGCGGAGCGGGGACGGACCACCACGACGAGGGTGGCGCCGACCCGGGCGGGGACCCAGTTGGCGGCGTCGTCGAGCCGGGCGCTGGCCCAGCCGAAGCGTTCGTGACGGACGGACCGGTAGCCGACCATGGCGTCGAGCGTGTTGACCGCCCGGTAGCCCAGCGCTCCGGGTCCGCCGGCCAGCGCCGCCCACAGCGCCGGTGCGACCACGGCATCGATCGTGTTCTCGGCCAACGACTCGATGGTGGCCCGGGCGATCTCGCCGGCATCGAGGCTCGACGGGTCCCGGCCGGCCAGGGTCGGCAGCAGCTCGCGGGCCCGGTCGAGGTCCTCGGCGAGCAGGGCGGCCTCCACCTCGTCGGCTGCGTCATCGAGGGCTCGCCCGGCCACGGCCAGGTAGGTCGACGCCATGGTGGAGTGCGAGGCCGCCCCGGCGGCGGCACCCAAGCCGACACCGAGCGCGGCGTAGGCCATGCCTGCCCGGCGCCGGTCGGCCCACAGCGCCGACTCGGTCCTGCGCATGACCCGCCCGAACAACGCCACCGGGTGGGGGCGCAGCGATGGCTCACCCAGCGCCCGGTCGAGGGCGATGCCCAGTGCGGCAGCTCCGGCCCGGCCGGCCCGAGGACTGGTGCCCCTCACCGTTCCACCGCACCATCGCGACGAAACGCCCGAACCCCGCTGAGAGCTCGGGGGAGCTCCGCCGCGGCCGCCCGACCCCGCCGATACCACGTCGGTAGCCGTGTCCGCACGATCAAGGTCACCACTTGGCCGCCGCCACCACGAGGGCGCCGGTCTCGCCAACCATGCCGAGGGCACCGATCACGTCGCCGGTGAACCCACCGATCCGACGCTGGGCCAGAGCGACCACCGCAGCGGCGCCGATCACCAGGGCGACGGTGGCGGCCAGGCCGGCGCGACCATCGGTGGCCGTGGCCAAGGCCCCTCCACCGAGGATGCCGACGACGGCCAGGGTCGGAGCCACCCGGTCACCGAGGAACGAGGTGGCCAGGCCGCCGGGCCGGGCGTACGGGCGGGTGAGGGTGACCAGGGCCATGGCCGAGCGACTGGCACACCAGAGGCCGACGAGCAGCCCGACGTCGGCGGGGCGCGCGCCCAGCGCCACCGTTCGGACCAGCAGCACGATCGCCACGACGGCGACGCCATAGGCCCCGGTGGTGGGGTCGGCCATGACGGCCAGTCGCCCGTCGTGGTCGAGGTGTGGCAGGAGGCCGTCGGCGGTGTCGGCCAGGCCGTCGACGTGGAGCAGGCCGGTCACCGCCAAGTCCGCAGTGACCACGATCGCTCCTGCGAGCAGGGGTGGGAACGCCTGCTCGGCCAGCCACCAGGTCCCGCCGAGCACGAGGCCGATGAGCGCGCCGGTCAGCGGGAACCAGCGCATGGTCCGGCCGTCGGGTGCGGGGCCGGTGCCGCCGATGGTCAAGAAGGCGAGGGCCTGCAGCATCAGCTCGGCCCCCCGGTGGCGTCGGCAACCCTGACGGCAGGGTCGGTCTCGGCCCGGTCGACCGGCCCGGTCGAACCCCGTCCCGGTCCCGGTGCGGTGCGACAGCCGGGATCGTTTCGGGGCATCGAGCTGTCGAGGCTCGTGGCCCGGGCGGCTGGAGGCAGTACGAGTACCCGGCCGGCGACAACCAGGCGCACGTCGTCGGCCACCGCGGCCACCGCTTGGTTGAGCGTGCCCATGGCGTCGACGAACCAGCGGCCCGATTCGGTGACGGGGTGGACGGCCAGCCCGACCTCGTCGCTGACCACGACCGTGTCGTGGGTGCGGGCTGCGAGGGCGGCGACGAGCGCAGCCGGGTCAGGCACATGAGGATGCGATGCCGCCGCCCACGGCCCCAGCGAGTCGAGCAGGATCGGACCCTCGGTGGAGCGGAGGACATCAACGAGGTCGGTGCCGGCGTCGACCGTGGTCCAGGTGGCGGGCCGGCGGGTGCGGTGAGCGTCCACCCGTGCCGCCATCGACGGATCGTCGACATCGAGCACTGCGGTGGCCACGTAGGTGACGGCCTGCCCGCCGGCCCAGCTCGTGACCAATCGCTCCGCCTCGGCCGACTTGCCCGACCGGGCGCCCCCCAGCACCAGAGCGATCCGACCGGGGGTCACCGCGACGGGTCCGGTCGTTGCTCCTCAGCCGGATCGGCAGTGGCCCCCGCCCCGTCCAGGTCGTCGGGCCGCCGGTCGCTGAGCCCGCCTTCGGGATCGGTTTGGTCGAGAGGCGGCGGCGGTCGCCAGCCGAGCAGGCGTGAGGTCAGCGGCAGCAAGGGGTGCTGGGCGATGAGGTTGCCGAACCACCGTTCGTGGCGGTCCTCGGTGGCGGTCATGAGTGCCAGGCCCGGCAGGTAGTGGTCGAGCCCGGCCCGGCGGGCGTGTACTGCGGCCTGCTCGTACTGGCCGACGTTCGCGCCCTCCAGCCGGCCGGCGGCGTAGATGGGGCCGAACCAACCGCCCACGAAGCACAACGAGCCGAAGAACCGGCCGACGCTCCACATCGCCACCTCCCGCCACCGCTGCGGCCCGCTGCCCATCTCGGCCAGGACCTTGCCGACCTCCCGCCGGTGGTGCCACTCCTCGGCCTCGATCCGGCGGATCTCGGCCCGGACGTCACTTCGGTGGGCGCGCCACAGCGACCGCCAGTGGCCCCGGTAGGCGAGGGCTGCGGCCAGCTCACCCGAGTAGGCCGCCCGGAGGATGGCCACGAACAGGGCCCGGTCGAGGGCCACGTCGTCGCTGGTGGCGTGGTCCGGGCCGGCGCTCGTGACCGGGGCAGGGGCAGGGGCAGGGGCAGGGGCCATGGTGGTGGTCCGGCCGTCAACGGTCGGGAGGGGTCGCTGGGTGATACGCCATCCTGGCATCCGCTGGGAATGACTTCGCTCGGGCCGTGCCGGCATCGATGCACCACCCGAACGAGCAGCCACCCTCGACTCGTCGCCCTTCGTGGCCCTGCCTCCCGCAGCCGCTCGTTGGTTCCGCCGGACCGGGTCCCTAGCGATGCGCAGCGGCGATTCGACGACGCTCGGCGCAGGGCTGTCGGCCCTCCATCAAACGGTGGGCTACCAAGCTCGCAGCAGCGCAGACGTTCGTGACCGTGGCCGGCGGACCGGCGGAACCTGCGACTGCCGATCAAGGGCCATGTCGGGACCTGCGGGACCAGTGATGGCGGCAGAGCGACCGCTACCGTCGGCGCCATGGCCTCCCAGGATCCCCTGCTGCTCGTGAACACCGGGCATGGGAAGGGCAAGTCGTCCGCGGCGTTCGGCGTGATGGGCCGGGGTGCCATGCGGGGCTGGACGGTGGGCGTCGTCCAGTTCGTGAAGGGCGGCAAGTGGAAGACCGGCGAGCGCAAGTTGGCCGACCAGCTCGGCATCACCTGGCACACCCTCGGCGACGGGTTCACGTGGGAGTCGACCGATCTCGACGAGACCGCGGCCAAGGGTCGCCACGCCTGGGACGTGGCCGCCGAGATGTTGGCCTCGGGCGACTACGACCTCCTGATCCTCGACGAGTGCACCTACTCGATGAAGTACGGCTGGGTGCCGGTGGCCGACGTGGTGGCCGGACTGCAGGCCCGGTCGAAGCGCACCAACGTCGTCCTCACCGGGCGGGACTGCCCCCAGGAGGTCATCGACATCGCCGACACCGTCACCGAGATGGTCAAGGTCAAGCACGCCTACGAGCGCGGCATCAAGGCCCGCAAGGGCATCGAGTACTGACCGTGGCCGCCCCTGCCTGGCGGGCGCACCCGTTCTGCTTGTACCGCAGGCCGGGTTTCGACCGCTCCCACAAGGAGAACGGCTGGCGGTCTCCTTCTGCTCGTGCCCGGTGTCGATCCTCGACCGCTCCCACCAGGAGAAGGGGCGGGCGAGGGGAGTCCTCGGTTCTGCTGGTGCCAGTGGCTGGTTCCCGACCGCTCGCACAAGGAGAACGGCGGCGGCACTGGTGACCACGCAGGGAAGGGTCTCCCTGCCGGCACGGATCGTGGTGGCGGGGACGCACTCGGGGGTGGGGAAGACCTCGGTGGCCACCGGGCTGGCAGCAGCGCTGGTGCGGGCAGGGCACCGGGTTTCCACCGCCAAGGTCGGGCCCGACTTCATCGACCCCGGCTACCACGCGGTGGCCACCGGCTGGCCGGGCCGCAACCTCGACGCCTGGATGAGCGGCGCCGATGCGGTGCCGGCCCTGGCCGAACGAGCCGCCAGTGCTGCGGGCGTGTTGGTGGTCGAGGGCGTGATGGGCCTCTTCGACGGGGCCGCCTCGGCAGTCCCTGGCGCCGTCGACCCCATCCGTGACGACGCATCCACCGCTCACGTCGCCCGCCTCCTCGACGCACCCGTGGTCCTGGTGGTCGACGCCGCGGCGATGAGCCGGTCAGTGGCGGCCCTCGTGGCCGGGTTCGTCAGGTTCGATCCCGGCGTGCGCGTGGCCGGGGTCATCTTGAACCGGGTGGGCAGCGACGGTCACGAGCACCTGCTGCGCGACGCCATAGATCCGCTCGGCGTAGCCGTGCTTGGGGTGTTGCGACGAGACGACGCCTTCGCCTGGCGTGACCGCCACCTCGGCCTGGTCCCGGTGGTCGAGCAGCGGGCCGAGGTGGCCGAGTCGGTTCGCCGCCTGGCCGCAGCAGTGGCCGCCGGTTGCGACCTCGATGCCCTGGTGCGCCTGGCCCGCACGGCCCCGCCGACCGTCAGCGGTGCTCCGTCTCGACCGACCCGGCGTCTCGTCGGGTCCGGAGCCGAGGCAGCTGCCACCGCCGATGCCGAGGCTGCTGCCGGCGCCGGCGCCGCGGTCGGCGTCCACGCGGCGTCGCCGGGTCATCGAACGGCGTCAGTGCGTTCTTCCGGGGAATCGGGGCCTCTGGGGTTGCCTGGGGTCGGAAGAACGCCGACGGGTGGTTCTGCCGGGAGATCCGGGCACCTGGTGTCGGCCCGTCCCGGCACAACGACGCCGGCCGATTCTGCCGGGGAATCGCGGCACCTGGGGTTGCCTGGCCTCGGCAAAAGGGCGTCTATGGAAACCTCGGGGCCGTTGCGCATCGCAGTGGCCAGTGGGCCCGCGTTCAGCTTCAGCTATCCCGACAACCTGGAGCGGCTGGCCGAGACCGGTGCCGAGGTCGTGCCGTTCGATCCGCTCGTCGACCCGACCCTGCCCGAGGGCGTGGCCGGGCTGGTGGTGGGCGGCGGCTTCCCCGAGGTGTTCGGGGCCGACCTGGCCGACAACGGCCCGCTGCTGGCCGACGTGGCCAGGCAAGTGGGCGGTGGCCTTCCGACCTGGGCCGAGTGTGGCGGCCTGTTGTGGCTGTGCCGGTCCCTCGATGGCCACGCCATGGCGGGCGTGATCGACGCCGAGGGCGCCATGACCGACCGGCTCAGCCTCGGGTACCGCACCGCTCGGGCCCTCGTCGACACGCCGCTTGGTCCCGCCGGCATCGAGCTCCGGGGCCACGAGTTCCACTACTCAGCGGTGTCCCCGACCGGCGCCGCCCTCCGCCTGGAGGGCCGCTTCGGTCGCGGCGACGCCGGCCACGCCAGCGCCTCGATGCTGGCCAGCTACCTCCACGTCCACCTCGGCGCCGACCCCACCCCTGTTGAGTCCTTCGTCGACACCTGTCTTTCGAGCATGGTGACCGGGCGCTGACGACGGTCAGGTTCGGGGTTCGCGCCACAGACTCCAGACGGGGGGCCACGTCGCCGTCGGGCGGTACTCCTCGGTGACCCCGAATCCGAACCTCCGGTAGAACGCCACGTTCGCCTCCTTCGTGGTGACGAGGTAGGCGCCGACACCCTCGTCGTCGGCGCGGTCGAGGACCGGTTCGATCAGCCGGTGACCAATGCCGTTCCCCTGCCACGCCGGGACCACACCAATCACGCGGAGGAACCAATGCGGCTCGTGAGGGTGGCGGGCGCGCGTGGCGGCTTGGCCCCGGCGGGCCTCGACGGCGGCCGGCCAGGCCCAGGGGAGCACCGGCGCGAACGTCAGGACCTGGGCCAGCTGACGGGCGAGGGGGATGGGGTACGCCCCCGGCGGTAGCCAGCCCGCCACGCCGACGATGCGACCGTCGACCTGAACCCCCAGGAGGGTGTTGTGCACCTGGGAGTCGGCGCAGTCGGCGGCCATGAACCTGGGAACGACGCGAGCCCGTGTCTGCGGCTCGGGCAACAAGTGGACCGCTTCGGCGTCGTCGTGGAACGCTTCGACCAGCGCAGAAACCGCTTCATGCCGGCGCAGCCGGAGGATGGGCTCCACACGCACCGGGACAGTCTGCCGCAGCGGTCCTGGCCTGCCCGGCGACCCCTCGCTGCTGGTGGGCGGCCGGGCGGACCGGGGGGACTGGTGCACCAGAGGGCGCTGCTACCGTCGCCGGCGGGTGGGATCGAGGTGCCTCTCCCGGCTCACCCCCCGTCGGCGCTACCGGTCTCAGGACTCCACGAAAGGCCGATGTGTTCCTCGTCGTCACCAACAACGACCTCGACCTGCTGGCCCTGCGGGCTGCGGTCGCCGACCTCCCCGACGGCTTCGGTGCGGTGCGGGCCCACGGTGGGGTGGGGCTCGATCCCGATGGCGACCTGCCCGACCTGGCTGGCGTGCGCGTCGTGCTGGTCCGGCTGCTGAAGGGTCGGGCCGGATGGGAGCGCCCGTTCGGCGAGTTGGTGGAGCGGTGCCGGGCCGGGGGGATCGCCCTGGTGGCGACCGGTGGCGAGGCGGCGCTCGACGCGGACCTGGCGGGGGCGTCCACCGTGCCCGCCGGCACCGTGGCCCAGGCCCACGAGTACTGGACGCGAGGCGGCCCGGCCAACATCGCCCACCTCGTGCGATTCCTGGCCGACACCGTGCTGCTCGAAGGCTTCGGTTTCGACCCACCCGCCGCCATCCCGGCCGTCGGCGTGCTCGGCGAGCGGGGTCATGACGCGGCGAAGCCCACCGTCGCCGTGGTCACCTACCGAGCGGCGGTGCTGGCCGGCGACACCCTCCCGCTCGAGCAACTCTGCGACGCCATCGAGGCCCGGGGCGCCAACGCCCGGGCGGTCTGGTGCTACTCGCTGCGGGCCGAAGCCGACGGCTCACCGCCGGCGGCACTGGACCTGCTGCGCGATGTCGACGTGATCGTCACGACCACCTGGGCGGCTGGCGGCTCGGTCCACGCCGGCGACGCAGTCGACGCCACCGCCACCCGCTTGCCCCCGCCCGCCGCCACCGACCCAGATCCCGACCCCGACCGAAGTGGGTTGGATGCGCCGCGTCCTGGCACCGAGAACCCAACCCAGTTCGTCGGGGAAGGGGCGGTCGGGGCGGCCGAGGGGTGGGCGTCGCCGCTCGACGTGCTGGGGGTGCCGGTGTTGCAGGCCCAGGCGTCGACGGGATCGGTGGAGGCCTGGACCGACGGTGGGGGGCTGTCCCCGCTCGACGTGGCCCTCGGCGTGGCCATCCCCGAGCTCGACGGCCGCATCATCGGGCCGCCGCTGAGCTTCACCGAGGTGGTCGACGACGGCGGCGACCTGGGCGTCTCGGTCCAGGCCCACCGGGCCGTGCCCGACCGGGTGGAACGGCTGGCCGGACTGGCCGTGCGCCTGGCTGCGCTGCGCCACACACCCCCGGCCGACAAGAAGATCGCCTTGGTGCTCAGCGCCTACCCCACCGAGCGCAGCCGCATCGGCAACGCGGTGGCCCTGGACACGCCGGCCACGCTGGTCCGGATCCTGGCTGCGCTCGGGGGTGCCGGCTACCGGGTTGCCACGCCGGACCAAGCCATCCCCGGACGACCGGAGGTGAGCTGGCCCGCAAATGCACCGTCCACGTTCGACGACGACGGCAACGACGTCGGCGCGCCCGCCAACGAACTGGCCGACGCCGTCATGGCCCGCCTGGCCGACGGCCTCACCTACGACCAGCCCCGACTGGACCCCGAGCAAGAGGCGATGGCCGCTGGCCGGCTCCCGGTCGACGAGTACACGAGCTGGTTCGCCACCCTCCCCCAGGACCTCCAGGACCTGGTGACCGAGTCGTGGGGCCCGTCACCCGGCGAGGTGTCGGTGCACGACGACCACCTGGTGTTCGCCGGCATCGACCTCGGCGGCGTGGTGGTAGCCGTGCAGCCGCCGCGCGGCTTCGGCGAGGACCCGATCGGCACCTACCACGACCCCGAACTGGCCCCGCCCCACCACTACCTGGCCTTCTACCGGTGGCTGGAGCTGGGCTTCGGCGCCGACGCCGCGGTCCACCTGGGCAAGCACGGCACCCTCGAGTGGATGCCCGGCCAGGCCACCGGCCCGTCGGGGTCGTGCGTGGCCGATGCCGCCTTGGGCGACCTGCCGTTCCTGTACCCGTTCGTGGTCAACGACCCTGGCGAGGCCACCCAGGCCAAGCGGCGCGCCCATGCAGTGATCGTCGACCACCTCCCGCCGCCCATGACCCGGGCCGAGACCTACGACGACACGGCCAGGCTGGAGACCCTGCTCGACGCCTACGCCCAGATCGAGGCCCTCGACCCCGGCAAGCTCCCGGCCATCCGGGGCGAGGTCTGGGACCTGCTGGTCACGTCGGACCTGGCCAGCGACCTGGGCGTGGGGGAGATGCCCGACCCCGACGACTTCGGCGCCATGATCGGCCACGTCGACGGCTACCTGTGCGCCCTCAAGGACGCCCAGATCCGCGGCGGCCTCCACGTGTTCGGCGAGGCGCCGGCGGGCGGCCTGTTGGTCGACACCGTGCTGGCCATCACCCGCCAGCCCCAGGGCGAGGTCCCGGCGCTGCGGGCCACCGTCGCTGCGCAGAAGGGGGTCGACGTGGCCACCGCCGGCACCCGCGCCCTCGACGACGTGGAGGACGAGTGCCGGCGCCTGGTGGAGGACCTGGCCGCCGCCGGCTGGTCGGTCGAAGCCGCCGGCGACGACCCGACCCTGAACTGGGTGGCATCAACCCTCGTGCCCGCCCTCGCCCGCACGCCGGACGAGATGGCCAACCTACTGGTGGGCCTGGCCGGCGGCCACGTGCCCGCGGGGCCGAGTGGCGCCCCCACCCGTGGCGGCGCCCACGTGCTGCCCACCGGCCGCAACCTGTACTCGGTGGACCCCCGGGCCATCCCGTCGCCGCTGGCGTGGGACGTGGGTGTGGCCCTGGCCGACCGCCTGGTGGACCGCCACCTGGCCGAGACCGGCCGCTACCCGCGCACCGTCGGCCTGGTGGTGTGGGGCACGGCCAACATGCGCACCCAGGGCGACGACGTGGCCGAGGCCCTGGCCCTGCTCGGTGTGCGGCCCCGCTGGCACGACCGGTCCGGCCGGGTGGAGGGGGTCGAGGTCGTTGCGTTGGCCGAGCTGGGCCGGCCTCGGGTCGACGTGACCCTGCGTATCTCCGGCTTCTTCCGCGACGCCTTCCCCGACGTGGTGGCGTTGCTCGACGACGCCGTGCGGCTGGTGGGCGAGCTCGACGAGCCGGACGATCAGAACCCGATCCATGCCGCCGGCCTGGCCGACCCCCGCATCTTCGGCCCCGCCCCCGGCACCTACGGCTCGGGCGTGCAGCAGGCGATCGCCACCCAGGGCTGGCGGGACCGGGCCGACCTGGGCGAGCTCTACCTCCGGTGGAGCGGCTGGGCCTACGGGCGCGACGTGCACGGCGAGCCGGCGCCCGAGGCGGTGCGTCGCCGCTTCGGTGCCATCGAGGTGGCGGTGAAGAACCAGGACAACCGTGAGCACGACCTCTTCGACGGGTCCGACTACTACGAGGAGCACGGCGGTCTGGTCGCCGCAGTCGGGGCGGCGAGCTCCGACGGGCACACCCCGCTGGCCTGGTTCGGGGACTCGTCAGACCCGGCCCGCCCCCAGCTTCGCTCGTTGGCCGAGGAGGCCGCTCGGGTCGTGCGCACCCGCGTGATCAACCCGAAGTGGCTGGCCGCCATGCGCCGCCACGGGTACAAGGGCGCGTCGGAGGTGGCAGCCACCGTCGACCACCTCTTCGGCTACGACGCCACCACCGGCGTGGTGGCCGACTGGATGTACGAGCGGGTCACCCGGGCCTACCTCGACGACCCCGAGATGCTCGACTTCTACGCAGCATCGAACCCCTGGGCCCTCCGCTCGATGGCCGAGCGCCTCCACGAAGCCATCGACCGCGGCCTCTGGCAGGACCCGTCCGCCGACGCCAAGCGCACCATCGAGGCAGCCATCCTGTCGGCCGAGTCCTTCGACGAGACCCGCTGACCGGCCGACAGGCCGGCGCCAGAGACCCGTCCCCGCCGTGCCATAGGGCGTTCTGAATGTTGGTTGGCTCGTCGTGGGGTTGCGGTTCCGTGGACCGTCGTGCAGCGTTTCAGTGTTGTAGATGTCCACCGGGCGAGACTTCGAGGACGTCGCAAGGATACGGTTCCTCCTTCATTCGGAGAAGGAGGTGAGACCAGCGGATGCTCTAGGGTGCAGATGCGGCACTTCACAACAACCATCGCAGGCGGTCGCAGCCGAGGATCATGGCTCCAATAGATCATTCCGTCTGGACGGTGCACGATCGATACGAGTTGAGCCTCGACTGGACGGCTGACCGTCGACTGTCTGCCCGTATCCGGAGCTTCATGATAGTGCTGTGGCTGGGGGCAACGGGGGGCGTGGATATTGGTGAAACCGAGCTGTTGCCAAAGGGCAGCTATACCGTCAAGCTCGTAGATCTACAGACTGGAAGAGCTGTTCATCAGCAGACCGTACTAAGCGCACCCGTGCTGGAGCGAGAAGTCTCCTGCCTCCTCGAACACATTCGCCATCTTCGTGAAGAGGAAGTCGACAGTCTTTACTTTGAAGGAAACCCAGCTACGCCCCCACGTCTGCTCTCGGATATCGATAGATGACGAAGGCCCGTTATAGAAGGGGCCGGTGATGTTCAAGCGTCTGCAGCGTCTGCAGCGTCGCCGTCACCGGTCTGCAGCGAGCAGTGAACCCATCAGAATCGGCGAGGAGTTCAGGGTTAGAGTCTACTCCCAAGCTGGCGACGAGGCATCATTGGCTGGATATGGAATAGTTGGCTTGATTGCGACGTTCTTTGACGGATACGCCGGCGATGTCTTCTTCGGCGGTCTGAATTCAATGATGGTGTCTCTGGAAGATATCGTTCGGTGCGACGCGGTTCAGCAGGCGGTAGGTCCCTGGAACGGCGCAGTTGAGAAGGAATACAATGAACTGCTACTCACCCTGTCTAGCTTGAGTGACGCTGAGATACACGAGATGTTCTTTTCGGGCGATGGTACGCCCCTCATGCCGAGCCTGACCGAGCGGTAGATGCCGCTTCAGTGGCTAAGAACCAGATCAGCTATCTTGCCAGGCAAGGCCCAGAACGCGGTCACCCCGATAGCAGCATTGTCCAGCTCTGTTCGTCGGCGTGCGGACGAAGCCACGCTGCCATCGCCGGATGCGACTCGCTCAACCAAGTCGCAGCGGTCCCCTCGTTCGGGACCGCACCAGTCAATCTTCGCTGGATCCTCGCTCACATGATCGACGAGACCGCTCGCCACCCAGGTCACTCGATCTCCTCAGGGATTGCCTGCATGAGTAGGTGGCACGCTTGCCCTCCCTGCTGGCAACAGAGCCGGCATCCGGCGGCAGGTGGCGGTCCGAAGACAGGATGAGCACAACATCGTCCTGGCCGCACGCCTCGTGCGGCAAGATCAATCCGTGAGCGGCGAGGGGCTACTCCCGGAGGGTCTCGGCGGCGTCCCGGCCTGGAGGTCAGATCGAGGAGTTCACCGCTCCACCGGTCCATGGACCTCGACGGTGCACGCCTTCCTTCGCCATCTCGAGACAACGGGTTTCGATGGTGCCCCGAGGATCGTCGGGACCGACGAAGCGGGCCGTGAGATCCTCACGTTCATCGAGGGCGACGTGTTGGCATCCGGGCCAACGTGGCAGCCGGGCGACCCGACGCCGTGGCCCTCATGGGCTCGAAGCGAGTCGTGCCTGGCCGCAACGGCGGTGCTGCTAAGGAGCTTCCACGACGCGGCTGCGACGTTCGAGCCGCCCGGGGGGGCGGTGTGGCGTCGCTGCCCCGTTCGTGCACTGGGTGCCGGTGAAGCGGTGTGTCACGGCGACATCGGGCCGCACAACACCGTCTATCGCGACGGGATACCCGTCGCCTTCATCGACTGGGACACGGTCCGCCCGAACGATCCGATCGTCGAGTTCGGCTCCGCTGCGTGGAAGTACGTGCCACTCGGCGACGACGACTACTTCGAGGCGAGCGACTTCCAAGTCCGACCGGCGTTAGCCCGCCGTCTCGCGGTCTTTGCTCGTGCCTACGGTATCCAGGACCGCGACACCGTCGGGTGGGCCTTGTACCAAGCGAAGCAACGGAGCGCGGACAACATGAGGTACTTCCTCGTCACGCCGGCGCAAGGAGCCGCCGAGCTTCGACGAGTTGCCGCCGAGTTGGGGTGGCTCGACAGCGCGATCGTCGGGCTTGGCGCTGAGCTCGACTGAAACCGCGAGAGCTGTCAGCGCACCGCAGCCGTCGCCTCTCGCCCGGATTGGGCCGTGAATGTCCGCATCTCCGACGTGCCGGTATCGCCCTCCCCCGCCCAAGCGTCCGAGAAAGGTAACGGGGCAAGGGGCTCGTCGCGCGTTGTGGTCCCGGCGGGGGAGGTTCCGGCCGACTGGATTCCTACTGTGGTAGGATTCGGTGTGGCTGTGACGAAGTGGTCTGTCAGCGTCGAAGAAACCCTTGCCGCCCGCGTGGAGGGCCGGGTGGGCGACCGCGGGCTCAGCGGATTCGTGGCCCGCGCTGTCGAGCACGAACTGGAGCGGGATGTGCTCGACGAGTACCTGGGCGAGCTCGACGCGGAGTTCGGACCGATTCCGAAGGGCTTGGTCGAGCGGGTTGACGACCTGTGGCCGTCCTAGTTCTCGACAGCGAGGCCCTCTCCGCGCTTGCCCGTCCGCACCTCGACCGGGCTCGCCACCAGCGGGTGAGGGCGGCGATGCGCAGCGCGCACGCGCGCAATGCCCCGGTCCGGATCCCCGCAGCCGTGCTCGTCGAGCTGTACCGGGGCCGCAGAAGCGACGAAGCGATCGATGTCGTGCTGGCGCGGGGGTTCGCGCAAGTCGTGACCACCGGAGCGCGCATGGCCCGAATCGCAGGTCATCTGCTGGCGGGCGTCGATGCGGAAAGCGAGATGGCGATCGATGCATTGGTCGTCGCCACCGCCATCCGGCTCGGTGGCGGCACCGTGGTCACACACGACCCCGGCGACCTCCACCGACTTGCTGCGGGGCACCCCAACGTCGCCATCTTCGAGATCTGACCGATCCGCCAAGCCAGCCTGGACGACGGCGGCCGCGTACACGGAGTTCCTGACGGCTCTGCGTGTCCTCCTCGATCCGATCGAGGCGTGGGTCCCGTCCAACAACCACCTCCGGCGCCTGGGCGCAGCTCCCAAGCACGACCTCTGCAACCGGCTCTCGCCGTGCGTCTCCTCGGACGAACACGAGATCACTGCTCCGCGGCGACGAGGGCTCGGTGTTCGTTCCGCGCGATGGCACGCTGCGGGCGGCTGTTGGGCGGTCCGACGGGAGGGGAGTAGCGTCGGCGGGACAGCGCAGTGCTCGGGAAGCCGGTGAAGTTCCGGCGCGGCCCTCGCCACTGTGACCGGGGAGCGAACCCCTTCTGCCACTGGGCTCCGGCCTGGGAAGGCGGGGCCAGCACTGATCCGGGAGCCAGGAGACCGGCTGCGCGACGAGTCCACGAGGTCCTGGAGCCAACCGGTGCGATCCGATCGCCCTGCCACCCCTGCGTCGCCACCGGTGAGCACAGCCGACGCGCCGGTCGACCGGTCAGGCAAGCGGGCGGCCACCGTCTCGCCGCCCGGTCCGTCGGTCGACAGGTCAGCCGGCCCGGTGGTCACCGTTTCGACACCCGGCCCGCCAAGTTTCCCGTTCGCGGCGGTGGTCGGCACCGACGAGGCCAAGCTTGCCCTCCTGCTGGCGGTGGTCGATCCCCGCCTGGGCGGGGTCCTCTTGCGCGGCGACAAGGGATCGGCCAAGTCCACCCTGGTGCGATCGCTGGCTGCGCTGCTGCCGGCCGACGGTGGCCTGACCGAGCTTCCGCTCGGCGCCACCGAGGAACGGGTGGCCGGTTCGCTCGACCTGGCCGCCGCTCTCGGTGGTGAGGGGGTGCGGTTCTCGCCCGGCGTGCTGGCCAACGCCCACGACGGCCTGCTCTACGTCGACGAGGTCAACCTGCTGGCCGACCACCTGGTCGACCTCCTGCTCGACGCCGCCGCCTCGGGTCGCAACACCGTCGAGCGAGACGGCGTGTCGCACAGCCACGACGCCCGCTTCGTGCTGGTGGGGTCGATGAACCCTGAGGAGGGTGACCTCCGGCCCCAGCTCCTCGACCGCTTCGGTCTGGCCGTCGACGTGCGTTCGCCGCTCGACCCGTCGTTGCGAGCCGAGGTGGTGCGCCGACGCCTGGCCTTCGATGCCGACCCCGACGCCTTTGCCGCCTCCTGGGCCGGAGCTACCTCAGCGCTGGCGTCCCAGCTCTCTGCCGCTCGGCCCGCCAGCCTCAGCGACGAGTTGCTCGTGGCGGCCAGCACCGTCTGCGCGGCGGCCGGTGCCCAGGGGCTGCGGGCCGACCTCACGCTCGCTCGCGCCGCCGCGGCCCACGCCGGCTGGGCCGGTCGCACCGACGTCACTGCCGACGATGTGCGCGCCGTCGCCCACCTGGTGCTGGCCCACCGCGGCCGGCGCCAACCCCTCGACGGATCGTCGACCAGCGCCGACGAGCTGCGACGGTCGCTCGACGAGGGCCTGGCCGACCTTGAGCGCCCGTCCTCGCCGCCGGACCGTCCGGCCGACGAGGACGCCGAGGTGTCGGGAGCCGCTGGCCCCGGAGGCGACATCGGCGGGGTCAGCGGGGTCGGTCGGCACCCTGCTGCCAACGGCCACGGCGACGCAGCGGGCGGCGTCCACGCCGGGACCACGACGGCGAGTGGTCGAAGCGCTGGTGGCGACGCCGGAGGCGAGGGGGATGGCGGACGGGTCCGGGACCGGTCGGTCCGGGGCGGCGACGCCACGGACGCCGCCAGGCGACGGGAATCGGGGAGCGGACCCGGCGCCCAGAGTGGACCGGACCGCCAAGGGACTGGGCTGGTCGGGAGTGACAAAGATCGTAGGAGCGCGCCGGCCCCGTCAGCGGACGGGTGCGAGGCCCCGGTCGTCGCGGGCGACGGCCAACGATGGACCGACCATCGAGTGCGGCTCGACGGCTCGACGACTCCCAGCCCCACGGTCGGTGGCGCCCCCGTGGCCGCGTCGGCGCACGATGGTCAGGTCGTCGGCGCCACCGTGATCGAAGCCGTGACCGCCGCCGCGGCCCGGCCGGCACCCGTCGACCGCCCGACCACGACCGCACCCCGGCCCCGGGGCCGCACGATCGGTCACCGTCCCATGGCTGACGGCGCTGGGCCGTTGGCGGTGGTGCCCACGGCGCAGACCGCGGCGTTGCGCCACGCCTCTGACCCGTCGACACCCGTCGGGGTCATAGGCGGCGACCTGCGGGAGGTGGTGCGGTCGGCTCGTGTCGGGCACCTGGTGGTGCTGGCCGTGGACGCCTCGGGCTCCATGGGCGTGGCCGCCGATCGGCTGGCGGCGGTGAAGGGTGCCCTGCTGGCCCTCCTCGTCGACGCCTACCAGCGACGGGACCGGGTGGCCCTGGTGACCTTCCACGACGACGCCGCCCACGTGGTCCTGGAGCCGACGGCCAGCGTCGAGCTCGCTCGGCGCCGCCTCGACGACCTGGCCATCGGCGGCACCACGCCCCTGGCCGCCGGGCTGCGCGCCGCCACCGACCTGGCCCGCCGCCACGCCGCCGACGACCGCCAGCCGGTGGTGGTGCTGGTCACTGACGGTCGGGCCACCGTGACCGACCGCGGTCTGGACCCGGCGCAGGCGGTCGACGACGCACTGGCCGTGGCGGCCTCAGTGGTCGGCTCGTTGCCGTTCGTGGTGGTCGACGTGGAGGATCCGGCCGGGCCCCGCCTGGGGCTGGCCCGTCGCTTGGCCGATGCGCTCCACGCCGCCCACGTGCCGCTCGGTGCGCTGAGCGCCGGTCGGTTGGAAGCCGTGCTGCGCGGCGTCGTCACCGAGGAGCAGCGATGATCGGGCACCGCCCGGCGTGGCCCGAGGACGGCGCGGCGCTGGTGGGCGTCGGCGTCGGTCCGGGCGACCCGTCTCTCATGACGTTGCGGGCGGTGCAGGTCCTGGAGACGGCCGACGTGGTCATCGCCCCGACCACCTCGAAGGAATCCGAGGGTCGGGCCGAGGCGGTCGTGCGCAGTGCCGTGCCGTCGGTGATGTGCGAACGGGTCGTGTTCGTGATGGAGGTCGACACCGGGGCTCGGAACGAAGCGCTCGCCGCTGTCGTCGCCCGGGTGGTGGCGCACCTCGACGCCGGGCGGCGGGTGGCGTTCGTGACCCTGGGCGACCCGAACGTCTACAGCACCTTCTCGTCGGTGGCCGACGGCGTGACCGCCTCCCGGCCCGATGCGCAGGTTTCGACGGTGCCCGGCATCATGGCCTTCCAGGAGCTGGCCGCTCGTTCGCAGACCGTCCTCGTCGACGGTCACGAGTCGTTGGTCCTGGTGCCGGCTCACATCACGCTCGGCGCCGTCGTGGGGGAGGCCATGCACGACGACGACGTGGCCCTCGTCGTCTACAAGGGAGGTCGCCGCATCGCCACGCTGGCCGAGGAAGCCAACGAAGCCGAACGCCTGGGGAACGCCGTGCTCGGTGAGCTCCTCGGCCTGCCCGGCGAGCGGATCGAACCACTGTCCGACGCCGTCGAGAGCGGCCGTCGGGTGAGCTACCTGTCCACCGCCATCTTCCCGCCGGTGCGCAACCGGGTCATCGACGTCGACACGGAGGCCGAAGCCACCTTGGCTGCCGCAATCCGTTCCATCGACGAACAGTTCGAGGAGCGGGGCGCCGGGGTGCGAGGCAGTCTTCGTCTGGTCGACGACGGGGCGAAGTCACAACAGGGACCGGTTGACGTCGGCGCAAAGACCGATCGTCCGGCCGGGTGGGGTGGACCGTGATCTCGTTCGTGGGAGCGGGCCCGGGCGCCGCCGACCTGCTGACGCTGCGCGGTGCCGACCGGTTGGCCTCCGCTGATGTGGTGGTGTGGGCTTCGTCGCTCGTACCGGTCGAGGTGCTCGACCACGCCGGTCCCGATGCCGACATCCACGACTCTGCCGGCAAGACCCTCGAGGACGTGATCGCCATCTACGCGACTCACCCCGAGTCGCGCATCGTGCGTCTCCACTCCGGGGACCTGTCGATCTACTCGGCGGTCCAGGAGCAGGTCGACTGGTGCCGGGCGAACGGCCGCCCGTTCGAGCTGGTGCCCGGCGTGGGTTCGCTGGCCGCGGCATCGGCCGCCATCGGCCGAGAGCTGACGGTGCCGGCGGTGGCCCAGTCGGTGGTGGCCACCCGGCTGCCCGGTCGGACCGCAGCCTCGATGCCCGACCGGGAGACGGTGGCCGGCTTCGCCACCCACGGCACCACCATGGCCGTCTACCTGTCGGGCGCCCGACCCGACGCACTGCGCCAGGAGCTGCTGGCCGATGGCGACGGCTACCCGCCCGACACCCCGGCGTACGTGGTGGTGCGGGCGTCGTGGCCCGACGAACAGGTGGTGACGTCCACCGTCGACGACCTGGCTGATGCCATCCGCGCCACCGGTGCCCGTACCACGGTCCTGGTCCTGGTCGGCCCGGCGCTGGCCGGTGGCGGAACCCGATCGTTGCTGTACGACCCGCGCTACGCGCATGGGCACCGGCGACGCTCCCTCGAGGGAACCACTGCCGGTCGCCCGGTCCCCGCCGACCGCCGCCGGGGCGGCACGTCAGAGGTGCTCGGTGACCGCTGACTCCGACGCCACTCCGGTGGCCCTCCCGGTGGGCGCCGGTCACAGCGATCGCGACGCGCAACCGGTGGTCCTCTTGGTTGGCGCCGGTCCCGGCCATCCCGACCTCCTCACCCTCGACGCCGAGGCCGCCCTGCGCAGTGCCCGTGAGGTGGTGGCCGACCGCTCCCTCGCCCCGCTCCTGGAGGCGCTGGCGGCCGAGGCCGAGCTCCGAGCTGCGGAGGGCCTCGAGGGCGGTCCGCCGGGTGTTCATCCCGAGCTCGCGGCGGTCGACCACGCAGCCTTTGCCGACGGCGCGTCGGCCCGTGACCAGACTGATCCGGTGGTGTCGCCACGGCCCGTCCCGCCGGCCGCCGATGCCGTGACCGGCCTCGTTGGCCCCGACATCGAGGAGGGCGCGGTGCGATCGGCTCGGCCTCTGTCCGTCGGGCGGGGCGACGGAGACTCCGCGCTAGGTAGGGGCTTTGGTGCCGATGGCATGGGTGTCGGGTGGGCTCCGGTCGGGTCGGTCGGTCTGGGTGTCGATGGCCTGGATGCTGGCGGAGGTCCGGTGGGTCCGGTGGGATTCGGTGTCGCTGCGTTCGGTGCGCGCCCGGCGGGGTTGGTCGGTCTGGGTGTCGCCGGGGGTGCGGTTGGGTCGGCCTCGGCGGAGCCGATGGTTGCGGTACCGGCCGGGGCCGAGGGCCCGTGGTCGGATGGTCGCTCAGCGGCCGTCGACTCCGACGGTCTCGGAACCGGCACCGAGGGAGCACATGGAGGCGGTCGACCCCCAGTCGGCGGTGCGGTGGGTGCGGCGTCGGTGGTTTGGGTCGACGACGACCAGCGGGCGTCAGCTGACCTGCTTGCTGCGGTCGGACGGGGATCAGGGGTGGTGCGGCTCTACCGGGGCGACCCGTGGTTCCACCCCGCAGGCGACGTCGAACGGACCGCGCTGCGGACCGGTGGCCACCGGTTCGACCTGGTGCCCGGCGTCGTCGAGGAGCTGGCCGTGCTGGCCGCCACCGGCATCCCGGTGCAGGTCCGAACCGTTGCCGTCACCACCACCTTCGTGGTCCACGATCCGCTCTGTTCTGCCGGGGAAACGGAGCACTCTGCGTTGCCTGGGGCAGGCAGAACGGCGGCTGCTGGTTCTGCCGGGGAAACGGAGCACTCCACGTTGCCTGGGGCCGGCAGAACGGCGACTGCCGGTGCCGCCGAGCGCTCGGGGCGTTCGACGTCCGACGGACCGGGTGCTGCGGTGGAGGCGCCGGCGGTGGCGATGGACGCCGCGCACACCCTGGTGGTGCGGACGACAGACCTGGCGGCGACGGCGAGGTGGCTGGCTGACGGTGCCGACCCTGGCGGCCTCGTCTTGGATCGTCCGGCCGCGGCCGTCGCCAGCGGTCCCGGGGACCACCAACCGGCCGAAGCGACCCGCGCCACCCTCGCCACCCTCGCCACCCGAGCTCCGGCCCAGCCGGGCGTCGTGGTTGTCGGCCTCGTCGCCGCCCTTGACACCACCATGCTCCGAGTCGCCGTCGCCGGTCACCAGCCCCGTTCTGCTTGTGGAACTGGTCGAGAACGGTCACCCGGCACCAGCAGAAGCATCGAGACTGAGCTCGGCGGTTTGCCTTGTGAGACCGGTCGAGAACCGTCACCGGGCGCAGACGGAATCGATGGGGTAGCGCTGGACGATCGTTCTGCTTGTGAAACTGGTCGAGAACGGTCACCCGGCACAATGAGAACCGGAGCTCTCGGTTCTCCTTGTGGGAACGGTCTGGATCCGGCATCTGACACAAGCAGAACTGGAGAACCGTGCTCGGGCGGGTCGGCCCCAGCGGTCCACGGTGGGTCGACCGAACCCCGTCGCAGCTCTGGCACCGACCGATGATCGACGCTCCAGCAGGACCGATGCCAGCAGCGGGAGCCGAGCGCACCATCGCGGTGGTGGGGCTGCTGGGCGGCCGACCGGTTGGTGCCGACGCCGAGGCAGCAGTACGGGCCGCCACCCTGGTGGCCGGCAGCGTCGACCAGCTGGCCGCCACCGCCGACCTGCGGGGGGCCGACGCCATCACCGCCGTGGTCGGCGGGGGACTCGCTGCCCTCGACGCCGTCGTGGCCCACGACGGCCCGGCGTGCGTGCTGGCATCGGGCGACCCCGGGTTCTTCGGCATCGCCCGGGCGCTACGAGCTCGACTGAACCAGCGAGGTCTCACGGCGGCCCCCGATGGCTGGGCGAAGGAGGCTCCCCTGCTGGCAACAGGGGAGCCGTCGACCTTCGGCGCGCCGGCCGGGTCTTCTGAGCCGCCGGTCGCCGACGGTCTCGATGCCCAGATCCGGACACCGGGACCATCGGTCACCGACGGCCACGGCGTCGGCGTCCCGGGCGCACCGTCACACCGACCGGTCGTGGTCCACCCGGCGCCATCGTCGGTTGCCCTGGCTTTTGCCCGAGCCGGCGTGTCGTGGGACGGCGCGGTCGTGCGCTCGTGTCACGCCGGAGTGGTCGAACGGGTGGTCGCCGAGGTGGCCCGTGCGCCCGCGGCCGCCGTGCTGTGCGGACCCGACGCGCCGCCCGAGGTGGTAGCCGCCGCCCTCATGGCTCGCGGCGCCGAACACCCGCTGGCCGTGGTAGCTGCCCGTCTGGCCGAGCCGGACGAACAGGTCACCGTGGGCGACCTCCGAACGATCGCGGCCGGCTCGTTCCCCCACCGCGCCGTGCTGGTGGTGGCCCACCCGCAGACCACGGTGGATTCGGCTGTCCGTCTCGGGGGGCGGCCCGTCGAGGTGTTCGCCCACCGGGCCGGGATGATCACCAAGCCCGAGGTCCGCTCGGTGGTCCTAGGCAAGCTCGACCTCCCCGGGACCGGGGTGATGTGGGACCTGGGCGCAGGGAGCGCCAGCGTGGCCGTCGAGGCTGCCCTCGCCGCGCCGGGCCTGCGAGTGATCGCCGTGGAGCGCAACGAGGACGATGCCGACCGTGCGGTGGCCAACGCGGCGGCTCTCGGTGCGCCGGTCGAGGTGGCCCACGGCGAACTGCCTGCGGCCCTGGTCGACCTGCCCGACCCGGACCGGGTGTTCGTGGGCGGCGGCGGGCTCGACGTGCTCGACGCCGCCTGGGACCGGCTCCGTCCGGGAGGCTGGCTGGTGGCCAGCTTTGCCGCGGTCGACCGAGCTGCCGAGGCCCACCACCGCCTCGGCTCGCTCGTCCAGGTCTCGGTGGACCGGGCCGACACCCTCCCCGACGGCGGCGTGCGCTTCGCCGCCGACAACCCCGTGTTCGTGGCGTGGGGCCACAGGCCGCCCATTGGCGAGCCGGAAAGTTCGGGTCACCTGGCGCGATCGACCCAGAGGCCCGCGGGCGACCATGGGGTGGCCGCCGAGGAGGCGACCCCCGCCGCGCTGCGCGTGCGCGTGGGCGTGACGGTTGCGGTCGGCGTCGGTTGCTCGTCGCACGCCACCGCCGCCGAGGTCGAGTCCGTGGTCCGCGAGGCGCTGGAGATGGCACCTGCGGCGGCACGGGTCGCCACCGTGCTGGCCACCGTCGACCGGCGTCGCAACCACCCGGCGATCCGAGGTGCGTTCGGCGGGACGCTTCCTTCGGGGAAACCGACCAGTCAGGACGACGTTGACCCGGAAGAACCGCGAGGGCCGCTTCTTCCGGGCGATCGGACCAGTCAGGGCGTCGCTGGGCAGGAAGATCCAACTGAGGCGTTTCTACCGGCGGAGCGGATAGCTCAAGGCGACGCTGAGTCGGAAGAACCGCCGGAGCCGCATCTTTCCGCTGAACGGGTGGTCAGGGGCGACGGTGGGCCGGAAGAACCGGGACCTGCCGTTCTTCCGGGGAAACGGATGGGCCAGGGCGACGCTGGGTCGGAGGAACGGCGACTGCTCTCGTTTCCCGCCAGCGCGCTAGCCGCGGTCGACGTGCCCACACCCAGCGGCGCGGTGGCCGAGGCTGTGGGCACCCCAAGCGTGGCCGAGGCGGCGGCCCTGCTGGCGGCCGGGCCGGGGGCCCGGCTGGTGGTGGCCAAGCACAAGGGCTCGACGGCGACCGCCGCGGTTGCCGTCGGTGCCGGTCCGACGGCTGTCGGACGGGTGACCGTCGTGGGGCTCGGTCCCGGCGCGGCGGTGCACCGCACGCCGGCTGCGGTCACGGCTGTCCGCCGCGCCGATGCCGTGGTGGGCTACGGGACCTACGTCGATGCCGTCGCCGAGCTCCTGCGCCCCGAGCAGCGGATCGTGCGATCGGCCATGGGCGACGAGACAGATCGAGCTGAGGTGGCGGCTGCCCTGGCCGCTGCGGGCTGGCAGGTCGCCCTCGTGTCGTCGGGTGACGCCGGGGTGTTCGCCATGGCCTCGACCGCCATCGAAGCGGCATCGGACCGGGTGGGAACCGACGGTGGACCGCTTTGTGTCGACGTGGTCCCGGGCGTCACCGCAGCTCACGCCGGAGCGGCCGCGGTCGGGGCCCCGTTGGCCGGCGCCCATGCTGCGGTCACCCTCTCCGACATCCTGGTCCCATGGGAGCGGATCGACGCCCAGTTGCGCGCTGCGGCGAGCAGCGGCATGGCCCTCGCCCTCTACAACCCGAGATCGAAGGGCCGGCCCGGCCACCTGGCCCGGGCCTTGACCGTGCTGGGCGAGGTGCTGGCGGCCGACACCCCGGTAGCGATCGTGACCGGTGCCGGCGATCGCGGCGAGCAGGTGCAGACCGCCACCCTGGCCACCGTCGACCCGTCGGTGGCCGGCATGCGCTCGGTGGTCCTGGTCGGCACGGCCGACACCACCGTGGACGAGGTCGGTCGGATGGTCACCGCCCGCCACCACCCGCCGTCAGGGCCTGTTCGGCACCACGACGGGGCACGGGCGCCGGGATCTCGTTGGCCAGACGCGTCGGAAACGGCGCGATCTGCCAACATGTTCGTGGGGGATGGTGCGGACGCGCTCCTTACCGACGGGACCGTGGTGCACCCGATCGAGGCCGAGAGCTATCGGATCCTGGCCGAGCGCATCGACCTCGACCGATGGCCCCCGCTGAGCCGGGCGGTGGTGGCGCGCGTGGTCCACGCCAGCGCCGACGTGTCGTTCGCCGACTCGCTCGTGCTGGAGGAGGACACCTGCGCAGCCGTCGTGCGGGCCCTGCGGTCCGGAGCCCCGGTGGTGGCCGACGTGGAGATGGTGGCCGTGGCCACCAGGCGCGCCGGCACCGTCAGCCTCCTCGCAGAGGGGCGGGGCCGAGCCGCGCACGACCGCGCCATCGGCGAACCGGGCATCACGGTGTCGGCGGCCGCGATGCGTGAGGCGGCCGACCGCTGGCCGACTGGCGCGGTGGTGGTGGTCGGCAACGCCCCTACCGCCCTGGTGGAGGCCCTCGCCCTGGTCGAGCGGGGTCGTTTCGATCCGGTGGCGGTCATCGGCCTGCCGGTCGGCTTCGTCGGGGCGGCCGAGTCCAAGGCCGCCCTGCGCGCCAGCGGCCTGCCCGCCATCTCCAACGCCGGCGAGCGCGGCGGGAGCGCCGTGGCTGCGGCGGCGCTCAACGCGTTGTGGCGGTTGGCCCAGGACGCGACGGTGCTCCGGTGAGCGCTCCCGACGCGCCTCCCACCGTCCACCTCGTCGGCGCCGGCCCCGGGGGCGTCGGATCACTCACCCGCCGGGCCGCTCGCTTGCTGCGCCACGCCGAGGTGGTGGTGCTCGACCGCCCCTCGCTCGACCCCATCGCCGGCCTGGCCCCTGCCTCCGCCGAGCGGGTCCACGTCGGCCGCCGACCGGGCCACGGTGCCCGTTCCACCGCCGAGGTGGTGGCCCTCCTCGTCGAGCGGGCGCGGGCCGGCCTCGCCGTGGTCCGGCTCAAGGGCGGTGACCCGTTCGTGTGCAGCCGAGGAGCCGAGGAGGCGCTGGCCCTGGCCGAGGCCGGGATCACCGTCGACGTCACCCCCGGCGTCACAGCCGTCACCGTCGCCGGTGGCACCAGCGGGCTGGACCGTGGAACTGGGGTCACCGTCGCTTCGGGCAACTACGATCCGGCTGGGCCCGTGGTCGACTGGGGGGCGATCGGTGCGAGCGGCGGCGGTCAGGGAGCGATCGTGGTCCTGACCGGGCGCAGCCAGCAGGGCACCATCGCCGACGGCCTCGTCGCCGGAGGTCGGCCGGCAGCGAACACGGTGGTCGTGGTCCACGGCGCCGCTCGGACGGACGCATCGGTGACCACCTCCACCCTTGCCGCCGTGGGCACGGTGCGCCTGGCGCCGCCGGCTGCGATGGTGGTCGCCCCCTCTCAACCGGGACGGCGTCCACCGGCAAGCGATCGACCGGGAGGTGAGCGTGCACATCCCTGACGGCTACGTGAGCCTCCCGGTATCGGTGGTCGGCGCTGCGGTGGCAGCCGGAAGCGTGGCCGTGGCGGCGCGCCGGGCGGCCATCGTGGTCCGGGAGAAGGTCAGCACCCTGCCGGCGGTGGTCTCCGCCTACCTCCTGGTCGCCCAGCTCCTCGTGGTCCCTGTCGGCGTCGGCAGCGCCCACCTGATCGGCACCGGACTGGCCACCGTGCTGGTGGGACCGGCCGTCGCCATCGTGTGCGTGGCCACCGTGGTCGTGCTGCAGGCGCTGGTGTTCGCCGACGGGGGCGTGACCGCCATCGGGCTCAACGTGGTCGACGACGGTCTGGTGCCGGCGGTGGTCGCGGCGGCGACGGTACGGCTCGTCTGGCCGCTCGTGGGACGACGCCGGGAGCGCTTCGCCGCGGTCGCAGGGCTGGCCGCCGCCCTGGCTGCGTTGGCCGGAGGCCTGGCCGCGGCCGGCGTGTTGGTGCTGGGCGGTACCGACGTGGTGTCGCGCGCCACGATCGTGTCGACGTTGGGCGGTGCCCACCTGGTAGTGGCGGTCGTCGAGGCGGTGCTCACCGCCGGCATCGTGGCCACGGTGATCCGCCTTCGCCCCGACCTGGTGGCCATGGCCGGACCGTCGCCCCGCCCCGGCCGGCACCAGGCCGACAGGGTCGCCGAGACCGGGGTGGCCGCCCGTTCGCTCGACGGGGACCCCGCCCGAGCCAGCGGACCTCGTGCCGGTCGTCGACTCGAGGTCGTTGCCACTGACGGCGTTGGCGACGGCAGCCCGCTGGTCGAGTCCGGCGATGGCGCTGAGAGACGACCGATCCACGCCGTCGACCCAGCTGACGCCACCAGCGGTCCGGACCTACGGGGTGGCGACGACCACCAGGATGATCGAGCGGTGCGCCGGTGAGCTCGGCGCACGGTGTTCCACCGGCGGGGGACCGCCTGGCCTCGCCGCTGACGGCCATGGCGCCCGAGGTGAAGCTGATCGCGCTCATTGCGTTCCTCGTGGCCGTGGCGCTGACCCCGGCCCAACGACCGTGGGCGTTTGCCGTGCATGCCGTGGTGGTGACCGCGGTGGCCGTGGTGGCCCTGGTGCCGTTGCGCACCCTCCTGACCCGGCTGGTGTTCGAGCTGCCGGTGCTGGCCTTGGCGGCGACGTACGTGGCCTTCGGGCGGGGACCTCGTGTGGAGGTGCTTGCCGGCCTGTCCCTCTCGCAGCCGGGTTCGGTGGTGGCCTTCGGCGTGCTGGCCAAGGCGACCATCGGCGTGGTGGCCGTGTCCGTCCTGGCTGCCTCCACCGAGGTCACCGAACTGGTGCGGGGCTTGTCCCGCCTGCGCCTGCCGGGCTGGTTCTGCGACCTGGTCGCCCTCTCCGCCCGTCAGGTCGAGGTGCTGCGCGCCGAGGCCGCCCGGGTGCGCCTGGCCGCCGAGCTGCGGGGCGGCCCACGGCGGGTCGACGCCTGGCGGGCGGTGGCGCGCAGCCTCGGCACGACCTTTGTGCAGGGCGCGTCGCGGGCCGAGCGCCTGGCCACATCGGTCGCCGTTCGTTCCGGCGGTGGAGCGTCCGGTCCGCTCGTGGTCACCGCTGGCCATGGACCCTCGAGCGCGTCGGCCAGCGCCCGTCAGTGGGCCTCGGCGTCGGTACCCGCAGCGGTCGCCACGGCGGTCCTGCTGGCCGGAGCCGTCTGATGAGGACCGGCGAGGTGACCGATGACGGGGACCACCCTTACCACGACCACCCCGATCAGCTCGACGGTCTGGTCGGCGGCGGCCGGCCCGGTTTGGTCGTCATCGGCCACGGCAGCCGGGATCCTCGGGCCGCCGAGGAGTTCGCGACGTTGCTGGAACTGGTGCGCGTGGCCGTCGGTGACCAACCCGTGCGCGGCGGATTCCTGGAGCTGGCCGACCCGCCCATCGACGAAGCGGTCGACTCCCTGGTGGCCGACGGGGCCACCGACATCGTGGCCGTCCCCTACGTGCTCTTCGGCGCCGGTCACCTGAAGGACGACGGACCGGCGGTGCTGGACCGGGCTCGTCGACGCCACCCCTCGGTGCGGTTCCGCCTCGGCCGCGACCTGGGCGTCCACCCAGCCGTGCTCGACGTAGCCGAGGAGCGCGTGCGTGGCGCGCGCCGGCAGGCCTCTCCTCTCGGATGCACCGGCGGAACGACCGGCGGACCGAACGCCGACGCGGTCGTGGTCATTGGTCGAGGCTCGACCGACCCCGACGCCTGCGCCGAGGCGGTGAAGCTGGTCCGGCTGCTCGGCGACGGGAGGGGACTCGGCCTGGTCGAACCGGCGTTCCAGGCGATGAGCACGCCGACGCTCACCGAAGCGTTGGGCCGGTGCCGGCTCCTCGGTGCCGAGCGGGTGACCGTGCTCCCGCTGTTCCTCTTCTCCGGCGTGCTGGTCGAGCGGATAGGCGAGGAGGCGGACGCATGGGCGGCCGACCATCCAGCGATCGACGTGACCGTGACGACCCACCTCGGCGTCGACCCTCGATTGGCCGCGCTGGTGGTGGAACGCCAGCGCGAGGCGCGCCACGGCGACGTACGGATGAACTGCGACCTCTGTGCCTACCGGGTCCGGCTTCCCGGCTTCGAGGACAAGGTCGCTACGCCGCTCGTCCTGGCCCCGCCCGAGGCAGCCACGCGGGGCTGGCGCGCCCGTCGAGCGGCCAACCAGGCGGCGTCGAAGGCGGCCGAGCGGCGCCAGCGTCCTCGCCTCGGCCTAGGACGCCGTCTCGGCGCTCCCCCCTCGCCCGATCGCGACGCGCCGGCCGTCGAGATCACCGGCCTCGGCCACACTTGGCCCGACGGCACCGAGGCCCTGGCCGGTGTCGACCTCACGGTCGCCAACCGCGAGCGGGTGGCTGTCCTGGGCCCGAACGGGTCGGGCAAGACCACCCTCGTCCTGCACCTGGTCGGCGCGCTGGATCGCTCGGCCGGCGCCGTCGCAGTAGGCGGCGTCGCCGTCACCCGCCCCAACCTGGCCGTGGTCCGACAGAGGGTGGGGCTGGTGTTCCAGGACCCGGACGACCAGCTCTTCCTGCCGACGGTGCGCGAGGACGTGGGCTTCGGTCCCGCAGCCCATGGCGTGAGGGGAGCCGATCTGGACGAACGGGTGACCGCTGCCCTCGACGTGGTGGGGTTGGCCGACCTGGCCGACCGGGCGCCCCACCAGCTGAGCCTGGGGGAGAGACGACGGGCGGCGCTGGCCGGCGTCCTGGCCACCCACCCCGAGGTGCTGGTGCTCGACGAGCCCACCGCCAACCTCGATCCCACGTCGCGACGCGACCTGGTCGAGGTGGTGCGTGGCCTGGAGGTGACCACCATCGTGGTTACCCACGACCTGCCGCTCGCTCTGGAGCTGTGCCCCCGCTCGGTGGTGCTCGATGGCGGCCGCATCGCCGCCGACGGTCCCACGGCGGCCCTGCTCGCCAACCGCGACCTCATGGCTGCCCACCGTCTCGAGCTCCCCTACGCCATGATCGTGCCGTCACCGGCCATCGCCATCCCGTCACCCATCAGGTGACGGCGGACCGGGGCGGCGTCGATTGGGAGCGTCGGCCGGCAGAGTGCTTGCATCGGGTGGGCCGGCCGACCACGCTGGTCCGAATGGCCCACTCCGAGCGCGACACGGCGATCGTCGATGGCTGACCTGCTCGAACCCCGACCTGCGACCGAACGGCGAAACCGATGACCGCACCAACCCGACCAGCAGGTGGGATCGACGCCAACGTCCGGGGGATCGCCGTCCTGGTGGGGGCCGTCGTCATCGGCTTGCTGCTGCTGTTCAACGTAGGCAGTGACGACGATGCCACGGCGGTATCGACGACAGACACCACCTCGACCACCGTGGACACGTCCGGCATCGGCGGCGGACAGAGCACCACCTCTGCCGTCGACGGTGTCACCACGGCTCCCACGTCAGCGACTGCGACCACGGCGACCACGGCGACCACTAGCCCGCAGCGCCAGCCCGGCGAGGTGTCGGTCGTGGTCCTCAACGCCGACGGGCCGCCCGGCTCGGCGGGTGCCGCCAGCGAGACCATCGGGGCCGCCGGCTACCAGATGGGAGCGCCGGGCAACGCCAACGCCGACGTCACCCTCGACACTTCGGCGGTGTACTTCGCCGAGGGCTTCCAGGCCGAGGCCACGGCCGTGGCCATGGTGCTGGGCAAGGCCTCCGAAGCCGTCCAGGCTCTCCCGCAACCCGCCCCGGGCCCCGGTGCCGAGGCCTCCAACGTGGTCGTGGTGTTGGGCAAGGACACCGCCCCGGCCTCCGGCGCCGACGACGCAACCACCACCACGACGACCGGCTGAGAACCGGTCGCCGGTCGCCGGCCGGCCGAACCAGCCATGACCGTTCCATCCTTGGCCGGTGCGCTGGCGCCCCTGGTCGCCGACCCCTCGGGGACGGTGCTCCTGTTCGACTTCGACGGCACGCTGGCACCGATCGTGGCGTCGCCGGCTGCGGCTCGGCCGGCTCCCGGCGTGGTCGATCTGCTCGACCGGTTGGCCGAGCGCTACCGCCTGGTGGGCACGGTGTCGGGGCGACCGGTCGAGTTCCTGGCCGCCCACCTCCCGCGCTCACTGGTGCTCTCCGGGCTCTACGGGCTGGAGTCGGTCGTCCATGGCGTCCACCGCGTCCGACCCGGGGTCGAGCAGTGGCGGGCACCCATCCGCGATGTCGCCGACCGGGCCGAAGCGGCACGGGTGGAGGGCCTGCTGGTCGAGCGCAAGGGCCTCTCGGTCACCCTTCACTTTCGCAGCCGGCCCCGAGCAGGCGCAGCCGTGACCCGCCTGGCGGCGGAACTGGCCGAGCTCAGCGGGCTGGAGGCGCGACCGGCCAAGATGTCGGCGGAGCTCCACCCGCCGGTGAGGTCCGACAAGGGCTTGGTGGTCCATGAGCTGGCCGATGGCGCTCGGGGGGTGGTGTACGTGGGCGACGACGTGGGCGACCTCCCGGCGTTTGCCGCCCTCGCCGTGCTGCGGGCCGTCGGGGTGACCACGGTCGGCGTGGCGGTGGAGACGCCCGAGCTGCCCGACGCCGTCAGGGTGGCCGCCGACCTCCAGGTCGATGGTCCGGTCGGCGTCGTCGGGCTCCTGCGCGTCCTACTCGGATGACCCACGTCGTCGACCGAGCGGACCCTGCAGGTGGGCGGCCACCCGGAGACAGGGGCGATGACCGGGACTCCTAGGGTGGCGACGATGGGGACGGAACGGCCGGTGGTGATCGTGTCGAACCGAGGACCGGTGTCGTTCGTCCTCGACGACGCCGGTCGCCCGGTCGCCCGGCGAGGGGCAGGCGGCCTGATCTCGGCCCTGGCCCCGCTGGTGCGCCACACCGACACGAACTGGCTCGCGGCGGCCATGTCGGAGGGCGACCGGGCAATAGCCGCCGCCGGTCCGACCACTGCGGACGGCCTCCGGGTCCGGCTGTTGGCCTTTGACGACGAGACCTGGCGGGCGCACTACGACACGGTGTGCAACCAGGCCCTCTGGTTCTCCCACCACGGGCTCTTCGACCCGGTGTACGAGCCGGCCTGGCCGACGGGTTGGGTCGACGGGCCGTGGGCCGCCCACCGTCGGGTCAACGAGGCCTTTGCCGACGCCCTGGCCCACGACTCGCCCGATGGCGCCGTGGTGTGCATCCAGGACTACCACCTCTGCCTGGTCGCCCCGAAGCTGCGAGACCAGCGACCCGACCTGCGCGTGGTCCACTTCTCCCACACCCCGTTCGCCACGCCGCTGTGGCTGCGCACCCTGCCCGATGCCGCCCGGCGGGAGCTGCTCGAGGGCCTGGCTGCCCACCACGCCTGCGGCTTCCACACCCAGCGTTGGGCCGACGACTTCCGCGAGTCGTGCGCCGACGTCGGCATCGAACCGTCAGCCTGCTTCGTCGCCCCGCTCGGACCCGACGCCGGGGACCTAGCGGCCACGATGGCATCCGAGGCCTGTGTCACCGCCGGGAGCGAGCTCCAAGAGCTGGTGGGCGACCGGCAGTTCCTCGTGCGCGTCGACCGCATCGAGCTCTCCAAGAACGTGCTGCGCGGGTTCGACGCCTTTGCCGCCCTGTTGGAGGCCGAACCGTTCCGACTCGACCGGGTGGTGTTCGGCGCCTTCGTGTATCCGTCGCGTGCCGGGGTCGGCGCCTACGACCGCTACCGCGACGCAGTGGCTCGCCGGGTGTCGGAGATCAACGGCCACTTCGGGACCGACACCTGGACGCCGATCGCTTATGACCCCCACGACGACTACCCCCGCTCCATCGCCGCCCTGGCCCGCGCCGACGTGGTGCTGGTGAACCCCATCCGCGACGGGCTCAACCTGGTGGCCAAGGAGGCCATGGTGGTCAACCAGCGCCAGGGCCAGCTCGTGCTCTCCCCCGAAGCCGGTGCCTGGGAGGAGCTGGGCGAGTTCGCCTGGGGGGCCGACCCGTTCGACGTGGGTGCCACCGCCCGGGCCATCGGCGACGCCCTCGACGCGACACCCGATGAACGGGCGCGCCGAAGCTCCGGATTGTGCGCAGCCTCGCTGGCGCGGACCCCGGCCCTCTGGCTGGCCGACCAGGTGGCTGCGGCCGGCTGACCACCCTTCCGGGTGTTCAGCCCTCCCACCGAGGGTGTCAGGCACACAGCGGAGCGGGTCTCGGCTAGCCATGGGCGGGTGCGCATCCTCGCCGCCCCCGACAAGTTCCGAGGCACGGCCACGGCGGCCGAGGTCGCCGGAGCGGTGGCCGACGGGGCCCGTACCGTGGGGGCGGTCACCCGTCAGGTGCCCATGAGCGACGGCGGCGAGGGCTTCCTCGACGTCTTCGGCGGTGCCAACCGCACCAGCGTGGTCACCGGTCCCCTCGGCGACCCGGTGGCCGCTGGTTGGCGGTTGTCCGGGCGGGTGGCGGTCATCGAGATGGCCCAGGCATCGGGGCTGGCCCTGGTGGGCGGGGCCGAGGGCAACGACCCGATCGCCGCGGCCACCGCCGGCACCGGCGAGCTCATCGTGGAGGCGCTCGACGCCGGGGCCCGGCGCATCTTCGTGGGCCACGGCGGTTCGGCCACCACCGACGGGGGCCTCGGCGCCCTCCGTGCGCTGTTTCCCACCGCCCGCATGCGTGGCGTGGAGCTGATCGCCGCAGTGGACGTCTACACCCCGTTCCTCGAGGCTGCCGATGCCTTCGGTGCCCAGAAGGGGGCCACCGCCAGCCAGCTGGAGCTGTTGCGTCGGCGGCTCGAACGGTTGGCCCAGGTGTACCTGGAGGACTACGGCGTCGACGTCACCTCGATCGCCGGTGCCGGAGCGGCTGGAGGCCTGGCCGGCGGGCTGGCCACGGTGGGGGCCACCATCGAGTCGGGCTTCGAGCTCATCGCCGACGAGCTCGACCTGGCCGACGCCATCGAGTCGACCGACCTCGTCGTCACCGGCGAGGGGTTCGTCGACGAGGCGTCGTTCGACGGCAAGGTGGTCGGGGGCCTGGTAGAGCTGGCCGCCGAGTTCGAGGTGCCGGTGCTGGTGGTGGCGGGAGAGCTCTTCGACGGTGCCGAGGACCGGGTCGACTCGGTGAGCCTGGTGGAACGCTTCGGGCGCGAGCGGGCCATGGCCGACACCCTGGCTTGCATCACCGAAGTCGTCGCCGACCGCCTCGCCGGCTGACCCCTTCCCCGTCGTCCCCTTCCGCTTTCCTGACGAACTTGTTGGCGGAGCGACTGAAACGGCGCGCTTGGCCAACAAGTTCGGGTGGTCGGCGGATCTATCGTTCCGGGCGTGACCGACCTCGCCGCCCTCGACGCCACCGACCAGGCCGCCCTGGTCCGCTCCGGGGAGGCCAGCGCAACCGAGTTGGTGCAGGCGGCCCTCGACCGGGCCGAGCGGGTGAACGGCGAGCTCAACGCCATCATCCACGCCCGCTACGAGCGGGCGCTCGCCGACGCGACCGGCCACCTCGGCGACGGGCCCTTCGCGGGCGTGCCGTTCCTCCTCAAGGACCTCGACGGGACCGCGGCTGGGGAGCCGCTCCACGCCGGCACCAGGTTCCTCAAGGACCACGCCTACGTGGCCGCCACCGACTCCGAGCTGACCGCCCGCTTCCGGAACGCCGGGCTGGTGGTCATCGGCCGGACCAACGTCCCCGAGCTGGGCCTGGTCACCTCCACCGAGCCCGCGGCGTACGGGCCCAGCCGCAACCCCTGGGACACCGGTCGTTCCACCGGCGGCTCGAGCGGGGGGTCGGCGGCTGCGGCGGCGGCAGGGATCGTGCCCATGGCCCACGCCAGCGACGGTGGTGGGTCCATCCGCATCCCGGCCGCCGAGTGTGGCCTGGTCGGGCTCAAGCCCACGCGCGGCCGCATCACCATGGGCCCGGCCCTGGGCGAGGCCTGGGCGGGCCTGGTGGCCGCCCTGGCAGTCACCCGCACCGTGCGCGACACGGCTGGCCTGCTCGACGCGGTGGCGGGCGCGGGCGTGGGCGACCCGTACTCGGCCCCGCCGCCGACGCAGACCTACGCCTCGGAGGTCGGGGCCGAGGTCGGTCGCCTGCGCATCGGCTGGGTGGCCGAACCACCCGACGGCTCCTTTGCCACCGACCCGCAGGTGGCGGCGGCCACCGAGGCCACCGCAACGCTGCTCGAATCGCTCGGCCACCGGGTGGAGGCGGCATTCCCCCCTTCGTTGGGCGAGTCCGCCCAGACGGAGCACTTCCTGGTGGCCTTCGGTTCCTGGGTGGCCTGCGAGCTCGACCGGCTCAGCGAGATGGCGGGTGCACCCCTTACCGAGGACGGCTTCGAGCCCGGCACCTGGGCGATCGCCGAACAGGGTCGAGCGGTCACCGCCTCGCAGTACCTGAGGGCGGTCGACGGCCTCCACGCCATGACCCGGGACGTGGTGGCGTGGTGGGAGGTCGACGGGTTCGACCTGCTGCTCACCCCGACCATCCCGGAGCTGCCACCCACCCTCGGCCAGTTCACGTCGACCCCCGAGGAACCGTTCACCGGCATCTTCCGGTCCAGCCCGATCGTGACCTTCACCGCCCCGTTCAACATCACCGGCCAGCCCGCCATCTCGCTCCCGCTCCACCAGAGCACCGAGGGCCTGCCCATCGGCATGCAGCTGGTGGCCGCCCCCGCCCGCGAGGACGTGCTCGTGCGCATCGCCGCCCAGCTCGAATCAGCCTGCCCCTGGGCCGACCGGCGCCCCAAGGTCTGGACCGGCCGCCCCTGACCCCTCCGGACCCGACCCTCCACCACGAACTTCCCTCCAGGGACCACCTCGAGGAGATTCGAGTCAGTCCGCCGTGGTTGCCATCTGGGAGTCGCGGAGGTGGGTGCTGCGGTGGACGGGGTTCGGGTCGAACTGGGGGATCACCTCGCGGCCGAAGAGGTCGGTGGCCTCGAGCACCACGTCGATCGGGACCTCCTGCGACAACATGCCAAAGGTGAGCTGGTCGGCGCCGACGTCGGTCCAGCGCTGCACCACCCGCCGGCACTCGTCGGGGTCACCGATGGCCCACTCGCCCATCTGCACCGCCAGGTCCATCTCCTCGGCCGAGTGGGGCTCGCAAAGCTCGGGCCACACCGGCGTGCCCTCGGGGCGGGGGAACGTGTCGAGGTAGCGGAACAGCAGGCTCTGGTGGTAGTGCCCGCGCGCCTCGCTCATGATCCGGCGGGCTCGCGCTCCGTCGTCCAGGCACAACATGCTGGAGGTGACCATCACGTTGTCGTTGACGTACTCACCGATGGGGTCGGCGTCGCCGATCAGGTTCTTGTAGCGCTCGATCAACGGCGCCAGCTGCTCCGACAAGCCGGTGGTGAAGCACAACACGCCGACCCCCATGCGGGCCGCCTTCTCGAAGGTCGACGGGCTGCCGGCCGCCACCCACAGGGGCGGGTGCGGCTGGGTGAGGGGCTTGGGCAGCACGTTGCGGCGGCATGGTGAAGAACCGTCCGTCGAAGCCGGGGTAGGTACCGGGCCGCCACATCTTCACGATCTCGGGGACGGCCTCGTCGAACATGGCCCGGGTGAGGTCGGGGTCGGTGATGCCGAAGCCGGCCTGCTCGGTGGTGGACGAGCCCCGCCCCATGCCCAGCTCGAAGCGGCCGTCGCTCAAGATGTCGAGCATGGCGGCCCGCTCGGCAACCCGGGCGGGGTGGTTCACCGGCGGGGTGACGTTCATGATCCCCGAGCCCAGGTGGATGCGCTCGGTGATGGCCGCGCAGTAGCCCAGGAAGCTCTCGTTGGCCGACAGGTGCGAGTACTCCTCGAGGAAGTGGTGCTCGGTTGCCCAGAGGTACTTGAAACCGGCGCGGTCGGCCGCCTTCACCCACTCGATCTCCTCACGGAACCTCCGGACCTCGGCTGCCGGGCCCTCCGCCTCGGTCATCGAGGCCGGCACGTAGGCCCCGTTGAAGATCCCGAACTCCATGCCCGTCCCTCGGTTGCTGAGCGGACCTGACGGTCCGTCAGGCGCGACGGAACCTAACCGGCGGTCAGCGACATGGCAGCAAGGGCCAGGGCGACGGTCACCGCGTCGCCGTCGTGGTCGGTGGCGAAGGCCTCGCTCTGGCGCCAGCCGGCGCAGGCCAGGGCCAGGTGACGGGCCAGATGGGCGTCGGGGCCGTCCGGGTGGAGGCGGGTGGCCACGCCGACGGCGCTCTCTCCGTCGCCCACGACCAGGTCGACCGTCCACCGACCAACCGGGTAGCCCGCGTGGACGGGGGTGCCGGCGTCGACCAGCACCGCAGCCAGGCGCGCCGTCCAGCCGTTGTCGGTCGGTGCCGGAGCAGGCGGCCGCGGTGGCGTCCGTGCCCACCGGAGGTAGTCGGCCAGCAGGCCGGTCGTGGGCTCATCGCCCGAGGACAACACGATCAGCCGTCGCTTGGCCCGCGTGACCAGGACGTTGAACAAGTTGGGGTCCTCCAAGAAGCGCCGGCCCCGGTCGCCGGCCCCGCCGATGCCGAACGAAGCCACCACCACGTCGCACTCGGCACCCTGGAAGCCGTGCACCGTGCCCACTCGGACCCGACCCGAGCCCAACACGTCGAGGTCGACCTGCCTTCCCACCAGCGCGGCGATGGCGTCGACCTGCGCCCGGTAGGGGCTGACCACGCCCACCGTGGCGCGCGGATCGGTGCCGAGGATCTCGGTGACCGCAGCGACCGCGGCTGCAACCTCCACCTGGTTCACGCCGTCGGAGCGATCGCCCGCCAGGCGCCGGACCTCGATGGCCACCTCGTCGTCATTGGCCGGGTGACGCGTGGCCAGGAGCAGGCGGCTCTTGTAGAAGCGCTTCGCCGAGAAGCCGATGAGGTGGGGAACCGACCGGTAGTGCTCGTCCAGCTGGGTCACCGGCGCGGCCCCGGCGGCCAGGTCGAAAGCGCTGACACGCCGCACGTCGAGGCGGTCAGCCAGAGCGCCGCACCCCTGCGCGGCGACGGCCGCCGATACCTCCGCGTCGGCCACGAACGAGACGAAGCGCAGCTGACGGGGATCGCCGATGACCACCACCCGACGGGCCCGCAGCAGGGCGGCGCTAGCGGCGATCTGATCGATCTGCGAGGCCTCGTCCAACACCACGACGTCGAAGGCTTCGGGGGTGGCGGGCAGCAGGCTCTCGATCTCGCCCAGGGTTCCAACCCAGAGCGGAAGGGCTTCGGTGAGCGAGCGCACGTCTACCCGGGCCAGGTGCGAGCGGCGGGCCGCCCGGCCCGAGCGGAGGGCGGTGGACAGGGCGGCCACCGCTCGCCGGCCATCGGCATCGGCCCGCCGGGCCACGTCGGCGGCCATGGCGGCGGCGGCCGCCTCCCGTCGAACCTGGTCGGCGGCACGGAGCGCCGCCCACGCCAGGTCGCTGCGGGCGGGATCTCGGAGCTGCGCCCTCCGGGCCCGCTCGCGGAGCCGGGCCAGGGACAGCGCTTCGCCCAGAGCGTCCAGGGGAGCGCCCGTTGGCGCGCCCACCAGACGGCGCAGGGCCTCGGTGGCCCTTCGCCGTCGGCGATCGCCGAACCAACCGCCCGACCAACCGTCGGGCTGGTGCGCCCGGTCGAAGAGGACCGCGACGGCGTCGACCGGAACCGTCGCGCCGGGATCGAAAAGTAGCGGAGCGCTACGGGCCCGGTTCGCCAGCGCCAACGAGCGGGTGGCCCATTCACCCGCCGCCGCCTGATCGCCGAGCTCCGCCCGTAGCGCGGCGTCGAGGTCGGCGTGGGTGCGCTCGGCGTCGGCCAGGCGGTCCGCAGCCCTGTTGTCGGCGGAGGCGGCCAGGCCGTCGGCCAGTCGGGCGGCCAACCTTCGGGCCAGCACGCTGCCGCCGAACAGCACGGGGTCGGGGCCGGGGAGCCGGGCCAGCAGGGCGGCGAGCACCTCGGCGGCGCCAGCGGACCGGGTAGCCAGGAGGACTGACTCGCCTCGCGCCACGCAGTCGAGGGCCACCGCTGCCGCGGTCTGGCTCTTGCCGGTCCCCGGAGGGCCCGACACCACGGTGACCGGTGACCTACGGGCTCGCAGCACCACCTCGGCCTGGCGGTCGTTGAGCGGCAAGGTGGGAGGAAGCCTCGATGCCGCGCATCGCCCCGGATCGGGAGGCGGAGGCAGGTCAGCGAAGTTTGCCGACGGTGGCGACTGCCGCGCCGGATCGGTTGGCGCGCCGAGGTACATCGACGCCAGGGCGGTTCCGGCCGAACGAGGATCGCGGCTCCATGCCGCCAGGGTCTGGCGGGGTTGGGTGAGGTCGACGACCTCGTCGACGTAGGCGGCGAAGCCCACCACCGCCACCAACGCGTTGCCGGGCCGCAGCTCGGTCACGTCGGTGGGCGCCAGCAGCCTCGCGAGCGGCGGCAGGCCCGACGCTCCCACCACCCGGTCCACCCACGATCGGAGCTGGTGGAGCCGGTCGATGAGTTCCTGACCGGCATCGGGGGAGAGGGCGCCGCCACCGAACGCCGCGTCACGTTCGAGGTCGAGGGCCGAGCGGTCGTCGGCGACGAGTGGCCACAGGTCCCAGGGCCCCAATGGCTCCACGCCCATCTGACCGACGCGGCGCCTGATCCGGACCGGCCGACTGAGCAACGGGAGCACCAGCCGCCTGCTGGCCCCACCGACCTCCGCATCGCCCGCGATCCACAGCCAGCCAAGGCGCAGGTCGTCGGTGCCGGGTGTGAGGGCGTCGTGGCGGGCCAGCACTTCGAGCCGTGCGGTTCGCTCGGCCGCGAGGGACCGGCCCAGGGATTCGGTGAACCCGGCTCCGAGCTCGGTGGTGGGATCGCCGCCCTCGTCGGTGGCGGCGAAGGTGCCCAGCCAGGCCAGGTGGGTCGGCCCACCGCCGGACACGTCGACGGAGGGAGCCCTCCGGTCGGGCGCCACGTCGCCAAGCACCCGCAGGATCGCAGCGGTCGCCTCGACGCGCCCAGGGCCGCTCGTCAGGTCGCCCGCCACCCGCCCATTGTGGTCCCCGCTCGGGGGTCCCAGTCACCAACGTCGACCCTTCCGATCACCTCTGGCCCGTTCCCAGCGGTAGGGTGGAGAAAACAACCGACACCGGGGAGCTCGAGAGCGATCGGGCTGAGAGGACGGCTGGCCAACCTGGCCCTCGCCGTCGACCCGCGAACCTGATCTGGGTAATGCCAGCGGAGGTAGCTCATGCGCCCGTTTCGTTCCTCACGACCCGTGCCCGGCGCCCGTGGCCGACGGCGTCCATTGCCCGCCGTCGCCCTGGCCGGGTGCCTGGCTGCGGCGGTGCTGGTCGGCTGCACCGACGACACCGACCCCTCCACCGGTCCCGGCCCGTCGGGAGGATCCGGGGACCCCGCCAAGGTGGCCTCCTGCGCGCCCGAGAAGCTGCCGGAGGCCATCACCGCCGCCGAGGTGGCCGGGGCCGACACCGAGGGCACCACCGTCACCCTCGTCACCCACGACTCCTTTGCCGTGTCCGAGGGACTGTTCGACGACTTCACCGCCGAGACCGGCATCACCGTCGAGCTCCTGTCGAGCGGCGATGCCGGCACGGTGGTCAGCCAGTCGATCTTGACCGCCGGCGACCCGGTGGCCGACGTGCTGTTCGGGATCGACACCACGTTCTTGTGCCGCGGCACCACGGCGGGCGTGTTCACGCCGTATGCCCCCGAAGCCCTGGCCGACGTGCCCGACGCCTACGAGCTCGACGCCGACCACCTCGTCACGCCGATCGACGTGGGCGACGTGTGCCTCAACTACTCGAAGACCGCATTCCCCGATGAGGCAGACGCGCCCGGGAGCCTGGCCGACCTCGCCGACGACACCTACGCCGACGCTTTCGTCACCGAGAACCCCGAGACCTCGTCGCCCGGCTTCGCCTTCCTCCTGGCCACCATCGCCACCTACGGCGAGGACGGCTGGGAGCGCTACTGGGAGGAGCTGCGCGCCAACGGGGTGCAGGTCGACCCCGGGTGGGAGGAGGCCTACAACGAGTCCTTCGGCGCCGGGTCCGGCGATCGCTCGATCGTGACGTCCTACGCCACCAGCCCGGTGGCCGACGTGCTTTACTCCGACCCGCCCCGCACCGAGCCCGCCATCGGCGTGGTGGCCGACGCCTGCTTCCGCCAGGTCGAGTTCGCCGGCGTCCTGCGAGGCACCGAAGAGCCCGAGGCCGCCGCCAAGCTGGTCGATTTCATGCTGTCGCCCCGGTTCCAGGAAGACGTGCCCCTCAACATGTTCGTGGAGCCGGTGAACGAGCGGGCCCAGCTACCCGAGGTGTTCGAGGCTAACCGAACCGAGATCGACGAGCCGCTGTCGCTGAGCCCGGCCGAGATCGAGGCCGGTCGTGACCAGTGGACCGAACGGTGGACCGAGATCGTCCTGCGATGACCAGTCACCGCCGGCAGGTGGGCGCGCCTCCCGGCGATGACGCCGCCGGGGTGCACGCACCTGTGGTCGGCGCCGAGGGCGCACGCCCGCTCCAGCGTCACCAGTTCCGTCGTCGTCTGGCGTGGCTGGCGGTGGCTGCGGTCCCGGCCGGGTTCCTTGCCGTGTTCTTCGCCTTCCCCGTCGGCTCGATCCTCAGCCGAGGGATCAGCGACGGTTCCGTGCTCGACGTGATCCGGCGGCGCTCCACCGGCGAGCTGTTGTGGTTCACGGTGTGGCAGGCGGCGGTGTCCACTGCGCTCACCCTGCTGGCCGGCCTGCCGGCGGCCTGGGCAGTGGCGCGCATCGACCTGCCTGGGCGGCGGGTGCTGCGAGCCCTGCTGATCGTGCCGTTCGTGCTGCCCACCCTCGTGGTCGGTGCCGCGCTCCAGGCCACGTTCGAGCGCCTCGGGCTCGACGGCGCAGGTGGCGGGCTGCGGCTGCAGGGCACGGTGTGGGCCATCCTGGCGGCCCACGTGGTGTTCAACGTGGCCGTGGTGGTGCGCATCGTGGGTGGCTACTGGGCGCTCCTGGACTCAAGGGTCACCGAAGCGGCGCGCGTCCTGGGTGCCGGCCGGTGGCAGGTGGCCCGCCAGGTCATGGGGCCGCGCCTGGCCCCGGCGCTGTACAGCGCAGCGGGCATCGTGTTCCTGTTCTGCTTCACCTCGTTCGGGGTGATCCTGACCGTCGGCGGCCCTGGGCACCCCACCGTCGAGACCGAGATCTGGCGCTTCGCCACCCAGCGGACCGACTTCACCACGGCAGCCGCGCTGGCGCTGGTGCAACTGACCACGGTCGTGGCCCTGGTGCTGGCCGTGAACCGTCTCGAAGGGCGGACGGCCGCCGCGGCCGCCCGTCGACCGGCACCGCCCCGGCCGCTCCGCACGACCCGCCAAAGACTCGGCGCCGTCGCCGCGGTCGGCCCGGCGCTGGTCCTGGTGGTCGTGCCCCTGGCCGTCCTGGTGGAGCGCTCGCTGTTCATCGGTGACGGCCACGGGTTCGGCAACTACCGGGCCCTCGCCGAGTCCACGGGCAGCGGGCTCTTCGTCTCGCCGTTGCGCGCCGTGGGCAACTCGTTGACCTACGCGGTGGCCGCCACGGCCCTGGCGGTCGTGGTGGGCGGGCTGGCCTCGATCGTTGTCGTCCATGGCGGCCGGCGACCGGGCCGGGCGCTCGACCTGGCCCTCATGGTCCCCCTGGGCACCTCTGCGGTCACCCTCGGCTTCGGCATCTTGTTGGCTCTCGACGAGCCGCCCCTCGACCTCCGCAGCACCCGGGCCATCGTACCCATCGCCCAGGCCCTGGTCGGGATCCCGTTCGTGGTCCGGGCCATGGTCCCCGCTCTCCGAGCGGTCGACCCTCGCCAACGAGAGGCTGCTGCGGTCCTCGGCGCCACGCCGATACGGGCCCGCGTGGCGGTCGACCTGCCGGTGGTGGCCCGCACCCTCCTGGTGGGCGCAGCGTTCGCCTTTGCCATCTCCCTGGGAGAGTTCGGCGCCACCTCGTTCCTCGCCCGCCCCGACGCGCCCACGGTTCCCGTGGCCATGTTCCGCCTCCTCGGCCAACCCGGCGCCGCGCTCCGGGGCCAGGCCATGGCCCTCGGCACCGTGCTGGCCGCCCTCACCGCGGCCAGCGCGGCCGTGATCGAACGCCTCCGCCCCCGCGACGCGCTCGGCTGGTGACCCACCCCGAGCAGCCGGGTGCAGTTGTGACCGGTATGAGACCGGAGCCCCAGTCCGGGCAGCCAGTTGTGGCCGGTATGGGGGGCGAACTGCACCGCGCTCGGAGGGGGAGGGGGTTGGTGGCGGAGGGGTTGACGGTGCGGTTCGGGTCGACCATGGCGGTCGACGATGTCTCGGTGGCGGTGGCTCCCGGCGAGGTGGTGGCCCTGGTCGGGCCGAGCGGGTGCGGCAAGAGCACGCTGCTGCGCGTCCTGGCCGGCCTCGAGACGCCCGACGGTGGCCAGGTGGCGTGGGACGACGTCGACGTGACCCGTCGGCCGGCCCACGATCGCGCCTTTGGGTTGATGTTCCAGGACCACGCCCTGTTCGCGCACCGGACGGTCGGCGAGAACGTGGCTTTCGGCCTGCGGATGCAGGAGGCCGACCAGGCGATGCAGCGCATCCGGGTGGCCGAGGTGCTCGACCTGGTTGGCCTGGCCGACTTCGAGGACCGCACGGTCGACACGCTCTCGGGTGGCGAGGCCCAACGGGTGGCCCTGGCCCGGTCGCTGGCCCCGTCGCCGCGCCTGCTCATGTTGGACGAGCCCCTCGGTTCGCTCGATCGCACCCTGCGCGACAGGTTGGCGAACGACCTGCGATCGGTGCTCACCGGAATGGGCCTGGCCGCCATCCACGTCACCCACGACCAGGAGGAGGCCTACGCGGTGGCCGATCGCCTCATGGTGATGCGGGCCGGGCGCATCGAGCGCGACGGCGCCGCCGCCGACGTGTGGGGCGACCCCCGTACCGAGTTCGTGGCCCGCTTCCTGGGCCACGACAACGTGCTCGACGCCTCCCAAGCCTCGGCGCTCGGTGTCGGCGACGGTTCAAGCCCCGTCGTGGTCCGCGAGTCCGCCATCGCTGTCGAAGACGGGACCGAGAGACCGGGCCAGGGTCACGGAGGCGGCGGCCACGAAGCCACCGTGGTCGAGGTTCGCTTCCGAGGGGCCACGTCCCGGGTGACGGTGGCGTTCGACATCAGCGCCGGGTCGGGCGGCCGGCTCACCCTCGCCTACCACACCAGTCGTCCCCCCGCCCCGGACGGACGGCTCCGGGTGGTGCTCGATCGAACCCAGGTCGTGACCCTCGACCCCTCCCCCTGAAGTCGAGGTCGAGGTTCGAGGAGACCGCCCTGAGCCTGCCCCGGCCTCTCAGGGGCCGGGCAGCAAGACGGCTACTCGTCCGGTACGTCCTCGTCACCCTCCTCGGTGGCCTCGCCGATGCCGGCCAGAGCGGCATCGAGCGACTCGAAGCGCCCCACTACCTCGGCGTCGGTGTCGGGGTGGTCCTCCACGTCCCAGAGGTCGAAGGTGGTGGGGCCGGTCCGGTAGAGCGCCAGCACGCCGTCGGTGACCTGGAGCACGGCCGAGGGGACGCCGGCGGGAGCGCCGTCCACGACGGGCACCGGATCGTCGAGCTCGAGGTCGGCGGCCTGGAGGCGCACCAGGTCGAGGGCGTCGACGAACTCCTGGAACCGGCCCAGTTCGAACGCCCCGTCGTCGGAGACGGTGACCACCGACAAGAGCTCGTCGTCGCTCCCGTCCTCCATGATCCCGAAGCTGCGGTCGAGCCCGATCAGCTGGAAGACCATGCCGTCGTCGGCACCGAGGACCTCGTCGAGACGGGCCAACTGCTCCTCGGTGGGTTCGGCGAAGTCGAAGTCGAGCTCCTCGATGGCCCGGACCTCCTCGGGTCGGAGCACGACCGGGTTGGCCGGGTCGGGTGTGGCCAGTAGCTCGCTGCCGGCCAGCACCGGATGCTTGCGGAGCTTGTCGACCGCCAGCGGCTTCACGAGGGGGAGGAGCTCGACCTCGGCGTAGAGCTGCGAACCAGCCGTCGCTCCGTCGCCTTCGCCGACGTCCACCAGGGTGGCGGGGGCCACCACCTCGCCGATGGCCCAGATCCCGACCACCTTGGAACTGTCGGCTGAGTAGAGGAAGCACGGCTGGCCGGCGTCCATCGCCTCGGTGCGGTCGTTCGCGTCCAGCGGGAACCGGAACACCTGTCCGAACTCAGCGAGCGTGCCGGCCACGTCGAACCCACCCGGCTCGGCACGCAGCACCCAGCCGCCGATCGGCTCGCCATCGGTGGTCACCGGTCGGTCGCCCATGGCCTGCCTCCTGTCCTGGCGCCCGTCCGGGTCGCGCCGGAGTTCTACCACCGGGACTGCGGTGCGCCCGCGGGTGCTGGACCGGGGCGCCCGAGCCGGTTCCGCAAGGTCCGAACCATCGCAGGATCGACGGCGCCATGGTTGAGAACTGGCCCCACCTGCCGAATGGGAGCCGTGGAGTTGACCGTCCTGCGTGCGCGTGCCGTCTGCGAGAGTTGCCGCTCGAAGCTGCCGCCCCGCACCGAGGCTTGGTGGGACGAGGACAGTCGCCAGGCGACCTGCGTGACCTGCGAACGCTATGGGCGCATCGCCGTCCCTGAGGTGACCGGCTCGTCACCGCCCGAGGCACCCCAGGTCGCACCGCCGACCGACCCGTCACCGCCGGTCGCCCCGTTGACCGGCTCGGCACCGCCCGTCGCGCCGCCCCCCGCTGGTGCTGCCGCCCCGGCTCCGTCGCCCCCCGTCGCCCCTGCCCCGACGCCGGTCGCGTCGCCGACCCTCGACCCCGAGATGACCCTCCCCCTCGATCGGGGGGACGCCGGCGAGGGACGCGTCGGCCAGGTCCTGGAGGCGGCTCGGATCCACGGCCTCGAAGTGCTCCACGGCTTGCGGATCTCGCCGGCTCTCGCTCCCCTCGACCACCTGGTGGTGTCGGCCAACGGCGTGTGGGTGGTGCACGCGGTTGCCGTCTTGGAGGGTCGGCTCGAACGGCGCGACGTGGGTGACTGGTTCAACGCCGATCCTCGCCTCTACGTGGCCGACGTCGACCGATCGTCGTTGGTGGCCCTGGTGCGCAGCCAGGTGGAAGCCGTCTCGAACGTGGTGGTCCAGAGCTCGTTCTCCGACATCCCGATCCGCGGCGTGTTGAGCTTCGGTTCGGTCCAGCCCGCCTGGGTGCACGAGCCATTCGTGATCGACGGCATCTCGGTGACCTGGCGGTCGAGGATGGTGGAACCGCTCCTCGATCCTGTCCTGATCGGCGTCCAGAGCCGCACCGCCCTGCTGCACGCCCTGGCCGCCTCGGTGGTCCCCGCCCGATCCGAGGGCGGCGGAGCCACCGACCGTCGGGCCGGCGTCGCCGACCCCAGCGAGCACGTCGCCGGCTGAGTTCAGTGGGCGCGCCGGGAGGTTGCAGTCGAAAGGCCCTCGACCCAGCGCACCCCTGAACCGCTCGTCGGCTACGCCTCCTCGCCCGTGCTTCTGAGAGCACGTGCCGCGAACAGGTATCCACTTGCAGGCCACCTGCCTTGGGCCCGTGCTCTCACAGCAGGTCGTCGGCGGCCTCGGCCGGCGGGGCGGCGACCTCCCAACGGTTCTTGTGCTTCTCGAAGCGCCACCAGGCGCCGGCGCGGGACAAGCGGAGCTGGAAGCCGGGCCCGGTGATGCGGTTGTTGTTGACCGTGACCACCGACGAGGACACCCCTGCCTCCTCGACGGCGGCTCGCGCCGCAGCCATGGCGGCCAGCGGCGGGCGCCACGCCGCCTCGTCGAGCACGGCCAGGCCGGCCTCGCCGCCGTGGCGCCAGGCCAGAGCCCGATGGGAGAGGTCGCGGTGCGCCCGACCGGGCTGGCCGGTGTCCTCCAGGTGAGGCCCGCTGAGGTCGAGCCCGGCTGCGCCCCGTCGGGCCTGGTCGGCCCCCGCGCCCAGTGACAGGCTGCTGTCGCCGTCGCCTCGCAGCTGGGCCCAGGCGCGGTGGGCGGCGTCGGTGGCCAAGACGAGCAGCCCCGGCGTGTCGAAGGGAGCATCGGGAGGCGGATCGGCCGGCCAGGCGGCCGGTGCACCGGGACGGACGGGGGGGTCGGGCAACGGCGGCAACGGTGGCCGCTCCCGGGCCCAGGCGTTGCGCGCCGGCTCGCCCGGGTCGCCGGCCTGACCCTGGGGCCCGGCCGCCACCAACGCAGCCAGCGCCGCGGCGGCCGGGTCGAGGCCGTCATCGGTTCCTCCGCCAGGGCGCCGTCGGTGGGCGCGCAGCTCGGCCAGCAGCGCCTCCTTGGTCCGGCCCCGGAGCGCGAACAGCTGGAACGGATCGTCGTCGAGGGCCTCGGCCACCAGGTAGGCCACCGCTGCTGCGTGCTTGCAGGTGGGGGCGGAGTCGGGACACGAGCAGCGAGGCTTGAGGTCTCCCCTCATGGGGAGCAGCTCCACGCCCGCCTCACGGGCATCGTCGACCACGCCCGGATCCAGGTCGCCGTCCAGCAGGGCGGCGGTGTGGCCGGCCCGCCCGGCGATGGTCGCCACCACCTTGGCCCACTCGTCGTCGCCATAGGTGCGCACCCCGATGTGGGTTCGGTAGTTCAGCCGCCGGCTGCCCCGGACCGACGCGGTGACCAGCCCCGGTTCGAGGGTAAGGCTCGTCACCCGGTCCTGACGGGCGTAGGTCCGCCCGCGGGGGAGCCGGTTGGCGTCGAGCGCGGCGCGCTGCTCGAGGGCCTGGACCCAAGCCCGGCCCCACCAGGTGTGCCCGAACTGGAGGGCCATCAGCGGCCGGCTCCGTGGTCGGCGCTCAGCGCCACCAGGGCCCGCAGGTCGTCGTCGGCCAGCTCGCCCACCCACCCCTCGCCGGTGGTGACCACCGAGTCGGCCAAGTTGCGCTTGGCGTCGAGCACCTGGGCGATGCGGTCCTCTACCGTGCCCTCGCAGATCATCCGGTGGACCTGCACGGGCCGGTCCTGGCCGATGCGCCAGGCCCGGTCGCTGGCCTGGTCCTCGACCGCCGGGTTCCACCAGCGGTCGTAGTGGACCACGTGGGTGGCGCGGGTGAGGTTGAGCCCGGTGCCGCCGGCTTTCACCGAGATCACCAGGACCGGCGTGGCACCCGACTGGAGGCGGTCCACCATCTCCTGGCGTCGGGTCATGGGTACCGACCCGTGCAGGAAGTCCACCGGGCGGTCCTCGGCCGACAGGTGCCGCTGGAGCAGGTGGCCCATGGTCACGAACTGGGTGAACACCAGGACGGACTCCCCCTCGGTCACGATCGTGTCGACCAGCTCGGCGACGGCGTCGAGCTTGCCCGACCGGTTCGGGAGCGGCCCACCCTGGTGCAGGAACTGGGCCGGGTGGTTGCAGATCTGCTTGAGCCCGCTGAGCAGCTTGAGCACCAGCCCCCGCCGGGCCATGCCCTCGGCGTTCTCGACCTGGTCCATCACCTCCTCGACCATGGCGGCGTAGAGCGTGGCCTGCTCGGCGGTGAGGGCCACGATGCGGTCGGTCTCGGTCTTGGGTGGGAGTTCGGGGGCGATCCCAGGGTCGATCTTGCGGCGGCGCAGCACGAAGGGTCGGACCAGTCGCGCCAGCGCGGCCGCGGCCTCGGGGTCCTGGTCCCGCTCGACAGGGATGGCCACCTCGTGCCGGAACCGGTCGAGGGGCCCCAGCAGGCCGGGCGTGGTCCAATCGAGGAGGGCCCAGAGGTCCACCAGCCGGTTCTCCACCGGTGTGCCGGTGAGGGCGAAGCGGGCCTCGGCCGGGATCTGGCGCAACGCGCGAGCGGTGCGCGACAACGGGTTCTTGATGGCCTGTGCCTCATCGGCGGCCACCAGCCCCCAGGGCACCTGGGCCAGGGCCTCGGCCGCCCGACGGACGGTGCCGTAGGTGGTCACCACGATGGCATCGGGCGGTAGGTTGGCCAGGTTGCGCGACGCACCGTGGAAGCGCACCACGGGCACCGCGGGGGCGAAACGGGCCGCCTCCCGGGACCAGTTGGCCACCACCGAGACCGGACACACCACCAAGGTGGGCTTACCTGTTGGTCGACGGAGGAGGTGGAGGGCCAGGAGCTGCACCGTCTTGCCCAGGCCCATGTCGTCGGCCAGCACGCCGCCGAAGCCGATCTCGGCCATGTTGGCCAGCCACGACACCCCCTGGCGCTGGTAGGGCCGAAGCACGGCGTGGAGGTCGGCCGGTGGCTCCACGTCGCGCTGGCCCTCCGCCAGGCGAAGCCGCTCGGCCAGAGTGGCGATCGGCCCCTCCACGGCCGCCGACACCGGCTCGCCATCCACCAGGAGATCGCCACCCAGGGCAGCGGCCAGCGCGGCACCGGCCGACACCTTGTGGCGTTCACGGAGCCGGGTGAGCCGGGCCGGGTCGGCCCGCACCCACCGGCCCCGCAGGCGGACGACCGAACGCTTGGCGGTGGCCAACTCGCGCAGCTCGTCGTCGGTGAGCCGCTCGCCGTCGACGGTGGCCGTCCAGCGGAGCTCGCAGAGCCCGTCGAGGCCCAGCCCGGCGGCGCGGTCCGCAGTGGGAGCGGCGCTGGTGACGGTGGGCGAGACCTTCATCGGCGCCAGCAGGCCGGCCGGCCACAACACGTCGATGCCGCTGCCGGCCAGGTCATCGGCGAGGGGTCCCAGCAGGTCGTCGACCTCGGCGGCGTCCAGGTCGAGCGCGTGCGGCTTGGCCTCGGCCAGCAGGCGGCTGATCGGCGCCCACACCCGCGCCCCGCGACGCAACGCCAGCAGCACCTCGTCCTCCACGTCAGCGCCGAACCGGCTGGCCACCGCCAGCGGCGCCGACCACAGCTCCGAAGCATCGAGCACCAGGCTGGGGTCGCGGCGGCTGCCGATCTGGAGCACGGCCCGGAACCCGTTGTCACCCCCGGGTGCCCCGACGGGTTCCACCGTCGGCTCGGTGGCCGTTGCCGCCTCACGTGCGGCCTCATCTGGGGGCTCGTACTGATCGACGGGTTCAGCGGCGGCGTCTCCGGTGTCGACGCGCAAGGAGAGGGCCACCTCGCTGGTGGTGGCGCTGGCCGTGCTCACCAGCCAGCCGGCCCACCCCGCCATCGCCACCCGTTCCCGTGCCGCGAACGCGTGGTGACCGGCAGCGTCGGCTGCGCCGGCTGTCCGCACGTAGGCGTCGGCCACGGCGTCGCGGAAGCGGGCCAACAACCAGCCCGGCGAGGTCACCCGACGGGGCACGACGTGGGGGACCTCGGTGGCGTGGGCATGCGCAGGCAGGGCCTGAGCGAGGTCGTTCCAGTAGCCGAGGTCGGCGGCGTCGAGGGGGCCGACGCGCCACACATCGGTCCCGTCGACGTCAGCGGTGGGCAGGAGCCGGCCCCGTGCCACCAGCCCCAGCGCCGCTCGCGTGGCCAGGGCCCAGGCGTGGGTGGACCGCCCCGCCGGTGTGCTGGCGGGCATTGCGGCCAGGGCGTCGATGGCGTCGCCGAGCGGAACCCAGGTGACCGGAACGGTCCGTCGGCGCAGGGTCGACCCGGCGGGCAGCACCAGGTCGAGGTGTCCGACCTCCGACCCTTCCGGTGGTCGTTCGGCAGGCGATGCATCCGTCTGACCGAGGCCCTGGTGGCCGCCGGCCTGGGCCGGTCGTCGAGGTCGGGCGACGTCCGGCGAGGGCCAGAGGGCCAGCCGACCGGTGCGGACCAGGTCGCCGGGAACGAACGTGCACTCCGTGGCCGCACTGAACAGGAGCGCCGTCACGTCAGGCATCCGGACCACGCTACCGAGGCGAACGCCCGTTCCCCGAACCGGCCTCTGCGCCGCCCCCGGCCGGGCCCTTTCACCACATCTCGTGCCGCGTTACGGTGACGAGATGCGTGCCGCCACCCCCGTGCCCGCCGACCTGCTCGCCGAACGCCGCCGGCTCGGCCATGACAAGTTCGACGAGATGTGGGAGGGCGAGCTGCACCTGGTGCCGCCGGCCAACGAGGAGCACCAACGCATCGGCGGTCATCTTCTGGCCACGTTGTTCGCCCTGGTAGAAGAGTCGGGTCTCCACCTGCGACACGAGATCGGGCTCTTCGACCCGGCCATCCCCGAGCCCACCAGTTACCGCCAGCCCGACCTGGCCGTGTTCAGCGACGCCGTCCGCACCGAAAGGGGCATCGATGGCGCCGCCCACCTGGTGGTGGAGATCCGGTCGCCCGGCGACGAATCGTTCCAGAAGTTGCCGTTCTATGAGCGCATGGGCGTGGGCGAGGTCTTGATCATCGACCGGGACACCAAGTCCGTCCGCCGTTGGGCCCTCACCGACCGCGACCTGGTGGAGGCCCAGGCCGACCGAGACGGCTGGCACCACCTCGCGGCCATCCCCGTCGCGCTGCGAACCAACGCTGGCGTCCTGGTGGTCCGCACTCCGGACGGCACCACCCAGATCTGACGGCCTGCGGCCGGACGTCCGCCAAGCGTGTGCGGCCGGCCTTGACCTGACGTGGCCACGGTCCGTCGCTCGGCCATCAGGTGAGCCGGGCCCCTGGCGGGCGACGCGGGACGCCACCGGCGGGACTCACCCCCTGATCGGGCGAGCCCGGAGGCCTCGCTGCCCACGATCAGACGTCAATGACGGTGACGGTGCCGCGCCGTCATCAGTCGCGTTGAGCTCCATGCCGCCGCCGCCGCCGTTGGTGGCCGTCGGGCCTTGGGCGTCGTTGTCGTCGATCGTGGGAGCCGGTCCCGGCGACGCCTGATCGGCGTTGCCGGGACCACGGTTCAGCGGCGCAGGGCGGCGAGGGCCAGGTTGCGGCGGCGAAGGACCAGGACGGCCCCGCCGAAGGCGAGCAGCCCGAGCCCGACCGGGACCAGCACGTTGGTGTTGGACCCGGTGCGGGGCAGCGAGCTCGGCCCCGAGCCGGTTCCCTGACCGGCACCACCGGTTCCGCCGCCGCCGCTGTTCCCCTGGTTGTTGTTGCCCACGCCAGGACCGGCAGTGGTCGGGGTGGTCGGGGTGGTCCCTGCCGAGCGGATGGGCGATCTCACGTGATCGACGCTGGACCATAGTCGTCCGCCCAGGTCAGCGCCATCATCGTCGCCGTCCGCGCGGCTTGTTGCGGTCCGCGAACGCAGAGCTCGACGACCCGAACGCGCCGCTCGATCGCTGGGTCGGGAAGAGCTGGAGCGTTCCGGTGCGCGTACGTGGTGCAGCACCGCGCCGGTGCGCACCGCAACCCTCGGGCCCGACGTGGGGCACAGTGGGACGACCGCGACCCCCACGGAGCGAACCCATGCTCGCCGAGCAGATCCAAGCCGATCTCACCGCAGCCATGAAGGCGCGGGACCAGCTCACCACCTCGGTGCTGCGCCTGGCCCTGGCCGCCATCAAGGAGGCACGGGTCTCGGGCGACGGCGCCCACGACCTCTCCGACGACGAGGTGCTGGCCATCTTGTCCCGGGAGGCCAAGCGCCGCGATGAGGCCGCCGCCGCCTTTGCCGAGGGCGGCCGCACCGAGAGCGCCGACAAGGAACGGGCCGAGCACGCCATCCTGGCCCGCTACCTCCCGGCACCGATGACCGACGAGGACTTGGCCGCGCTGGTCGACGACGCCCTGACCGAGGGCGGGTTCGAGTCGCCGGGGCACATGGGCCTGGCCATGAAGGCCGCCGTGGCCAAGGTGGCCGGGCGGGCCGACGGCAAAGCGGTCTCGGCGTTGGTGAAGGCCCGCCTGGCCGGCGGCTGACCTTGCCTGCGATGGGCGTGGATGCCGCCGGTAGGGCCGGCTGGATCGGCGTGGTGGTCGACGACGGTGGTTTCGTGACCGCCCACCTGCACGGTGAACTGGCGGGCCTCCTCGACGATGCGGAGCAGGCGCTCGGGACCGCACTCGACGCGATCGGCGTCGACATCCCGATCGGCCTCGTCGATGCCCGGGTGCGATCGGTCGATGTCGCAGCGCGCGCCTACGTCGGGCCCCGTCGATCGAGCGTCTTCCCTGCGCCGCACCCCGCCGTCGTCCACCTCGAGGCCCACGCCGAGGTCAACGAGGCGCTGGTGGCGCTGGGCCGGCCCCGCATCTCCGTGCAGGCGTTCCACCTCTTCGGGCGGGTCCGCGAGGCGTCAGGTCTGGCCTCGGACGTACGAGTGTTCGAGGGCTTTCCCGAGGCGTCGTTCCGGGCCCTGGCCGGCGGGCCGTTGGCCGCCGCCAAGAAGACCTGGAGCGGCCAGGCCCACCGTCGGACGCTCCTGGCCGGCGCCACCCCATCGGTGGTGATCCCCGACGACCTGGGCCCGGCGGGGCTGGTCCCGGTCGACGACGTGCTCGACGCCGCTGCCGTGGCCTGGTCCGCGCTGCGCTACGCCCGAGGCGAGGCTGAGGCCTTTGGCGACCCGGCCGAGATCGACGACGTCACCGGTCGCCGCGTGGCCATGTGGGTCTGACCTCCCGGGCGTGCCGAGGTCGAGGCCAGCTCAGGCTTCGACGGTGACGCCGTTCCAGAAGGCGACGTGGTCCTTGATCTCGCCTGCCGCGTCCTTGGGGGCCGGGTAGTACCACGCCGCGGCCTCGTTGACCTGGCCGTCGACCACCACGTCGTAGTAGCTGGCCGTACCCTTCCACGGGCACTCCGACGTGCGGTCGCTGGGGACGAGGACATCGGCCTTCACCGAGTCGGGCGGGAAGTACTGGTTGCCCTCGACGACCACGGTCGCGGCGCTCTCGGCCACCACCGTGTCGTTCCAGATCGCTCGGGCCATCGTCTCGCTCCTCGTTCGGGTACCCGCGGTCCAACCGCACTCGTCGCTGGACTGTTCCCACTGCACGAATCCCAAGCCGCGTGGAGTTCGCACCGCTATCCGGTCTCAACTGCACGCGGCTCGTGGGTGGCGACGGTTGCCAGTGGGGGGCGCTCGTGCATGGCCAGGGGGAGGGGGTCGTGGCCGGGGCGGCGCAGCACCGCCGGGCCGGGGGGACCCACGCCGGCCCGGTCCAAGATGGCCTGGCTCACGGCCAGCGCCTGCGGGCCGAGCTCGGCAAGGGTGCGGTTGCGGTGGCGGCGGACGCCGAGGTCGACCTGGGCGATGGCGCCGATGCCGACCTCGCGGACGGCGTCGATCAGCAGGGCCACGTCGACGCCGTAGCCCACCACGAACGGCAGGCGCTCGAGCAGACTGCGTCGCCCGGCGACCTCCCCGCTCAGGGGCTGGGCCACCTCGACCAGCTCCGGGAAGAACTGCGAGAGCAGCGGGCGGGCCAGGAGCTCGGTGACCCGTCCGCCGCCCACCCCGTCGGACTCGGGACGGCGGTAGTGGCCCTTCACGAACTTGGTGGCGGGGTCGGTGAGCAGCGGGCCGAGCAGGCCGACCACGAACGACGGGTCGAAGTCGACGATGTCGGCGTCGACCCACGCCACGAGGTCGCCGGTGGACTCGTGCAGCGACTTCCAGAGCGCCTCGCCCTTGCCGTGGCCCTCCCCGTGGCCCACCAGCACTGCGCTGGCGTCGATGACGCGCGCGCCGGCCGCGGCGGCCACTGCTGCGGTGCCGTCGCAGGAGTGGTCGTCCACCACCACGACCTCGTCGACCAGTGGGGGGCCGATCACGAGCGAGCGGTGGATGGCGCCCACCACCGCCCCCACCGTGGCCTCCTCGTTGCGAGCCGGGATGCACACCGAGACGGTGGTACCGGCGCGGGCCTTCGCTGCGACCAGCTCGCCAACATCGAAGGCTCCGGCTGCGAATGACTGCAACCCCCGGCCGTCCATGGCGCCATCGTCTCCGCTGCACCGGACCGGGGCAACACCGTGGAGGTGAATCCTGGCCCCACTACGCTTCACGGCGCTCGACACCCGTCGGGCCTGCCAGACCAGAGGTCCGAGTCCCATGAGCGTCACCGTCCGCGTGCCCACCACCTTGCGCACCCTCACCGCCGGCGCGTCGGAGATCCCCGTCGACGGTTCGACCGTCGCCGAGGTGCTCGACCAGCTCGAGGGCGCCCACCCCGGCTTCAAGGAGCGCCTGCTCGACGGCGATGGCACCCTGCGCCGCTTCGTCAACCTCTACGTGGCCGACGACGACGTCCGCTTCCGTGACGGTCTGGCCACCACGGTCGCCGACGGCGACACCGTGTCGATCATCCCAGCGGTGGCCGGCGGGGCTGGCTGAACCTCGGCCGGGCCCACTTCTGGGCGGCCTGCGTGACGACCGGACGGCTGGCACTCGCCGGCCCCGGTTGCCAACCGGGGCGCCAGGTGGTTTGCTGTTAGCAGTCTCTCCATGAGAGTGCTAACCGAACAACCATCTGTCACCAGGGAGTCCTTCCTCCGATGCCCAAGATCATCGCCTTCGACGAGCAGGCCCGCCGGGCCCTCGAATCCGGCATGAACCAGCTCGCCGACGCTGTCGCCGTCACCCTCGGCCCCAAGGGCCGCAACGTGGTCCTCGAGAAGAAGTGGGGCGCCCCCACCATCACCAAGGACGGCGTCTCGGTGGCCAAGGACATCGAGCTCGACGACCCCTACGAGCGGATCGGCGCCGAGCTGGTCAAAGAGGTCGCCAAGAAGACCGACGACGTCGCCGGTGACGGCACCACCACCGCCACCGTCCTGGCCCGGGCCATGGTGCGCGAGGGCCTGAAGAACGTGGCCGCCGGCGCCAACCCGATGGACCTCAAGAGGGGCATCGAGGCCGCCGTCGAGGCTGCCGTGCAGGCCATCTCGGACATGGCCATCGACGTCGACGACAAGGACCAGATCGCCAAGGTCGCCTCCATCTCGGCCAACAACGACTTCGAGATCGGCGAGCAGATCGCCGAGGCCATGGACAAGGTCGGCAAGGACGGCGTCATCACCGTCGAGGAGTCGAACACCTTCGGCATCGAGACCGACTTCGTCGAGGGCATGCGCTTCGACAAGGGCTACATCTCGCCCTACTTCGTGACCGACCCCGAGCGCATGGAGGCCGTCCTCGACGATGCCTACGTGCTGTTGGTGTCATCCAAGGTCAGTGCGGTGCGCGACCTCGTGCCGGTCCTCGAGAAGGTCATGCAGGGCGGCAAGCCGCTGGTGATCGTGGCCGAGGACATCGACGGCGAGGCCCTCTCCACTCTCGTGGTCAACAAGATCCGGGGCACCTTCAAGTCGGTCGCCGTCAAGGCCCCCGGCTTCGGCGAGCGCCGCAAGGCCATGCTCCAGGACATCGCCATCCTCACCGGCGCCCAGGTCATCTCCGAAGACGTCGGCCTCAAGCTCGACAACACCACGCTCGACCTGCTGGGCACGGCCAAGAAGATCATCATCACCAAGGACGAGACCACCATCGTCGAGGGTGGCGGCGACGCCGACGACGTCAAGGGCCGGATCTCGCAGATCAAGGCGGAGGTCGAGAACACCGACTCCGACTACGACCGGGAGAAGCTCCAGGAGCGCCTGGCCAAGCTGTCGGGCGGTGTGGCCGTCCTCAAGGTCGGCGCCGCCACCGAGGTGGAGCTCAAGGAGAAGAAGCACCGCATCGAGGACGCCGTCTCCACCGCCAAGGCCGCGATCGAAGAAGGCGTCGTTCCTGGAGGTGGCACCGCCCTCATCCGGGCCCAAGCCGCCATCGAGGAGCTGGCCGCCAAGCTCGACGGCGACATCGCCACCGGTGCGCTCATCGTGGCTCGCGCCGTCGAGGAGCCCCTCAAGCAGATCGCCATCAACGCCGGCCTCGAGGGCGGCGTGGTGGTGGCCAAGGTTAAGGAGCTCACCGGCAACAACGGCTACAACGCCGCCACCGGCGAGTACGGCGAGTTGCTGCCGTCGGTCCCCGACGCCGCCAAGGTCACCCGCTCGGCCCTGCAGAACGCAGCGTCGATCGCCGCGCTGTTCCTCACCACCGAGGCGGTCATCGCCGACAAGCCCGCCGAGTCAGCCAACGCCGGCGCCGGTGGCATGGGCGGCATGGAGGATTATTGACGGGTCTCCATCTGCGCACCCCGTGTGAGGGCGCAGAGGGACCGAAGATTGATCGGTGGCCGGCCCTCGGGGCCGGCCACCGGCGCGTTCAGGCGCCGGCGCGCATGCGGCTGCGGAAGGCGGCCATGCAGAGGCTGAAGCTGACGACGCCCACCGCAGCGATGGCGGCGAGGCCCTTCGCCAGGGTGCCGGCCTCCCACCCAACCATGGTCAGCGAGCGCAGCGCGTCGAGGACGTAGGTGACCGGGTTGTAGGTGGCCACGGTGCCCAACCAGCCGCTGAGGAACTCCTTGGGCACAAAGGCGGTGGTGAGGAAGGCGAAGGGGAAGAACAGGATGAATCTGGAGTTGACCGCCGCAGGGTGCACGAAGAAGAAGATGGGCACGATCAGGCGCCGGGATCACGCTCTCGAGCTCGCGCGGGATCGAGCGGACGGCACGCCCGGCCACCGACACCACGTCGGCCACGAACCCGGCCCGGCGGGGCGCCACCCTGGCCTGATCCGGTGCGGTGGTCACTTCGGCGGCGGTCATCGGTCCGCTCCTCGTGGTTGCGGCTGGTCGGGGTCGGACGCCTCGCGGTCGGCGGGAGCCTCGTCGGCGCCCTCCTCGGACTCGGCCCGGAAGCGGCCGCCGGTGAGCTCAAGGAACACGTCGTCGCGCGTCGGGGTGCGCAGGGTGAGGTCGCGCGCCTGAGCCGGACAGCCGTCGAGGGGGACGTAGGTTCCAGAGGTGCAGCAGCCGGTGGCACCGGCAGGAGGCAGCGACGTGGCCCCGACCAGACGAAGCGCTCGACCCGATGACACCACGACACGGTTCGTCGAGATCCACGGCCACGCCCGTGCCTACCGGATGTGCGGTCAAGGGCCGGCGCTCCTGTTGCTCCACGGCATCGGCGACAGCTCGGCCAGCTGGGTGCCGCTCATGCGGCCGCTCGCCCGGCGCTACACCGTCATCGCACCCGATCTCCTCGGCCACGGCGAGTCTGCCAAGCCTCGCGCCGACTACTCGGTCGCCTCCTTCGCCAACGGGATGCGCGACCTGCTCGACGTGGTGGGCATCGACAAGGCGACCGTCGTGGGCCACTCGCTCGGCGGGGGTGTCGCAGCCCAGCTCGCCTACCAGCACCCCACCCGGGTGGAGCGCCTGGTGCTGGTCTCCAGCGGCGGTGTGGCTCGGGAGGTCAGCCCGTGCCTGCGCCTGGCGTCGACGCCACTGGCCGACATGGTCCTGCCGTTGCTGCGCCTCCCTCCGGTCCGCCTGGCCACCATGGCCGGCATCGAGGTCCTGCGCCGCAGCGGCACCGACCTCGGGCGCGACGCCGAGGAACTGGGCCGGATACTCGACGCCGTCGGCGAGGTGGCCGCTCGAGGCGCCTTCAGCCGCACCCTGCGCTCGGTGGTCGACTGGCGGGGCCAGGTCGTGACCATGTTGGACCGCAGCTACCTCACCCAGGCGATGGCCGTCCTGTTGGTGTGGGGTGGCCACGACGGCGTCATCCCTGTTGGTCACGGGCACCTCGCCCAGGCGGCCATGCCCGGCAGCGAGCTGGTGGTCTTCGACGACGCCGGCCACTTCCCCCACCACCACGACCCCGACCGGTTCACGCACCTGCTCAACGCCTTTGTGGACGCCACCGATCCGGTTCGCTTCGACCGCACCCGCTGGCGTCAGCTCCTCCGTGAGGGCCGTCCCGGCCCGTCGACCGGCCCCGATGACGACGGGGCCGCAGCGCGCCACCTCGAGGTCGTGCCCGACCGTCCCGACACCGCCATCGCCGGCTGACGGCAGGCCCTCGACCCGCCGGGCCCGCCGGGCCCGCCGGGCCCGCCGATAGCGTCGGAACCATGCCCGAACCGCTCGCGCCGTCCACCGGCCTCGGGGTGCTGCACCTCTTCTGCGCCCTCACCCCGCTCACCGACCGGGCGGCGGTGGAGGCGGCGGTCAAGGCGGCCGAGGCCGACGACCTACAGGTGGTGCCGGTGGCCGTGCTGGGCCACAAGGCCGACGTGGCCTTCATGGCCCTGGGCGCCGACCAGTGGCGCCTGCGCGCCTTGCAGACCGCCCTGGTCGCCGCCGGGCTCGACCTGGTCGACTCCTACGTGTCGCTCACCGAGCTCTCCGAGTACGCCAAGGGCCTGCCCGAGGCCATGGCCCGGGCCCGGCTCCACCCCGTGCTGCCGCCCGAGGGCATGACGGCGTGGTGCTTCTATCCCATGTCGAAGCGGCGGGACCCGGACCAGAACTGGTTCGCTCTCCCTTTCGACGACCGTAAGGCGTTGATGATGGAGCACGGCGCCTCGGGCCGAACCTTTGCCGGCCGGATCGTGCAGCTCATCACCGGCTCCACCGGCATCGACGACTACGAGTGGGGCGTCACCCTCTTCGCCCAGAAGCCCGACGACCTCAAAGAGGTCGTCTACACCATGCGCTTCGACACCGCCTCCACCGAATACGCCGAGTTCGGCCCCTTCGTGACCGGCATGGTCGGCCCCCTGGCCGACGTCCTCGACGCCATCGGCCTCACGCTCTGAAGCACCGGTCCCACGGAGGTAGCGGCACGGCCTGCCGCATAGGTTGCCAGGATGGAACCCTCGAAGCGCCGCCGCCTGAACGCGCCTTCCCGGGTTCGCTCAGTCCCGACGCGGCGGTGGCGGTGCGGTCTGACGACCCGACCACGGCCGCGTCGGGTCGACCCGCCGAGCTGGCCGCCCTGTCCACCATCGACTTCGCCCCGCCGCCAGGAGTCGGTGCGCCCTACGGCGGCATCGTCCTGACCGAGGCCGTGCGGCCCGAGCACCAGGTGGCCTGGCTCATCGAGCAGGTGGCGGCCGGCAGCGTCTCGCTCGACGAGACCACCGGGACCGAGGTGCTGACCCGCACCGATGGGGCCGACCGCCCCCTGGACCCCATCCTGGCCGCCGGGTTCGGGCGGGTTCAACGGTGGAGGGGTGGGCGGCGCCAAGCGGCCGTGTGCGACGAAGGGTCAGCGGGTGAACACCCGCACGTAGTCGACCTCGTAGGTCGCCGCCGCCTGGTCGGACCACTCGACCCGGTTGAGGTCGGTGGTGGTGCAGCCCGAGGGCGTGGTCCCCCCGAGCGAGCACCGGTTGAGGTCACGCAGGTACCCGAGGGTGTCGTCGGGCCCGCCGATCCACGTGCCGCCGACCGCCAGGTTCAGGGCGATGTCCCAGGTGGCAGCCGGGTCGGCCGAGGTCCAGTTGTGCTGGGTGTCGACGTAGCTGTGGAACAGGGCCCCGTCCATGAAGAACTCGAACCGCACCCCGTTGGCGTCCGGGCTGATCTCGGCGGCCCAGGTGTGCCAGCCCGAGATCGAGCGGGAGGACTCGAAGCTCACTCGGTTCTTCGAGAGGTTCTTGCGACCGTCGAGGTGCAGGGTGGCGTAGCCCTTGCCCGGGGCCTGGGAGTGGAAGTACTCGAGGATGTCGACCTCGGCCACGCTGGCCCCGTTGCGGTGACGGAGCCAGAACGCCGGCCACAGGCCCTGGGCGTGGGGAACCTTGGCCCGGATCTCGAACCGGCCGTAACGGGGGAAGTACTGGCCGACCTCGCGGGAGCCGACGAAGCCCGACGTGTACTGGCGGACGCTGCCGTTGGGGCAGGTCTTGACCTGCTTCTTGGCCGTGAGCTTCAACGCACCATCCGACTCGGTGACGTTGTCGGGCGTGAGGCACGCCATCTCGTTGTTCCCGTCGCCGTAGGTGTTGTAGTAGCGCTTCCACTTGGCGGCGTCGACGGTGGTGTCGTCGAACTCGTCGCCACCGACCAGCGTCCACCCGGGCGCCGGGCCCGTGGTGGGGGGTGCGGTCGGCGGGACGGTGGTCGGTGCCGGTGCTTCGGTGGCGGGCACCGGGATGGGCGGCACCGCGATGCCGGGTGGCACCGGTTCGCAGGCGGCCAGGGTCACCAGTGCCGTCGTCGCCATTGCCAGGATTCGTCCAGATTTCCGGTACATCGCGCTTGGCCTCCTGTTGGGTGCCCGATGCACCCCGGGGTCGTTGCAAGCAGTAACGGCACCCCGTCCGGGGACCTGAAGCTCTAAAAGTGGCTGCGCGACCGCCTCCTGCGAACTTCGACCAACTTCCCACAGAGGGTGGCAAATATCTTACGCTGAGCGGCTAAAGGGTCGCTCAACGTGAGGCTACTTCCGCTCCGGGGTCGCCGTACGTGGCAGGGCTGCGTTCAGGTTGCCCGACCGCAGCCCCTCGAGGTCGAGGGTGACGTAGCGGTAACCGGCGGCTCGCACCGCAGCCACCACCGGGGCCCGGGCCGCGACCACGTCCTCCAGCCGGTCGAGGGGCACCTCGAGCCGGGCGGTGTCGCGGTAGTGCCGGACCCGCAGCTCACCGAAGCCCAGGCGACGCAGGGCCGCCTCGGCCGCCTCCACCTCCCGGAGGATGCTGAGGGTCACCGGCGTGCCGTAGGGGACCCGTGAGGCCAGGCAGGCCGCCGCGGGCTTGTCGGCGGTGCGTAGGCCGAGCGCCCGGGAGGTGTCGCGCACCATGGCCTTGGTGAAGCCGGCCGCCACGAGGGGGAACACGGCGCCGTGCTCGACGGCGGCCCGCTGGCCCGGCCGGTGGTCGCCCAGGTCGTCGACGTTGACGCCGAGGGCCACGGTGGCCGCAGCACCCGCCGCGATGGGGCCGAGGGCGACAGCCAACGCCTCCTTGCAGTGGTAGCAGCGTTCACCGTCGTTGGACCGGTAGCGAGGGTCGTCGAGCTCGTCGGTCGCGACCGTCTCCCACGCCAGCCCCCACTCGCGTGCCAGCGCCGCGCAGTCGTCGAGTTCGTCGGCGGGCAACGAGGGCGACACCGCGGTCACGCAGCGGGCGTGCTCGGAGCCGAGCTCGTCGGTGGCCACCCAGGCGAGCAGGGCCGAGTCCGCCCCTCCCGAGAACGCCACCACCACCGAGGCGTGGCGCCGGAGCTCGGCCCGGAGCAGGCTCAGTGCCCGGACCTCGGGACCGGCGCCGAGGAACCCGATGGAGTCGGCCACCGGGCCATGGTGGCACCCGCCCCGGCCGCCGACCCAGCTCGACGGGTGCCAGCCGAGCGGTCGGCCCCTTACGGGAGGCCGGTGAGCTTGAGATCGAAGCCGGCGGTGGGCTGCGAGCGGTAGTTGACGTGGAGCTCGACGGCGATGGTGTTGGACCCGGCCCGGAACGCCGAGCGAGGAACCTCGATGCGCACGGGGACCTTGCGGTCGGCCGTGGCGATCGCGGTGCTGGCGTAGGTGTCGATGGTGACGGCCCCGGCGGGCATGTTGGCCCGGCCGACCTCCACCCCGTTGACGTAGACGACGGCGCCGGAGTTGCGGATGAGGTCGACGGCGACCCGGTTGAACGCCGCCGGGTCGGCGATGTTGACCGTGGTCCGGTAGTAGGAGGTGAGAGGCCGAGGCGTTGCCGTGGTCGTGATGACGGTGCCCTTTGGGGTGTCGCCGTAGCCCAGCTCGCCGGCACCGACGGGCCACTGGCTGTCGTTGTAACCGTCGGCGGCCCACGCACCGGCGGGAGCCGTGGCCTGGTAGTACCAGCGCCACGAGCTGCCAAAGGCCAACAGGTCGGCGTTGGCCGTGCTCACCACCTGGACGGGAGCGGAGGCGGTGGTGTTGCCAGAGGTGTCAAAGGCCGTCACCACGTAGGTGTGAGGGACCGCTGGGTCGAAACCGCTGTCGGTGAAGGTGGTGCTCGAGGCGCCGACGACGGCGACCGGCTGGCCGTCCCGGCTGACCAGGTAGCCGCCCAGCGCCTCGCCGTCGGTCGCAGGGGTCCACGACAGGGCGGTGCCGGCCGCGCTCTTGGACGCCGTCAGGGTCGGCGTGGTGGGCGGCGACTGGTCGGCGGTGGCGCCTCGAGTGCTGGCCGCCAGGTCAAAGAACACCTTGGCGGATTCGGCCTGCCAACCGTGCACCTCGGCGGCGATGGTGTTGGTGCCCGCCTTGAGCAGACTCCCCGGAACGGCATAGGTCTTGATCCGGGTGTCCTCGGTACCGCCCACGTAGGCCGAGGCGGTGGTGGTGGACCTGATGGCCCCGGCGGGCATGTTGGTGCGCCCGACCTCCACGCCGTTGAGGTAGATCACCGCACCCTGGGTGAACTTGGCCTGGAGGTCCACGAGCTTCACCTGGCTCGGGTCGGCAACATCGAAGGACTTGCGGAAGTAGGACGTGATCGGACGGCCGGCACCGTCGATGGTGGTGGTCTGGCCGCTGGGCCCCCAGCCGAGGATGGCCTGGCCGGCCAACCAGGTGGGCTCGCCGGCGACCGGGGTCCGCCACGCGGTACCCAGGTCGGCTCCGTCGGCCCGGTACTGCCAGTTGGCGCCGAAGGCGATGGGGGTGGCGAGCTGCGGGGCCGGACCGTTGACGGCCACCGGGGCCGGGCTGGCCGAACGGTTGCCCCCGGCGTCGGAGGCCCGGACGGTGTAGCGCAGGGCCCCGTTGGCCCCGTTGTCCGGGGTGTCCGAGAAGGTGGTGCCGAAGACGGTGGCGATGACCCGGTCGTTGCGGTACACGTCGTAGGACACGGTGCCGCTCGAGTCGGTGGATCCGCCCCATGTCAGGTTGACCGATTGACCGGTCACGTTGGCCCGCAGGGCGGTGGGTGTGGTGGGCGGCGTGACGTCGGTCCCGCAGAAGCGGGCGAAGCCGCCGAGCCAGTCCGTGGCCGTGTTGCCGGAGTAGGCGCCACGGGTGAGGTCACCACCGACCCAGAGGCACTTGTTCTTGTCCTGGGCGATGTCCCAGACACCCTCGTCGGTGGCGCCCTTGAGGCCGTTGGGGTACCAGGTGGTGTCGTAGGCGAGGTTGGCGGCGTCCCACCGGCCCACGATCCTGATGGGATCGACGGCGCGGTAGCCGCGGGGGTTGGTCCAACTGTTGGTGCCCGAGTACGTCCAGTTCAGGCAGTGGCAGGCGGCGTAGACGTAGCCGTCGATGGTCTCGATGGACTGGAAGTCGCCACCGTTGCGGGTGATGTGCGAGTTGAGCAGGGTGGTGCGGTTGCGGTCGTACATCTGCAGCGTGTGCTCGGAGCCGCCCACGAGGATCTTGTCGCCGCTCTCGCCGACCGCCTGCTGGTGCTTGGCGTTGGACCCTTCCGACGGCTGGTAGGCACCGATGCCGGGCACCGGCGTGCCGTTGGTGATGTTGGTGATGGCGTGGAAGCCGTGGTTCAGGTCGCCGTTGACGGAGTTGAAGAAGCCACCCATGTACACGCGGTCGCCGGCGGCCGACACCCGTATCCGGGCCGCCGAGGCGTGGACCACGGGGCGCCAGGCGCCGGGCTGGCCGTTGGTGGTGCTGAGGTTGATGGTGTTGGGCACCGCCACGTTGGTGGCCGTGCCTCCGTTGACGGTGGTGAAGCGGCCCGCCGCGTAGATCCAGGGTCCACGGGTGTCGAGGGACCGGACCACCATCGACCCGCTGCTGCGCGAGACGCTGCCCTTCCACGACGTGATCACCGCGCCGGTGGCCGGGTCGAGGGCGACCATGCCCGACGTGTCCGGGAGGCCGTTCACCGAGGTGAAGTCGCCGGCCACGATGAGCTTGCCGTTCTCGGTGAGGGTGATGTCCCAGACCCGGCCGTTGAACTGGGGCCGGAACGCCGAGATCCAGTTGCCGGCCAGGTCGAAGGCGGCCAGCGAGCGCTGGGCGACCGGCGAGGCGGTCGGCCCGTTCTGGACGCCGGTGAACCGGCCGCCGACGTAGACCCGGTCGCCGTAGGCCTTGAGCGTGCTGACGTTGTTCTTCCACGGTGACACCGCCGCCTCGTTGGTGTGGTCGATCCCGACCACGCCCCAAGGCGCCAGCTCCGAGCGGTTCTTGAGGGCGTTGGGCTTGGCCTGGGCCGGGTACCCGCCGGCGGGGATCGGGGTGAACCCGGCGGCATCGTTGGCGATCTGAGGACGCAGCCAGACCTGGGTAAAACCGAGCGGCAAGCCCTCGCCACCGAGGGCCCAGAGGTAGCTGTCCGCCGCCGGGCTCCCGCCGGACCCACCCATGCCGAACCCCTGCTGGTTGCCGTGGCTGCTCCAGGCAAAGGTGTAGAGGCGACGGGTGTCGTTGACGCCGCTCAGGCCGTTGGCGCTCTGGCCGACGGCCGACGCCGAGGTGTCGCGGGTGTTCGACCCGTCGTAGGTGGTGCCGTTGATGACGGCCCGGTCGAGCAGCTGGCCGGCGGCGAGGTTCCAGGTCCACGTCCGCGCCGGCGTGTAGAGGCGGTAGTCCTGGCGGGTCGAACCGTCGGAGGCGGTGGCCCGGGCCAGCCGGATGCCATCGGGCAGGGTGGAGAGCGGGGTGTGGTCCACCAACTGGTCGATGGTGGAGGTCGGGAGGGCGGCAGGGGCAAAGGCGCCGGGGCCGTCGGGTGTGGCCGCGATCGTGGCCGGGCTGCCCTGGCCGCTCGGGTTGAAGGTCCAGCCGTTGCGGCCGCGGGCGACGAGGACCCACCCGCCGCCCGAGGTGGTCATGTCACAGGAGAACTGGGCCGGGCGGTCCATCGACTTGGTGAGCAGCCAGTAGGCGCCGTTGACGCTCGACGGGTGCTGCTGCTTGATGCCCCAGCACGACGCGCCGGCGGTCGCCGTGGTGGTGCCGTCGCCGGGCAGGGCACCGGCCGCCTCGGCGGTGTCGGAGGTGAGCACCGAGGTGACCGGTACGACCGCAAGGAGGCCCAGGAAGGCGACGGCCACGATCGTCCACCGGCGGTTGCTTGCACGCATGTCGTCAGGTTCCTTCGGTCAGCCAGGTACTCGAGCAGCACCCCGGTGTTCGGCACCGTCCACGGTGTGGGATGAGATGGCACCACGTTGCGTGAGCACCCTACCGCTCCTCACGCAACGTGGCAAGGCTCGGATTCTGGTGACGCTCTGTGGTGACTGAGGGTGAGCCCTCAGCCCACCCCCGTGGTCGGTCGGCCGCCGGCCAGCGTTCGATAGGCCTTGGCGAAGGATCGGACGCCGAAGGCGGCCATGAACGCGCCCAGGACGCCGTAGGCGACGAGGAACAAGGGCGTCCAGGCGAGGAGGACGAAGGCCCAGCACAAGGTGCCGTAGTCCATCGGCAGCAGCGCCAGCGACCGGGTCGGCGACCCCACGCCCTTCTCCCCAGCAGCCGGAGCGCCACCGAGCTGGTCGCGCAGCATCATCCCGAAGAAGAAGGTGGTGTTGACGATGCCGAAGGCGATCGGGACCAGGAGCCAGCGGTCGCTGCCCAGGTCGCCGAAGCGGGCCAGCGAGATCAGCACGCCCGAGTGCAACGAGGCGGTCTTGGCCACGTCGACCACGTGGTCGAGCCACTCGCCTGATGGCTTGCCGTCTCCGCGCACCCGCGAGAGCTGGCCGTCGGCCGAGTCGAACGCATAGCCGAGGGCCAGGGCCACCGCGACCAGCACGCCGACGAGAGGCGTCGGGCGGACCGCGACCAGCGTGAGGATCCCGATCGCCGAGAACGCGGCGCTGGCGGCGGTGAGGTGGTTCGGGGACAGGCCCATGCCGTAGCCGGCCGCCGCCAGCCACCCGCCGAGGCGCCGGTTCACGTAGCGCAGGTAGGCCGGGACACCGGCCTTGGACTTCTGGGCGCCGCCGAGGCGCGCCATGGCCTCCCGGAACCGCGACCTGGGCCCCTGCGCCGCCAGCGACGGCACGGGTGCGGAGCCATCGGTCACCGGAGGAGCGTAGGCGAGGGCGGGTCACGACCGGCCGTAGGCTCCGGGCATGGCTGTCGCTCGCATCGGCTACGCGCCCGGGGTCTACGACCTGTTCCACGTTGGCCACCTCAACATCTTCCGCGAGTCGCGACAGTTCTGCGACCACCTGGTGGCCGGGGTCATCTCCGACGAGATGGCCCAGCGAGCCAAGGGGGCCATCCCCGTCATCCCCCTTGCCGAGCGCCTCGACATCGTGGCCAACATCGGTTTCGTCGACGAGGCGGTGGTGGAGGACGTGCCCCACAAGCTCGAGATGTGGGAGCGCCTCAAGTTCGACGTGATCATCAAGGGCGACGACTGGCGCGGCACCGACAAGGGCGACAAGTTGGAGGCCGACTTCGCCACCGTCGGCGTCGACGTGGCCTACCTGCCCTACACCCAGCGCACGTCGAGCACCATGCTCCGAGAGGTCCTCCAGGCCGTCCTCGACGGTCGCTGACCCCCGCCGGACCGCCGCCGTCCGGTCCCCGCCTCATGTGGGGGTCGACGCAGGCAGTCGTCGGCGCCCCTCGCGGTGGGAGATGCCCACGGCCAGGCCGAGCACCATCACGTGCGGGAGCAGGCCGTAGTAGGGGACCTCGATCACCGCGATGACGATGCTGAGGTGCGCCCACCACCCCAGCGGCGTGCGGACCTGTCCCGAGCGGAAGGCCTCGATGGCCAGCCACCCGCCGAAGAGGGCCAGGCCGACGAACCCGTGGATGAACATCAGGTACCACAGCAACCCGTGCGTGCCCACCGGTGGGGAGTTCTCGTAGTAGTTCGTCTCACGGGGGACGCCGTTGCCGACGAGGGGCGAGTCGATCGCTCCCTGCCACGCGTCGACGTAGAGCTCGGCCCGGGCTTCGTTGGAGTCGCCGGACCCACCGAGGCGATCCTGGACCAGGGAGCCGGCGGGGGTGACCACCAGCAGGACGGCGACGACGACGATCCCGCCGAAGAGCACGGCCAACGCCCCGAAGCGCCCCCGGAGGGCCTTGCGGGCGGCGAAGTACACCAACCCCACGATCAGTCCGATCCACAGGCCCCGGTTGGCCGACGTGATGATCGGCAGTGCGCTGGCGGCCAGCAACGCCAGCCCGGTGCGCCGTCGCCGGCGGTCGACGTCGACCAGCCACGAGCGCACGAAGAACGGGGTGAGGATGCCGACCGCGGCGCCCCAGCTGTTGGCGGCCGCCCAGGGGGCGGCCGGCCGGGTGAACGCCCGCTCGAGGAAGTCCTGGTTGTCGGCCAGGTTCCAGTCACTGATGCGGGCGACGAAGTCGATCCGGCCGATCGGCCCCAGCACCGCGCTGAACGGCGACGCCATGTCGAGGTTCGGGAGGACCTGGGCGATGTAGCCGAAGCCGATCGAGCAGATCCACAGGGCGGCCAACCAGTCGACGATCCGCTCGGTTGGGACCCTGTCCTCCGAGATGTTGGCCACCCAGACCGCCGCTGAGAGGCAGCCGAGGAACAGGCAGAACCGGTAGGTGAAGATGGGCAGCGCGTCGGGCGAGACCACCGAGAAGCTGAGGGGGATCCAGCAGACGAAGACCACGAGGGGCAGGGTCGACCAGGGGAGGCGGGTGCCGCGGTGCCTGAGCACCCGGCTGGCCAGCACGACGCCGGTGACCGGCCAGACCACGCCGTGGACCCCCACCAGGAACGCCAGGGGCATCCCTGCGGTGATGGCCCAGAGGGGCCAAGTGGCCCGGTTGGGCCGCATGGTCCGGTTTCGGGCCGAGGCGCCTGCCTTGGCCGCCGGACGGTCCGGGGCCCGGACCGTGGTCACGTCCAGACGACCTCGGAGATCGCGACGTCGGCCTCCCGCAGGGCGCTGACCGCCTGCTCGACGGCGGGGCCGTCGTCGTCCTCCACGATCACCGCCGTCTTGTTGACCCATTGGCCGAGCGCGGTGGCCGCCGCGTTGCGCGTGGGAGTGGCGGCCACGAACACGACCGCCTCGAAACCTTCGCGGCCAGCCCGGGTGATGAGCGCCTCCACCACGGCCCGGCGTAGCAGGCCCGAGGCTTCGGCCGAGCCGCGTGGTCGCAGCCAGGTGACGGTGGGTGCAGAAACGCTGACACCGGAGCCGGCCACGTCGGGGAGGCTGGCCGGGCCGGTGATGCTCGGGCCGGTGATGAGGTCGGTGAACGACAACACGACGTGCGCCTGGCGGAGGTCGCGGTCGCTGCTACCGGCCAGGACGAACAGGGCCGGTATGCCGGCAAAGGTCAGGCTCGAGGCCAGTTCCTCGGCCAGGGCGACCGGAGGCTCCAGCTTGGTGCCGACCAGCAGGACGCCTACGGCCCGTCCACGCGATCCGCCACCGACCAGCTCGACCGCCAGTCGGTCTATGGACGCGTCGATCTCCGCCGGGCTGGCCTTGCGGCCGGTCGCCGTGGGCATCATCCGGATGTTGGCGCCGGGAGCGAGTTGCTCGACCCGCCGCCGGCCACCGCCCATGGAGTCTCGCCGGTCGATGAGCAGGGCGACGCCCAGCCCGGCCAGCACGAATAGGCCGAAGACCCCGACGCCCTTGCCCACGGCCAACTTGGACAGGACGGCGTCGGGCAGCGGGGCCAGGCGAACGATGTCGACGATGCCCTCGGTGTCGAGGGCGGCGGCCGATGACCGGGACTCGAGCAACTCGTTGACGTTCTGCTGGGCCTGCTGGACGTTGGCCTGGGCCTCGGCGCGCTCGGGGGTGCCCGCTTCGGTGGGGAGCGAGGCGTCGGTGGCTTCGGCCAGAGCCGTCCTGGCGTCCGAGAGCTGTTGGTCGATCCGGGCGAGGCTCCGTTGGGCGATCGCCGCAGCGTCACGCTGGCGGTCGGCTTGATAGGCCTCGGCCACCGCGTTGGCCACGTCGCGTGCCCGGGCCGCCGTGGCCGACTCGACGGTCAACTCGAGGACCAGGGACTCCTCCTTGGCGGTCACCGTGAGGCTGCGGAACAGGCTCCGGTTGTCGCCCGCCAGCTGCAGCTGATCGCGTACCTCGTCGCCGACTGCGTCGGACTTCACCAGGTCCTGCTCGGTGCCGATGTCGACCTTCTGGGCGTCGCTGCTGCCGCCGCCACCGAGCGGATCGGCGGTGAACGGCCTCACCTGGACCCTGGACGTGGCACTGTATTTCGGCGGAGCACCGGCGAACACGAGATAGCCCGCGACCAGGCCGATGACCGCTGCGCCCAGCACGATGGCCGACCGGCGACGCAGCAGGTCGAGCACGTCGGCCAGGCGGAATCCGTACTCCAGTTCGGTCATGAGGTTCCTCGTGCGGCGACCACCGGAGCGGCGGTACTGGTCTTCGATCGGCGGCGGATGCCGGACCACCACGAATCCAGCTGGATCTGGCTGCGAAATCGCCACAGTCCGGCCAGGTAAAGCGTTCCTCCGATGCTACCGGCCGTGACCAGCCCGGCCGGGCCATCCCCGAGCACCAGCCGGGCGCCGCCACCGGCCAGGCCTACCGTGGCCAGGGCGACGGCCACCGCCACCAGCGCGGGTCGGCCGACGGTGCGGACGCCGAGTGAGCGGTTGGCCTGCCAGCCGGTGAGCACTTCGGTGGTGAGGATGGTGACGCCCCAGACGATGCCGGCCGCGGTGATCCCGTAGCGGCCGACGAACACCACGTTGCCGGTGACGTTCACGGCCAACACGATGAGCGTGTTCGTCATGGCCTGGCGGCTGCGGCCGGCCATGAGGATCACCGCTCCCGACGGGCCCAACGGCGAGGTGAGCAACATGGCCAGGGCCAACGCCACCAGCGCCCCCTTGGCCTCGACGACCTCAGGTCCGAACACCTCGAGCAGCGGGGTGGGGAACAGGGCGATCAAGAGGTAGGTCGGCCACATCAGCGCCACCTGCCAGCCGCCCACCGTCTGGACCAGACCCGACGCCTCGCGCAGACGGTGGGTCGACAGGAGGCCGCTGAGGCGGGGCGAGGTGACCTGCACCAGGGCGTCGGCGGCGAACAGGCCTGGGAGGAGGTAGCGAGTACCCGACGCGTAGATGCCGGCCGTGGTGGTGGAGAGGATGGCCCCGACCACGATGGTGTCGAACCAGTTGGTGACCACGGTCGAGGCCTGCCCGACGGCTCGGGGGCCGGTGAAGGCCCAGAACTCGCGAGTGGCGCGCCGATCAGGGCGAGCCGGCGGGCGACCGGACCGGCGGGCCTCCTGGTGGACCCGGGTCAGCAGGGCCCGGGCGGAGAGGGCGAGGGCGACGACGTTGGTGGCCGCCCAGGCCACCCCGACACCTCGTGGACCCATGCCCGTGGCGGCAGCTACCCCGGTCACGACCGGGATGGCCACTGAACGACCGATCTTCTCGATCGTCACCTGCGGCACCATGGTGTCGAAGCCTCGGGTGGCCTGGACCATGACCGTGTGCAGGGTGGCGAAGGGCACGAACGGTGCCATCCACCGCAACACACCCACCACGTCGGCCGTCCGGGGGCCGTCGGCGAGCAGGTCGGCGAGCCAGGGAGCGCTGAGCCAGAGCGCCGCGGCGGCTCCGAGGGCGATCACGGTGACCGGCGCCAGGGCGATGCGAACCGTGGCCGGGACCTCGTGGGCGCGGTCGGTGGCGCGCAGCCGGCTGATGGTGCGGACGAGACCGGTCGACGTACCGGCGCCGGCGACGATGGTGAGGATGTTGAAGATGGCGATGGCCACGACCACCACGCCGGCGTCTCGGATGCCGAGGGCACGGTTCAACACGACGAGGAGCACGAAGCCCGAGGCGCCGTACACCAGCGCACCGATCAGGTTGGCGGCACCGCCACGGGCCACGGCGGCGGTGAGGGCCCCATCATCAGGCGGCGCGCCGGGCGCGTGGCCGAGGCCCACTCAGATCCCCCGCCCCCGGCGGTTCAGCGCCGCCGAGATCCTGGTGGCGGGCACGCCGGCCACGACGGCGAGGGCCACGAGCGTGCGCGGTTCGAGCACCGACCAGCGCAGGGTGGCGGCGATCTGGCGGAGGGCGTCGATCCGGCGGCCCTGAGCAGCGATGGCCACCGCGATCTGGCCCTCTACCCGGGCCCTTCCCCGGGGCTGGCGGCTGAAGTCGGGGTTGTCGCGGAGCACCTGCCCGAGGGCCGCCTCCCAGTCCGGCCACTGGTCGCGGAAGTGGGACCGCACGATCCACCGCATCTGCAGGAGCGGCTCCGGGTCAACGGGCACGGCCGCATGACGCGTGGCGCGGAGCATCCACTCGTAGTCCTCGGCGTAGCCGCCGGCGATCTGTTCGTCGAGGGGACCGATCTGGCCCCAGAAGGCGTCGGCGCGCACCATCGCCGTCCCCATGTAGGCCTCCATCCGCCGGGTTCGCAGGAGGTCGGCGTAGCGGAGCAGGTCGCCGACGCCGCGGCGGGCGATCACCCGGTCCTCGATCAGGACCTCGAGCCCGGACGAGCACGTGGGCGCCCCGGTCCGCTCGAGGAGGGCGAGCTGGCGCCTGGCCTTGGCCGGGAGCCAGAGGTCATCGTCGTCGCAGAAGCCGAGCACCGGCCCACAGGCGGCAGCGGCTCCGCAGTTGCGGCTCCCGGGCAGCCCTGGCGTGCGGTCGTTGGCCAGGACCCTGACCGGTCGATGGGGCTCGTCGAGGGCGAGGTCCCACTCGGGCTCGGTCTTGTCCCACACCACGAGGGTCTCGATGGCCCCGGGGTGGTCCTGTCTGCGGACCGCCGCAATGGCCTCCCGCAGCTGCTCGGGACGGCTATGGGTCGAGATCACCACGCTCAGGTCGAACTCAGGCTCCGTCGCTGCTGTTGGGTTTCCGGTCGACACCGACGCTCCTCGCTTGGTCGAGCCCGAAAGGGGCGCCAGAACCTATCGACGGGGCGGCCCTGCTCTGTAGGCGAAGGCGTGAGCCCTGGACGCGGTTGGTAGGTGGGACTGAGGCGGAGGTGCAGCGGCGGAAGGAGCTGTCGTGGTGTCGGACCCGTTTCGTCGGCGGGCCCCGACGTGGTTGCGGTGGACGGGTCCTGGGCCCCCGCCGCTAACAGCGCTGAGTAAAGGTGGCGGTCAGAGCGATACCGTCGCGGCCAGCAGGACGCGTCGGAGCGCGAAGCGACGTTAGCGCGGGGCCTGGGTCGGGGCAGACGCCGACCCAGGCACAGCGGTGGGACCGTGCGGTAGGTTTTTGCTCAGTGTCGGGTCGTGCCAACCCCAGCGGGTCCGAGACCGACCACGAAGCGCTGGCCCGCTACGGCACCGAGCTGGCCGACGCGGTCGCCGCCGCGCTCGGGGGATGGGTCGAGCGGGCGGTCCGGGGCCGGGCCGAGGAGTGGCGGCCGGGAACGGCCGAGGCGCTCCGGGCCCAGGCGGTGGAGGCGGGAACCCAGGCCACGGCCGAGGTCGGTCCCATGGTGCGGGCCCTGCTGGCCGCCGACGTCGACCAGCAACGCACCGGCCCGCTGGCCTTGATCCGCGGCGCAGTGCGGTACCCCACCGAGGTGTTGGCGTCGGCTCGGGTACCAGCCGTGGCGCGCGACGAGTTCGAGGAGCGGGCCTTTCCGGAAGACGTCTACGGTCTGGCTCCGGCTTCGTTCGCCGACGTGGACCCCGCCCTGCAAGGGCCCGGGCTGGTGTGGGGCGCGGCCAAGGCTCACGTGGTGTTGGCTCGTCGCCGGGCCGAGGGCCTCCGGTGACCGGTGCCGATCCTGTCGACCGGGGCGGAGGCGCGGCCCGGCGGGTGGTGGCCTACGTGCCCGACCTGATGGACCGGTCGCGCCTGGCCCGCCTGGGCGAGGTGGAGGTGGTGCACGTGAGCGGACCGGCGGCGCTGGTGGCGGTGGCCACCGCCACCGACCTGGTGGTCGTCGACCTCTCTCGCGAGGGAGTGCTCGAGGTGGTGGGCTCGCTGCCAGGCGAGGTCGTGGGCTTCGCCAGCCACGTCGACACCGCCCTGGTCGCCGCGGCCGAGGCGGCCGGCTGCGCCGAGGTCCTGCCCCGCTCTCGTTTCTTCGCCGGACTGGCGGTTCGTCTCAGCGGGTGACCCAGGCGTCGGGATGGCCAGCCAGGGCCTCGACCTCGGCTGGCAACTTCCCGTCGCGCAGGTCGGCGAGCGTGACCCGCTCCAGGACGGCCCGGAGGTTGGCCCGCACCGCGATCCACGCCCGCTGGAGGACCGCCAGGTCGTCGGGGTAATCGAGGGCGTCGGGACGCTCGCCGCGCACGTCGGCCAGGGGTCCTTCGACGGCCCGTATGAGGTCGGCCATGGTGATCGTCTCCGGCGGACGGGTGAGCCAGTAGCCGCCGTCGGCGCCGCGCACACTCCCCACCAAGCCGCTCCGCTTGAGGTCGGTCAGGATGTGCTCGAGGAACTTCGACGGGATGGTCTGGGCGTCGGCCATGGCCTGACGGGTGAGCGGCGCGGGCCGGCTGCCGTCGGTGGGGTGGGCCCGGGCCAGCTCGATGGCGGCGCGGACGGCGTAGTCGACCTTGGCAGTGGTGCGCATCGGGTCGGGGGGTCCCTAGCCCTCGTCGAAGCGCTGCCAGCCGGCGTCGGTGATCGACCTCGGCTCGAAGAACAGGCAGAACTCGGGACAGGCGAACGGCGCCGTCTGGTTGGCGTCGACCCGGCACCGTTGGACCTGTTCGCCACTGGGCACGGTGCGCGTGGAGTAGTGGCGACAGTCCTGGCGAACGCCCATGGAGTCGAAGTCTCCCACGACGCACCGCCAAGTCGTCGAACAGCGTCCCGGTCGAGGGTCGTGCTCGAGTGCCGACCACGGCAGCGACGCCGGTGACGGCACTAGCTTGCCGCCATGGCTGAGCGGCTGGTGGTGGTCGGCGGGGACGCCGCAGGGATGTCCGCCGCCACCAACGCCCGGCGCGGCCGCCCCGACCTCGAGATCGTGGTGGTGGAGACGGGTCGGCGGACCTCGTACTCGGCCTGCGGGATCCCGTACCTGGTGGGCGGCGCTGTCCCCGAGCTCGACGACCTCGTGGTCCGCACCCCTCAGGAGTTCCGCGACAAGCACCGCATCGACGTCCGGACGCGCCACCGGGCGGTGGCGATCGACCTCGACGCTCGCCGGTTGGAGGTCCGCGCGCTCGACCAGGAGCGGACGTTCCACCTCGGTTTCGACCTGCTACAGGTAGCCACGGGGGCGGTGCCCATCCGCCCAGACCTCCCAGGCATCGACGCCCCGTGGATCCACGGTGTCCAGAACCTCGAAGACGCCGCCGGCCTCCTCGCCGCCATCGCCACGGGGCCGTGCCGGCGGGTGGTGGTGGTCGGCGGCGGCTACATCGGCCTGGAGATGGCCGAGGCGTTCATCGACCGGGGCAGCCACGTCACCCTGGTCGACGGTGCCCCCCAGCCGCTGCGTAGCGTGGACCCCGCGTTCGGCCAGCGGATCGCCGAGGTGCTGACCGGCTACGGCGTCGACGTGCGCTGCGGCACATCGGTCGAGGGCTTCGGCGACCACGTGGTCCACACCGGCGGGGGCGACCTCCCGGCTGACCTGGTGGTCCTCGGGATCGGCGTGGCGCCGGCCGCCGCCTTGGCGCTCGACGCCGGTCTGCGGGCCGGCGCCCGGGGGGCGATCGCCGTGGACCGTCGCCAACGCACCAGTGCCGAGGGCGTGTACGCCGCCGGGGACTGCGCCGACGCCTTCCACCTGGTGACCGGCCAGCGCGTCCACATCGCCCTGGGCACGGTGGCCAACAAGGCCGGGCGGGTGGCCGGGGTCAACCTCGGCGGCGGGTACGCCACCTTCCCCGGGGTCCTGGGCACGGCCGTCACCCGCATCTGCGAGACCGAGGTGGCCCGCACCGGCCTGTCCGAGGCCGAGGCCCGGGCGGCGGGCATCGAGTACGTGACGGGTACCGCCGACGCCACCAGCCGGGCCGGCTACTTCCCCGGCGCAGAACCGGTCACGGCCAAGGTCCTGGCCGAGCGGGGCACCGGTCGCCTGATCGGCGGCCAGATCATCGGGGCCGACCGGGTCGGCAAGCGCATCGACACCGTGGCCACGGCCATCACGGCCCGCTTCAGCGCCGCCGAGCTGGTCGACCTCGACCTGGCCTACACACCGGCGGTATCCCCGCTGGTCGACCCGTTCCAGGTGGCCGCCCGCCAGGCCGTCCACGCACTGGCCGCAGCCGAGCGGTCACCGTGACCCTGGCCATCGACCGCAACCGCCTGCGCGGCGACGCGTCGTTGCGAGGCCTGGCCTTCTCCGACGCCTGGCGGGCCGAGGTCGACCTGTGGCTGGCCGAACGCTTCGACGAGGCGACTGCGCCCGAGGGCCCGGCCGACGTGGCGCTGGTCGCGGTCGGCGGCTACGGCCGTGGCGACCTGGCACCGGCGTCGGACCTCGACCTGCTCCTGCTCCACCGCCGCCGGACGGTGCCGGCCGCAGTGGCCGAGAAGCTCTGGTACCCCATCTGGGACGAGGGCCTCAAGCTCGGCCACGCCGTGCGCACGGTTGGCGAGGCCGTCGAGCTGGCCTCCACCGACCTCGACACGGCCACGTCGCTGCTCACCGTGCGGCACCTGGCCGGTGACGGCGCCCTCACCGAGGACCTGTCAGCCGCCGCGCTGGCCCAGTGGAAGAAGAAGGCCAAACGCTACCTGGGGATGCTGCGGACCTCGGTGTCCGCCCGCCAGGAGCAGTTCGGTGAGGTGGCCTACCTGCTCGAACCTGACGTGAAGGAGGGACGCGGCGGGCTCCGGGACATCCACGCCCTGCGGTGGGCCGAGCTGGCCCGACGGGTGCTCGAGACCGGCGACGCAGAGGCGCTCACGTCGGCCGAGCGCGTCCTGTTCGACATCCGGGTGGCGCTGCACCGCACCTCGGGGCGGGCGACCGAGCGGCTCACCCTCCAGGACCAGGACATGGTGGCCACACACCTCGATGTCGACGCCGACGAGCTGATGGCCGACCTGGCCCACGCCGCTGACACCGTCGCCTGGATCTCGGACGAGACGTGGGACCGGGTCCACCGGTCGCTGTCGGCCGGCAGCAACCTGCTGGGCTGGAGGAGTCGCGAGAAGTCCCCCGGCCTAGTGGTGCGCGACGGCCAGGTCCAGGTCGAGGCCAGCACCGACCCGGCCACCCGTCCGGCGCTCGTGCTCGACGCTGCCATCTTGGCCACGCGCAAGCAGGCCCGCCTCGGCCGGGCCACGCTCGAACGGCTGGCCGAGCGCGCCCCGTCGCCCCCCGAGGTCTGGCCGCCCGACCTGCGCGACCAGTTCGTCCGGCTTCTGGCCGGCGGCCACGACGCCATCCGAGTCATCGAGGCCCTCGACCACACCGGCATCTGGGCGCGCTACCTGCCGGAGTGGGCGCCGGTACGCAACTGTCCGCAGCGCAACGCGTACCACCGCTTCACCGTGGACCGGCACCTGCTGGAGGCCACCGCCAACGCCGCCGGCCTGGTGGACCGGGTGGACCGCCCCGACCTCCTGCTCGTCGGCGCCCTGCTCCACGACATCGGCAAGGGTCGACCTGGTGACCACACCAACGTGGGCATCGATCTGGTGGAGGTCATCGGCCCGCGCATGGGCTTCGACGCCGACGACACCGCGGTGCTGGTCCACATGGTTCGCCACCACCTCCTGCTCCCCGACGCCGCTACCCGCCGCGACCTCTCGGACCCCACCACCATCGCCTCGGTGGCGGCGCTGGTCGGCGACCGCCGACGTCTCCACCTCCTGGCTGCGCTCACCGAAGCCGATTCCCTGGCTACCGGCCACGCCGCCTGGGGGACGTGGAAGGCGGGGCTGGTCCGGGACCTGGTGCGTCGCGTCGACCACCACCTCGCCGGCGGCGACCTCGCCGCCCTGGTGACCACCGAGTTCCCCGACCCCGGCCAGCGGGCCCTCATGGCCGCCGGTCGCCGGGTGGTGTCGGGCGACGACGACACCCTGACGGTGATCTCCGAGGACCAGCCCGGCCTGTTCAGCCGGGTGGCCGGCGTGCTGGCCATCCACGGGCTCGACGTGCTCGCCGCCGACGCGGCCACCGTGGAGGGCATGGCCATCGAGTCGTTCCGGGTCACGTCGAAGTTCGGGTCCACGATCCGGTGGGACCGGGTGGCTGCGCACGTCGAGGCTTCACTCGAGCAGCGCCTCGCCATCGAGGCCCGCCTGGCCGAGCGGATCAGCACCTATCAGCCCCGAACCCCGACGCGCCGGTTGCCGCCCCCGTCGGTGCACTTCGACGATTCGGCGTCGGCGACGGCGACGGTGGTGGAGGTGCACGCCCCCGACCGCATGGGCCTCCTCTATCGGGTGACCCGGGCCTTTGCCGAGTTCGACATCGACGTGCGGGTGGCCAAGGTGCAGACGACCGGCGACGTCGTGGTCGACGCCTTCTACGTCACCCACGTCGACGGAACCCCCGAGCTCGACAGCGCCATGCGCGCCGAACTCGAACGCGCCGTGCTCCACGCCGTGCGCTGAGCCCGTACCTTGCTCCAATGACCAGAACGATGCTGCGGGCAACGGTCGGAACCTGGGCCGTAGCCGCGATGGTGCTGGCCGGATGCGCCCAGGACGGCACGACCAGCGATACCGACGCCAGGGAGCCAGGCCCCACGACCACCTCCGCGGCAACGCCGACCACTCAGGACGAGGTCGACAGCGCGAGCCCCGGCTTCGGCGATCCCTGCAGCCTTGAGGAGGGTTTGCCCGACTGCATCGACCCCGAGGGCGACGGCTCCGGGACCTACCTGCAGGGCGGCGCCGACTGCGTGAACGCCAACCCGGACCCGGCGATCTGCGCGGACCTCGACGGCGACGGGGCCGCCGGGTACCCCGACGGCGAAGGCCAGGGCGAGGGCGACGGCGGCGGGTAGTCCTGAGCCAGCGGCGGGCGGGGCCGGGAGCAGCCCACGGGTAGGGTCCGGCCATGGCGCGACCGCCCATCACCGAGGCCGACCTGCTCCGGTGGGCAGAAGCGCTCTCGGGCATCGCCCGGACCGGTCTCGGCTTCACCGAGAGCCTCTACGAGCAGGAGCGCTTCGAAGAGGTCTTGGCGGTGGCCGCCGACATCCGCCATGCCGCCGACACCGATGTCGACCGTGAGACGCTGGTCAGCGAGTGGCTGAAGGGCGTGGGCAAGGGCGTCCCCGGCTACGTCACTCCCAAGGTGGCGGTCGGTGCCGTGGTCGGCAACGACGACGGTCAGATCCTGCTGATCCAGCGCTCCGATTCCGGCGTGTGGCTCTACCCCACTGGGTGGGCCGACGTGGGCTACTCGCCGGCCGAGGTGGCGGTGAAGGAGGTGGCCGAGGAGACCGGCATCCACTGCGAGGTCACCGGCCTGATCGCGGTCCTCGACGGGCTCCGCCTCGGCTTCACCCGCGTCCCGTTGTACTCGTTGGTCTTCTTGTGCCGGGCGGTTGGCGGCGACCTGGTACCCCACCCGCTCGAGACCAAGGGGGCCGGTTGGTTCGGCCGCCAGGACCTGCCGTCGCCGTTGGCCGGCTACGAGCAATGGGGTGATCTGGCCTTTGACGCCATCGAGGGCAACGCCGGTCCGGTCTGGTTCGACGAGCCTCGCGACCCTCCCTGGCACGGCTGATCGGCTCGCCGGCCGACGGTACGCCGAGTCCTCAGGAGCTGGGCTTGCGGGCTTCGAGCACCAGGGTCTGGTAGCGGTTCCAGTCGGCGTCGATCTGCTCGCCGTGGTGGTCGGCATCGGCCAACTCGGGGTCGTCGGACTCACCCACCTCGTAGCGGCGCACATCGCCCAGCCCGGCGCCCTCGAGCTCGCGGGTGAGCGTGGCCTCGGTGTAGAGGAAGCGGTGGCCGTAGCCCGAGAACAGCCGGTTCACGGCGTAGACGGGATCGGTGGCGTCGGCGTCGTCGATGCCGTTGCGCAGGTTCGACCGCCGGGCCAGGTCGGTCACGTCCTCGGCCACCGAGCCGGCCAGGGCCACCACCCGCTCGAAGTCCGGGGTGGCGATGCGGATGCGACCCCCCGGAGCCAGCACCCGGGCGCACTCGGCCAGCATGTGACGCCCGACGAGGTGGTCGACGTGTTCGATCATGTGCTCGGTGTGGATGCGCTGCACCGAGCCGGTGGCGAACGGGAAGGGCTCCGATGCGTCGAGGAAGACCACGTCGGCTCGCGACGGGATGAGGTCGGTGGAGAGCCACCCCTCCACCCGGGTGGGCCCCGACCCGACCATCAGACGCAGTCGCTCGTTGGCCGCCAGGTGACGCCGGATCTTGGCCGGGCGCAGCGCCCGCTGGGCCAGGATCCATCCTGACTGGGTGGTCTGGTTCAGGAGCGGCGATCCGCTCACCAGCTCGCGGACCCGACGGGCAGCACCGACCATGGCGGCGAACCCTACCGGCCGCGATCGGGCCGGCTGCTGACCCTGCTCGTCAGTCGCCGCGCAAGAAGCGCTCGACCTCTTCCACCAGCGCACCGGGGTCGGCCACCAGGGCCTGGAGGTCGTCCTCGGTGCCGTCGGAGCCGTCGTCGGCTGCTTCCTCCAAGCTGGACACGTAGGCGGCGGTGTCCTCGTCGGCGGCCACCAGCTCGTCGATCTGGCGCTCGTAGGCGGCGGTGGCGATCTGCAGGTCTGTGGTGACCACGTCGAGCCCGAGCAGCGGGATGGCCCGTTCGACCAGGGCGAGGGTGGCCTTGGGGGATGGCGCACCCGAGACGTACGTGGGTACTGCGGCCCACAGCGACGCCGACGGCTGGTCGGCCACGTTGCACGAGGCGTGTAGCACCCCGACGATGCCCGTGGGTCCCTCGTAGCTCGACGGTGACAGGTCCAGGCGCTCCATCAGCGAGGAGTCGTCGGCGGTGCCCGACACCGCGGTGGGCCGGGTGTGGGGCACGTCCGACAACAGGGCGCCGAGGGTGAGGACCAACGCGCAGTCGAGCTCGGCGGCGGCCTCGAGGACGGCCGCGCAGTAGGTACGCCAGCGCAGGTGGGGCTCGTGGCCCACCAGCACCACCAGGTCGGTGCCGGCATCGGTGGTGGCCGCCCACAGCTCGGTGTCGGGCCAGGTGATGGTGCGGCGGCCCTCGGGGCCCAGCTCCACGATCGGACGGGTGGTGGTGAAGTCGAAGAAGTCCTCGGCCTCGATGGTGGCCACCATCGAGGCCTGGTAGCGGTCAGCCAGCCACCGGGCCGCTCCTGAGGCGGCGTCGCCGGCGTCGTTCCATCCCTCGAACGCCGCCACCAGGGTGGGCCGTCGCAGCTCGGGGCGGTGGTGCCAGCGCAGCGGACTCACCCCGCCAGGCTACCGACCCTGTGAGCGGTCTCGCCTCACCCCGGGGACCGATCCGTGCGCCGGGCCCGGGGGGGACGCCCAGGGCCCGGCGACGGTACGGCGGGCCGTCAAGCGACCCGGGCCACGGCCGCCGACGTCAGGGTAACGTCGGCTCGGCCGGAGCTCTGGTGCACCCGCTTGACCACCAAAGCGGCCTGCAGGCACTGGATGTGGGCCGTTTCAAGCTCGGCCCGAGCGTTGGCGGCGGCTCCGGCGACGCCGAGGCCACGCAGGAGGAGGGTGAACCGTCGCATGGGTGTGACGGTACGGAAGCGGTGTTGCCGACGATCGTCGGTCGCGTGCACGGCCGGTGACCATCGACTGAATCGTTGCTGTCTCACCCGACCTACCCGCTCGTCCCGCCGACGCAATTGACCGCAATCCGGACCGATCGGCAGCGAAGCCGATCCAAGCGCATGGCAGCTCCCATGATCGAACACCGACGTGAGGTTCGAGGGGCCGGTGGTAGCGGCTCGGATCGGTCCGGTGGACTTTGCCAAGTAGCCCGTCGCCCGCACTGTGGATGCTGCGTCTGCGTCTGGTGTCGGCCGGAGTGGCCTGCAAGGGCGCCGAACCTGCGCAGCAGGCACGGTCCCACTACGGCACCAGCGGCAGCGTCGGCCTCGACCTGGGCGGCCCGGGTCATTCGATTTGGGTGACCGTCGGGGCGGTGGGTGTGCCAGTGGCCGGTGGGGTCGCGGTGGACGGTGTAGCCGTGTTGTTTGTACCGGTTGTGTCTTCCGCAGGCGGGTCCCCCGTTTCGGGGATTGGTACTGCCGCCGCCGCCACGGTCGGCCCACGGTATGAGGTGGTCGATCTGGCAGTCGGTGACCGGGACGTGACAGCCGGGCCAGTAGCACTCGGTGTTGGCGAGGCGCACGGCGAGGGCGGCGGGGCCGGTGAAGAGGCGTTGGCGGCGTCCGAGGTCGGTGACGACGCTGTCAGCGCCGGTGATGACGCGGCGGACGTGTCCGGCGAGGGTGGCGGCGACGGTTTCGGTGGGGTCGATCGGGTGTCCGTCGAGCGACGAGCACCGATACCGGTCGACACCGGGTTGAGGGTCCAGCGGGGCGTCTGCCGGTCCGGGGTCGGTGCCAGACAACCGGGCCAGGTGGCGTTCGAAGGTGGCCTGGTCGATGACGATGTCGGTGACGATCACCGACCCGCCCACCGATCCGGCGTGGGCCGAAGCGGCTTGTTGGAAGATCTCGAAGAGGGCGTCGAAGCGGCGCTGGTTGTCGGTGCGGGCCAGGTGGTCGACGGTGGCGGCGTCGCCGTGGTCGATGCGGGCCTTCTCCCAGTCGGTGTCGAACTCGGCTTGTTCGTAGCGCCGCAAGATCTCGTGGAGCTCCAGGCCCTGGAGCGAACCGCAGCCACCGGTGATGGTCCAGGAGGAGTCGTAGTCCTGCACGATCTTGGCGTCACGGTTCTCGTGATGGCGAGAGGCCCGGTCACAGGTGCCGTCCTCGTCGACCCGGCGCACCCAGTCGGTGAGCTGGGCGTCGAAGCGCACGTAGCTCTCCCGGGCCGCCATCTTCGCCAACGCTGCGTCCTCACCGACGAGCTGTTGACGGACCCGCGGGTTGGCGTGGGCCCGGGCGATCCGATCCACCTGGCAGAATCCGACCCGCCCGGCCCGAAACGCGTCCCGCAGCACCGGCAGGTCCCGCAACGCCTTGGCGCCCTTGGCCCGCCGGGCCGCCTCCACGTTGGACAGGTTGGCGCTGTGACGCACCATCACCTTGGCCGACGCATGCCCATCGGCTCGGTACAGACCCCGCTGGTCGATCCGGTCCACCACCTCGACCTGCACCGACGCCAGACGCCGAGCCTGCACCTCCAGCTCCCGCACCAACACCCGGCCATCATCGGCATCGACCGGTTCCACCCCCGCCCGCCAGCAACGCATCGACCGCAGCAGCGAGCAGGTCCAAAGCCCCCGCCGTCTCCCTGTCGAGCACCCGTGATCGCATGCCCCAACAATACGAAGGGGGTCCGACAAAATCGGCCCCAAATCGGTCCCACCGGGAGACATTCTTCGAATTCTTTCGACCGGACGAGAGGGATGTCGACCTTCTTTGAAGATGCGCTTTAGCCCAGATGTCTGTGCTATCGCCTGGCGGGTTCGATCGGTTTGGTACTCGTCCAGCGTGCCGAAGAAGTCGAACAAGACGACCTCGAATCCTTCGTCTTTCGCCGTCATGGAGTGATCATCGCAGACCTGCCTCGCAACGCCGAGTGAGCGGTATCGGGTGCACGCTGCGGGTGGTCTCGTCATTGGCAGGAGCCCAGGCTTGAATGAGGGTGGCTCCCGTTCGGGCCAGCGGGGGCGGTGTCCTACGCTCACCGGCCGTGCCTGTGACCGTGGAGACCGCCACCGAGGTGACCGACGAGCTGGTCGAGGCGTTGGCCCGCCTCATCCCGCAGCTCTCGCGATCGTCGCCCGCTCCCAGTGCCGCCGTGCTCGACGAGATCATCTCCTCGCCGGCCACTCACCTCCTGGTGGCCCGAGCCCACGACGGTTCGGTGCTGGGTTCGCTCACCCTGGTCCTCTTCCGCATCCCCACCGGCCTGCGGGCGTGGATCGAGGACGTGGTGGTCGACGCCGACGCCCGGGGCCAAGGCGTCGGCGAAGCCCTCAACCGCCACGCCCTCGACCTGGCGACCCACCACGGCGCCCGTTCCGTCGACCTCACCTCCCGCCCCAGTCGAGAAGCCGCCAACCGCCTGTACCGCCGCCTCGGCTTCGAGCAGCGCGACACGAACATCTACAGGTACGAGACCCAATGAACAGCGACGCCTGCGAACCTGCCTAGGTTGCAGCTCGACGGGTTGCAACCAGCAAGGGGACCGAGATGGCCGATCAGTCGTTCGACTTCGTGGTGGTAGGTGCCGGTTCCGCAGGTGCGGTGATCGCCGCTCGCTTGTCGGAGGATCCAACGTGCCGGGTTGCGCTCCTCGAAGCCGGTGGTCCACCGCCACCTGCGGAGCTCATGCCTGCGGCCTGCCCGGCGCTGCAGGTCAACCCCGAGACCGACTGGATGTACACCGCGGATGCAGGCGGGGCCGGCCTCGGTCTGAAGGACGGCCGCATGATGGTTCCTCGCGGCAAGATGCTCGGCGGATCGTCGGGGATCAACTACATGGCCTACGTCCGTGGCCACCCCGGTGACTTCGACTCCTGGGCCTCGAGCGGTTCCACGAGGTGGAGCTACGACGACGTACTGCCCTACTTCAAGAAGAGCGAGGGCCTGGCACCGAGCGGCGACATCGTCATCGACACGGAAGCCCACAACACCACGGGGCCCCTCGGTGTGTCGGTGCGCTCACCCGTGATCAGAGGAGCGCAGGAGTTCGTGCAGGCAGCCGTCGCCGCTGGGATCCCCGACGGTGATTACAACGGCCGAGATCGGGGCGGACCGGCGGGCGTCGTCTCGCTCCTGCAGACCAACACGCGCAACGGCAAGCGGGCCAGCACCTACCACGCCTTCCTCGAAGGTGAGCCCGAGGGTCGCCCCAACCTCGAGGTCATCACCGGTGCGCTGGTCGGTCGCGTGATCATCGAGGGCGACGACGGGTCGCTGGCGGCAACGGGCGTCGAGTACCGGATCGGTGACGGCGAGCCCATCGTGGTCAGAGCCGACAAGGAGGTCGTGCTGTGCGGGGGCGCCATCGGATCACCCCAGGTCCTCATGCTGTCGGGGGTCGGACCCCGAGCTGATCTCGAGGCCGCCGGGGTCTCCTGTCGACTCGATGCGCCCGATGTGGGCAAGCACCTGAAGGACCATCTCCAGGCGGCGATGTTCTTCCCGGCTCCCGGCGTGGGCGTGTCGATGACCGAGGTGGCCATCTCGATGGGACCTGATGCTCTGCGCGCTCCTGCGGGCCCGCTTCCGGCCGACCCCGCCGACGACGACAACATGGCTGAGCCGCTGCGAGCACTGAAGCAGGAAGCCGAGCGCCGGGTCACCGAGTGGGCCACCACCGGAAGCGGCCTGGTGTCGTCGTCGCTCTACGAAGCGTGCGCATGGTTCTCCACTGGTCTCGGCGACGACCACACCCACGATGCCCAGATCGGCTTCTTCGTGTGCGGCTACAACGCCGAGGTCTGGAAGTCGATCATGCGCATCGACCCCAGTGACTACTTCGACGACGTGACCGCGCGGCTCTCGCCCGACGCGGAATCGATCCTCGTGCTGGCCAACCCGGTGCAACCCCACAGCGAGGGCGAGATCGTGCTCACCAGCGCCGATCCCGCAGAGCACCCAGACATCCGCATGAACTACTTCGGAGACCCCCACGACATGAAGGTGATGATCGCCATCATGCGCAAGGTCCTCGACGTGGTGGCCAACTGGCCGGGAAGTCACGAGATCGGCCCACCGCTGATCCCGCCGGCGCTGGCCGCCAAGCACGGCCACGCGGAGGGTTCCGAGCCGAGCGACTCGCTGCTCGAAGAGATGGCCCGTTACTACGTCACTACCGTGTACCACCCCACCAGCACCTGCCGGATGGGGAGCGTCGTCGACGATCGGCTCCGGGTGAACGGAGTAGCGAACCTGCGTGTGGCCGACGCCAGCGTCATGCCCAACGTGGTGAGCGGCAACACGAATGCGGCGTGCATCATGATCGGCGAGAAGGCGGCCGAGATGATGGCCACTGAGCATGGGGTGGAGCTGGCGGAGTTCGTCGGAAGCAACAGCTGACGGCTCGGAGCCGTCGGTGTCGCCACGCCCTGGTCTGCACACCGCGCTGCTCGGCTACGCAGCCGACTGGACCGGCCTCGGTCTAGCCCAGGCCCCCGAAGATCCCCCGTCGATGACCGCAACGGTCGGGCCGCTACCGCTACTGCTCAGGACCCATCTCATGGCCCAGTGCGAGGTAGGGGCAAGTACCCCACGCGGTAGACGTCTCCGAGCGGTGACCGTGCAGTTCGTGCATGATGTAGCACAAAAGTGCTACGGTAACCGGATGCCAACGACGACGGTGAGACTCGACGAGGAGGACGAACGCATCCTCGACCAGCTCGCACCTGCGTACGGCGGCCGTTCCAACGCCATTCGTCAAGCGTTGCGGAGGCTGGCGGCCGAGCGCGATCGCCACGAGGCACTCGACGGTTTCCTGACTGCCTGGCAGCGCGAGGCAGGACCGGTCGACGAGGACGCGGTCGAAGCGATGGCGCAGCGCTACGGGTTGTGATCTTCGATGCCGGGTTCCTGATCTCAATCGACCGAGGCGAGGGCTCCGCACGAAACCTGCTCACGGCTCTGCACCGGTCACAGACCCCCCTGCACACGACCCACCCGGTCGTCGCCCAAGCGTGGCGCAGCGGACCGTCCCAGGCACGGCTTGCGTCTTTCCTGCAAACGGTCACCGTCCATCCGCTCGACGACGGCAGGGCCCTGGGCCAGATCCTTGCGCTCACCCGCACCAGCGACGTGGTCGATGCGCACCTCGTCGTGGTCGCCGTCCGCCTGGGCGACCCGATCCTCACCGGCGGCCCCGACGATCTCAACCACCTCGCCGACACCCTTGGCACCGCGGCCCCAACCATCCACGCCTGGCCGTAGAGCTACGTCGGCAGGCGGCAGGGCGTCGGCGGCCCGGAGTCCACCTGCGCCCACGTCCTACATTGGCCTGATGACCCCCCGCACGCTGCTCGTCTGCCTGGCATCGACCGCGCTGGTCCTCAGCTGCACGTCCTCCGACGGTGGCGGCGATCAGGGCCAGGGTGCCGACACGACCACGTCTGGGGGCTCGTCGGAGGGATCGCCCAGCACCGAGGCGTCGACGCCTCCCAGCACGAGCACCACGGTCGCCACGACCACCACCACCACCGCACCACCGAAGATGTTGGAGCTGCCCCGTGGTGGGACCGAGATCTTTCCCGCCTTCCGCGTCGTCGCCCACTACGGCAACGCCCAGTCCGCATCGTTGGGCATCCTCGGCGAAACCGCACCCGAGGAGGCCGCCGCCCGACTCGTTCCGGCGGCCGAGGCCTTTGCCCAGCCCGACCGGCCGGTGTTGCCAGCGTTCGAGCTGATCGTCTCGGTGGCGCAGGGCAGCCCAGGGCCCAACGGCACCTACTCGATCGCCACTCCGGAGGACCTGGTCTGGCAGTGGCTCGAGGCCGCCCGAGCCGCCGACATGTTGTTGATCCTGGATCTCCAGCCGGGTACCGAGACGTTCCTCGAAGATGCTCGCCGTTTCGAGCGCATCCTGCGCGAGCCCGACGTAGGCCTGGCCCTCGACTCCGAGTGGCGCGTGGCTCCCGGCGTCATCCCTGGCCGGGAGATCGGGACCGTCGATGCCGCCGAGATCAACGAGGTCTCCGCCTGGCTCGCCGACATCGTCGCCGCCGAAGGACTGCCCGAGAAGCTCTTCGTGCTCCACCTGTTCACCGAGTCGATGATCAGCAACCGGGAAGCCGTGGTGGAGCGCCCCGGTCTGGCCACCCTCTACCACGTCGACGGCTTCGGTGGCCGAGAGGTCAAGCTCGAGAAGTACGAGGCGCTGAAAGGTCCCTACGCCACCGGCCTGAAGCTCTTCCACGACGAGGACACCAACATCTTCGCACCGGCCGACGTCCTCGGCTTTGCCAGCCCGCCGGACCTCATCACCTACCAGTGACCACCGGGCCCGCCCGGCCGGTCGAGGTCAGGTCCGGGTGGAACGGAGGGTGAGGATGGTGATCTCGGGCGGGGCGCCGACGCGGACGGGCGGGCCCCACGAGCCGACACCCCTCGACGTGTAGAGCACGGTGTCGCCCACCCGTTCGAGGCCGGCCAGGTGGCCCTGTTGCAGTCGGACCAGGTAGTGGAGCGGCCACATCTGGCCGCCGTGGGTGTGGCCGGAGATCTGCAGGTCGACGCCTGCGGCGCTGGCCTGGTCGGCCAGGACCGGCTGGTGGGCGAGGAGGATCACCGGCCTGGTGGCGTCGCGTCCAGCCAACGCTCCAGGCAGGTCAGGACCGGAGCCCTCCCGTTCGCCGGTCACGTCGTCGACGCCGGCCAGGTCGAACGTGACCCCGCTGTGAGTGACCTCCACCCGCTCGTTGCGCAGCACCCGCAGGCCGACCGTCGGGAGGAACGCCGCCCACTCGTCGGCGCCGGAGAAGAACTCGTGGTTGCCGGTCACGAAGTAGGCGCCCAACGGTGCGTCGAGGTCCTTCAGCGGCGCGGCAAACCCGCCCAGCTCGTCGACTCGGCCGTCGACCAGGTCGCCCACCACGGCGACCAGGTCGACCCCGGCGGCGTTGACGGTGGCCACCGTCTCGGTCATCCACGACCGTTCGCGGAGCCCCCGGGTGAGGTGGACGTCGGCCAGCACCGCGATGCGCAGGCCCGACGCGGCGGGATCGAGGCGGGCCAGCGGCGCCGTCACCGCCCTGGTCGGCACCGTTCGGGCCCTGGCGTAGCCGTAACCGGTGGTGGCCACGGCCACCGCACCGGCGGTGCCGGCCAACACCCGGCTGATCGTGTGACGGCGCCCCGGGTCGGCCAGCTCCTCGGTCACCGCCACGTCTGACCCGAGGCCATCGGCCCCAGCTTCGTTCCTGCGGTCGTAGGAGTCCTCGGGCGGACCATCGCCGCCACCATGATGACGGACCGCTCGCGAGCGGACCCACCGGCGCGACGCCCACCTCGGGAGCTCCAGGACGAGCAGGGACAAGAGCAGGTAGAAGGTGACGGCCAGCCCCAGCCCGCCGGGGACGGCCAGGCGGGCGAGCGCGCCGGGCCCGACGCGAGCCAACAGGACGCAGGCCACCACGACCGAGAACGCCCCGCCGAGCACGGCGCCGGCGACCGTTCGCGACCGACCCGGCGTGAACGGGTCGCGCACCAACCGACGGCGCAGGTAGGCAAGCACGCCCGCCAGCACGGTCAGTGCGACGACCACCGCCACCAGGACCACGGCCACCCTCACCGGTCAAGGGCTAGCACCTCCACCTCCAGGTCCCCGGCCTGCGACTTGGCGTCCCCCGGGACTGGCGGGCTGCGCAAGGAGCGATCGGGCGCACGGTCGACGCGAGAGCGCTGTGGTCGGTGTCAGTCGGCCGTGGGGCCACCCGCTCCCACGAGCACGGGTTCGGCCTCGGTGACCGGTGCCGGCGCCACGTCGTGGTCGTCGGGCCGCCCCTCCACGTGGATGGTGGGCAGCGCCCGGTCGAGCCAGCGCGGCCGCCACCAGTTGCGGTCGCCCAGGAGCTCCATGGTGGCGGGGACCAACAACATGCGGACCACGGTGGCGTCGAGGCGCCGACGGCTATCCCGGCCAGGGCCATGCCGATGGGCAGGCCCATGGCCAGCACCGAACCGAAGGCGATGATCAAGATGACGATCGCGAAACCGACGCCGATGGCCTCCGACGACGGTGCCTCGAACTCGGCGAAGTACTGGCCTCCCAGCAGCACCTCGAGCCCGTCGACCTCCGGCGCTGCTTCCCGGAGCTCCTCGGCGTACCCCAGCGCCTCGGTAGCCTGCACGTCGCCGGGGAGGTTCACCGTGGCGTAGGCCAACCGACCGGCGAGAGGCCCCCTTCGCCGGCCACCTGGCGGGGGTTGTCGTAGGGGTTCACGACGGTGAGGTCGCCCGAGTCCTCGCCGAGGCCGCCCACCTCCCCGAAGAGCGCGGTCATGGCGCGCTGGACCTCTGCGTTGGCCACCCCGCCTTCCACGTCGGCGTCGACCTGGGGCTGGGGTGGACCCTGTCCCGCGCTCGATCGGCGGATTTTCCCCGCAAGCCGGTCGGGGACCCTAGGGTGTCCGGTGAGGGCGTCCCAAAAAGGGGGCGCTCCACTCTGAAAGAGAAGCAAAAAATGGCTACAGGTACCGTCAAGTTCTTCAACGCTGAGAAGGGCTTCGGCTTCATCTCCCGGGAGCAGGGTGACGACGTGTTCGTCCACTTCTCCAACATCCAGGGCGAGGGCTACAAGTCCCTCGACGAGGGGCAGAACGTCGAGTTCGACGTGGCTCCCGGACGCAAGGGCGAAGAGGCCCAGAACGTTCGCGTGGTCTGACCCTCCCGGTCTGATCTGGTCACGAGCCGCCGGCCCCCGGGTCGGCGGCTCGTCCCGTTTTGGGGCGCCTCGACCGTTCGTCCGCCGTCCCTCTGAACTGGGTTGGGTTTGCGGTGCTGGAACCCGACGAAACCAACCCACTTCGAAGGGAGTGGCTCAGTTCCCTTCGGGAATGAGGGTGATCTCGCGAATTGCCCGGAGGTCCGCGGCCTTGCGGGTCTCGATCTTGGCCGTCACCAGCGTGCCGTCGACCATGAGGTCGTCGGCGGTGATCTGGGTGTTGCCCTCCAAGGCATCGTTGACCCGGTCGACGATGTCTGGGCGTCCGGCCTTGGCGGCGTCCTCGTCGGCGAACGACCACGCCACCACCAGGGCCCGACCGTCACCCTCGGCGGTCGCCACACCGAGTCCGGCCGCCCGGGCCTCGTCGTCGGCAGCAGGGTCACCGGGCTGGATCAAGACGCTGTAGGAGCCGCCCTCGAGCAGCGACTCCAACACCTCGGCGACATCGTCGTTGGCGCCGATCCCACCGTCGTCGCGAGGCTCCAGAAACCTCTTCGGGTCCGCGGTACCGATGGTGAACGCAAGGCGGTCGTCGGTGGCGCGGAGGGAACCGCCGTCGCCCACCGAGGAGCCCGACACCGCGTCGACGTCGAACGATCCTCCCATCACCGTGCCCCGGGCCTCGCTCAGCGAGCACTGGATCTGTCCGGATTCCACACCGGTCTGGGAGGTGAACTTCTCCGCGCTGATCAACTGGCCATAGCGGAACTGCTCGGTGAGGGGGTCGGGGATGGCGCCGGTCTCCTCCTGTGACGTGCCGAGGTCCTCGAGTGCGCCGTCGTCGTCGTAGCCGGCACTGCGAGCCGCTTCGAGGTCGGTGCCGAAGAGCACCTGAGCCGTTCCGGGAAGGTGGGCGCTGAGGTCGGTGAGGCAGGTGCCCGAGCTCGAACCGCTGCCTCCGCGACCGAACAGCAGGAAGAGCACCACCACGAGGACCGCCAGGATCCCCGCTGCTGGAAGCAACCACTTGGGCAGCGCGCGCGCTGGTCCCCCGGATCGACTCGCGGTAGTGCCGCCGCCGGAGGCACCGCTGCCGGCTCCGCTGGCCGCGGCCGGGCGGCGGCGCCGAGGGGATTCCCCGCTCGACCGCCGACCGCCCGATGGCCGGCTGCGCCCCCCGTCGTCCCAGCCTTCGCCAGCCGGACCCTGGTCGACAGCTGACGCGCCATCGGGTCGAGGCCGTCGGGGTGCGCCGTCAGCGCCTCTACGGCGCGACGGTCGGTCGGGTGGGGGAGGGCTGGACACGTCCCCAGCCTGCCCCCTCCGGCGGCCGGCCATGTTCATCCCCAGAATCAGCCCGGGATGAGGCGGACGACGTCGCCGTCGCCGGAGAGGACGTAGGCCTCCCCGGCCGCATCGGTACCGAACGAGACCGGCGTCGACACGTCGATGCCCAGGTCGTACTCGGCGGCCAGGTCCCCGTTCCCGTCGAGACGGATGGCTCGCACGCGGCCGGCGCAGTAGTCGGCGAAGAGGTAGGCGCCCTGCAGGTTGGGGATGGCCCGGCCCCGGTAGACCACGCCACCGGTCACCGAGCAGTTGCCACCGTCGTGGGAATACTCGAACACCGGTGGCACCGGGTCCTCGCCGGTCCTGCCGTCGGGATCGACCGACGGGTTCTCGTGGGTGCCTTCGAGGGCGCTCCAACCGAGGTTGGTGCCGTCGATCTGGTCGGCCGGGAGGCGGTTGACCTCTTCCCACTGGTTCTGGCCCACGTCGCCGATCCACAGGCTGCCGTCGTCGTCGAAGGAGAACCGCCAGGGGTTGCGCAGGCCGCTGACCACGATCTCGGGGTCGTCAACACCGGTGGGGTCGAGGCGCAGCATCTTGCCGAAGAACACGTCGGGGTCCTGCGCCCGATTCTCAGGATCGTTGCCGGAGCCGCCGTCGCCGAGGCCGAACCAGAGCTTGCCGTCGGGGCCGATCTCGACGTGGCCGCCGTTGTGGTTGGGGTACGGGTCCTCCACCGCCAGCATCACCTTCGCGCTGGCCTGGTCGACCTGGTTGCCCTCGACGGCGTAGGACACGATGCGGGTGTCGCCGTCGAGGTTGGTGTAGCTGGCGAACAGAGTGTCGCCTGCCTCGGAGAAGGCGATGCCGAGGAGGCCTCGCTCGGCATCGGTGGTGGTCTCGCCAGTGAGGTCGAGGACCGCCTCGCCGGCGGGCTCGAGGGTCCGGCCCCCGTCGGACACGGCCAGGCGTCGGACGGTTCCCGCCCGCTCCGCGACCCACAGGTGGTCGTCGCCGGGGCGGACCACCAGGTCGATGGGCTCGTCGAGCTCCGCGGCGACCGTGGCGTCGACCGATGGTTCCTCGGCGATCAGCGGTTCCGCGATCAGCGGCTCCGAGCCTGGGGTCGTCGTCCCCACCGCAGTGGTTGGGGGCACGGTCTGCGAACCGGAGGTCGTGGTCGGAGCGGTGGTGGCCGATCCCGAACCCTCTTGCGGTTCCGAGCCCGGGGTCGAGTCGTCCGACGAGCTACTGGTGGCGACCTGGGTGTCCGAGGTGGGGGTGCCCGACGTGGACTCCCCGTTGCCGCAGGCGGCCAGGCCCAGCGAGGCCAGGCCGAGGGCGATGGTTGCGCCCATGCTCGGCGTTCGATGGGTGCGGATCATCAGCGGTCTCCGGAGGACTGGACGGTCCGCCATCGTCGCACCACCAGATGGTGCGCAGGGACCGGCGGCTACGTGGGCTCCGATGACTTCGCCGGGATGGTCGGCGCCGCCTACCATCGAACCTTCGTGAACCTGTCGCCATCCGCTCTCCTCGCGCACGCCCGCACCGATGCCGGCAAGCGGGCCATCCGGTACTCGGCGACGTCGCTGATCGGCGTGGGCATCACCCAGGTGCTGATCGTGATCTTCCTCAACGGGTTCGCCATGTCGGAGATCCGCTCGAACCTCTCGGCCATCATGCTCACGTCGGTCCCGGCGTTCGCCCTGAACAAGTACTGGGTGTGGGGCAAGCGGGGCCGAGCCCACATGCGGCGCGAGGTGCTGCCGTTCTGGGCCTTCACGGTGGCCGGCTGGGCGCTGTCCACCGGGGCGGTGGCGGCGGTGAGCCACGTGGGCGAGCCCCAGTCGGTCACCCGCACCCTGTCGGTGATGGCGGCCAGCATCTTCGGCTTCGGCGTCCTGTGGATCCTCAAGTACCTGTTCCTCGACAAGATCATGTTCGGGCCTGAGCACCACACGCCCTACGACGAGGACATCGAGCGCGAGGAGGCGAGCCTCCAGCAGGGCTCCCCGGTTGCCGGCACGGCGTCGGCGACGGCCTCGACCAGCACGTCGGGCGACTGAGCGCCCGAGCCGAGGGGCCCGCCGAGCACCGAGCTGGTCAGCCCCCGTCCGCCCGGTCCGCTCCCTCGCTGAACCCGGAGCGGGCGCGGTCCTCGGGATGGGGGAAGGCGTCGACGGCGGCCAGGTCGAGCAGGCGGATCTGCTCGTCGAGGGCGGCGATGCGGTCGGAGTCGTCGACCACCACGGTGCGCAGATCGGCGACGGCCGAGCGCAACCGGCGTTGGACCTGCTGGGAACCCCCTCCGTACTGGCGGATCTCGTCGAACGCCAGTTGGGCCAGCTCCACCCAACCCACGAGCGGCACATGCAGTCGGGGCGTGCCGTCGGCGTCTCGGTAGACGCCGTTGGGGTCGGGGTGGCGCCCCAGCCTCCTCAGGAGGTCGTGGAGCCGGTCGAACGCCTGGACCGCGGTCGTGGGGTCGTTGACGGCCGGCGAGAGCGCCTTCTCGGCCACGTCGACGAGCTGGCGGATGCCGAACGCCACATCTTGGCGCATGGTGCGCTCCCGGCCGATGCCGACGTGGCGGGCCAGCTCTTCGGTGGTGAGCGTGACCGGTCCCTCGTCGGCCCAGACCTCGGCGAAGGGCATCCCGCTCGGGAGGTAGTCGCCGATCGGGTGGAGCATGCGGATGCACACGCCCCGCCGGGCTGCGAGCCGGACGATGTCGTCCTCGTCGAGCCCGATCAGCGAACCCGGGGGTCGCTCCGACGTGAGCACGATGTCGGGCAGGCGGGTCGGCCACTCGCCCGCCATGAGACCCCGGTCATCGACCGGCTGGTCGCGGATCGCAGTGCGGGTCTCGGCCGCCACCGTGTCCATGATGTGCACGGCCCGGATGGAGTGGGCGACATGGTCGAGGTAGTACACGAACGCGCCGAGTGAGGCCAGGGCCAGGGTGAACGCCACCGACACGGCCAGCCCCGGCACCAGCTCGTCGCGTTGGTCGTTCTCGGGCAGCACCTGCCGCAGGACCAGGAGCGAGTAGACGGTGGTGGCCAGGAAGGTGCCGAGGGCCACCTTGGTGCCCGTGTCGCGGAGGAAGGTCCGCATCACGCGCGGCGAGAACTGCTGGCTGGCGAGCTGCAGCGCAACGATCGTGATCGACAGGACCAGGGTGGCCATGGCGAGGGTGGACGCAGCGATGGTCGACAGCAGGTCCTGGGCGCTCGATGCACCACCGCGAAACCCGAGGGGGAGGTCCGGGCGCGATCGCTCGAGCTGCACGAGGGCTGTGGCCAAGGCGCCGGCGATCGCCACCATCACCGCAGGAATGATCCAGAGGCCGTTCCGCACCCGTTCGGCCAGTGCCCCGGCCCGCACGTCGTGATCGGGCAGGGAGGGCTTGACGGATCGGGAGCGGAACATCGTCGCAGAGTCTGGCCGCCGAATGGACCCGACCCGGCCCGTAGGGTACCCGCCGTGACCGAGCCGCCGCCGCTGATGCCGTTCGCTCAGGCGGTGCCGCCGCCTCCGGCACCGATGCCCACTGCCCTCCGCCAGGCTGCGCTCGCGGCACGGGGGTTCATGCCCGCCGACGAGGGCGACGGGCTGTGGGCCGCCGCCGCGGAGGCAGCTGGAGCCGTCCCGGACCGGCCGTTCCTGGAGATCGGGTCGTACTGCGGCAAGTCGTCGGTGTGGCTCGGGGCCGCAGCCCAGGCGGCCGGCACCGTCCTGTTCGCCCTCGACCACCACCGGGGCTCGGAGGAGAACCAGGCCGGGTGGGAGCACCACGAGGCCGACCTGGTCGACGCGGACACCGGCCGCATGGACACCCTGCCCCACTTCCGCCGCACCGTCCTCGACGCCGGCCTCGAAGGTGCCGTGGTCGCCGTGGTGGGCGACTCGCCCACCGTCGCCCGCTACTGGACCACCCCGTTGGCGCTGCTCTTCATCGACGGTGGCCACGGAGCCGAACCGGCCCACCGCGACTACGAGCGGTGGGCGCCCCACGTGGCGCCGGGCGGCACCCTGTGCATCCACGACGTGTTCCTGGACCCGGCCGACGGGGGCCGACCGCCGTACGAGATCTACCTCCGGGCCCTCGACGACGGCTTCGCCGAACGCCGGGCCGTCGGCTCGCTCCGGGTCCTCACCCGCAGCCCGTAGATCCGTCCAGGCGTTGCTCCTGTTCCGGGGGCGTTTTCAGCCGCAGGGTGCGGCCAGATCCGACCCAGAACCGCGCTGCTCGCGTTCCGGGCGCGCTCTGACCGCAGGGTGCGGCTGGATCCGACCCAAAACCTCGTCGGCATGGATCCTTGGGCGACCTACTCGCGTAGGGCGGGGTCGTCGTCGGCCACGTCGATGAGCGGGGGAAGGACGGCGTCGTGGTCGGTGAAGAGGCCCGAGGTGGCGCTGGTGCCGGCCAGGGCGTCGACGGCCAGCACGACGGCCGCGGCGGTGTAGGTGCTCTGCTCGTCAGCGGGGAAGCGTGAGAGGTCGGGGTAGACCGTGCCGGTCCAGTAGCGACCAGAGTCCAGGCGGTACTGCTGGGCCCACCCGAACAGGTCCTCGGCGATGCGGCGCTCACCCACCGCCAGGTGGGCCAGCATGCACTCGCACGTCTCGGCCACGGTGATCCACGGCCGGTCCTTCACGCACCGCACGCCCCGGCCTTCGTCGACGAAGGTGTCGTAGCGGTCGGCCAGGCGGGTGCGGCCGGTCTCGCCCAGCAGCACCCCGCCGAGCACCGGGTAGTACCAGTCCATGGCCCAGCGGTGCTTGGGGGCGAAGGCGTCGGCCTCGTGGTGGCGGATGGTGTCGGCCAAGCGGGCGGCGGAGAGCTCCCAGTCGGGGCGCTCGTGGCCCAGCAGTTCGGCCAGGGCGATCGCGCAGCGCAGGCTGTGGCAGATGCTCGACGAGCCGGTGAGCAGGGCGAAGGGCCACGGCGTGCCGTCGGCGTGGCGGGCCCAGAGGATCTCGCCGCGAGGCTCCTGGAGGTCGAGCACGAAGTCGATGGCCTTCTCGACCACCGGCCACATCGTCTCGGCGAAGCCGCGGTCGTTGGTGAGCAGCCAGTGGTGCCACACCCCGGCGGCCACGTAGGCCACCACGTTGGCGTCGAGCTTGTCCTGCTCGACACCACCGTCGACGTAGTACTGGTGCCAGGACCCGTCGGTGCGCTGGAGCCCGACCAGCCAGTCGTAGGCCCGCTCGGCTTCGGCCACCCGGCCGCCGGTGGCCAGGGCCATGGCCGCCTCGACGTGGTTCCACGGGTCGGCGTGTCCGCCCGGCACCCACGGGACCATGCCCGAGGGGAGCTGCCACTCGGCGATGGCGTCGACGGTGGCCTGGACCTCGGCGGAGGTGAGGACGCCGTCGACGGCGGGGGTGGTGATGTCAGGCACGGGCGGTCTCCGGCTTGCGGCTGTAGAGGACCAGGCTCTTGCCCAGAACGGGGTTGAGCACCTTCTCGGTCCAGCGAGTGAGCTTGGGGGCCTTGGTGATGTCCCACACCAGGAGGCGGTGGTAGGCGGCCACCAGGCGGTTGGTGTCGTTGGTGGGGCCGACGACGCACTTGAGCCACCAGTAGGGCGAGTGCAAGGCGTGAGCGTGGTGCACGGCGCCCGTCTCCAGGCCGGCATCGTCGAAGCGCTGACGCAGCGCGTTTTCGGTGAAGATGCGGACGTGGCCGCCCTCCACGAACGGGGCGTGGTACTCGTCGCTCAGCGCCCAGCACACCTTCTCGGGGAACCAGGTGGGCACGGTGACGGCGATGGTGCCGCCCGGCTTGAGCACCCGAGCCAGCTCCCGAGCCGCCGCGGCGTCGTCGGGGATGTGCTCCATGACCTCGGAGCAGATGATGTGGTCGAAGGTGTCGTCGCCGAAGGGCAGGCGGGTGCCGTCGCCGTTGACGGTGGCTGCGACGGCCGCGCTGGGCGCCTCGCCGGCGGCAGCCATGGCCGCGAACAGGCCCGACACGTCCTTGAGGTCGGCCAACGAGTAGTCGAGGGCCACGATGTGCGCCCCGCGTCGGTAGGCCTCGAAGGCGTGACGCCCGGCGCCGGCCCCCATGTCGAGGACAAGGTCCCCGGGAGCCAGGCCCAGGCGGGTGAAATCGACGGTGAGCATCGGCGCCTCCGCTCCTACGTCGCCAGCAGAGCCCGGTACTGCTCAACCGTCTGCTCGGCGGTGTGGCGCCAGCTCCAGTGCTCGATCACCCGCTGGCGACCGGCGTTGCCCACCCGGCCCGCCACCTCGGGGTTGTCGAGGACGAAGGCGATCTTGGCGGCGAGCGCCCCGGAGTCACCGGGCGCCACCGAGAAGGCGGCGACCCCGTCGGGTCCCACCACCTCGGGGACGGCCCCACCGGTGGTGGCCACCAACGGCACCCCGCACGACATGGCTTCGATGGCCGGCAGGGAGAAGCCCTCGTAGAGCGACGGGACGACGGCGGCCTGGGCTTCGGCGTAGAGCTCCACGATGCGCTGGTCGGTGACCCCGGAGACGAAGGTCACGACGTCCTCCAGGCCCAGCTCGGCGATGGTCCGGGCCGACTCGCCGCCCTCCTTGGGGCGTCCGATCACCGTCAGGGTGACCTCGGGGCGCTCGGTGCGGAGCTTGGCCACCGCCTCGAGGAGGTAGCGCAGCCCCTTCATGGCCACATCCGCACTGGCGGTGGTGATGAGCATGCCCGGCGTGCGGGCGATGCCGGCGACCGGTTCGAACAGGTCGGGATCCACCCCCACCGGCACGATGTGCATCTTCGCCGGGTCCACCTGGTGATCGTGGCTGATGTCGGCGAACGAGTTCTCCGAGACGGTGATGACCCGGTCCAGGCGACTGGCCACGCGCGTCTGCATGTCGGTGAAGGCGTACCAGCGGCGAAGCGTGAGCCGCTTGTAGCGCGAGGTTGCGTGCTCCATCTCCAGGCGCCGGTCCACCGTGATCGGGTGGTGGATGGTGGCGATCACCGGCAAGCCCATCCGCTGGATCGCCAGCAGCCCGTATCCGAGCGACTGGTTGTCGTGCACCAGGTCGAAGTCGCCCTTGTGGGTCCGCAGCTGGTCCCATGCCCGCATGGAGAAGGCCAACGGCTCGGGGAACGTGCCCATCGAGAACGACGCCACCTCCAAGAAGTCGGTCCAGTGCTTGAGCTCCCAGACGCCCGGCATTCGCAGGGGGAAGTACTCGTTGTAGATGTCGAGGCTGGGCAGCTTCGTGAGCGCCACCCGCTCGTCGAGCTCGGGGTACGGCTGGCCGCCGAGCACCTCGACGTGGTGGCCCAGGTCCACCAGGGCCTTGGACAGGTGACGGACGTAGACGCCCTGGCCACCGCAGTGCGGCTTGCCCCGGTATGCGAGCAGCGCGATGCGCAGGGGTTCGTCGTGAGCAGCCATCAGCGCACCAGACTTTCGGGTCATTGACCATCCGGTCAAGCGAGCGTAGGCCGAGCTTCGCAGCAACCTCGCCAGGGCGCGGCGAGTTCGGTCGAGCCGTGGCCCTGGTTTGAGCTCGTGGTCCGTGAACCCGACGAGGGTCGAGACGACCTGCTGCTGGGCTGGTTTACGATGCGCTGGGCCGGTGGACGTGGGGAGGGCGCACGGTGACCGAATCGGCTCTGGGCAATCCGATCCTGAACTCGCCTTATGACGCGCCGGAGCGGCACTTCGAGCTCGGCCGTCAGGGGCCCACGGGCACGGTGCTGCCGGGGCGGCGGCTGAGCGAGTCGTTCATCCCGATCCCGCTGGCGCGCAAGGCCGGCAAGGGCGCGGGCGGCGCGGATCAGGACGCGTTCGACTTCGACATCACCGGCGAGCGCCGGGAGGACAACTCGCTCATCAACGACGTGCGCCGCCAGGTGGAGCTGTGGCGGGGCCGCCGGTACCCGTGGGTCACGCCGATGAGCCGCAAGCTGTTGGAGCACTGGGCCGGCGGGGAGCAGGACCGCGAGGACCGCATGCTGTTCTGCCAGCGGGAGGCGGCCGAGACGGCGATCTACCTGGCCGAGGTGCGGGGAGATCGTGGTGATCAACGACGAGGCCCATCACTGCTACCAGGACAAGCTCATCGAGGCCGGCGCCCGGGTCGCGCTCCTCGTCGACCAGCATGCGCTGCAGCTCGGCCCGAACCACGTCCTCGACCGTCCGCCCTTCGTCGACCGGGTCCAGGGCGACGAAGGCGAGATCGGTGGCTTCGGGGCCGATCGACGGGGACGTGGCACCACCGAGGCGGCGCCGGAGCAGGGCGCCGATCTCCCTGGCGTTGCGGCAGTTGCTCACCAGCTCGCAGTGCGTCCAGCCCTCGTCGGTCGACGGGACCGTGAAGCCGCAGCCGTAGACGTCCTGGGCCGGGTCGGCCGCCAGCAGCAGGCGCTTGGGCCCGTCGGGGTCGAGCAGGGCGGTCAGTTGAGTCAGCCACGCCGGGTTGAAGTCCTGGGCCTCGTCCACCACGATCGTTCGAAGCGCTCCGTCACCAGGTGCCAGTTGGCGAGCAGGTGGCCGATGGCGACCTCGTTCCACCAGCGGTGGTCGGCGTCGTCGGGCACGTCCAGCCGGGCCATCCCGTCGAGGGTCCGGGCCACCTCGAAGAACGAGCCGATACGCAACGACTGGTCGTCGGGGAGCAGCTCCCTGGCCCGCTCGGCGGGCGGGTCGTTGCAACAGGTGAACAGCACCCGCTCCTCACGTGCGAAGGCCCGGCGGGCCCAGGCCATGGCCAGCCGGGTCTTGCCGGTCCCGGCCGCGCCCAGCGCCACCACCCGGCGGTTCACGTCGAGGCGCTCGAGCACCTGGGTCTGGCTGGCCGAGAGGTCGTTGAGGCGACGGCGAGCCGAGCGGATGCGGGCGTTCGGGTCGTACCCGAAGTCCACGTCCGGGCACAGCAACGCCACGATCGCCTCCACGTCGTCCGGCTTCAGGACCACCGCGTTGTGGCGGGCGAGGCGAGGAGCTCGACGGCCTCGGCCACGTCGTCCAGGTCGGTGGCCGTGAGCACCTGCACCTCGTACGCCCCCGGCGGGAGCCGCCCGTCGAACGCCGTCGTGTTGGGCAGGGCCACGCCGTACTCGACCTCGATCCGCTCCAGGCCGGGCACCTCGGAGCGGATGAGGTCACGCAGCGCGTAGGCGTTGGTGCGGGCCTGGTCGAGCGGCTGCGGCTCCATCACCCGACCCTCGGCGGTCCAGCGCCCGGACTCGATCCGGACCCGATGGCCCTTCACCTCTAGGTCGAGCACTCCGTAGCCCTGGTGGACCAGCACCACGTCGAGCTCGTGGTCCCGACGCTCGGTTCGGATCTGGACTGACGGCAGGACCAGCCACCCGTCGCTCAGCCCGTCACGACACGCCTCGACCACGCGCCGCTCCGCCTCGTTGGCCAACCCTGCCAGATCGAAGCCTTCGGGAACCACCTGCCCCACGCCGATGCCCTCCCGCTCGCCGTGGCGACCAGGCAACCACACTGCTGTCCGCTCTGCCCGGTTCCTGCACCCAACGATCGACAAGCGCCGACTGACGGCCCGGAGGAGTCACCGCTCCCCGGAGTCCCCAACGGGACAGGTCTACGCTTTCCGGTGTGACCCAAGCCCGGCCGCTGTACAGGGCTGCTCGCCGACACCCGGGCGGTGGTCGAGCGGCTTTGTCGTGACTACGGCATCGCAGAGCTGGCCGTGTTCGGCTCGGTCGCTCGCGGTGAGGCCACCGCGTCCAGCGACATCGATCTCCTCTACACGCTCGGCCCGGAATCCCAGCTCGGATGGGACATCGAGGACCTGAGCGACAAGTTGTCCGACGCCTTTGGGCGGCCCGTCGACCTCGTGTCCAAGAAGTACCTCAGCAAGCGGCTTCGAGGTCGGGTCCTTGCCGAAGCCATCGTCGTGTATGCCGCGTGACGAGATCCTCATCGCCGAGATGATCGAGGCGGCCGAGCAAGCTGCGGAGGCCTTGGGCGGGCTCGAGCCCGACGCGCTCGGAGAGGACCGCTTGCGGCTAGATGCGCTTCTTTGGAATCTCGCCGTCCTGGGCGAGGCAGCAAGCCAGGTCAGCAATGAGCTCAAGAGGTCCAATCCGCAGGTCCCCTGGCACCGGCCCACCCAACTGCGCAATCGAATCATCCACGGCTACTGGGAGGTCGACCTCGACATCGTCTCCAGCACCGTCCACCACGACCTGCCGGGACTGATCGCCGCGCTCAAGTCCCCCCGGGCCTGACCTCTGCAGCGGGCCGAAACCGAATGATGGAATGACGGAATCATTCCATCATTCATACCGTCGCGACCCGGCCGGGCGGGCTCGTAGGTTGTCGGGCATGCACGATTCGGTCACGGTCCACATGGATGCCTCAGCCGACGAGGTGTGGGCGCTGGTCAGCGACGTGACCCGGATCGGGAGCTACAGCCCGGAGACCTTCGAGGCGGAGTGGACCGGGGGCGCCACCGGGCCCGCGGTGGGCGCCGAGTTCCGAGGCCACGTGAAGCGCAACGGCAAGGGGCCCACCTATTGGTCGCCCTGCAAGGTCACCCACTGCGAGCCGGGGCGGGAGTTCGCCTTCGTGGTGGGCCCGGAGCGGCGGGCCGTCAACACCTGGCGCTACGTGATCGAGCCGGCCGAGGGCGGGGGAGTTGACGTCACCGAGTCCTTCCAGCTGTCCGACGTCCTCCCGCTCCGCATCTACTGGGCGCTGCTCGGCTGGGCCCGGGGCAAGACCAACCGAGAGGGCATGCGCACCACCCTCGAACGCATCAAGTCCGAGGTCGAGTCGACCGACGCCGCCTGACCCCCGCCGGTGAGCAGGCTCTGGTTGGTGACCCTGCCGTGCTCAGCTGACCAGGAGCTCGCCCTGCATGCCCTTCGTCGTGTGGGGATCGCCCTCGCTGGTCTCGACGATGCAGAAGATCGTGTAGGTGCCTGCCTCCAGCTCGTAGGTGGCGTTGCAGGTCTGGTCCGGCCCAAAGGCCTCGAGCTCGAAAGCCCCGGCTTCGGCAAGTGCGGCCTCGTCGGGGGCACCCTCGTCATCGAGCGGTACCTCGCCGCCTCCGGGCAGGAACGCCAGCTCGTGGTCCTCCGTCCCGACGTTCTCGACCTCGAAGGTGATGGTTCCTGCCGCCACCCGGAGGTCGGATGGATCGAAGGTGTAGTCGTCGAGCGTGACCTGCACCGTATCGGTGGCATCGCTCTCCAGATCCGGGCCCACCGGGCTGCACTCGGCAGGACCGCACCCGGCTGCCGCGCTGGAGCCACCGGCAGCAGAAGACCCGCCAGCCGCCGAACCGCTGTCGCAGCTGCGGGTGGCGGCGCCGTCGTCCTTGGCGCACCCCCCTGGCAGCAGTCCTGCGACCAAGGCCAGGCCGACGAATCGTAGGGTCAGGGTGCTCGCCATTCTGTCCTCCGCAGGCTTGGTGTTCGGACTGCCTAACGGATCGTGGTGGGGCGCGTCAACTGGCACCTGTCGCGCTGCGCTGGCGGCGAGCGACCCAGTGGTGCGGCGTCACGGTCAGCCGGTCGGCGGCTGATCGCTCCGGGTGGGCGCGACGTGGCGTCTGCGGCGACGGTCGAGCGCCCAGCCGCCACCTACCAGGGCGACGGCGACGACGCGTCCGGGGAGGTCGCCCCACCGCACGTACCAGGTCTGGCCGGTGCGCAGGGGCACGTCGCGGCGGACGCGCACGGCCTGCTCGGACGTGGCGGTGCGTTGGTGGACCCGACCCTCGGGGCTGACAAAGGCGCTGAAGCCGGTGGGTGCCACCTGCACGGCCCAGCGCCCGGTCTCGATGGCCCGCAGCCGGGTCGACGCCAACTGCTGGGTCTGAACGAAGGTGCCGGTGTAGGTGGAGCCGTTGGTGGGGTTGTACAGGAGCTGTCCCCCGGCGCGGACCGCCGAGCGGGCCCGGTGGCCGAAGAACACCTCCCACGAGATGACCGTGGCCAGGGGGGCGGCCTCGGTGCGCAACAGCCCGGACTGGCGCGACGTGGTGGCGTCCCGCCGGGCCAGGGTGTCGGGGGCGAACACCTCGATGAACGAGCGGAAGGGCACGAACTCGCCGAAGGGGACCCGTTGGACCTTTACGAAGCGGTCTCCCCAGACCCCGTCGGGGCCGAGCACCTGCTGGGAGTTGCGGAAGCGGGTCTTGCTGACACCCTCGATCGTGCCGACCGACAGCGTGGCACCGAGGCGGCGGGCCAGCGCCTGCAGCTCGCGGCCCTCTCGGGCGTCCTGCACGTCGGCGTCGGTGTCGACCACGTTTTCGGGCCACAGCACCAGGTCCATCTCCGGCGGGACCTGGTCGCTGGCGGTGAGGTGGCGCTCGAACACCTCTCGGCTGTCCGAGCTGATGGCCCGTGTGCCCTGCTCGCCGCCCCCCTGGACGAACGCGATGTCGACGGTGCGGCCCGTCGGTCTGCCGCTGGGGGCCACGGCGGCCACGCCGAAGAGCACGACCACGCCGACCAGCGCCGCGACCGCCGGGCGGATCTGGCGGCTGATGGCCGCCGACAGGGCCACGCCCACGGCCACCGTGGCCACGGCGATGCCCAGGACCCCGCCGATGCGGGCGATCCCGGCCAGCGGGCCTCCGACCTGGCCAACGGCCAGGAGCGAGAGCGGCGCACCTCCGAACGGCCACGCGATGCGCAACGACTCAGCGAGGACCCATGCGCCCACGAGCACCGGCCGGCGTCCGGGGCCGGGCGGCACCAGGGCAGTGGCGACGCCGGTGACGGCGGCGAAGAACGCGACCGCGATGACGTAGCCGGGCACGGTGAGCTGGGTGATCCAAATCATGGTCGGGACGAACAGGGCCAGCCCGACGCCGGCGCCTCGGACCAGACGGGACCGCCACGGGACGTCGGCCAACAGCTGGTCGAGCAGGGCCAGGCCCACGAACGCCAACGGCCACCAGCCCCACGGCGGCAGCGACCCGGCCACCAGCACTCCCGCCACCACCGCCCGAACGACCGGCCGCCGCGCTAGAAGCCCGGCAGCCGCGCCCACGTCGGCGGGGATTGACGCAGGCATCAGCCAAGAAGTCTGGCCCACCCAGGTGACCTTCCGGTTTCGACGCACCGGGGCCGGGCGGATTGGCGTCAGTTGTGGGTGGTGACGACGTACTACTGACCGGAAATCGACGACGCTCGCCGGTCAGGTCGGATCGGGGTCAGTAGTGGGTCCTGGCGACGTACTACTGACCGGAAACGGACTGCCCGCCGGTTCGACGCTCAGGTGAGGGATCGGCGGGTGGGCCAGGTGGCGCCGAGGCGGGCGGCGGCTTCCTCACCGGTGCGGATGCAGGCGGGGACGCCCACGCCGCGCAGGGCGGCGCCGGCCAGCACGATCGGGCGGTCGGCCAGGCCAGCCTCCATCGCGGCGATGCGATCGAGGTGGCCGGGGGCGTACTGCGGGAACGAGTGAGGCCACCGGCCCACCCGCACCTGGGTCGGCGCTTCTCTGACTCCCACCACCTGGTCGAGGTCATCGAGGACCCGTTGGACGAGGGCGACGTCGTCGAGGTCGAGGTGGCGGTCGTCGCGGTGGCGACCGGCCGAGACCCGCAACACCACGTCGTCGCACTCGGGGTCGCGGAGCTGGGGCCACTTCGAGGTGGCGTAGGAGACGGCCGTGACGAGCGCGCCCTGGTCTGGGGGGACCAGGCACCCGCTCATGGCCGGATCGGTGGTGACGGCGCCGGATGCGAAGGCCAGCGTGACCATGGAGACCGACGAGTGCTCGATGGCGCCCAGCGCCGCCGCCGCCTCGGGGTCGACGGCCGCCAGGAGGGGGGCGGCGACGTGGGCCGGGCAGGCCACCACCACGCCATCGGTGTCGAGCACGGTGCCGTCGTCGAGAGCGACCCGTACCGCCGGTCCGGTACCGCCGGGGAGCTCGATGCCGGTGCCCCGCCGACCGAGGCGAATGTCGACGGCGGGCATGAAGGCGAGCAGGGCGTCGACCAGCCGGGCCATGCCTCCGAGGGGCGTGGCGAAGATCGGCGGTGCCCCGCCTGGTGGAGCGGCGGCCAGGATCCGGTCCCGCTGGGTCCGACACGACCTCACCAGGCTGGGGTCGCCGGAGCGGGCGGCGGCGTCGAGCTGGGGCACCACCGCGGCCAGGCTGAGGGTGGCCGTGTCGCCGGCGTTGATGCCGCCCAGCAGGGGGTCGATCAGGTGGTCGACCACCTCGTCGCCGAGGCGTCGGCGCAGGTACGGGCCGATGGCCACGTCGGCACCGGACACGGCGGGGTCGGCGGGATCGGCCGGCAGCTCCAGGTCCGCCGCCACCCGGCCGACCGCAGCCGACGACACCACGCCGCTGCGGGCCAACGCGTCCAGGTCGGTGGGCACGCCCAGCACGTGGCCCTCGGGGAGCGGTCGTCGTGTGCCGTCCACGAACACCTCTGCGGTGCGGGCCGCCGGCGAGATCAGCTCGCCGTCGAGCTCGAGGTCGTGGCACAGGGCCAGCGCCCATGGCACCCGCAGTAGGAACGCGTCGGCCGCCTCGTCCACCGCCCGCCCGGCGAACACCGAGGTCTGCAGCTTCCCGCCCAACCGGTCGGGCTCGACCACGGTCACGTCCACCCCCGCCTGCGACAGTCGGAACGCCGCGGTCAGCCCGGCGATCCCCCCGCCCACTACGACGACGTGATCGGGCCGGCCACGGGTCACCTCAGGATCACGCCAAGGTCGCAGCATCGGCGGTGGAGACGACCCTGTCGGCCAGGGCGGCCAGCACGGTTGGGTCGTCGTTGAGGACGCGTGTGCGGGCAAAGGGTATGCCGGCCTCGTCGGCCACGCTCCGGGCCTCGATGTCGAGGTCGTAGGCCACTTCGAGGTGGTCGGCCACGAAACCTTGCGGGCACACCAGCACGCCGTCGACGGCGTCGGCGGCCGCCCGGTCTCGCAGGACCTCCAAGATGTCGGGCCCCCGCCAGGGCTCGGGGGTGGCACCGGCGCTCTGCCACCCCATCGACCAACGCCCGCCGGCGGACATCCCGACCGCCTCGGCGACCGCGCCGGCCGAGGCCAGCAGCTCGTCGGGGTACGGGTCGTCGGCCAGGACCCGCTCGGGGAGGCTGTGGGCGGTGAACACCACCTCGGTCCGCTCGGGCAGCTCCGCCAGCGCGTCCCGCACGGCGTCGGCCAGGAAGGCCCGGTACTCGGGGAGGTCGTGCCAGCGCTCGATGCCGACGAATCCCAGCCCGGCCTCGGCCGAGGCGGCACCCGCTCGCTCGTGGTACTGGCCCACGCTGAACCCGGAGTAGTGGGGCGCGAGCACCAGGCCCACCACCCGGCTCACCCCGACCGAAGCGAGCTCGGCCACGCCGTCCTCGATGAAGGGGGCGGCGTGCTTCTGGCCCAAGGCGACCCGGAACTCCCCGGGCCCACGCTCCTCCAACGCCGCGGTGAGCGCGTTGATCTGTTCCAGGGTCCGCGCCGCCAACGTCGACGTGCCGCCGAGGGCGTCGTAGCGCGCCTGCAGGTTGTCGAGCTGCTCGGGCGTCGGGGGCCGTCCCCGGCGGATGTGGGTGTAGTACGGCTTCACGTCGTCGGGCGACGCCGGGGTGCCGTAGGCCATGACGACCACGCCCACCGCGCCACCGGTCACCTGGCTCAACGCACCTTTCCCTCCGCGTGGACCAGGTCGACCACCCGGGCCAGCACGTCGGGGTCGGAGTCGGGCAGCACGCCGTGGCCGAGGTTGAAGATGTGGCCCCGGTGGCCATCGGCGCGGCGCAACACGTCGCGCGCCCGGTCCACGGCCACGTCGGCGCCGGCGAGGACGGCCACCGGATCGAGGTTCCCCTGGAGGGCCACGTCGTCGCCGAGCCGGGCTCGTGCGTCGTCGAGGTCGACCCGCCAGTCGACGCCCACCACGTCGGCCCCGGCATCGCGCATCAGCGGCAACAGCTCCCCGGTGGACACGCCGAAGTGGATGCGGGGCACGCCGGTGGTGCCGATCCCTTCGAGCACCTTGGTCGAAGCGGGCATCACGTAGCGCTGGTAGTCGGAGGGCGAGAGGGCGCCGGCCCACGAGTCGAAGAGCTGCACCGCCGACGCTCCTGCGTCGACCTGGCTCTGCAGCGAGGCCAGGGCCAGGTCGGCCAAGCGGTCGAGCAGGGCGAACCACAGGTCGGGGTCGCCGTACATGAGCCGCTTGGTCTTTTCGTAGGTGCGGCTCGGCCGCCCTTCCACCAAGTAGGAGGCCACCGTGAACGGGGCGCCGGCGAAGCCGATCAGCGGCACGTCGCCCAGCTCGGCCACCAGGTTGCGGACCGTCTCGAGCACGTAGGGGGTGTCAGCCTCGGGATCGAGAGGCCGGATGCGGTCGAGGTCGGCGGCGGACTCGAACGGCTTCTCAACCACCGGTCCGACGCCGGGGGCAACGTCGACGCCGAAGCCGATGGCCTCGACGGGCGTGACGATGTCTGAGTACAAGATGGCGGCGTCGGTGCCGTAACGGCGGACCGGCTGCAGGGTGATCTCGGTGGCCACGTCGGGCGTGCGGATGGCGGTGACGATCGAACCTGGCCCCCGGACGGCCTTGTACTCGGGCAGCGACCGCCCGGCTTGGCGCATGAACCACACCGGCACCCGGTCATGCGGCTGGCGCCGGCAGGCCCGGAGGAACGGTGCATCGGCGCTGACCATCGAAGCGACGCTACCGGTGGGGCGCCACGATCCCCGAAGCCGGTGGACCTCGTTCCGTGACCGGGTGGGATCGCGGAGAAGGGGACGTGGGAGCGTGCAGCTCATGCGCCGATCGATCGACGACCACCCGTTCGACCCGACCACCGACCCGACGGTGGCCGACGACCCCGACCTCACGCCGGTGTCGTGGGCCGTGGCCATCTCCGACGACTACGACGACGCCGAGCCCCGCGTGGTGCTCACCGTCGACGAGATCGGCCGCCCCGGCGAGGGCATGGTGGCCCACCTCCTCCCCGCCGAGGCGCGCCGCATCCGCACCGCCATCCGAGACGCCCTTCGAGAGGTCGGCGAGGAGCCGGGCAGCTGAGGTGCTCGTTCGGCAACCAGGCTCGTCAGACCCCCGCCGAAGACCTGGCCGCCCTCGAGCTGGAACGCCTGCGGCGTGCCGAAGTCTGATCGCCTGAGCCTCTACTTCGACACGTCGGCCCTGGTCGTTGGCAGGCCGGCAGTAGGCTGGCGAATCCCCGATTTCGGGTTCGCGCACACCGAGGACGCTGCTGCACCCATGGCGATCCATCCCGATCTGGAGACCGAGCAGGCCTACATCGACCACGCCTACCTCTGCCTCGAAGGGGCACGCGTCTCGGCCAACCGGCTGAAGGGCATGGTGGAGGTCGGCCAGGGCGGCACCGAGCAGGCCCGCTTCGAGCGCGAGGTCATCTACGACACCGTGCTCAACCGGCTCACCCAGCTCCACCTGGGCGATGCCTCGCTGCTGTTCGGACGCATCGACCGGGAGGCCCACGCCGGTGGCGAGACCTTCTACATCGGTCGCATGGCGGTATCCGACGGCGGCCAGGAGGTGGTGGTGGTGGACTGGCGGGCCCCCGTGGCCGAGCCGTTCTACCGGGCCACCGGCCGCCAGACCATGGGGCTGGCCCGGCGCCGCTACTTCGCCACCCGCGGCCGCCAGCTGCTGGGCATCGAGGACGAGCTCTTCGGCGAGCACGCCATCGACCTGGGCGAAGCCGCCGGGCTGCAGGGCCAGGGCACGCTCATCGCGGCATTGGAGATGTCGCGATCCGGGAAGATGGGCGACATCGTCGCCACCATCCAGGGCGAGCAGGACGAGATCATCCGGGCCCCGCTCCCCGGCGTGTTGGTGGTGCAGGGTGGTCCTGGCACCGGCAAGACGGTGGTGGCGCTGCACCGGGCCGCCTACCTGCTCTACACCCACCGGTTCCCGCTCGAGGACCAGGGCGTGTTAGTGGTGGGGCCCAACCGACTGTTCCTGGCCTACATCGAACAGGTCCTGCCCTCGCTGGGTGAGGCCGGTGTGGAGCTGGCGGTGCTGGCCGACCTGGTGCATGACGTCGACATCAAGGGCCGTGACCGCCCCGAGGTGGCCCGGCTCAAGGGCCACCAACGCATGACCCAGGTGCTGGCCAAGGCGGTGCGCGACCGCAAGCGGCCGTTGACCGCGGCACTACGCCTCGGCGTCGGCCTTCAGACCCTGACCCTCACCGTCGCCCAGTCCGAGATGATCGTGCGCGACGCCCGTCGTCGCTACCGCCTCCACAACGCCGGCCGCCGCTACGTGGAGGGGGAGGTAGCGTTCCACCTGGCCGAGTCGGCCCGCACCCCGCTCGACGTCGACGAGCTCTGGCGCCAGGTCCGCAAGCACCCCGACGTGCGGGCTGCACTGGAGACCATGTGGCCGGTGCTCACCCCGGCCGAGCTGCTCCACGACCTCTTCGGCTCGGTGGCCCTGCTCCGCCTCGCCGGTGGTCGGGCGTTGTCCGAGCACCAGGCACAGCTCCTCCACCGACTGCGCGCCGCATCGGTCCACGACGTGGTCTGGACCCACGACGACGTGCCCTTGCTCGACGAGGCCCGCGCCCTACTCGGGCCCAAGCCCAGCAAGCGCCGGAGCGACGACGACGAGATCCGCACCTACGGCCACATCGTGATCGACGAGGCCCAGGACCTGTCGCCCATGCAGCTCGGCATGCTCACCCGCCGGTCGCTCAACGGCTCCATGACGGTGGTGGGTGACATCGCCCAATCCACGGGCGCCTGGGCCCACGCCGACTGGGACGAGATCCTCTCCCTGCTCCCGCAGAAGCGGCCGGCCCGGCGCGAGGAGCTCACCGTCGGCTACCGCATACCCGGGCCCAACATGGCCCTGGCCGCTCAGGTGCTGGCGGTGTCGGCTCCCGACCTCCGCCCGCCCCGCTCGGTGCGCCAGGACGGACGCCCGCCCCGACTTCAACAGGTCGCATCGGCGGAGGGCGTGGGTGCAGCCGTGGCCGAGGCGGTGCGGGCTGAGATCGCCGAGGTGGGCGGCGGCAACGTGGCGGTGATCTGCCCGGCGTCTCGCGTCGACGAGTCGTCCGCCGCGCTCACTGCGCTGGGGATCGACCACGGCGTGGCCATCGAGCAGGGTCTCAACCACCAGGTCACCGTCATCCCCGTCGGCATCGTCAAGGGCCTCGAACTCGACGCAACGGTCGTGGTCGACCCAGCCGGGATCCTCGACGAGGAGGCCCAGGGCCTGCGGGCCCTCTACGTCGCGCTCACCCGGGCCACCAAGTTGTTGACCGTGGTGTACCCAGGCGAGCTGCCCCACGTGCTGCGCACCGCAGCGGCCCCGCAGCCCCAGCCCGTCGGCTGACCGGTGCCATCCGCAGTGGGGGAGCGGGCGAGGGTGGTCGTGGTGGGCGCCGGCCCGGCCGGACTGTGGGCCGGGGGGCGTGCTGCCGAGGCTGGTCACCAGGTCACGATCGTCGAGCGGGCCTCACAGGTGGGCGGCATGACCGCCAGCATCGAGGTGGGCGGGCTACGGGTGGACCTCGGCAGCCACCGCCTGCACTCGTCCACCCCGCCGGCCATCCTGGCCCGGCTCCGTACCCTGCTGGGCGACGACCTGCAGACCCGGCCCCGCAACGGGCGCATCCACCTGGCCGGCCGCTGGCTCGGGTTCCCCCTGCGCACCGGCGACCTGCTCCGCAACACCCCCCGGTCCTTCGCTCTCGGCGCCGTTCGGGACGCAGCCACCGGCGCCTTCCGACAGCCCCGGGCCGACACCTTTGCGGAGGTGGTGCGGACCGGGTTGGGGCCGACGGTGGCCGACGAGTTCTACGGCCCCTACGTCCGCAAGATCTGGGGCGTCGATCCGTCGGAGCTCAGCGGCGAACTGGCCCGGCGGCGGGTGAGCGCCTCGTCACCAGCTGACATCGCCCGCCGGCTGGTGCGCGGGAGCCGTCCCGAGGGTCGGAAGTTCCTGTACCCCCGGCGTGGCTTCGGCCAGATCAGCGAGGTCCTGGCCGAAGCCGCGGTGGCGGCCGGCGCCGAGATCCGCATGGACACGGAGGTCCTATGGCTCGACCCGGGCACGCCCCAACGCCCGGCCCAGGTGCGGTTGTCGGCCAACGATGGCGCCGAGAGCGACCTTCACGTCCACGGCGGCCTCGGTGGCGACGGCGTCGGGCGGGACGGCGCCGGGCCGGTTGTCGAGGCCGACCTGGTGTGGTCCACCGCGCCGTTGCCGGAGCTGGCCCGCCGGGCGTTCCCCGCACCTTCGGCCGAGGCCCTGGCCGCCGCCGATCGGCTGGCCCACCGGGGCCTGGTGCTGGTGTACCTCGCCCTCGGCGAGCGGCAGTGGACGGCCTTCGACGCCCACTACCTCCCCAGTGCCGACCAGCTCGCCGCCCGCCTGTCCGAGCCCCGCAACTACCGAGACTCCACCGACGATCCCGACGACGTGACGGTGCTGTGCGCCGAGGTCCCGGCCACCGTCGGCGACACCACCTGGACCTCGTCCGACGCCGACCTGGCCGACCGCCTGATGGCCGACCTGGCCCGACTCGGCCTGCCGGTGGTCCGACCGGTCGAGGTCCGCACCGTGCGCCTTCCTCGGGTGTATCCGCTCTACCGGCCCGGCTTCGAGTGGGACCTGACCGCCCTGGAGTGGTGGCTGGCCGACCACCGCCGCCTCGTCAGCTTCGGCCGCCAGGGCCTCTTCGTCCCCGACAACACCCACCACGCCCTGGCCATGGCCGACGCCGCCGTCGACGCCATCGGTCCGGACGGCTCGTTCGACCACCAAGCCTGGCGTCGGTCCCGCAAGGGCTTCCGCACCCACGTGGTGGAGGACTGACGGCTACTCGCTCGCTCAAACCCTCGAACTTCCGGTGCCAGGACCGTGGAAACAGGGCTCTCGCACCGCAAGTTCGGTGGGTTGGCGGAACATGGACCCGTCCGCTGCTGGTGATCAGTCCGCGGTGGCCGCCCAAGCGGCAGCGTTCGGGATCGGGTCCGCTACTGCCACCGTCGGTCCCATGGGCACCAGGTGGCCCACCGGTCGATCCGTCGCCGCAGTCGAGGAGCGGCGTTGTCGGCGGACGGCCGGTATGACCTGGCGCAGGTAGGGGACCAGCCGGACGAACGACGTGCCGGTGGTCCGGAACCGGTATGAGATGGGCACCTCGGCGTAGGAAAAGCCCTTGGCCACCAGGTCGAGGGTGAGGACCTGGGCATAGTTGAAGTCATGGATGACCTCGGCGTCGGCGGCAGCAGCGGGGGACAGAGCCCGGAACCCGCTCTGCCCGTCGGTGACGGGTAGCCCGGTCATTCGGCGCACCCACGCCGTGAGGACCCGGTTGCCCATCACGCGGTGGAACCGCATGAGCCGGGGCCGTCCGCCGGCGAACCGGGAGCCGACGACGTAGTCGGCCCTGTCCTCCAGGATCGGCGCGATCAAGCGGCCGAGCTCCTCCGGGGCGTACTCACCGTCGGCATCGCAGAACACCACCGCCGCAGCGCCGTGCGCCACCCCCGCCGCCAGTCCGGCCCGGACCGCAGCCCCCAGCCCCCGATTGGAGTCGAATCGCAGCACCTCGGCGCCGGCGTCGCCGGCGATGGTCGCAGTGGAGTCGGTGGACCCGTCGTCGACCACCAGACGCCGTACCGGGTGGCCCGCCACCGATATCGGCATCCGGGCGATGACGTCGCCGATCGCATCGGCCTCGTCGTGCGCCGGCAGGAAGAAGACGACAGGCCCATCGACGGCCGCACGTTAGGCACACTTACCATCCGGCGGTCAAGCAGGTACTTCACCGGTTCTGCCCCCAGCGCACCCGGTCACGCCCGACGCGACAGAGATGGGAAGCGCTCGGCCGTCCCTGCAACCTCCGCCCCGAGATCGCACTGAAGGGCAGACCGGTCAGTGGGTCCTGACGCCGAAGCCCCGTGGGCGGATCCGCGGTCCCAGGAACACCGCCATCCCTTCACGGGGCTGTCGCGCCGCGGTGTGGCGGGTCCGGGGCCGAGCGGTCGGTAGCGTTCGGCGCCGTGACCGACCGGGCCCTCGTCGAGGAGCGCACCCATCCAGGTCACGGCCCGGTTCCTGTCGCCTGTCGGCGCCGTCTCCGGCGGGCCATGGCTGCGGTCGGGCTCCTGGTGACCCTGGCGGCGGCCACGGGCATCCCCGCCACTGCCGCGGTCGATGCGCAGGTCACCGCGGACGAGCCTCAGTACCTGCTCACCGCTGGCGCGCTCTACGAGCGACAGGACCTCGACATGGGTCCCGACCTGCGGGCCGAGACCTGGCGGGCCTACCACCGGGCCCAGCTCCCGCGGCAGACGGCCGAACTGTCCGGCGGGCAACGCCTCAGCCCTCACGACCCGCTGCTCCCCCTGCTGCTGGCCGTGCCGTTCGGCCTGGGCGGCTGGGTGGGCGCCAAGGTGGCCATGGCCGCGCTGGCGGGGGTTCTGGCGGCCCTGCTGGTGTGGACCTCGGTGGTCCGCTTCCGGGTGCCGCTCGGAGCGGCGGTCACGGTGGTGGCTGGGTTCGGTGTGGTCCCGCCGTTGCTCGCGTACGGCACCCAGATCTACCCGGAGCTCCCCGCCGCCTTGGCGGTGACGGCAGCCATTGCGGCGGTCACCGGGCCGACGAATCGTCGGACTGCTGCGGTGTGGGTCGTGGCGGTGGCCGTCCTTCCCTGGCTGGCGGTCAAGTACGCGCCCGTTGCGGTCGCCATCGCCGGCGTCGGCGGTTGCCGGTTGCTCAGCGCCCGGAACGAGTCGTGGATCGCAGGCGGGCGAGCAACCGTGGAGCGGCGGCTCCTCGGGGGAGCCGTGACGACGCTGACCGTGGCGGCGATCGGCTTCGTGGCGTTCCACCAGGCCGTCTACGGCGGTTGGACGGTGTACGCCGTCGGCAACCACTTCGGCACCGGCGAGTTGAGCGTGATGGGCGAGTCACCCGACTACGCCAGCCGGGTCCAGCGCCTGGTCGGGCTGCTGGTGGATCACGACTTCGGCCTGCTCGCCTGGGCTCCTGCCTTTGCCCTGGCCGTGCCGGCGGTGGCAGCGCTGGCCCGACGACGCCCAGCCGGCTGGTTCGCCCTCGCCCTGCCGCTCGCCGCCGGCTGGCTCAACGCCACCTTCGCCGCTCTCACCATGCACGGCTGGTGGTGGCCGGGCCGCCAGGTCGTGGTGGTCGTGCCCTGCCTGGTCCTGGCGGTGGCCTGGTGGCTGGGCACCGTCGCCCGGTGGGAGGCTTGGCGGCGCCCATTTCTGGCCGCCACGGCGTTCGCCCTGCTGGCGTGGGTCTGGCTCCTGGTGGAGGTCCAACAGGGCACCAGCACCGTCGTCATCGACTTCGCCCGCACCACCAACCCGTTGTCTCGAGCCTGGCGCCTCCTGCTCCCCGACCTGCGCGTCCTGGCCGCAGTCGACATGGCCCGCCTCGGAGCCTGGACGGTGGTGATCGCGGTGCTGGCCGTCCGAGGATGGCGCCACGCCGACCCGTCCGGAGTCGCAGTCAGAACGGGGCGCGCCCGCAGTGCCGGCGCCCCGGCCGAGAGACCTGTCTGATCGCACCCCGCCCACTCTCAAGGCCGTGCGCGTGGTCCGGAAGGCGCCAGCAGCGGAACTTGTTGGCGGAGCGCGCTGTTTCTGGCGCGTCTGGCCAACAAGTTCGATCAGCGGCGGCCCGGGGAGGGGGTCAGGCTGGCGCGGCGACGAGGATGCGGGAACTCGCAAAGGAGCCGACGCCGACGTGGCGGCCGTCGATCTCCACCGTGGTTGTGCCGTCGGGCGACGAGGCGGTGACCGAACCGGAGTGGCCGGGCAGGATGGCGGCGTCCTCCAGGAACTCCAACAGGCCAGGGGTGAACTCGAGTTCCTCGGGGATGCGCATCACGGTGAAGCCGTCGCCGACCCCCAGCGCAGAGAGGGCCACGGTGTCGGGCGCCTGGTAGGCCGAGCCCGGGATGGGGTTGCCGTGAGGGCAGGTGGTGGGGTCCTCCAACAGGCGGATGATCGCCGTCTCCACGTTGTCGGAGATGATGTGCTCCCACTTGCCCGCCTCTTGGTGGGCCTCGGCCCACGACAGGCCCAAGATGTCGGTGAGGAGCCGCTCGGCTAGGCGGTGGCGGCGAACGACCTGCTCGGCCAGGCGGGTGCCGGCCACGGTCAGGCGCACGGTGCGGTCCACCTCGACCAGCCCGTCGTGTTCGAGGCGGCGGATCATCTCCGACACCGCCGGACGCGACACCCCGAGGCGCTCGGCGATCCGGGCCTGGATGACGTCGACGTCATCCTCGTGGAGCTCGAAGATGGCCTCGCAGTACTCCTCGAAGGCTGGGTGGTACTCGCGCATCTGGAATTCGTTGGCCACGGCCGGAGTGTACGGCTCGACCGCCCGAGAGGGGCGGGGTTCGGCGTGGGCGCCTTGCACAGACCGGCGATGTTCGGTAAGCCTTACGACATGAGTAGTGCCAGCTTCCTCATTGCCTTGCGCGAAGGCTTCGAGGCGGCGCTCATCGTGGCCATCGTCTTGGCCTTCGTGAAGCGCAGCGCCCGCCCCGAGATGGCGCGCGCCGTCTGGCTGGGCACGTTCGGCGCCATCGCCCTGGCTGCGGCAGTCGGCATCATCCTCCACCTGACCATCGACGGGCTGGTCGGCGACGCCCGCACCCGCACCTTTGCCGCCATCTGCGTCGCTGCTGCCGCCCTGTTGACCTGGATGATCTTCTGGATGCGCACCAACGCTCGCTACCTCAAGCGCGAGCTCGAGGGACGGGCCGGCGCGGCGGTCATGGAGAGCTCGGCGGTGGGCCTGGCCATGGTGGCGTTCCTCGCCGTGGCCCGCGAGGGCCTCGAGACGGCGCTGTTCTTGATCTCAGCCACCGCCGAGGACGACGCGGCCAGCGTCGTGGTTGGCACGGTCGTGGGCCTGGCCATCGCAGTGGCCCTCGGCGTGGTGATCTACCAGGGCGCTCACCGCTTCGACATGCGCCGGTTCTTCCAGGTCACCGGGGCGCTCATCATCGTGTTCGCCGCCGGGCTCGTCTCCAAGGCGGTGGCCTTCCTGCAGGGCAACACCTCCGACGTCGTCTACAACGTCAAGGGCATCCGCTGGCTCACCGGCGAGAGCGAGGTCGGCAAGTTCCTGGCCGGCATCTTCGGCTGGGACCCGGCGCCATCAGCCCTGCAGTTCCTCGGCTACTGGGGTTACCTGATCCCGGTGCTGGTGTTCTTCTTCTACGAGCCCAAGCGGCAACCGACGTCCGCCGCCCCGGCCCAGGTGGCCGACACCGCCACCGCCGCTCGCGTCTAGCGTCGGCGATCCGCCGCCTCCCGGAAGCTCAGGGACCCCATGCAATCGATCACGCGCGCCCTCGCCGCTCTGCTGCTCGCGCTCGCCCTCGGTGCGTGCAGCTCCAACGGGGGAGACGACGCTGCGCCCACGACCGAGGCCGCCGATCCGACCAACACCACCACGACCGACCCCGACGAAGTGACCACCACGACCGACCCTGATGATGCGACCACCACCGAAGGCGGGTCCGGTGGTGCCAGCGAGGCCGGCTACATCGAAGCCCTGGCCGTCGGGTTGGCGGCCCCGGGCGATGAGAGCGAGGTGGTGGTCACCCGAGATGAGGCCGACTGCATCGCGCCGGCCTGGATCGACATCGTCACCGTCGACGTCCTGGTCGACGCGGAGGTGGCCCCGGTCGATCTCGAGGATCCCGACTTCGACTACACCGAGCTCGGCCTGTCGGGCGACCAGGGAACCGCCATGATCGACGCGACCAAGCAGTGCGACGTCGACCTCGCCGGCCAGTTCAGCGACTTCTTGGCCGAGGACCTCGACGACACCCAGGCCGCCTGCCTGGAAGGTGAACTGAACACCGACCTGGTGGACCGCTTCCTCGCCCAGTCCCTGGTGGTGGAGGACCTGCCGGCGGACCTCCGAGCTGAGTTCGACGCCATCGCCCTGGAGTGCGGCATCGAGCAGTAGCCCCGCCGGGCGGTCAGGAGCCCTCCGTAGGCTGGCCCGATCGCCTCGCTCGACCTGTTCTCTGAGCCCGTCCGGGCCTGGTTCTCGTCGTCGTTCCCGGCGCCGACCAAGGCCCAGGAGCTGGGCTGGCCGGCCATCGCCGCCGGTGACCACACGCTGATCCTGGCCCCCACCGGCTCGGGCAAGACGCTGACCGCGTTCCTGTGGGGCATCGACCGGTTGCTGACCACGCCGCCTCCCGAGGGGAAGGCTCGCACCCGCCTCCTCTACATCTCTCCGCTACGGGCCCTCGCCGTCGACGTGGAGAAGAACCTACGAGCACCCCTCACCGGCATCGGCCACGCCGCCGCCCGCCTCGGCTCAGCGGCCCAGGACCCGTCGGTGGGCATGCGCACGGGCGACACCCTGGCCGACGAACGTCGCAAGCTGGTGCGCAGCCCGCCCGACCTGCTCATCACCACCCCCGAGTCGCTCTACCTGATGCTCACGTCGGCAGCTCGCGAGACGCTGGCCAACGTCGAGGCCGTGATCATCGACGAGATCCATGCGCTCGCAGCCACCAAGCGCGGTTCGCACCTGGCCCTCACCTTGGAGCGCCTCGACGAGCTGTGCGAGAAGCCCCCCCAGCGCATCGGCCTGTCGGCCACCCAACGGCCGCTCGAGGAGATCGCCACTTTCCTGGGCGGCTTCGAGACCCCGGACCCGGCAACGCCCGATGGGGCACCGACGCGCCGCCCGGTCACCATCGTCGACGCCGGCATGCGCAAGGTGCTCGAGATCGAGGTCATCGTGCCGGTGGAGGACATGGGGGAGTTGGGCACGGTCATCGAGGAGCCGGTGGGCGGGCCGGCCGCAGCCGGACCGCAGCGCCGATCGATCTGGCCTTCGATGCACCCCCGCCTCCTGGAACTGGTGCAGGAGCACCGATCCACGCTCATCTTCGTGAACGCCCGCCGCCTGGCCGAGCGGCTGGCCACCCGACTCAACGAACTGGCCGCCGAGCAGGCCGCGGTGGCCGGTGGCGCTGAACCGGGCCTGACCGACGGCGCCCGCTTCTCGGGCAACGAGGCGATGGGCGTCCCACCCGCTGATCCTGCGGGCTTGGCGGGATGGACCGGGCTCGGAGCCCCGGACGACGGTCGGCCAAGCCCGCAGCAATCAACACGGGCAATGTCGGCGAAGCCGACGAGCGGCGAGGGGGGCGCTGCGTCCTCGGCGTTCGCTGCCCACGAGCGCGGCGCGCCCCCCGAACTCGTCAAGGCGCACCACGGGTCGCTGTCGCGGGAGCGGCGGCTCATCATCGAAGACGAGCTGAAGTCGGGACGGCTCAAGGGTTTGGTGGCCACGTCGTCGCTGGAGCTGGGCATCGACATGGGGGCAGTCGACCTGGTGATCCAGGTCGAGTCGCCGGGGGCGGTGTCTCGCGGGTTGCAGCGCATCGGGCGGGCCGGCCACCAGGTGGGCGAGCCCAGCCGGGGCAAGCTCTTCCCCAAGCACCGCTCGGACCTGGTGGAGGCGGCGGTCGTCACCCAGCGGATGCACGACGGGATGATCGAGCACACCACCTATCCCCGCAACCCGCTCGACGTGTTGGCCCAGCAAGTGGTGGCGGCCTGCGCGCTCGACGAGTGGAAGGTGGACGACCTGGCGGCCATGGTCCGCCGGGCCGCGCCGTTCGCCGAGCTGAGCCAAGAGGTGTGGGAGGCGGTGCTCGACCTGCTGGCCGGCCGCTACCCGTCCGACGAGTTCGCCGAGCTCCGGCCCCGCATCGTCTGGGACCGCGCCGACGGCATCGTGCGGGGTCGGGCCGGGGCCCAGCGCCTGGCCGTCACCAGCGGCGGCACCATCCCCGACCGGGGCCTCTACGGGGTGTTCCTGCCCGATGGGACCCGCGTCGGTGAGCTCGACGAGGAGATGGTCTACGAGTCGCGCACCGGCGAGACGTTCCTGCTCGGTGCCTCGACGTGGCGGATCGAGGACATCACCCACGAGCGCGTCATCGTCACCCCTGCGCCTGGCCAGCCCGGGAAGATGCCGTTCTGGCACGGCGACGGTCCCGGCCGGCCGCTGGAGCTCGGTGCGGCTCTCGGCGAGTTCGTGCGCGAGATCCGGGCCCTGCCCGACGCCGAAGCCCGGACGCGCCTGGCCGAGCGCCACGACCTCGACGACTGGGCGGCCACCAACCTGCTGGGCTACCTGGCCGAGCAGGCCGAGGCCACCGGCGCGGTGCCCGACGACCGCACCATCGTGGTCGAGCGCTTCCGCGACGAGATCGGTGACTGGCGCATCTGCGTGCTCAGCCCGTTCGGCGCCCAGGTCCACGCCCCGTGGGCCATGGCCCTGCGGTCCCGCCTGGCCGAGCGGTGGGGCCTTGAGGTCGAGCTGATGTGGAGCGACGACGGGATCGTGCTCCGGCTGCCCGAGGCCGTCGACACGTTGCCCACCGAGGAGCTGCTTATCGACCCCGACGAGATCGACGAGATCATCATCGGCCAGCTCCCGGGCACCGCCATGTTCGCGGCACGGTTCCGCGAGGCCGCAGCCCGTGCCCTGCTGCTGCCGAGGCGACGGCCTGACCGCCGCACGCCGCTGTGGCAGCAGCGTCAGAAGGCGGCCGACCTGCTGGCGGTGGCGGCCAAGCACCCCACGTTCCCGATCCTGCTGGAGGCCACCCGGGAGTGCTGCAACGACGTGTTCGACCTGCCGGCGCTGCGTGGGTTGCTGCGTGACCTGCGCTCGCGCAAGGTCCGGGTGGTGGAGGTCGACACGCCGTCGGCATCGCCCATGGCCGCGTCGCTGTTGTTCGGCTGGGTGGCCGTCTACATGTACGAAGGCGATGCGCCGCTGGCCGAGCGGCGGGCCGCTGCCTTGGCCCTCGACCGCGACCTGCTCCGCGAGCTGCTGGGCGCCGAGGAGCTGCGCGACCTGCTCGACGCCGGGGTGCTGGCCGACTTGGAGGACGAGCTCCAGCACCTGGCCGAGGGTCGTCGGGCACGCGACCCGGACGAGGTCCACGATCTCCTCCGCATCCTCGGACCGCTCACGGTGGAGGAGGCAGCAGCACGGTGCACACCGGACCTGGCGCCGACGGTGGCTGCGGCGCTGGACAAGCTCTTCGGGGAACGCCGGGCGATCACGGTGGGCATGGCCGGCGAGGAGCGGTGGGCCGCCGCCGAGGACGCTGGGCGCCTGCGCGATGCGCTGGGCTGCAACGTGCCCATCGGCCTTCCCCACGCCTACACCGAGTCGGTCGACGCCCCCTTCGATGGCCTGGTGGTCCGCCACGGCCGCACCCACGGCCCGTTCGTGGCCCGAGACGTGGCCGGGCGCCTCGGCGTCGGAGTCGATCGGGTACGCCCGGTGCTCGACGCGCTGGTGGCTTCGGGCGCGCTGGTGCGTGGGGAGTTCCGGCCCGGTGGGTCCGAGCGCGAATGGTGCGATCCCGAGGTGTTGCGCCAGCTCCGGCGCCGCTCGCTGTCTGTGTTGCGCGCCGAGGTGGAGCCGGTCGACGGTGCCGCCCTCGGGCGCTTCCTGCCAACCTGGCAGGGCGTGGGCCTGCCCCGGCGAGGGGTCGACGGGCTGGTGGAGACCCTCGGCGTGCTGGCCGGGGCATCGATCCCCGCCTCGGTCCTGGAGACCGATGTGCTGCCGGCCCGGATGCACCCCTACAACCGAGCCGACCTGGACACGCTTTGCACCTCGGGCCAGGTGGTCTGGGTCGGTGCCGGCCCGCTGGGCTCGGGCGACGGCCGGGTCCGCCTGGTCTTTCGCGACCAGTTCGACGTGTTGGTGCCGGAGGCGTCTGCCGACGACGTGCCAGAGGGCCCGGTCCACGCCGCACTGCGCAGCCACCTGGCCGCCCGGGGCGCCTCGTTCTGGGACGACCTGGTGCGGGCGGTGGCTGCCGCCGAGGCCGACTACGAGGAGCCCACCGTGCTGGCCGCGCTGTGGGACCTGGTGTGGGCCGGCGAGGTGACCAACGACTCGCTGGCCCCGCTCCGGTCGTTCGTGGCCGGTGCCACCTCGAAGCGATCCGCCGCCGCGGTGAAGCGGGCCGGGCAGCGGGCCCGGCCCCGCCCGGGGCGGCTGACCCGGCTGGGCCCGGCGTCAGGCGCCGGCCGGTGGTCGCTGGTGGCGCCGCTGCGCCTGCCGCTACCCGGCCAACCGGTGCCCACCCCCACCGAGGTGGCCCACGCGCGCGCCACCCAGCTGCTCGAGCGCTACGGCGTGCTCACCCGGGAGGCGGCGCTGGGGGAGGGCATCGAGGGTGGGTTCGCCGGCGTGTACCCGGTGCTCAAGGCCCTCGAGGAGCGGGGCAACGTGCGCCGGGGCTACTTCGTGGCCGGACTGGGCGCGGCCCAGTTCGCGCTGCCCGGGGCCGTCGACCGCCTCCGATCCGCCCGTGACGCCCGCCAAGGCGACGCCCTCGCCAGCCGCGACGGGAGGGGTGGAACCGACCGTGACGACGTGGTGGTCCTGGCGGCCACCGACCCGGCCCAGCCCTACGGCGCCTCGCTCCCGTGGCCCGCCACCGACGGCCGCCCCGCCCGGGCGGCCGGCGCTCTCGTGGTCATCGTCGATGGCGAGGCAGCCGTCTACGTCGAGCGCGGCGGCCGCAGCCTGCTTACGTTCCCCGCCGCGCTGGTCGACCCCCGGTGGTCCAGCGCCCTGGCCCACGTGGTGACCTCCGGCCGCCGCCGGTCCCTGGAACTGGCCAAGGTCGACGGCGCCCCGTCGCGGGAGTCCAACCACGCCGACACCCTCCGAGCCGCCGGCTTCACCGACGGCTACAAGGGCCTGATCCTCCGCTCCCGGTAGCAGCCGTCGCCGGTCGCCCAGTGGTTCCGGTCAGTTTGTCCCCGCCAGCGACACGTACTGACCGCAATCAACTCATCGTCGCGATCAGTCCGGTTTCGTACCATGCGGCGATGGGTGACGCCGTCGACCTCCGGGTGGAACGTGTGCCGCTGCACGCCACGGCCGGGCTGCGCGACCGGGTCCTGCGCCCGAACGGATCCCGGACGGCAGTCACCTGGGCGGCGCTCGATGTGGCTGGCGCAGCCACCTTCGCCGTGTTCGTCGGCGACCGGCCGGCCGACGGGGACGCAGCTTCCGAGGCGATCGCCACCGTCACGGTCATGCCCCGGGCCTGTCCCTGGCGACCTGACGCCACCGCGCCGTGGCGGCTGCGAGGGATGGCCACCGACGATGGCTGGCGGGGCCGGGGCGTCGGTCGTTGCGCGCTTGACACCGCCGTCGACCACGTCTCTGACCGAGGCGCCAGCGTGTTGTGGTGCAACGCTCGCATCGCAGCCTCGTCGTTCTACGAACGGGCCGGCTTCGTCGTGGAGGGCGAAGAGTTCGACGTCGGCGTGATCGGCCCGCACTACCCGATGGCCCGGCCGATCTCAGCGGCCTGATCGGTCATCGAGCAGCGCCCGTGAGAGCATCGAGGGGTCCAGCCAGAGGTCGACACGGGTAGCGTCGGGCGGGGAGCGAACGAGGCGACCGGAGGTCCGATGAGCACGACGCAGTGGTACTGGTGCATGACCCACGGCCGGGTGGAGACCGAGCGCGACGACCCGGACAACTCGTTGGGGCCGTACCCGTCCGAGGAGGCGGCCCGGAACTGGAAGGCCACCAGCGAGTCCCGCAACCAGGCCTGGGATGACGAGGACGAGCGCTGGTCCGGCGACGACCAACCCAAGACCTGAGCGTCGGGTAGAGGGCACCCGTGCCTGAAGGCGACACGCTGCACCGGGCGGCCAACCGGCTCCGGCCGGCACTGGCCGGGGCCACCCTGCGTCGGTTCGAGGCCCGGCGGTTGCTGGGCGACCGGCCGACGGTGGGGGTCACCATCCGTGACGTGGAGGCGGTCGGCAAGCACCTCCTGATCCACTTCGCCGACGGCCTGACGCTGCGGACCCACCTCGGGATGCCGGGCTCGTGGCACCTGTACCCCGACGGAGCCCGGTGGCGGAAGCCGCGGCACCTGGTGCGCGCCCTGGTGGCGGTCGACGGGTGGGAGGCGGTGTGCTTCTCGGCCCCGCAGGTGCAGACCTACCGGCCGGACCAGCCCGGCGGCGCGCTGGGTACGGGACGCGACCCCGTCGGGCACCTCGGCCCGGACCTGTGTACGCCCGACGTCGACCTGGAAGCGGCGGTGGCCCGCTTCGACACCGTCGCCGAGGCCGGCACCGAGATGGCGGTGGCCCTGCTGGACCAGCGCATCGCTTCGGGCATCGGCAACGTCTACAAGTCGGAGCTGCTGCACCGCTGCCGGGTGGACCCGTTCGTGGCCGTCGGCGAGGTCCCCGTGGCCGTGCGCCGCCAGCTCCTCGAAGCGGCCAACCGCCTGCTGCTGCACAACCTGACCACCACCAGCCGGACCACCGTGGCCGGCCCCGCCGGATCGGTCGCCGTCTACGGCAAGGCCCGTCGCCCCTGCCCCCGTTGCTGCACCCCGATCCGCATGGTCCGCCACGGCCTCCAGAACCGCAGCACCTACTGGTGCCCCAGGTGCCAGCCCCCCGGCGCCACCGGCCACGTCCCAGAATCTCCGCCGTTGCGGCGATCGTCGACCGGATAGCAGAGCAGCGACGGTCACCAATCGACGCTTCTTTCGAGGAGAGAGCCATGGCCGACGCTCCGTCCGTTCGGACCATCACCCACCGTGAGCAGCGCACCAACAGTTCGCAGGTTCTGAGGCCGTCAAACGTGGCGAATCGCTCCTGGTGGCCAACGGTGGTGAGCCCGCCGCCGTCCTCAGTCCTCTCACGGGGCAGCGCTCCGTCTCGCGGCCCCGCGACCCGCTCGCTGCCCCGTTCGTCCTTCCGGACTTCGGCGCCCCCGAAACCGTCCAGGAAACCCTGGCCGCACTGCGGCACGATCAGCCTGGTTCGACAGGGAGGTCGGGGCGGTAGCGGGCGGGGTCGGTCCAGGCGTGGGTGCGGGCGTCGAAGGCGGCGGCTTCAGGCAGCATCCAGGACCGGGCACCGGCCTCCCCGGATCGCACGGCGCTGGCGTTGACGGGGCGGTGGTCGGCGGGTAACCGCAGCACCACGACGTCGGCCGGCTCGGCCACATCGTCGTCGGCCCGTGGAGCTACCAACACGAGGGGAAGGCCGGCGACCGCAGCGTCCCGCGCCACCCGGCCACCGCCGTACCAGGACGGGTCCTTGACCTGGCGCCACTTGTCGGCGCCCATGACCACGGCGTCGTAGCCGGCCGCCAGGTCCGCCACCAGCCGGTGATCGCTGACCACCACCTGCAGCCACGGTCGGGTGGCTGCCACCTGGCGCAGCACGTCCACCCGGTCGGAGAGGGTCGGCACGGCTACGGCGGCCTTGCCCAGCGCGGAGCGTGACACCACCAGGTCGACCCGGTCCAGGTCACCGGCGACGAGTGCGGCCTCGGCCACCGCCAGGTGGGCCACCGTCGGCGGGTTGAACGAACCCGGGTAGCAGCCGAGCCGGTGCTCCCCTCGTCGATCAGGTGACCCGGCCACGTCCCGATCCTGCCTGGCCCCGGGGACGGGCGTCAGCGGTAGAGGTTCTTCTGGTACGACGGGCCGTAGTACTCCTCGACCGCTTCGATCGTCTCGTCGGCGCGCTCCATGCGATGCGAGATCACCGCCCGGCTGGGCAGCGCGTCGGGTGCCCAGGTGGTGGGGTCCCAGAGCTTGGAGCGCAGAAACGCCTTGGAGCAGTGGAAGAACACCTCGTCGACGTCGACCACCAAGGCCAGCTTGGGCCGGTGGCCCTGCACGACCACGTCGTCGAAGAACGGCGCGTCGCGCACGAGGCGGCCGCGTCCGTTGATGCGCAGGGTGTCGCCCCTACCGGGGATGAGGAAGATCAGGCCGACGTGGGGGTTGGCCAGCACGTTGAGCCACCCGTCGACTCGGCGATTGCCAGGACGGTCGGGGATGGCGATGGTGGTGTCGTCGAGCACCAGCGTGAAGCCGGCCGGGTCGCCCTTCGGGGACACGTCGGCGTTCCCGGTGATGTCAGCGGTGCCGATCAGACAGAGTGGTGACGCCGCCAGCCAGTCGCGGTGCAGGTCGGACAGCGCAGGGCTGACCTTGGCCGCCGCAGCCGGCATCACCTCGCCGATGATGTGGCGCAGCTCCTGCTCGGTGGTGACCTCGACCATCGGGCAGGTCGTGGCGTCGGCAACGGCGTCGGCGCTCATGGATCGATGTTGCCCCATCGCGCCCGGTGGCGGGTAACCAGATCCGTCACACCCGGCCCAGGGCGCGGTCGACGGTGATCTCGATGGCCACCCGGTCCGCTCGCTCGCTGGGTGTGCGGTACCGCGTGGCGTAGGCCTCGATGGCGGCGGCCACCCGTGCAGGGTCATCGGTCACCACGGCCCTGCCCTCCAGCGTCAGCCATCGTCCGCCGTCGACCTGGCAGACGACCGCCCGGCTCCCGGGGGACGCCCGCAGGTTCCTGACCTTTGTGCTGGCCGCCAGGGTGATGACCCGGACCAGGCGGGCATCCGGGTCGTAGGCGAACCCAACCGGCACCACATGGGGCGAGCCGTCGGGGCGCAGGGTGGTCAGGGCGGCCAGGTGCCGCTCGCTGAGGAACGCCAAGGTTTCGGCGGGCAGGTCGAGGGTGTCGAACGCCATCGTGGGAGCTTCGCACCCAGCCGTATGCTGCGGCCATGACCTGTGCGGCCTGCGGGGCCACGGCCGGCGGCGACGCCCGGTTCTGCGCCACCTGCGGTCGGTCGCTGCGCTCGGTCGACGACGAGCGTCGGGTCGTGACCGTGCTCTTCGCCGACCTGGTGGGCTTCACCACTTTCTCGGAACGGCTCGACCCGGAACGGGTCAAGAACCTGGTGGACCGGTGCTTCGAGCGCCTGGCCGTCGACGTGACCGACTTCGGGGGCCAGGTCGACAAGATCGTGGGCGACGCCATGGTCGCCCTGTTCGGCGCCCCGACCGCCCACGAGGACGATGCCGAGCGCGCGGTGCGGGCCGCCCTGCGCATGCAGCAGAGCCTCCACGACGAGGCGGCCGAGATCGGTCACGCCCTGCAGATCCGGGTTGGTGTCAACACCGGCGAGGTACTCGTGGGGGCCATGCGCACCGTCGGCTCGGTCACCGCCATGGGCGACGTGGTCAACACCGCAAGCCGCCTCCAGACCTCGGCCAGCCCAGGCGAGGTCATGGTGGGATCGGCCACCCACGCCGCCACCCGCCACACCATCGCCTACGAGGCCCGGGGACCGCTGGCCGCCAGGGGTCGCGACGAACCGGTGGAGACGTGGCGGGCGTTGGCGCCCACCTCGGCGCCGGGGTACCGGGCCCGCCGCATCGATGTGCCGCTCATGGGTCGCGACCATGAGCTGGGCCTGTTGCGCCACGCCACCGGTACCTCCATCACCAACGAGCGGGCGTTGATGGTGCTGCTGGTGGGCGACGTCGGCATGGGCAAGAGCCGCCTGGCGGACGAGGTGGCGGCGTGGGCCGGGTCCACCCACGACACCGTGGTGCGCGAGGGCCGCTGCCTGCCCTACGGCGAGGCCAATGTGTGGTGGCCGGTAGCCGACGCCCTGCGCGACGGTCTCGGCGTCCACGATGGCGACGACCTGGCCGAAGCCCGCGAGGCGGTGCAGGCCCAGGTGGCCGTGGCTCTCGACCGTTCCCGCACCGACCCCGAGGTCAGCCGCACCGCCGATGGCCTGCTCACCCTGCTCGGCCACGATCCGGCCGTCGGCGCCAACCCGGCCACCGTGCGCGAGGACGCCGGGCGGGCCCTGGCCCTGTACGTCGGCACCATCGCGCAGAAGCGCCCCCTGGTGCTGCAGCTCTCCGACCTGCACTGGGCCGACGATGCCGTGCTCACCCTGCTCGACGACATGTTCGCCACCATCCACCACCGCCCGATCGTGGTCCTGGCCACCGCCCGACCCTCGCTGCTCGACCGCTGGTCACCCCGGCCGGGCCGGCACAACACGTTGGTGCTGCACCTCGACCCACTCGGTCGTCAGGCGTCCGCCGAGCTGCTCGAGGTCCTGGTGGGCGAGGCCGTGCCCGCCGAGGTGGCCGACGTGGTGCTCGATCGCAGCGGCGGCAACCCGTTCTTCCTCGAGGAGCTGGTGAGCCTCCTCGACGGAGCTCCGTCCGGTTCGGACTCGGAAAAGGTGGCCGCCTTACCCGACACGTTGCGGGGCCTCGTGGCCGCGCGCCTCGACGACCTCGAACCGGAGGCTCGGGCCGTACTGCAGAACGCTTCGGTCATCGGCCAACAGGGACCGGTGGCCGGCCTGCGGGAGATGGGCGCCAAGGTGGGCCGGGGGGCCGAGGTCGACGACGGCCTGGCCTCGCTGGTGGCCGACGAGATCATGGAGGTCTCCAACCACGTCTGGTCGTTCCGCTCCGACCTCGTCCGGGAGGTGGCCTACCAGACCATCACCAAGGCGGAGCGAGCCAGGTGCCACCTGGGGATCGCCCACTACCTCGAGGAGGCAGTGGCCACTCGCAAACCGCGCCCGGTGTGGGTGGTCGACCAGTTGGCCCACCACTACGGCTCGGCGGTGGCGTTGGCCGCTGAGCTCGGACCCACGGTGCGCACCTCTGCGTTTCCGCCCGACCTGGCCGATCAGGCCCGGCGATGGGTGGTGGAGGCCGCCGAGCGGGCCAAGCGGGACCACGCCCTGCCCACCGCGGTGCGACTCTTCGGCCAGGCCCTCACCCTGGTGGGCCCGCCCGGCGCGGTCCCGGCCGCCGAAGTGGCCGGGTTGCACCTGGCCCGGGCCGGCGTGGCCGCCGAGGCGTGGGATCTGCGCACCGCCCGCAGCGAGGTCGACCGGGCCTGCGAGCTGGCCACCCGAGCTGAGCACCCCGAGCTGTGCGCCCGGGCCCAGGTGGTCAAGGGCGGTGTCGAGCAGAAGGAGGGCGATGTCGACGCGGCACTGGCCACCCTGACTGGGGCCGTGGAGCAGTTCGAGGCGCTGGGCGACCACGCCGGTCGGGCCGAGGCGCTCCGCCAGCGAGGGATGGTCGAGATCTTCGGCAGTCGCCTGGTCGATGCCGAGGCCTCGGCTGGTGAAGCGCTCGCCGCCTTCGAACAGGTCGGCGACCGGACCGGCCAGGCGTGGTCGTTGCAGAACCTGGCCTGGATCGCCTTCGTCACCGGTCGGGCCGACGACGCCGACCGCCACGCCCAGGCCGCGGTTGACATCTTCTCCGACCTGGTCGACGGTCGAGGCATGGCCTGGAGCCTCGGGTTGTTGAGCTGGGTCCGCTTCCAGCAGCGGCGGGTCACCGAGGCCACCGCCCTGGGCGAGCAGGTCCTGGCCGAAGCCAGGTCGCGCAACGACCCGTGGGCCACGGCAATGATGACGCTGCTCTTGGCGTCCATCCGCCTGTGGACCGGACGGACGACCGAGGGGGTCGAGCTGGCCGCCGAGGCCCGACGGACCTTCCAGACCATCGGCGACCCCTACGGCATCGGTCAGGCCAGCGCGGTGCTGGGCCGGTCGATGGTGATGGCAGGCCGGGTCGACGAGGGCTTCGACCTGTTGGTGGCGGCCGGGGCGCCGCCCGACCCCGCACCAGGCGATCGCCACCCGGGCGGCGGCCAGCAGGCCCGGTTCTCGCGCATCGCCGCCGCCGTGCAGGTTGGTGAGCCCGACCGGGCCGCCGATGTGCTCGGCGAACTGAAGACCTTGAGCGGCATCGGCACCGATGATCCCGACGTCCTGCTGGGCTTGGCCGCCCTCCAGGACGGCGACGTCGCGGCCGCCTCGCGTCACCTCCGGGCCGACGCCACGCTGTCCTCGGACCCGAACCGGGTGGCCGCCCAGGCCCTCTTTGCGGCGGCGTCCGGCGACGGCGACGCGCGAGCTCTGGCTGACACGGTGGCAGACCTGGACGGTGCCACCTACCTGGACCGGGCCACGGCCGAGTTGGCCGCTGCGCTCCAGGCTGCCTGCCGTCATCAGGTCGACGAGGCCACCGTTGCCCTGATGACCGCGCGCGAGGTGACCGCCGCCACCGGCGACCGGGTGGCCGGTGCGGTCGTCGAACTGGTCGCGGGGGCGGTGTCGTCCGGCTTGGGCTTGCCTGACGCCCCCGAGGTCGAAGCACGAGCCCAGCACCTGGCCAGCGCCCTCGGCATCGAACCGGAGGGCTGGCATCGTCTCGCCTCGCTGGCCCTGGATCCTGTCGCCGTGTGATCGCGTCGGCCGGGCGCGGCCGCAGCGACGGGCGTTCCACGGCAGCCCGGGGGAACGGCCCAACGGTTGCGAGAGAGGGTTACCGGTTGGGCTGGGGGGTGACCCGGAGGTAGGGCTTCTTGGCCTCGAAGCCCTTGGGGAAGCGCTCCTTGGCCTCCTCGTCGGACACGGCGGGCACGATGATCACGTCATCGCCGTCCTGCCAGTCGACCGGGGTGGCCACCTTGTACTCGGCGGTGAGCTGCAGGGAGTCGATGACCCGGAGGATCTCGTCGAAGTTGCGGCCGGTGGATGCCGGATAGGTCAGCGAGAGCTTCAGCTTGTTGTCGGGGCCCACGATGAAGACCGAGCGCACCGTCATGGTGTCCGAGGCGTTGGGCTGGATCATGTCGTAGAGGTCGGCCACCTCCTTGCCGGAGTCGGAGATCAGCGGGAAGTTGAGCTCGCTGCCGGTGACGTCTTTGATGTCCTGAGCCCAGCCCTCGTGGCTCTCGGACGTGTCCACCGAGATGCCGATGACCTTGACGTCGCGCTTGTCCCACTCGGGTTTGAGGGCGGCCACCCGACCCAGCTCGGTGGTGCAGACCGGGGTGAAGTCCTTGGGGTGCGAGAACAACACGGCCCAGCTGTCGCCCTTCCACTCGTGGAAGCGCACGGTGCCTTCGGTGGTCTCGGCGGTGAAGTCGGGGGCATCGTCGCCCAAGCGGAGGGTCGCCATGGTGAGGCCTTTCGCAGATGTCTCGTCGGTCGCTGTCTGGTCTGGCTGGGACAACCTAGTGCGAACGTCGGCAATTCCCGATGAAACCGATCAGGTATAGACGCGCCGCGGCGGGCGAGCCGTCAGGACCAGATCTCGTCGTCGACCTCGATCGCTTTGTGCTGGCCGGTGATGGTGGCGTAGTCGGGGTCGTGGCGGTCGATGTGGCCGGCGTGTTCGGCGACGTAACCGCCGGTGGCGCGGTGCTCGTCGAGCACGTCGGGCTCCAGGTAGATGATCCGGGCCGAGGCCACGTTGGCCCGTATGTTGCGCTCCACCCGGTCGATGGCCTGCGACACCTCCACCACAGTGAGCTCGTGGAGGAACTCCACCTTGGCTCCCACCAGGATCTCGTCGGGGCCGATGTGCTCGGCTCGCATGTGGAGCACCCGGATGACCTCGGGCTCGATCTCGATGGCGGCCCGCATGGCCTCCACGTCTTTGCGGGTGGCCGATTCGCCGATCAGCAGGCTCTTCATCTCCCACACCAAGATGATGGCGATGATGCCGAGCAGGACGCCGATGGCGAGGGTGCCGTAGCCGTCCCACACGCTGTCTTCAGTCACGATCGCCATGCCCACGCCTCCCAGAGCTAGCAACAGGCCCACCAGGGCGCCGAGGTCCTCGAGCAGGACCACCGGCAGCTCTGGCGTCTTGGACCGACGGATGAACTGCCAGTACCCGGCGTCACCGCGGACCTTGTCGGCCTCCTTGATGGCGGTGCGGAACGAAAAGGCCTCGGCCACGATGGCAAAGAGCAGGATGCCGATGGCCCACTCGGGGCTCTCCAGCTCATGGTCCTTCTCACCGATCTTGTGGAGGCCCTCGTAGATGGCGAACAGCGAGCCGAGGGAGAACAGCACCAGGGCGACCACGAAGGCCCAGAAGTAGCGCTCGCGGCCGTAACCGAACGGATGATCCTCGTTCGCAGCCTTCTTGGCCCGGCGTCCACCGAGCAGCAGCAGGCCCTGGTTGCCCGAGTCCGCCGCCGAGTGCACCGACTCGGCCAGCATCGACGACGACCCGGTGACCAGGAAGCCAACGAACTTGGCGATGGCGATGGTGGCGTTGGCGAACAGGGCCGCCACCACCGCCTTGGTGCCGTGGCCGTGGCTTCCCTCGGTGGTATGGACCAGCGGGCGGGCCGCGGGGTCGGCGGACGCAGGGGCGGTCAGCGCCCTGGTCGGCGCGTCGACGGGACTCGGTGGGGTGGGCGCGGGCTGCGTGGCGTCGTCGGCCATGGCCGGTGTGCTCCTCGGAGGCGGGCGGGCGTGCCATCGTACGGCCACCCCTGCAAGCGCGAGGAGCGACCGTCACGATGCGCGATGAGTTCGGCGCTCGCGCTCAGGAGAAGGTGAGCACGACGCCGCAGTTGGCGGCGTCGCCCCGACCGACCAGCGCCTGAGAGCACGAGCCACCGCTTCGCCGTTCCGGCGGTAGGTGGTGAGCGAGACGTACCGGCGTCGGCGACGGTCATGGCCGAACGCTACGGCCGACGTGCGGTCGCGTCTGTGGTTGCGTGTGGCCGGGTCGTGCCGGCGTGGTGGAATGGAGCGGTCCCCGGGTCCCGTCGGCGAACAGGAGCGAGCGTGGTGGTTGCACGGAGGCTGCGGGTGCGCATGGTCGGTGGTCTGGCGGCGTTGGCGTTCCTCGTAGCTGGGTGCGGCATTGAACTGGCCGACGGGACGGACTCGTTCGCAGGGGGCGGCGGCAGCGGCCCGATTGGCGACGAGGAGGTGGTGGGGTCCGACATCGAGCCCACCACCTCGAGCTCTCCGTCCACCACTGCGCCGCCGCCGCTGGACGTCGAGGTCGTCGGCGACGATGGGTCTGACCTGAACAAGGTGGCCAGCAACGCCATCGCCGACATCGAGGCCTACTGGGCGGCCACGTACCCCGAGGTCTATGGCACCGAGTACGAACCGGTAGCAGGTGGGTTCTTCGCCATCGACTCCGGCAGTGAGCCGAGCACGCTGCCCTGCTCGCCGGGGGAGCTCGACCTGGTGCTCTACAACGCCTACTACTGCCCGCCCGACGATGCCGTGGCCTGGGACCAGGAGGGGCTGTTCCCCGACCTGGCCGCCCAGTTCGGCGACTTCGCCATCGCCGTGGTGCTGGCCCACGAGTGGGGTCACGCCATCCAGACCCGTGCCGAGGTCGACGAGCCCACCGTGACCACTGAGCTCCAGGCCGACTGCTTCGCCGGCTCGTGGGTGAGCCACGTCCGCACCGACGAGAGCGCCCGCTTCGACATCTCCACCGAGGACCTCGACCTGGCCCTGGCCGGCATCTTGTCGCTCAAGGACGCGCCGGGCTCGTTGGCCACCGACCCCAATGCCCACGGCTCGGGCTTCGACCGCGTCGGTGCCTTCCAGGAGGGCTTCGAGGAGGGCGCCGGACGCTGCGCCGCCTATACCGACGGCGACCCCGTCCCCTACCAGTTCCCGTTCAGCCAGAGCGACCTGGCCACGGGTGGGGACCTGCCGCTGACCGAGACCACCGACGCCGAGGGCAACGTGGTAGCGGGCATCGACACGTCGGCCTTCTCCTCGCTCGAGCTGTACTGGGCCGACGCCTTTCCTGACCTCAGCAACGGCGAGGAGTGGGCGCCGCTCGACGATCCGGTGGCGTTCGGGCCCGACGACCCCCCGGTCTGCAACGGCAACGCGGTGGACGGGTTCCGGCTCTTCCTCTGCGTGCCCGACCGGTACGTGGGCTACGACATCGAAGAGACCATGCCCGAGGCCTACGCGTTCGGTGACTTCGCAGTGGGAGTCCTCTTCGGCACCCAGTACGGCCTGGCCGTGCAGGAGCAGCTCGGCACCGAGGCCCCCAACGAGATCACCGCCACCCTCCGCGGCGACTGCTACGCCGGGGCGTGGGCTGGTGCCCTGCTCCCCACCGAGGTCGACCCGACCGAGTTCCCCTACGAGCTGCTGCTCTCGCCCGGCGACCTCGACGAAGCGGTGGCCGTCCTGCTCTCGTTCCGCAGCGACTCCGATCGCGACCGGCAGGGCCCCGGCTTCGAGAGGGTCAAGGCGTTCCGCGCCGGCGTGGTCCGCGGCGGCGAGGAGTGCGTCGAGGTCCGAGCTCCCGAGTAGCGGAGGTACTGGGCTCCCTATTCAGGTGCCAGATCGGACGTGGGTGTCTGCTCTGGCATCGGAAGGGGACGGATGACGATGGTCGGCGGTACCGTCGCCGGGTGATCGACGACACCAAGATCGAACGACTGCTGACCCGGGTGCGGCGGGAGGTCGACGACGGGCTGCTGCCGGCGGTGCAGATCGCGGTGGCCCACGACGGCGAGCTGGTGGTCGACGCCACGTTCGGCGCCCCCGACGAGAGCCGCTTCATCGTGTTCAGTGCCACCAAGGCGCTGGTGGCCGGGGCCTTGTGGCGGCTGATCGACGACGGCAAGGTCGACGTGGCCGAACCGGTGGCCACCTACCTCGACGCCTTTGCCACCAACGGCAAGGACGCAGTGACGGTGGACCATGTGCTCACCCACACCGGCGGCTTCCCGTTCGCCCCGCTCGGCCCGCCGCGCTGGTCCACCCGGGAAGGCCGCTTGGAGGCCATGTCGCAGTGGCGCCTCACCCTGGAACCCGGCGCCGTCTACACCTACCACCCCACCGCCGGCCACTGGGTCCTGGCCGAGATCATCGCCGAGGTCACCGGCCTCGATCACACCGACGCCATCGAGCAGCTGGTGACCGAGCCCCTCGGCCTGCCCCGCCTCCTCGGCATCCCCCTCGACCAGCGTGATGCGATCCTCGAGACCGTCGGCGTCGGTGCTGTGCCGACCCCGGCCGAGATGAAGGAGGCGTTCGGCTTCGAGATCGACATCGGCGCCATCATCCCGGCCGACGTAGCCCTGGGTGCCCTGCTCAGCCTCAACGACCCCGATGCTCAGGCCCTCGGCGTGCCCGGCGGCGGTGGCGTGATGCGCGCCGCCGACCTGGCCCTGCTCTACCAGGGCTTCCTGCACGACCCCGAAGGTCTGTGGTCGCCCGAGGTGCTGGCCGCCGGCACCCAGATCCCCCGAGTGGTCCTGCCCGACATGTGGGGCGTGGCGTCCAACCGCACCCTCGGGCTCATCGTGTCGGGCGACGACGGCATGGGCCATCGCCGAGGGTTCGGCCGCACCGCGTCGAACCGGGCCTTTGGTCACCGCGGCGCCGGCGGCCAACTCGCGTATGCCGACCCGGTCTCCGGGCTCAGCGTGGGCTACGCCACCTCGGGCCTCGACCAGCACCTCATCCGCCAGGAACGCCGCGACACCGCCATCTCCAGCCTGGCCGCCGACCTCCTCGCCGACTGACGAGGCAGCCACCACTCGAACTGGGCTGGGTTCTGGCGGTCCCGGCAGCCAGATCTCAACCCACTTCGCAGGGATGCGGGGTTTGGATGAGACTCGGTCGGTGAGCACGCGGCCGTGGCGGATCGACGCGGGGGTGGCCGACGGCCTGGCCGAGGTCTTGGGCTGGACCGGTGATGACGGCGCCGTCGCCCTGGCCGCCCGGTTCCCGGAGCGGGTGCCGTGCGGCTCCACGGCCAAGCTGGCGGCCATGGCGGCCGGTGAGCTGCCCCCCGGCGCCGAGGTCGACGCGGTCGCCCGGCAGCTGCTCGATCACCAGCTCGCCGTGGTTGCCGACCCGGCGGGCGCACCGCCCTCGCCGGCGTGGTCCTGTTGGGTGCTGGCCACCGTGATGGCGGCGCTGGTGGACCGGTCCGGGATCGGCCCGGTGGCGGTGGCGGCCACCCGCCGGATCGACGAGCGGGCACCCGTGGTGGACCTCCACTCCGCCGTCGTGGTGACGGAGTCCGGTTGGGACCGGATCTGTGATCCCTACTTCGGGGTGGGCGTGACGTTGCCCGTCGAGGTGGGGGAGGCATCGAGCGCAGAGATCGAGTGGCGCCGGGCCGACGTGCGCCGCGACACTGGCTCGGCCTGGTCGTTGGACCTGCAGGTTGCCTACTGGTCGAAGATCCGCTACCGGTTGCTCGGCCCCGCTCTCGATCGGGGTGACGTGGCCGCCATGACGGCCATCTCGGTCTCCCACAGCGGGGTGCCCAGCCGGCCCTACGCCCGGCTCCACGTGGGTGGCCGGGCGGTCGACGCCAGGATCGACGACAGCGGCGCCGGCCTGGCCACCCGCTGGCCGGCGGCGGGCGACACCGGTGCCCCCGAGGTGGTGCGGGTGGCCGCCGCTGATCCGGCCGACCCGGCCGACCCCTGGGCGTTGGTGACCGCCGTGTTCGCGGGATGGACTGGCATTCGGCTCGTCTGAGCGGTACCGGCTGACCTGAGCTGCGGCGGAGGCGCTCGCGAGGGTCAAAGATCACGTGGCGGCGGATCGAGCGGGCAGGCTCGCGACATCGTGGCACTGCTGCGCGGACGCTTCGGCCAGCACGCCAACGTGGTCCTCTCCGACGACCCGGCTGCGTCGGCCCGCATCGCCGCGTTCGCCACCGGCACCGACGCCTGGCTGGTGGCGGTGCGCATGGTGTCCGAGGGCGTCGACATCCCCCGGCTGCGCGTGGGCGTGTATGCCACCACGACCACGACGGACCTGTTCTTCCGCCAGGCGGTTGGCCGCTTCGTGCGGTGGACGCCGGGCGTGAAGGACCAGAAGGCCTTTCTGTTCATCCCCGACGATGCCCGCTTGCGGTCCCGGGCCTTCCAGATCGCCGACCAGCGCCGCCACAACCTCCGCCGGCGCCAGACCGAGCGCTTCGATCGGGACGACGCCGCTCTCGACCTGGGCAACGAGGAGCAGCTGTCGCTTTTCGCTGCCCTTTCGGCGGTAGCCACCGACCACCGGACGCAGAGCTCGTGGGACGCCGACGATGTCGACGACGACTTCTCGCTCTCCCTCGACGACGACCCGACCCTCATGGTCGACCTGGCCCCGCTGCCGCCCCTGGCCGGTGACGGGCGGACGCTGAGCGAGATGGGCGTGGCCCTGGGTGGCGCAACCGGCCGGACCCGCCGAGAGGAGAAGAAGCGCCTGCGCGAACAGAACGCCGAGGTGGTGGTCGTGCTGGTGCGACGCACCGGCCGGACCCACGCCCAGGTCAACAGCGAGCTCAACCGCCTCTCGGGCATCGGCCGCATCACCGAAGCCACCGTCGCCCAGCTCCGCACCCGCCTCGACGCCGCCGAGCGCTGGGCCCGCCGCTGAGCTCAGCCCGGCGCGTCCGGCGGGCGAAGCGGTCGCTGGAGGCGACCGAGGGCTTCGAGGTCGCGTTCGGCGTGGCACTGGCGGCGGTAGAGGGAGAGCGCCTCGTTGCGCGCGATCACCGACGGGGCTGATACCAGCGGGCGGGGCCCGAGCGCCCGGGCGAAGCGGTCCTGCACCTCGGCACAGGCCACGTCGACGTGGTGGCGGACGATGAGGGCCCGGTGCCGGGCGGCATCTGCGTCGTCGGCCGACCAGCGGGCATCGACCTCGCGCCCGGCCTGGGCCAGCGTGGTCTCCAGTGACCACGCCAACGCGGCGAGGGCACCGAGGTGGGCCAGGCCGTGGGGATCTCTGGGAGGGTCGGCGAGGGCATGGTCGACCAGCCCGAGCGCCGCGCCGGCCCAACACGCCGCCGGTCCGATGGCACCGTCCCAGAAGCCGGGCCGGTCGAGGTACCAACCCGGCGCACCCACCACGTCGGCGGCTGCGATCTCCACGCCGGTCAGGTCGACCACCGCAGTCCTGGTGTCGGCCAGAGCCGGCGTGGCCCACATCGAGGTGTCGATCCGGTCCGAGCCCAGGCGCTGGAGGTCCACGTCGACCAGGAGCACGCCGGCGTCGCCAGCCGCCGGAGTCACGGCGCCGGTCCCAACATGGCGGGCCCCGGCCCCGACCAGTCGGACGGTGAGCAGGGCCCGGTCGAGGAGGTCGGCGCCGGTGCAGAAGGCCTTGGCCCCCTGGAGCTTCGCGCCACCGTCGGAGCCGGCCACCGCCGTCACCGTCCAGCGGGGGTGCTCCGAGGCCCACACCCCGTAGAGGCACCCCGGTGCAGGGCTGCGACCGGCTTCGCTCAGGATCTGGACGGCGTCGACGTGGGACTCGGCGATGCGGGCCTCCGACACATCGCCGCGGGCCAGCGCGGCCAGCGCCTGCCACCGCTCCGCCGTTGCACCGGCGCCGATCGCCGGTAGATCGAGATGACCCGCTCGCTGCAGGTCGCGCACCCGCTCGATGAGCATCACGGGCCGGCAGGGGCCAGACGATCCCGACCATGTTGGCCAGGCGCGCCGCTTTCGTCGCGCTCCACCAACAAGTTGGAGTTGCCGACGGCTGGGGCCAGGTCGGCGAGGCAAGCGGCGAACCCGAGCGGGGCGCGACCGACCCGCCGACCGCTGGTCGTGACCCAGGCCTCGATCGACGAAACGGTGGGCCAGCCGTCGCTGCGCAGCCGGGCCCAGAGGGCGTGGTCCTCGGCCGTGGCCAGGGTGGGCCATCCGCCGACGGCGAGGTAGGCGTCGGCCCGGACGCCCAGGTTGGCGCCGTGGACGTGCGGGTGGGTGCCGTCGGGGTGGGTGGCGTAGGTGTCGTCGAACCTCCGCCGCACGGCATCGGCGTGCTCGGGGTGGTCGGCAAAGGTGTCGATTCGGATCACGCCGGCTACTCCGGCGGCACCGGCCTCGGCCAACCGCAGGTGGGCGGCCACCCAGTCGACGGGCACCACGGTGTCGGCGTCGGTGGTCAGCAGCCAGGTCCGTTTCGCCGCGGCCCGTCCGTGGCCGAGGAGCTCCAACAGCCGGTCGGTCCCGCGCCGCCGGGCGGCACCGACGTTGCCGTAGTCCACCTCGACCACCTCGTCGAGGAGGCCGAGCGGACCGCGGGCGACGGTGGCGGTGGCATCTCGGCACCGGTCGGCCACCACCACGATGCGAGCCTCACCGCACGACCCGTCGCCCAGGCTGGCCCGGAGGCTGGCGCGCAACGAGGAGACGCACGCGGCGATGCGGTCGGCCTCGTCGCGGGCCGGCACGACCACGCCGACGGACCAGCCGTCGTTCATCTGCGGGTCCAGGCGTCGAGCACGAACCGGTCGTGGTCCTCGTGCAACCGGGCCACGAGTGAGGGGTGGCGGGCGATTCGCTCGTGGACGGTGGAACCGTGGAGGCGGTGGTCCTCGCTGTGGCCCAACCAGTGGCACGCGACCAGGTCGGCACCAGGCTCCATGGACTGCGTCAGGCGGTCCACCACCGCATCGAGCTCGTCGACGTCGAAGTAGTAGCCCAACTCGCTGAACACCACCAGGTCGTGGCCGGTCGACGCATCGTCCTGCACCGACCCCACGGCGAACTCGACCCCGTCGAGGCCGCCGCAGAGCTCCCGGGCGGCGGCCACCGCCGTGGGCGACACGTCGACGGCGCGCAGGTGGTCGCAGCGCTGCGACAGCCGCCACGTCAGCTCGCCGACCGAGCACGCCGGCTCAAACCCCGACCGGTAGCGAGACCGGGCGAGGGCGCCGACCGTGCGGTCGTAGCGGTCCTGCTCGTAGGGCGACGACCGAAAGTCCCATGGGTCGGCGGCGCGCCGGTACCGGTCCTCGAAGGCCTCCGGGCTCCACGGGGTCGACGGCTCGGCGGTGGGTTCAGCGGCTGGCTCGAGGGACATCGATGACCACCTCCCACGGTCGGGCGAATCGCACCAACGACCCGGCGGCCACGATGGGCGGGCCGTCGTGAGCAGTGGTTTGCGAGGGGTAACAGGCCACGGCGCGGGCCTTGGCGGCCCGGGTACCAGCAGTCAGCGTGGCGCGGTACAGCGGCAGCGGCGACAGTACGTCGAGCCCCGCCCACTGCCAGGCCCACACCGGGTAGGCCAGCAGCGTGGCGCCGGTCCGCTCCGTGGCCCGTCGGGCGGCAACCCCGCACGCGTCGTGGTCGGTGTGACCGTCGTGCTCCCAGGGAGCGAGCACGACCGTCTCGGGTCGACAGCAGGTCTCGATCGCCGAACGGAGCCGGTCGACGTGGTCAGCGACGTGGGAGTCCGGGAGACCGAGGCGCTCGGGCGGGCGGTCGATGCCCAGCTCGCGCAACGCCGCCTCCTGCTCTTGGCGGCGGCGCGCGGCCAAGCCGCGATCGCCGGGGTGCGAGGCCTCGCCGTCGGTCACGGCGATCACGTGGACGTCGACGTTTCGGAGGCGCAGCTCGGCCAGCAGCCCACCGACGGCCAGCGTCTCGTCGTCGGGGTGCGGGGCCACCACCACCACCGGCCGGGTCGACAGGACCAGCTCGGGCGCCTTCGTTACGAGCCGGACCCAGTCACCTTCGGCCGTCGGCGCCTCGACGGGAAACGCAGAGGTCACGGTCACCGGGGCTGCCTGCCCGCCGCGAGGGGTTCCAGACCGGTGCCGGCACCCGGTGGCAGGCGCCGGATCGCCGGGAGCCACGCTGACTCAGGAGCCGAGAATGTGGGCAGGGGCGTGCCCGTGGCAACACCGGCTCGGGTCCGCCTGGCGCTCATCGACGACTTCGACGTGATCGTGCGGGGCACGGCCTCGATCCTCGAGCCCCATGGCGACCAGGTCGAGGTGTTGGAGCTCGGCACCGATGGAGAGATCCCCGTCGACGTCGACGTGGCCCTGCTCGACTGCTTCGGCCAGTCCGAGGCCCACGCCGGGATGGTGGAGGATGTGGTGGCGCACCCGCGGGTCGGCCGGGTGGCCGTCTACACCTGGAACTTCGCTCCCCGGCTCCTCGACGCCGCGTTCGCCGCCGGCGCGTCCAGCTACCTGTCGAAGGGCCTCCCTGGTGCCGAGCTGGCCCAGGCCCTGGTCGACACCCACGAAGGCGAGCGGGTGGTGGCCGACTCTGGCTCGGTCGGGCGCCCCGAGGTCGGCCGTCGCTGGCCCGGTCGCGACTTCGGTCTCACCGAACGCGAGGCCGAGGTGCTGGCCCACATCGCCCAAGGGCGTCGGACCCGTGAGATCGCCGACGCCCTCTACCTCAGCGTCAACTCGATCAAGACCCATACCCAGCACCTGTACCGCAAGATCGACGTGACGTCACGCACCGAGGCGGCGTTGTGGGGCATCGATCACGGCTTCCGACCCGACCGCGACAGCCAGGCCGCCTGGCGGTCCTGACTCGTCGGCGGGTCCCTTCGTCGCGGCTGTTCTCAGACCGGCGGGAGCTGGAAGCGCTGGAAGAACTTCCAGATGAGGTCGGTGCCGTCGATGGTGGTGTCGGTGGGGCCGACGATCGCCTCGATCGACTGGCTGAACTCACTGCCGGGCCACGAGTGACCGGCGCCCACCATGATGTCGAAGACCACGGGAGACTCAGCCGGGCAGTCCCAGGTGCGCTCGATGACCGAGTCGGTCAGGTCCTCGTCGGTGGGCTTGGCGTCGCAGTCGTTCATGGCGGCCCAGTTGGCGACGGTCTCCGGGTAACCGGCGCCGTCCAGGTCTGCCTCGGGCACCTCGGTCTTCTCGTCCGAGCCCCCGAGGATGGAGCCCAGGTTGGCCACGCCACCGTTGAAGAGCAGGATCGGGTCCCTGGTGCCGTGGAACGTGAGCACCGGCACGGCCCGTTCGGGCTCGCACCCCTCGGGGACGACGATGCCGTCGACGGGAGCGATGGCGGCGATCCGGTCGGTCATCACGCAGCCGATGGTGGACGACATGATCGCCCCGAACGACAGCCCGGTGGCGTAGACGCGTGAGGTGTCGACGCAGCGCTCGGCCTCCAGCTGGTCGAGCACGGCGTCGAGGAACACCAGATCGGGGTTGGCGCGCCGGTCGAGGCTCACGTCCCACCCGACCGGTTCACCGCTGCCGTGGGGGAACACGGCCAGGAACCCGTTCTCTGCTGCGTACGGGCCGAAGGCCGTGTTCTGGCTGTGGACCTGCGCGCCCTCGATGAGCCCGTGGAGGTCGAGGACCACGGGCAGGGGTTCGTCGGCGTCGGGATCGGGCGGGGAGCTCAACAGGTAGTAGCGGTCGGCGATGTCGTGACGATCGAGCTCCGCGGTTTCGGCGGTGGTGGAGCCGCAGCCGGCGGACGGGACCGGCTCACCGGTGGCCACCTCGCCAGCGGCCACCGCGGTCGGCGGCTCCGTGGTGGTGGTGGTCGCCTCCGGCTCGCTGCTGTCGGCAGTGGTCGGTCCCGGTGAGGCGTCGCCGTCACCGGAGCTGTCCGAGCACCCGGCCACCAGGGCCAGCGCGGCGAGCACGAGGAGCACCCGCCGCCAGGGTGTGGTGCGGGCGCGGCGGGCGGTGATGCGATGGGCTGAGAAGCGGTGGCCGGGCGGCATCGAGGCGGTCCCTAGGGGTTCGACGGTTCGGCGAGGGTAGTCCCGGCTTCCTCTGGCCGGCCGGTTGGAGAAGCCGGGAGCGCTCTGCGTGTGGCGTTCACTGCGGCGCTGGCCTCGTCGAAACCCGACGGCAACGACCGGGCCGTAACGTCGCCGCCACCGCCACCGGGGGAGCAGCCACCGTGAACGTCCACACCGACCCGCACGACATCGGTTCCACGTTGATGTCGCCTCTGAGGCCCCACGTGATCGTGCTGGTGGGCGCCACCGGCGACCTGGCCCGGCGCAAGCTCCTCCCTGGCCTGCTGCACCTGTCACGGGCCGGACTGGTGCCGGCGTCTCGGATCGTGGGCACGTCGCTCGACGAGCTCGACGACGACGGGTTCCGTGCCTTTGCCCGCACCGCCTGCGACGAGTTCAGCAGCCGCCGGATGGACGAACAGGAATGGGACACGTTCGCCGCCACCCTCACCTACGTGCCCCGGGGCGAGGGAGCGCCGGCACTGGCCGACGCGGTCGGGAAGGCCGAGGCGGCGCTCGGCGGCGACGCCCGTCGGCTCCACTACCTCTCGATCCCGCCGAAGGCGGCGATCGCGGTGGTGAAGACCCTCGGCGAGGCGGGCCTGGTGGACCGGTCGCGAATCGTCATGGAGAAGCCGTTCGGGACCGACCTGGCCAGCGCCCAGGAGCTCAACGCGTCGCTGCACGAGACGTTCGCCGAGGAGCAGATCTTCCGGATCGACCACTTTCTCGGCAAGGAGGCGGCGCAGAACATCCTCGCCTTCCGCTTCGCCAACGGCCTCTTCGAGCCGATCTGGAACCGCAACCACATCGACCACGTGCAGATCGACGTGCCCGAGACGCTGTCGCTCGGCTCGCGGGCCGGGTTCTACGAGGCCACCGGTGCCTACCGCGACATGGTGGTCACCCACCTGATGCAGGTGCTGGCGTTCATGGCCATGGAACCGCCGACCGCGCTGGAGCCGAGGGCGATCAGCGAGGAAAAGAACAAGGTCTTCCGGTCCATCTTGCCGATCCAGCCCCGCCACGTGGTGCGGGGCCAGTACGGCGGCTACCGCGACGAGCCGGGCGTGGCCGACGACTCCGAGACCGAGACGTTCGTGGCCCTGCGCTGCGAGATCGACAACTGGCGTTGGGCCGGCGTGCCGTTCTTCTTGCGCACCGGCAAGCGCATGGGCGAGGGCCAGCGCATCATCTCCATCGCCTTCCGGGAGCCGCCCAAGAGCATGTTCCCTGCCGGGTCGGGAGTGGGCGCCCAGGGCCCCGACCACCTCACGTTCGACCTGGCCGACGCATCCAAGCTGTCGCTTTCGTTCTACGGCAAGCGCCCTGGTCCGGGCATGAAACTCGACAAGCTCAGCCTCCAGTTCGCCCTCCACGAGACCGGCCGCCAGTCCGACGTGCTCGAGGCCTACGAGCGCCTGATCTACGACGCCATGAGCGGCGACCACACCCTCTTCACCACCGCCGAGGGCATCGAACGCCTGTGGGAGGTCTCGATGCCGCTGCTGGAGGACCCGCCCCCGGTCCGCCCCTACGCCCCGGGCTCATGGGGCCCCAACGCCATCCACCAGCTCATCGCCCCCCACGCCTGGCGCCTCCCCTTCGAACGAGCCTGGCGCACCGCCCCAGACCCCTGAGGGCGATCCCGGAACCGCCTCGCCCATGGGTACACCTACGTCAACAAGGCGATCATCACGGCACCGTCGACCACGACCTCGGAGCCTTCGAGAAGGCGCTCGACCTTCTGGAGGCCGCACTGGCGGAGCCAGCAGGTCCCCCGCCACGACCTGACGATGGAGACCAGCAGTAGGAGGACGCGAAGCCCTCCGATCGTCAGATGAGGGGGGCGGCAGACCGTCCCTCCGCCGCGTGTCCGGTCGACGGCCGGTCGAGCGGAGGGCGCCAGGCCAAATGGTCGCGGGCGGGGGCGCCCAGTCGGTGAGCGCGCCGCTGGGCACTGGCAGCGTCGAGGTGCTCGTCGATCCGGCCGCCCCGGCCGCAACGACATCCACGTCTGCCTGCTCGATGCCGATGACCGTCCCGACGACCGGTTCGACGACGTCACCTTCCAGCTGGCCCTACCGGCCAAGGACCTCGGTCCGGTCGACTGCAAGTCGGTGCCAGCCGGGCCGGGCCACTTCCAACTCCTCGGCACCAACCTGGACCTGGCCGGTGAGTGGACCCTTCACCGTCACGGTCAAGCCCGACCGCTTCACCGAGCAGACCGCAACCGTCACCTTCCAAGTCCGCTGACGAGCCTCGCCTGACGGTCCAGCTCCCGGAAGGCCGTCGCCCGGACGGACAGGACCGCTTCCACGGGCCCGCGAGGTTCAGGACCAATGGTGCCCACGCCCGGAATCGAACCGGGGACCTACCGCTTAGGAGGCGGTCGCTCTATCCGACTGAGCTACGAGGGCGGGGCCGGCAGAGAACGTGGGAGAAAAGCCCCCTCGGTCTCGAGCGCCGGCGACGCCGAACGATCGTAGAGGCCGCGCGTTGACTCGCCGGGAGCCGTTCCAGACCCCGTGAGTGGCTTCGCCGGCGCAGAACCCGGGTCGAGACGCGTTGAAGCCGCCGAACCGGTTGGGTTGACGGCGGTCAGGCGGCGAGCGGAAGCGGCGGGTCGCTCTGGCTGCGCCGGTAGCGCCAGATCGCGAGACTGTTCACGCCGAGGGCGTGCGTCAGCAGGTTGAGGTGCTGACGCTCGTGTCCGATCGAGTGTGCTCGCCGGAGCCACATGGTGTCGTCGAGGGCCCGGTTGATGGACTCAGCGTCATTGCGTCGGCGGTAGAGCGCTTTGAAATCCGGGTCGGTTTGTGGGATCGGCCGGACGTTCTCGGTCCGGTTGAACCGCCGCTTCGCGTCCTCATCGTTGCCATGGAGCCGCACGCTGATCGTGCCGCCACCGAGGTGCTCGGGCAGGCGGTACTCGTTGTACCAACGGAACCCGGTCTTGTCGGCGTTTCGATGGGTCCGCACTCGGGGGAGCTCGACGAAGGAGCGGTCACCGGTGTCAGTGAGCACACTGATGCCGATGGCGCCGCCTTGGGCGAACAGCGAGATCGTCTGCTCGTTGCCGTGCGCGTCGGCAATTGTCCGGTCTTCGACGTGGGTCGACTTCTCGACTCGTCGTCCTTGGCCGCGTCGGGCCTTGCCCTTGGTGTCGGCGACCCTTGCCGCCACCTTGTTCACCGAGAGCCATCCGAAGTCTCGAAGCAGTCGCTGATGGTGCACGCCGCGCAGCGCCGTGTCGTAAACGACACCTTGCGCCCCTGGGCAGATCGGAGCGAGATCGGCGAACGAGTCGACGGCTATCCCCGCCTCGGACCCGGGCTGAGGGACCCACTTCACGTCGAGGATGATCCGGCCGTGGACCTCCTCGGAGCGGCATGCAACGAGGACCCACTTGGTCCCCCAGGCGGTCTCGCCGGTTCCTTCGAAATGCAACGCGGCGTCGCGCTCGGCGCGGAGCGGCCGGAGTTCGCCGGTCTCCTTGTCGAGCTTGGTGTCTCCGGGGTGCGCCCGGAACAGGGGAGTGACGACCTTGCCGTCGGCGTGGATCATCCGAGACAGGTGCGGGTGGGTCCACGACCCTGGGCCGTGTTCGTCAAGCAGCCCGATCTGGCGGGCATGATCGGCGGCCCACTGCCGGTGCAGCGCACTGAGCCGTTCGAGCACCTCGGGCTGAGTGAGCCAGGCCGTCCGACCGTGAAGGTAGTGGTGCCGGCGGATCGGCTCGGCGGGCAGCCAGCGATCCGGATCGTTCGGGAACTGGTCGCGGACCAAGCCGCGCAGATGGGCCCAGACGAGGGGATGGGCCAGCTCGGTCTCGACTCGCCGAGCAGATCCGTAGACCGAGATGAGCGCGTCGAAAAGCAGCCACATGAACACGGGGTACTGACGCGGTCTCCCGCCCGCTGAGGGATCGGCTGGCGGCACGGCGTCGGCGAGCGCGTACAGCTCAGGGTTGGCCACGAGCGCGTCGATGCGATCGAAGCTGCTGACGCCCGAGCGCAGTGGCTCAGCCCGGGTCGCGGCCATCGATCTCCAGCCACTGCCACCCGATGAAGCTGGCCGCACTGTCCAGGCTGCGAACCCCGAGTGCCTGGGCGACATCTTCGATCCGGCCCGTCCTATGCAGCACCTTGTCTCCAGCCCATGCGACCACCGACGACGGCCTGACATCGGGCTCGCCAGCCACACCTGCTCGCTGCAGCACCTGGGTGATGGTCGAGCTCGCGGACACCAGCCCGCCAAGGCGAGCCTCGCCACCGTCGTAGACCAGCGGCTTCATCGGGTCGTCGCCCGCCACGGCGAGCCGGGCCTCGACCTGCAAGATCCCCCACGGAGTCAGCTGCCCTCGACGAGGCGCGCATCGCCCTCCACCACGAATCTCCACCCCGCCCCGCTCGAGGTCGACGTCACCGACGAGCACGTTCGGGATCTCACCGGAACGGCAGGTGGCTTCGGCGAGCGCGAGCGTCGTGGACCGACGAGTCGATCCAAGCGACCACTGCGAAGCACCGCGACAGTCGACGATCTCATCGTCCGTCAACGGCCGGGCACGGAGTGACGAGAGCGAAGGGAGGCGCAGGTCCGCGGTCGGGTCGATGGTGGTCAGTCCCGCTGACCGTCCGACCCGGTAGAGCGCTCGCACCGCATGACGCCGAGACCTCTGCAGGCTCGAGCTGGCCGGGCCGCCCTCCGCAGGAGGCGCAGACAGGTAGGCGCTGGCGATCGAGGGAGTGACGAGGTCAAGGTCGTCGACCCCGAACCCACGCTGGCAGAACGACGCGAAGCGGTAGGCCTGCCGCACCACCCGCTCGGACTGGGGGCCAGAGACCCACCGCGTCGACAGGTCGTCCGCCAGCAGTTCCAGGGCCACGTCGAACGACGACGTCACAAAGCTCGTACGATCACCCACGTCGGCACCTCTCCAAAGGTTTCGTCCAGGTCCCGGGGTGTTTGCGCACCGCCGGGGCCACTCGCTGTCTACGTTCGGAGACTAACGGGCCCAGGTCCCGCTGTCAACGTGCGTAGACTCCGGGTATGGCGCCGGCTGTCCAGACCGAGGATCTTGTGGACGCGCAAGAGGTTGCTGATCTGCTGGGCCTCAGTCATCGAAACAGTGTCAGCACCTACCTCCACCGTTACTCAGACTTTCCTCGGCCCGTTGTCGAGAGGAGCAACGGCCGTACGCGCTTGTGGCTTCGCGGTGAAGTGCTCGGGTGGGCCGCAGGCCGTGGTTGATCGGCGACTCGGATCGGTGGGGACTGCCGCGTGATCCGGTGACAGATCGGGTTTGGGGGGCACTGTTGCGTTGAGAGTGGCAGGCGCCGAAGGTGGCCCGACTGGGGCGCCCGCCGAGCCGCAGGACTGCCACATCCGATGCCCCACAATGCATTTCGCTCCGAGGTTCTCAGCCCTTCTGATGCTCGGTTTCAGGCGCCTCGGCCTAACGCAACAGTCGGACCTGCCGCACGTGGCGGCGTACACCGGAGCGGACCAGTGACCGACGACGACCTGAGCCCTCACATCGACCGGGCCCGCATCGAGAAGGCGGTGCACGAGATCCTCGGTCGGGGTCCTCGTGGAGGCCTGGTCGGATCTCGGCGTACATGCGTGCCACTCGGCTGATGGCCAGGAGGCCGTCGCGGCCCGGATCCTCACCGATGGCCTCGACCGGCACCTGGCCACCACCTTCGAGGCCCACCACGACGAGATGGTCATGGTTGGCGACATCCGCTCTGCCACCGTCGCGTGACCGACCGGCCGGCCTCGTTGAGGCGCTGCTGCCACGCCTTGCCGGTAGTCCGGATTCAGGATTACCGGTGACGATGTCCCGCTCCCACCGGCCACCGACCGTCGGCCGTCTGCGGCCAGCACCATGGCCGTGGACGGCCGGTCAGGGAGGCGGGATGGTGGTCGTCGCCGCGAGTGACGTGATCGATCGCTGGTCCCTTCGCTGGCAGGTGACACCAGTTGTGGTCACCTGGATGTTGCACTTCCCGCTGTTGTCCAAGGGGGAGTGCCCTGGCCGCGAGACCCGGACGGTCCGGCACTGTTGCGTTGAGGGCGGCACCCATTCGCTCGCCGTCAGGGGCTCGCACCCGACAACAGTGCCTGACGTCAACGACCTTGGGGACCAGCGGTTCGGTACAGTCGCCATTCGTTGACACGGCGATCGCACGAAGTGCGGCCACCGTTCAGCCGTCGGAGGGGTCAACGCCGGGAGGGGCCTGATGGCCAAGCGGGGGTTCTTTGCTGAGCTTCACCACCAAAATCAGGTCGCAGCCCGCAAACGAGAGCAGGCGCAGCGAGCTGCAGCGCGCCAGCATGCTGCGGCGGTGCGACAGCACGAGGCAGCGCAGCGTCAAGCCGAACAGGCCCTCGCTCAAGCGGCGCGAGCAAGTGCCGCTGAGCAGAAGGCGGCGACAGCGGAGGCCAAGCGCCTGCACATCGCCGCGATGGAGGCCGACGTCGAGTCTCGCAACTCGCTGTTGGCTGAGCAGTACGAGCAACTCGACACGTTGCTTGCATCCTCCCTCGATGTCGATGACTTCGTCGACCTCGAATCGTTCCGGACGGTGCCAGAACATCGTCCGTTCCCGCGACCTGACCTGCTGAACCGGTTGCCTCCGCCTCCCCCGGTGATGCTTCCCCCGGAGCCGAAGTGGGTCGAGCCTGACCCGCCGAAGGGCTTGGGCGGCATGATCGGCGGCAAGAAGCGACACGAGGAAGCTCGCCAACAAGCATGGGCCGCCCACGCGGCGACCCACCAGGCATGGCAGGCCCACGTGGCCCAGGTACCGACCTTGCAGTTGCAGCAGATGCAGGCTCACCAGGCTGCGGACAACGAGCGTCAGGCCCAGCTTTCGATGGCCCGGCAGAGCTACGACGGGGAGTGCGCCACGCGCCAGGCCGCTGCGGACGAGTCCAACGCTGCGCTCGACGAGATGCTCGCAGGCCTCGATGTCGGAGCCGAGACCGCCGTCCAGGAGTACGTGACGATCGTCCTCGGCAACTCCGTGTATCCGGACGACTTCGATGTCCGACACGACTTCGCGTTCGATGCGGGGCTCCGAGAGCTGACCTTGACGGTCACCATCCCCGGCCCCGAGGCGGTGCCAGCAACCAAGGCCTTCAAGTTCACGAAAGCCACCGACGAGATCACGGCAACCGACCTCCCGCAGAAAGCTCGGAAGGACCGCTACGCCTCGATCGTGCACCAAGTCGCGCTTCGAACGCTGCACGAGGTCTTCGAAGCCGACCGGCGTGGCCTGATCCAGACGCTGTCACTGACCGTCGTCGCCGAGTCGCTCGATCCGGCGGTCGGCCAGATGAAGGCGACTCATCTTGCTGCGGTCGCCGTGGACCGAGCCCAGTTCGAACCGATCGAGCTGGCGAAGGTCGTCCCGCAAGCGACGCTCGAGCACCTCGGGGCTCTGCTGTCGAAGAATCCGCACGGTCTCGTTGCGATCGACACCTCGAAGGGCGTGCGGAGGTAGTGGCTGATTTCGTCTTCAACACGCCGCCCGGCTGGCCAGAACCGCCGGAAGGTTGGGTACCACCGGAGAGATGGGTCCCGGATCCGGCATGGGGTCCTGCCCCGCCTGGGTGGAACTTCTGGGTCGCTGCTCCGGCTGAGCCGCCACCGCCGCCTCCAATGGCATCCGCGCCTCCGACCGCCTCGGCTTCCGCTCCCGCACCGCCAGTCCCCACCCCGACCCCACCAGCGCCGGCGCCACCGGCGACACCTCCGGCTCCGGCGATGAACCCCGCGCCGCTGCCCGCAGAATCCGCTGCAGATCTCAAGTCACTGCGCGAGCAGCTTGCGGCGGCGAGCGCTGAACTCGCTGTCCTTCGTGCCCAGGCCCCGGCAGGAGCCTCGGAGGCTGTCGACCTCGATGACGAACGGGTCCTCCAAGAGGTCGGCATCTACCGCTATCACCACCCGCTCGAGAATGCCGACGCCTTCAAGGCCCGGCTCCGGGACCTCCAGGAGCGGACCAAGGAAGCCATCAAGGGCGGCGAGGCCATCGACGCGTCCGACATGTTCACTTTCAACAACTCGCTCGCCAAGGGCCGCAAGATGACAGGCGACCTGTCGAAGCTGATGCTCCGCGCCTACAACGCCGAGGCCGACAACTGCGTCCGATCGCTTCGCGCGGGCAACGCCGTGACTGCGAAGAAGCGCCTGGAAGCGTCGGTCGCTTCGATCGCCAAGCTCGGGGCGATGATGGAGATGCACATCGCTCCGGGGTACCACGACCTCCGCATCGAAGAGATCGAGCTGGCCGCCGACTATCTCATGAAGG
>JAABUN010000169.1_pt1 | contig 164319 bp, 158 predicted proteins | sample 5559311 | NCBI WGS metagenome assembly JAABUN01 (sample SAMN10711877, study PRJNA513370) | rock metagenome | isolation source: Antarctica rocks | place: Antarctica: Victoria Land, Siegfried Peak sud
GTCACCGCCTGGGCCGCGCGCCGGAATGCCGCCATCCAGGCCATTGACTGGCAGTTCACGACCGAGGACGCCCGGATCAAGCTCCGGCGCCTCTATCCGGCATTTGATGCCTGACAGAGCACTAGACTGTCTGGCATTCTCCGTCAAACCCGGAGCGCTACTTGTGCGCCAGTCATAAGTAGTAAGTTCTTCACAGAGGACTCCGAGAAAATCGAAAAAATCCTCCTGTTTCAAGGCATTAACTTCAGTCTCTATAGCTTCAGGAGTGATGTTTAAAGAGGAAGTGGAATCTCGCCATGATGAGAGGCTAAGGGCTTTATGATTCAGATAAAATATATCATTCAGGATGTATTGGAAACCACGAACTCCTTGATCGGTTGCTAGGAGGCTATCACTGCTTGTAAAGGCAGGTTCGAAGTACTGATCATCCATATTGTCATTTGCTAGATGAGATTCGTTTCTCCGGATTTCCTCCGCCCAATCTTCATTAGAAGTTTTGATTTTCTCTGCAAGCATTTTCCATCCCGTAAGTAGAAATGCTCCCTGTTGGAGTCTAGACCAAGCTAGACCACCCTCAGTGCCCGCAATACCACCAAAGATGCCTCCAGGAACTCCACGCGGTGTCCAAGACTTCACCATACTTGAGACTAGACTTCGAATGAATGAAGCCTGAGTAACTGGGCCGTTCTCCTTTCGCGATCCACCAAGCATATTGATTCGTCGATACCATGGGCTTGTAGGATCTGACCAGAGTAGCTCGGTGAGTTCTTGTGCTCGGCTTTCTCTATACACATGGACAACTTCACCGGCTTCAAGCCAATCTTCTTCACGAAGAAGTGGGTAGAGATCAAAAGCAAGTGAAGGATTGATTTTCTTCGGCTTGATATTGATGGTCCAGAACAGATAAGCTTGCCAGGAGATATCGAGCCCGCTGAAAGCTACAACAGGGAGTTGATACTCCCGGTCGTCTCTATCCGTACCATCAAACGCAAATAAGCGGTGTTGTCCATCGATGACTTCGATAGGGTAAACACCAGTCCCATCCATCGAATTCGGTGGAAGTGTAAGAGTTGCAGTATTGGTCTCCGCATCGTCGTCAATCAATATTGCTTCGTTTTCTACAAGCACCTGACCATCACGTTTATCACCGGCCGCTAGTATATTGACCACTACGGCGGTTGGGAGCCATCCTGGCTTCTTTAGTTTGTCGTTAATAGGATTAGCGCGTTTGATATCGTTGAGACCAGACCACGGATATCCACCCTCGATGTAACGACGTATCTCTAGGCTTCGATCTGGATCATGGCGTCGCTGGATGCCAGTGTCTTCTCTCCGAGGCGTCATGTCGACGACAGATCTTCGATAAATGCCCGCTAGTGAACGGAGCGTACTCGCAGGAAGGGAGAAGATGTAGAAGTGTCTTTTGGGGCGAGCTTGATTCTGATCTGGATTGAAAGCTAAATGCTCCCACGACTCCATCCATTGGTGAACCATCAAGGCAGGCACTTTGACTCGGGAGTCCTCTTGCGCCATTGAAGTCCCTTCTTGATCCTGTCACGGGAACGATGAGCGAGTTGGTGGATGTGATTGTATCCCGGTCCTAGAGTCCTGTCGCTGCTCCAGCGAGCGGATGCCCCGTTGCGCTCGCGCGGCGCCGCGCCATCGCTGACCCATGAGCTGTCGGAGGCGCCCGCCTACGATGCCGGGCCGCTGATCGGCGATGTCAGCGGCGAGTAGCGCCCAAGCGTGTCCCGGATGCGGGTCGCCGATGAAACGGAGAGGGGTCGACCGGCAAATGGGCCACCCGCGGCAGACAGAGGGTGACCGGGCGGTTCAGTGGTGGGGGAGTTTGGCCTCGATCAACGCCAGCAGATCCTCGACGTCGAACGGTTTCGGCAGAAATGGCACATCATCCATCCGCGGCGCCATCGCGGCGCTCATCAGGATCACCGGGAGATCCTTGTGATGCTCGCGGATGATCGCCAAGAGGCGCACGCCATCGATCCGCGGCATCATCACGTCCGTGACGACCAGATCGGGCAAGTGGCGATCGAGGACATCGAGCGCGGCCTGACCATCCCCGGCGCGAAGCACTTCGTAGCCTTCGTCCTCCAGTAGCTCGGTCAGGAGATCCACGATGTAACGTTCGTCGTCGACGACAAGAACGACGCCAAGGTGTGCAGCGTCCAATGGTATGTCTTTCGGTCGAGTGACCAGGTGCATGAGCATGCGACATCTCTATCTGGAACCGGAACCATTCGGCGGTTCCCTGAGCGGTCACCATGAATCCACCGGGGCTCTTCGTGAACGAGTGCAAGGATCGACGTACCAATGAATGACCGCGAAGAACAATGACTGGCGAGCACAAGAACGCTGACCAATCGTCTCGTTTGGTTTGCAAGTTCAATGCCGGGGTTCGAAACACCCGGAACCTCGGGTATAACGCTCGCATACCGGCCCTGATCCTTGTCGGGCGTGGCTCCATCATGAGAAGCCAACGGCGCCGGGGTGGTACGCTGAGGCTCCGTCGCGCGGATGGTCGGACGGGGCGCGCGAGACACGTATCCGCGATGCATCGTGATGCACATCCCCGTCTTCAGGTTTCAGGTTCAGGAGTTCCGCTTCCATGACCCTTGCGATCTCCCGCTACGCGGGTGGCCCCCTCGACACCAACGCCTATCTCGTGACCGACGAGGCGAGCGGCGACGCGATCCTGGTCGACGCGCCGCCCGCGATCACGGCCGGGATTCAGGCGGCCGTCGCGGCATCGGGCGCACACGTTCGCTCGATCGTGATCACCCACGGCCACTGGGACCATATCGTCGACGCCAACCCGCTCCAGGCCGCGCTGAAGGCCCCGATCCAGACGCATCCCGGTGTTGTCGAGCGGCTGGCTCACCCAGCGCCGGGAATGGCCGTGCCAATGGAGCCGGCGACCGCCGATGCCGCGCTGGGTGAAGGCGACGAGGTGAAGGTCGGTGGGCACACGTTCACGGTGTTGCATCTCCCCGGGCACGACCCCGCCCACATCGTGCTCTACAGCGCCGGCGAGCGGGTGCTGCTCGGTGGCGACGTGCTCTTCCCCGGTGGTCATGGCCGGACCGACATCCCCGGCTCCGACCAGGCGACGATGAACAGGTCGATCGCGCGCCTGCTGGAGTTGCCGGACGATGTCACGGTCTACCCCGGTCATGGCGAGCCGACGACGATCGGCGCCGAGCGGGGCTGGATGACCAAGCAGGTCGACAGCGCGTGACCAGCGGTTCGGCGGTTCAGACCGTATCGTGAGCACCAGGATGTTCCGAATCCTCACTATCTCAACTCTCTGTACATCAGCAAGAGAGGGTCGCCCAGTGTCAGCATTTGGCCGAGCCTATGAATCCATCCTTCGCGGTCTCGTCAACGATCTCCTCGCCACGATCCGGCGAATCCCCGATGAGACACTGAATACCTGGAAACCGGCCGCCGCCCGCAACGACAGCCACGAGATGAACACCTTCGCCGCGATCGCGGTGCACACGGTGTCGTCTGGCGAATTCTGGATCCTGCACGCCGTTGGCGGTGAGCCGACGAACCGGAATCGCGACGCTGAATTCGTCGCGACCACCACCTTTGTCGCGATCGAGATGCGGTTCGATCAGTGGCTGGACGGCGTTCATGACCTCGTCGCCTCGATCACCGACGCCGATCTCGATCGCGAGCTCACTACCGGTCAGGACCAGGATCGGAACTGGCGGGCCGGCGAGGCGCTCCTCCACGCGATCGACCACACCGCCCTTCACCTCGGTCATCTCCAGGTCCAGCGCCAGCTCTGGCTCTTCGAGACCGGCTCCGGAACCGGGCCGGTTTCCTGAGGAGATCGCGCCGTTGCCCGCGATCAGCTCGGCACGACGAGGGGGGCTGACGAACGTCTCGGCCTTTCTCCACCCGTCAGATGTACCCTCCAGGGCTTGCCGGGCGACGCGGGGGTGGGCGCACACGTCCGCAAAGCCACGACGTTCGCTGGCCCATCCGCGGGTGGGCACACGAATCGACGCATCTCCGGCGGAATAGCCTCCTGGTCGATTCTGGCCCGCCCCTACACATGGCGAGGGGGGCTCGTTCGCAACCAGACCCCATGCCAGACGGTGTGGAGTCGTGCCGCCGGTCGCGTTACGCCGGGGCCCGGAACGGCATCGGGCGGAGTGTGCCGACCACCAGCGGCACGATCAGGACCGCCGCGAAGATCGTCAGCAGGGCGTAGGAGCCGAAGCCGACGATGACGCCCGAGAGCAGCCCCGAGACCGCCCCGGCCATCCCCATCACGAGGTCCGATGCGCCCTGTGCCCGCGGCCGCTGATGTAAGGGGATCGACTCGGTGAGCAGGGTCGAGCCCGCGATCAGGGTGCACGACCAGCCGAGCCCGAGCAGGACCAGCCCGATCCCGAGCTGAGTGTGGGCGCTCCCCGGCGCGGTCCCCGAGAAGGCGCAGGCCGCCACCAGCAGGAGCGCTCCAACGCGCATCACGGGGCGACGCCCGTAGCGGTCGGACGCCGCCCCAACGAGCGGCGATGCCACGTACATCCCGGTGATGTGCACGCTGATGATGACGCCGACGATCGTCAGCGACGCCCCGTGGTTCTGGAGATGCACCGGGGTCATCGACATCACTCCGACCATCACGACATGCCCGATCACGATCGAGAGCAGCCCCAGCATCGCCGCCGGATACTCCCGGATCACCCCCAGCGACTGCGCGATCGAGCCCGATCCAGGAGGCGGCAAGACGGCGGCATGGCCCGCCGGGCGGCCCACCTCGCGGGCCAGCAGCAGCGGATCGGGGCGCAGGAAGAGGCCGATGATGAGGGCCGCGAGGGCGAACACGAGCGCCACCAGCAGGTAGGGACCGGCCAGCCTCGGGATCCCGATCGCGGCGCTCAGGTCGCCCATCGGCGACGCCAGGTTCGGCCCCACCACCGAGCCCAGGGTCGTCGCCCAGACGACCGTCGAGAGCGAGCGGCCGCGGGTTGCCGGCGTGGCCAGGTCGGTCGCCGCGAAGCGGGATTGCGACCCGGCGGCGGTGCCGCCACCCGTCAGGACGAGCCCGGCCAGCGCCAGCGGGAACGATTCGAGGACCGCGCCGAGGATCACGATCATCGCTCCGGCGACACCGATCAGGTAGGCCAGCGCCAGACCGGGCCGGCGGCCCCGGCTGTCCATCAGGCGGGACATCGGGACCGCGATCAGCGCGGTCCCGATCACCGAGGCCGAGGCCGACAGCCCGCTCAGCGATTCGGTCGCGAGGTCCGCCGCCAGCAGCGCCCCGACGGCGGCGCCCGCCGCGGGGCCGATCCCGCCGAAGAGCTGGGACACCGCCAGCACCGCCACCACCCGGCGGTGTGCGTGTGTTTGCGTCGTGTCGTCGATCACCGGCCCCATTCGTTCACGTTATGGCAGTTCGCAGAAAGATTGACCTAACAGAGAAGGAGGGCGCTCCGCGCCGATTCAACGACCGGCGCTTGCGCCGGGAGGTTCCTCGTCGCTTCGCTCCCTCCGATGCAGCTGCTGGAATGACACATCGTGGGTACTTCTTTCGCAATCCGCACTCATTGGTCCATCCGGCAAGTTCGTTGCGCCTCAGTCTCGGCCGCGAAATGGTCAAGCCCTTTCGCCAGGAGAATAGAGCGCGGGGGATGGCGGGCACTCTCCCAGCTCTGCCTTGGCCGCCACCGATGCCGCTTACGAGGGCGGCCGCTACCCCGGATGGCGATGCCATTTACTGGATAAACCACTAATGCCCGGTCTCGAGCCAAACCGGCAATGTGGCCAACCCCCGGAGGATGACCCCGTGCCGCCACACGCTCCGCTCCTCCGCAAGCGCGAGGTCGGGAACCTCCCGGGCCAGCGTCGCGAACGCGACCTGCCCCTCCAGCCGGGCCAGCGGGGCGCCGAGACAGAAGTGGATGCCCATCCCGAACGACATGATCCGCCCGACCTCGCGCCGCACATCGAGCCGCTCCGGATCGGTGAAGGCGGCGGGATCCCGGTTCGCCGACCCCAGCACGAACATCACCCAGGTTCCGGCCGGAACCGGAACCCCGCCGATCTCGACTGCCTCGGCGGTCAGCCGGCCCGTCATCTGGACCGGGCTGTCGAAGCGCAGCAGCTCCTCGGTGGCGTTGCCGGCCAGCCCCGGATCGTCCCGCAGCGCCGCCCACTGCTTGGGGTGGGTCAGGAGGGCTCGCGTCCCGTTGCCGATCAGGTTGACGGTGGTCTCGTGCCCGGCGACGAGCAGCAGGATCAAGGTCGCGATCAGCTCGTCCTCGGTCAGCGTCGCGCCGTCGTCGGTCGCGGCCAGCATCGCCGAGATCAGATCGTCTTGCGGGTCGGCCCGCCGCGCCGCGATGATCCAGCGCAGGAACTCCGACAGCTCGGCGACGGCGTCGTCGGCCCGCGCGGCGAAGCTCGCCTGCTCGGCGACGGGAAGGTCGAGCGCGGCGGCGATGAACGAGGCCCAGGCGCGAAACCGCTCGTACTCGTCGTCCGGCACACCGAGGATTTGAGCGATCACCAGCACGGGCAGGGGAAAGGCGTAGTCATCGATCAGGTCGACCGGCTGGCCGTCGCTCTCGTCACGGGCCCGCGCGATCAGCCACGCCGCCAGGCGCTCGATCTCCGGCTGCCAGGTGGCGACCCGGCGCGGCGTGAACGCCTTCGATGCCAATCCGCGCAGGCGCGTGTGATCCGGCGGGTCCCGCAACAGCATCCAGTTCGCGGCGACCCCCTCGAACGTCTCCGGATCGAGGGGTGGCCAGCTCCCCCCGGGATCGGCGAACGTGCGCCATTCCCGGATGAGGCGCGGGTCGCGCAGCCAGCGGTGGTTGTCGGCGTGGCGAAACAGGTAGAGCGTCGGCTCGCCGTCCAGGGTGAGGTGCGCCGGATCGTTGGCGCGCATCCGGGCATAGACGGGATAGGGATCGTCGCGATGGGCGGGATCGAGCGGGTCGAACCGGTGACCACGTGCAGCGCCGGCACCGGGACCCGGTGCGTCATGAAGCGTGGCGACGGAGGCATCCGTGTTCATGGCAACATCCTTCGAGGGCGGAGCCCGTTCGGCCAATCAGGTGCTGGCGGCCACCATTCAGTGGCCCGCCAGTGGCCCGCGCCATGGGAGCGCTCAACCACCATAGCGGATGACGCGACGGGCGAACGGAACGCGCATCCGCCGCGAGCACCCGCACGACCCTCGCCAAACCCATGATCCATCATCGCAAACGCGACTGTTTCGGGTAGAGTGATGATGGGGTCGAGAGCCGTCCGGCCCTGTCGCTGGCTGCCCGTTGCTCGTGCGCGGTCGCCTGTCTCCCATCTCTGGAAAGGACACCCCTCGACATGCCCACATCGACGATCCGCCACCTCCGCTCGCGGTGGCTCACGATAACTTCGATGCTCCTGATCGCGATCATCGCCTCGGTGCTGATCGACCCCCTGGGCATCGGCACCTCCAGCGCCTCGCCGTCGACCGCCGATGCCCCGGCGGCCTCTCTCGCCCAGGAGGCAACCCCGGTCGTGGAGGCGACCCCCGCTGGCACCTACGATTGCGAGATCGTCGCCCCCGGCGTCGGTTCCGAGCCGTGGGTCCGCTCCGAGCTCTATTTCGGCGTCCCGCTGGCGACGCCCGGCGAAATGCTCTCCGACGAGGAGCTGCAGGAGTTCCTCGATACCGAATGGCAGGACTTCCTCGACACCGAGATCACGACGCGGTTCCCGGATGGGCTGACGGTGCTGAACGGGTACGGCCAGTATCTGAACTCGTCGAATGTGATCACCCAGGAAGACAGTATCGTCGTGATCATCTTCCTGCCGCTGGATGCGGTGCCGGAGGCGAGCGCCAGCCTCGACGAGATCCGCGAGGCCTACAAGACGGAGTTCGAGCAGGAGTCCGTGCTTCGCGTCGATGCGGAACCGGTCTGCGTCTCGTTCTAACGGTCATTCGTTCAGGTATCACGCCCAACACGGCACCTCCGGGCGATCGGTTCGTCCAGAGGTGCCGTGATCATGGCGCTCGCGGCGCGTCACATCGATGCCCCGCCCACTCGCATCCGCCGCACGTGGGTGGTGACCCGGCGATCCAGCTCGTCGGGATAGGCGAAGCCCAGGTGGGCGGCGACCTCGCCGGCCACCCGGCGGAAGAGCGCGATCATCCGGAACAGCGCCTCCCAGTTGTCCGCGATCCCGGCTCCGGCCCAGGTACGTTCCAGGTCGTCCCAGATCGCGGGCGGCAGGCGGCGCTTCAGCCCCTTGCCCAGGGATCCTGGCGATACCGACCAACCATGATCGCATTCCATCTTCCACTCCAGCATCGGCAGGAGGTAGACATACCTCATGTCGTAATCCAGGCACCATTTGGCGGGAAGGAGCTCATCTCGCAGCAGGCACTTCGCGACATAGGGCACGCCGACGAAGAAGTCGTTGACCAGCAACTGGTAGGTGGCCTCGTCGGGCGGGGTGGGGATGTAGCCCGTGTACGCTGGTGCGGCGAGCGTGGCGGTCAGGTAGTCCTTGTCGGCCAGGATGCGGTAACCGGCGTCGAGCTCAGCGGGAAGCGCCGGGAGACGGGCAGTGTGTTCCAGCAAGGCGACTGGCCAGAGGCTGAAATCGATCTTCAGGCCGTCGGCGTACTGCACGATGTTGCCCGAACGCGCGATTCCCGTGTCCGCGTCGGCTTCGAGCGGATCCCAGTAGGCCACGAGCACCTCGCCGAAGTGCCCGATCCAGCTGCGGTCTTCCACGAACGGATGAACGTCGCGCACCACGAGGATAACATCGTAGTCGGAGAAGGCATCCACCTTGGTCCCCGGGATGGCACGCGTGCTGGTCAGGAGCATCGCGCGAACCGTCGCTTGCCCGTCCGCCCACTCGACCAGGCGACGGACCACGTCATCGTCGCCCTGGGAATCGCCCATCGTCCTCCCCTTTCCATGGACTGGCGATGATCGCACGCTCACTCGGGGCGTGGGGCGCGGCGACGGCGATCGTTTCCAACCGCGTTGCCCTCGGCGCTACGCCGAGAGGGTCTTCACCTGCCGCCGGAACCAGCCGGTCGCCGCTTCGTACTGGTGCGCGATGCGGCACAGCGCCAGGTCATCGTCGGGCCGTCCAATAAAGGATATCCAGGATTATGTGTTGTCACCAGACAAGATCACTCCGGGGTTGCGGGTGGTACTGATGGAAAGCGTTTTTGGATCTCAGCCTGAATACGTTTCTGCAGCTCCGGTCGTCCTCGACCATGCACCACGAGGAAGCGATCACACATCGCGATCGTGTCATGCATGTCCGGGCTGATCCACCCGAGTGCTTCCACAATGGCGGTGTGGTCGTCCGCAAGTCTTGCCCGGTGCCAGATCGGCTCGTAATGCATGACGCGATTGCGGAGGATGCGAATGCGATTGACGCGGTTCCAGACAGGTTGGCGGTTTCGCTGGCTGTTTGGCGCGAGCGGAAAGACTTGGCCTACGAGTGCGGATTTGTTGGGACGCCAAAGCTTGTTCTCGAATGGCCTGTTGAACAAGCCGTGCCAGAAGCCCAAATGCATCTCCGCGACGATCCGATCCGCGTCGTGTGACTTCTTCTCCGCGGTGAGTTTGGCTCGTGCGCTCTGGATTGCTTGCTCTTGCCATGGCGTCGTTGCCGGAGACGGTGGCGGAGGATACAGACCTGGTGTATCGAACCAATACGCATTCTGGAAGTGTTGACTGAGCGTCAGATGGACACTGTTGCGAAGGGCGATCTCAAAGGCTTGAAGCGTCGGGTACAGCGCTTCCGAAAGTTCGAGGTTGTGGAAGTAATTGACGATCATATCCAGGTCAGAGCCGTTGGCCGAGCGATAATTCTCCAGGCGGACACGAGAAATCGGTCGATCGAGGGCGGCGACAAACTGGGATACCATCAAGCCCCCTTGGATATGGGAAACCCCGGGATCGTCACCGGCCCGAAGGCCAGGATAGGATACCCGGGGGATTGCATTGACTATGTTAGATGACACAGTTAACTGTGTCAACGCTTGTTTACGCTGAACATGATCGTCATCAGTGCTTGCAAGACCGGCCCCTGACTCTTCCCAGCAGGCTGGCAAAGGGGACGAAATGCAGCCCGCCACCGCCCCATTGGAGCGCCTGGTGTCCGGAGGCTCGCTGGCTTCAGGCCGAGAGGGTCTTGACCTGCCGCCGGAACCAGGCGGTCGCCGCTGCGTACTGGTGCGCGATGCGGCACAGCGCCAGATCGTCGTCGGGCCGTCCGATAAAGGAGAGCCCGATCGGCAGCTCGTCGCGGTCGAACCCGCAGGGCACGGAAACCACCGGCTGGCCGGTCGCGTTCCAGGGCATCGTCAGCCGTGTCAGCGCCGGGCCGACCCCCTCGGTCGTGCCGTCCGGGAACGCGACCTCCAGATGCGCGGCGAGCGGGGCCGTCGCCGCCACCGTCGGGGCCACGATCGCGGCCAGCGCGTGCTCCCGGTAGAGCGCGGCGATGCCGTCGCGGACGATCGCGCGGGCGGCGTTGGCGCGAATCAGGACATCGCCGGGGAGCAGGGCGCCGATCTCGAACCGGGCGCGAATATCGTCCCGGATCAGGCCGGGATTGGTGCGCAGGTTGCGATGATGGATGGCGGCGGATTCGATCCGGGAGATCAGCAGCGCGACCGCCCGCGCCACCGGTGCATGTTCCCAGGCGACCTCGACGATGCTCGCGCCGAGGGCGCGCAGCTCCGTGACCGCTTCCGCGAACGCCGCCGCCACATCGGGCTGCAGGTTCTCGGTGAAATACGGGCCCGGAATCCCGATCCGGAGGCCGTCGAGCGGCCTGGTGGGATGCTCGGCCCGCAGCATCGCCTCGACCGCCGCGATCTCCGCCGTCCGGTTCGCCATGCTCAGGTAGAGGATCACGCAGTCCTCTACCGAGCGCGCGATCGGCCCGACCGTGTCCAGCGCCGGCGAGAGCGGGAACACCCCCGTCGTCTCCAGGCGGCCGAATGTCGGCTTGAAGCCGACGGTCCCGGTCAGCGAGGCCGGGATCCGGATCGAGCCGCCGGTATCCGAGCCGAGCGCGCCGAGGCAGGTGCCGAGCGCGACCGCCGCCGCCGACCCGCCGGAGCTCCCACCGGGAATGCGGTCGAGATCCCAGGGGTTGCGGCAGGGCTCGCTGACGACACCGGCGGCGTACTCCTGCGTGACCGTCTTGCCGATCAGGATCGCGCCATCCCGGCGCAGGCGGTGGACCGCTTCGGCGTCCCGGATCGCGGGTTTCACGCCATCCCGCTGACGGCTGTTACACAAGGTCGGCTTGCCGGCGATGTCGAAGATGTCCTTGATCCCGATCGGGAGGCCGAGCAGCGGGCGCCGGGCGCGGTGATAGGGGCGGGCGCGGTCGGCGATCAGGGCGTGCTGAACGGCGTCGTCCTCGTAGACCTCGACGAAGGCGAGCAGGTCCGGCTCGGTCTCGCGCGCCCGCAGGAGCATCGAGCGGACCAGCTCGAGCGTCGAGAACGTTCCGGCATCGAGCGCGGCGATCGTTTCCCGGAGCGTGATCGTGGTCAGGTCGACGTCCTTCACCGGCTCGCGTCCCGTGTCGCCGCTGGCGTTGGCCAGGCCGGATCGAAGGGGGCGAACGCGCGGAGGGCGAGCGTCGGTTGATCCGCCAGCAGCGCGTCCAGCTCGGCCACCGCCGCGCGCGTGTTGGAGAGCTCGCGGGCAAGGCCGGCGGCGTGGCCGGGCTCGACTGGGAGACCGGCGATGCGCGCGAGCAGGAGCAGCTCATCCGCATCCACCGCGCCGTCCTCGACGCCGCCAAACTCCCCTTCCGGCGCGGTGACCGGCGGAGGCGCTGCCCCCGGTGTTGCATCGTTCATCGGATCGTCCTCACCCTGTGTGTCGTAGCGGCGATCCTTGTGATCGCCCCGCATCGACCGTTCAGCATACGACGCCGCGTCGTCATCCGCTCGCCGTGGCGCGGGTTCGCTAGGAAGATGCCCCGCCGGTGATGCCCTGACGCCCATCCCCTGCCCCCCTTGCCCGCTTCCCGCCTACCCCTCTATTATGCAATCAGGAACCGCCAACCAAACCATTCGACCCGGGCGGTCACCACTGGTGACCGCCGCTCGGGAGAGCCCATGCCCACGATCTACGACAACATCGAAACGAAACTGACTGAAGGACTCCGCAACGCCATGGCCGGCGCGACCAGCGTCGATGCGTGTGTTGGCTACTTCAATCTTCGAGGCTGGAACCAGTTGTCGGAGTCGGTCGATCAGCTCGCCAGCGATCGGGCATGTCGATTGCTCGTCGGGATGAGCGTCGGGCCGGATGAGGAACTCCGCGCCCATCTTCAGTCATCGTTCGGCAGTAATGGCACTGCTCCGCGCATCGATCCGGCCGGCGCCAAAAAGCACGTCGACCGCGTCCTGAAGCAGTTTCACACCCAGTTGATCCAGGGACTTCCGACCAACGCCAGCGAGGCCACCCTGCGCAAGCTGGTGGCGCAGCTCAGAAGCGGGAAGCTGACGATCAGGCTCTACGTCCGCCACCCGCTCCACGCCAAGCTCTACCTCGTCACCCGGCAGGAGCTGATCACCCCTGTCGTGGGTTATCTGGGAAGCAGCAATCTCACCTTTTCCGGGCTCTCGGGCAACGGCGAGCTCAACATCGACGTCACCGATCAGGACGCCGCCCGAAAGCTCCAATGCTGGTTCGATGAGCGCTGGAACGATCAGCTCTGTCTCGATATCGGGGCCCGCTTGATCGAGCTGATCGAGGCGAGCTGGGCGGGCGAGGCGTTGATCTCCCCCTACCACGTCTACCTCAAGATGGCCTACCACCTGGCGGAAGACGCCCGCCTCGGTCTCCAGGAGTTCCGCATCCCGTCCATCTTCGGCAAGAAGCTCTACGACTATCAGGAGGCCGCCGTCCGGATCGCCGCGCGCTATCTGAATCAGCAGGGTGGCGTCCTGATCGGCGATGTCGTCGGCCTCGGCAAAACGATGATGGCGACCGCGCTCGCCCGGCTCCGGCAGGAAGAGTTCGGCGACACGACGCTCATCATTTGCCCGCCCAATCTGACTGGGATGTGGACGTGGTATTGCGAGCGATACGAGCTCACCGCGAGGATTGTTTCAACTGGCAAGCATGGCGCTGAACTTGTCGATGACAAGCGCGACTTCAAACGATACAAGCTCGTGCTCATCGACGAGAGCCACAATCTCCGCAACACCGACACCCGGCTCTATCGAAACATCAGCGGTTATATCGAGCGCAATGGCTCCCGCTGCATCCTCCTCTCCGCTACCCCCTACAACAAGCAGTACGGCGACCTGGCGGCCCAGATCGGATTGTTCGTCTCCGCCGATCAGGACCTGGGGATCCGGCCCGAAGCGGCGATCCGCGAAGCGGGCGGCGAGGTCGAGTTCACCCGCAAGCACCCGGTCAACCTCCGGACGCTCAGTGCCTTCCGGCAGAGTGAGATCGCGGACGACTGGCGCGACCTGATGCGCCGCTACCTCGTCCGCCGCACACGGACCTTCATCAGGAATCACTACACCGAGGAGGATCAGAACGGGCGACGGTACCTCCTGGGTCAGGACGGAAGCAGATCGTACTTTCCCGACCGCGTGCCGAAGACGGTCGCGTTCGAGATGGGCGACACCACCTACGCCCGCCTCGTGCGGGACGACGTGGTCGAGCGGATCAACCAGTTGAGCCTGCCGCGCTACGGCCTCGGCGAGTTCATCGATCCCGCCGCCCGGGCGAACGCCACCACCGCCGAACGCCAGATCGCCGACGACCTGGGCCGTGCCGGGGTCCGCCTCAAGGGCTTCACCCGGACCGGTCTCTACAAGCGGCTCGAAAGCAGCGGCGACTCCTTCCTGCTGTCCATCAAGCGGCACATCCTGAAGAACGAGATCTATCTCCACGCACTCGCCAACGATCTGCCGGTCCCGATCGGCCCGCAGACCATGGATCACCGGCTGCTCGACGCCACCGAGCTCGACACCGAGCTCGACGAGCCGGAACTCGAGCTGGAGGACACGGGCACTCCCCGCGACACCTACAAGGTGGCCGCCGAGCGCCAGTACAACCAGTGGCTGGCGAAACAGACGGCGGCACCGAAATCCGATACCCACCGGTGGTTGCCCGCGTCGTTGTTCCGGCCCGATCTGACGGTCCTGCTCGCCCACGACGTGAAGCTGCTTCGCGAGATCCTGGAGTGTGGGCGGGACTGGAAACCCGACGCCGACCCCAAGCTGCTCGCGCTCCGCGATCTGCTCGGCACCGTCCATCCCAACGAGAAGGTACTCGTCTTTACCCAGTACGCCGACACCGCCCGCTATCTTGCTGCTCAACTCGGGCCGGGCTTTGGAGCACAACTGGGGAGTGTCACCAGTGGCAGCGGCAACGCGACCGCGATCGCCCAGCGATTCAGCCCGAAGAGCAACAACATCTCCAGGCAGCTCCCCGACGAGCTGCGCGTCCTGATCACGACCGATGTCCTCAGCGAGGGCCAGAACCTGCAGGACGCGCACATCGTCGTGAACTACGATCTGCCCTGGGCGATCATCCGGCTGATCCAGCGGGTGGGCCGGATCAACCGGATCGGACAGGAGGCCGAAGCGATCCTCTGTTATTCGTTCCTGCCCGCCGAGGGGATCGAAAACCTGATCAGGCTCCGGGACCGCGTCCGCAAGCGCCTCAACGAAAACGCCTCGGTGGTTGGCGCCGACGAGCGGTTCTTCGAGGGCGACGACGAGACCGACGATGGCCTGGTCGATCTCTACAACGAGCGGTCTGGCGTGCTCGACGACGACGGAGCGGACGAGGAAGTCGATCTCGCGTCGTACGCGTTCCAGATCTGGAAAGACGCGACCGACCACGACAAGGCGCTCGCCAAGGTGGTTGAGGGGCTCGATGACGTGGTGTACGCGACCAGGGCCAACACCGTGACGCTGGGAAACCCGCACGGCGCCCTGGTCTATGTGCGCTCGGGAGGGGGAATCGATGCCCTGGCGCGCGTCGACACGCACGGCGAGGTAGTCTCGGAATCCGCGCTGGCGATCCTGCGCGCCGCCGCCTGCGGTCCCGATGAGCCGCCGCTGGAGCGCAGCGGGACGCACCACGACATCGTCAAGCGCGCGGTCCAGCACGCGATGGCATCGGCGAATGCCCTCGGCAGCGGGCTCGGCCCGTCGAACAGCACGCGGTTCAAGGTCTACACGCGGCTCACCGCCTACGAGAAGAGCCTGCGCGGGACGGTCTTCGGCGATGCCGACGTCAGGCGGGCATTGCCCCTCGCGCTCGAGCACATCCTGAAGAGCGCCCTGCTGGAATCGGCCCGGCTGCGACTGGGACGCGCCTTGCAGCAGCATCCAACCGACGAGCAGTTGGCCAGCCTGGTGATCGAGCTGTTCGACGACGATCGGCTGACCCACCCGATCGACACCGGCGCGGCGCACGACCCGGTCATCAAATGCTCGATGGGCCTGCGGCAATCATCGTAGGGGCGCGTTGGCGAGAGCGGTGTCTTGCGATGGTGCCCTCCCCATGAATGCGTAGGGGCGGACCTCGTAAGCGGCATCGGTGTCCGCCCAGAGGGGCGCGGCGGCATGGATGGCGTTGTGCGATGGTTTGCGATCGCGGGTCATCACAAGGATGACCCCTACAGAATGGGCGGCACCATCTTTGTCGGCAGGGCGTCGAGGATGGTGCCCGTCCGGTGAAATCGTAGGGGCGATCCATGTGATCGCCCGGAGGGACGCGGTGGCATGAACGGCGTCGTGGGATGGTTCGCGGGTTCGGGTGCAAGGACGTCGAGGATGGTGACCGCCCCATGAATGCGTAGGGGCGGACCTCGTAAGCGGCATCGGTGTCCGCCCAGAGGGACGCGGTGGCATGACGGGTGTCATGGGTTGGGACATGCAGGAGCAGGGACATGGCGACATCGATCAGCGACAGGCGGCTCAAGAATCTGGTCCAGAACGGGCGGTTCGACGAGCTGTTCGAGGACTTGCTGTGGGACAACCCGGACGGGCTGCGCTCGACCTCGATCCCTCTTCCCCGCAAGGGGGACGACGCCGGCATCGAGACATGGACGCTCGAACCGGTCGTCCAGAAACGCGGTGTGGCCGTCTTCACCTGCGCCGCGCCCGGCCGCTTTCCGGACCGGGAGACCCGCCGCCGGATCGCCCGCGATCTCCAGCGGACCGCCCACGAGCACCTGATCGTCTTCCACAGCGCCGATTTCCGCCAGCAGGTCTGGTACTGGCCGTACCGTGAGCCGGGCAAACCGGCCCGGCCCCGCGAGATCGAGTTCAATGTCGATCAGAATGCGGCCGCGCTCAAGAACCTGCTGAGCAGCATCCAGTTCGACTTCGCCAACGAGGGCACGCTTACCCTGACCGATGTCACCGCCGCGATCAACCGCGCCGCCGCCCCTGATCGTGTCGTCAAGCGCTTCTACAACGAGTTCAGCAGGCACAAGACCGCTTTCCAGACCTTCATCGACGGCCTCCCACTCGAAGACGAGCGGGACTACTACGCCGCGCTGATGCTGAACCGGTTGATGTTCACCTGGTTCCTGCAGGCCAAGGGCTTTCTCGATAATGACCGCGACTATCTCCGCAACCGGCTCGACAAGATCGAGCGGGGCGATATACCGGGGCTCACCTTTCACCAGTTCTACAAGGGCTTCCTGCGCACCCTCTTTCATGATGGATTCGACAATCCGGAACGCAATGCCACCATCCGGGCTCAACTGGGGGACATCCCCTATATCAACGGCGGCATCTTCGCGCCCCACAGCCTTGAAAACGACCACCCCGGGATCGATATTCCCAACGCGGCGTTCCGGACCCTGTTCGACTTCTTCGGCGAGTGGAACTGGCAGCTCGACGACCGCCCACTCGGCAGCGCGAACGAGATCAACCCCGATGTCCTCGGTCACATCTTCGAGAAGTTGGTCAACCAAAAGGAGAAGGGCGCCTACTACACCAAGGAGGATGTCACCGGATACATCAGCCAGAACACGATCCTCCCCTGGCTGCTGGACACGGTGAGGGAGGACTGCCGCGTCGCCTTCGATACCGGTCAGCCGGGCAACGCTTGGGAACTGCTCAAGGACGCCCCGGACCGCTACATCTACCGCTCGATGCGGCATGGCGTGCTCGACGACATCGGGAACGTCTTCGAGATGCCGGAACTACTGGTCGCCGGTGAGCACGACATCGCCCAGCGCCAGAACTGGAACCAGCGCGCGACCGCGCCCTACGCGCTGCCGACCGAGACCTGGCGCGAGTACTTCCACCGCCGCAAACGGACGCTGGAGCTGCGCCAGCGCCTGGCGAGCGGTGAGATCCACGCGGTCGACGATCTGATCACCTGGATTCTCGATATCCGCCAGTTCGCCCAGGATGTCGTCGCCCACATCGGCGGGGTCGATCTGATCCGGGCCTTCTGGAAGGCGGTCCGCGACATCACGATCCTGGACCCGACGGTCGGCTCCGGCGCCTTTCTGTTCGCGGCGGTCAAGGTGATCGAGCCGCTCTCGCTCGGGCTGATGGAGCGGATGCGGGAAGAAGTCGAGCGGGCGTCCGCGCGAGCATTGCCTGATCTGCGGGGCGTGCTCGACGAAGCCGATAAACATCCGAATCTCGAGTACTTCGTGCTCCGCCAGATCATTCTCAACAACCTCTACGGGGTCGACATCGAGGAGGAGGCGGTCGAGATCTGCAAGCTCCGGCTCTTCCTGCTGCTCGCCGCCAGGCTGCAACCGGGCAAGCAGGTCGAGCCATTGCCGGATATCGACTTCAACATCCGCGCCGGGAACACGCTGGTTGGGTACGCGACGCGAGACGAAGTGACCAAGGCGGCCGGCACCGGGCAGATGTCGCTGATCGAATCGGGAACCGCGACCAGGATCGACGAGGCGGTCGAGTTAGCGGACCGAGCCTTCAAGCACTTCAAGGAGATCCAGTTCGACGAACAGGAGCATCGTGACGATCTTCCCATTGCCAAACGGGATTACCAGAAGCGGCTGGACAGCTTGCGCGACGAACTCGATGGCTATCTCTACAAGCAACAGGGCGCCAGGGATGGCATGGCATCATGGCGTGACCGCACCCAGCCCTTCCACTGGTTCGCCGAGTTCCACAGCATCGTGATCGGCAACGGCGGGTTCGATGTGATTATCGGCAACCCGCCGTTTGTCGAGTATCACGAGACGAGAACTGGCTATGTGATTTCGAGCCGTTTGAATCGGGAACTGGGAAATCTCTACGCACTAGTGCTGGAGCGTGTACTTGATTTGGCTGCGCATCATACGCAGTTTGGCTTAGTTGTACCGATTTCAGTTGTGGCAGCGCAGCGCATGGCTCCATTGCAGCGAACGTTAGCAAATGGCTGTGTGCGAATCGGATATCTGAATTTTGCCCTTCGACCAGCAGCGCTGTTTCAAGGTGTTATGCAACGGATCACCATTGTAGTTGGAAAGATTGGAGTTGGAGGCCAGATTTTCTCGAGTCCTTACATCACTTGGTATCAGGCCGAACGAGACATGATCTTTGAGCGAATAGAAATTGACGATGTGACTGACATTAGACAGTCCTACAGCTTGCCCAAGACCGGTTCGAACCTAGCTCACTCCATCATGACAAAAATTCTGAATGTCTCGCGATTGCCAATTGCTTCCTCGGCACGAACAGGAGAATACTCACTTTATTATCACAACGCTGGAGGATATTGGATCAAAGCGATGGACTTTTTGCCACATTATGTACGGCTTGATGGGGCTTCACGTAGCAATTCGACAATGTCACGCCAAGGTTTCCACAGACAAGATCATCGCGACCTAATGGTTTCTTTGATCAACAGCTCCTTGTTCTATTTCTTTTGGAAGACAACCACCGATGCCAGACACCTTTATCCATCCGACATTTCGCAGTTTCCTGTCTCTGGTCATATCATGGCTCATCTCCATACAATTGCGGCGTTTGGGCCGGAGATCTCCAAGGAAATGCAAAGACACTCCACAATCGCGGTGTACGGAGGAGCGGAAATCGCCCAAGTCGACATGGCTCCATTAAAGTCGATGATTGATTTCGTGGATCATGGTCTGGCTCCTCTATACGAACTTGACAGCGCCGAGATCGATTTTGTGATCAATTTTGAACACAAGTTTAGAACGTAGCCTCGCTATGCCGTGTCGTTTCACGGCACCGTCACATGGCTTCATGCGATGTTGGCTCAATATAGATAGAGAATAACTGTGTCTTCGCTTCTGCTTGCATCGGCCAAGGTGCTACCGTCGGTGCTGCTCCCCGCCTACGATCTGGCGGTTGCCCTGCGCCACCAGCCCATGCCGGTGACCGGCGGGTTCCACACGTCGCTGGAGCGGGAATGCCTCGAGATCCTGCTCCGGGGCACGGTCCCGGTCACGATCTGCCCGGCGCGGACGTTCGATCCGGCGTCGGATCGGCTCTACAACGATCATCCGAAGGTCTGGAAGGCGGTCAAAGGGGGGATGGCGGAGGGCAGGGTGACGATCCTCCAACCGCCGGGCATGGCCGCGAAGCGCCCGACGAAGGCCAGCTCCGCCCTGCGCAACGACTGGCTGCTGGAGCAAGCGGACGAGGTGCTGCTGCTCTACGCCAGCCCTGGCGGCGAGACAGAGCGGTTGGTACAAGCGGCATTGGAACGAGGGTTGCCGGTGTCCGTTCTGGATCACCCCGCCAACGCGCGGTGGCTCGACTTGGGCGCGCGGGTGTGGCAGGGATCCTAAACGCGGATGACCCCCACGAAAATGGGTGGCGATTGCCGTGGGGGATCACCGGGATGCTGCCCATGACGGGGATGCCTTGCGCGAAGGCCGGCGGCATCGGTTCGGTGGAAGCGATCCTGCTACTATGCGGAGAGCATGGTGGGGGATGCGGCGATGCGCCGCGACGCCCGGCGATCAGCAGAGAAAGCTCCCCGATCCGGTGGGAGCACGCTTCCGGAGAGTGAGTTTCATGGCCTTCGTCCTTCGCAAAGCCGCCAGCGCGGGTGATCCTCTCTCTTCCGGCCGCGTGACGGCTCCGGCCGCTCCGGGCGCGATTCGATCGCCCCAGATTCCGGGCGAGGTGCCGGACCGATCATCGGTGCCCGACAAGGGCGTGCTTCCGGTGCCGCCGCCTGCCGGCGAGATCCGGCGTCCGCTCACCGAATACGGCTCGGCCCAGCGGATCATGGGCGTCTACGCGCCGGCTCCCGGCAAGGAAGACGATCCGGCCCGGTTCGAGCAGACGACCGTGAGCTATGAGGAGCTGCGCAAGGCGAACCCTTCTCTGCGGACGCCGGTTCGCCCGAGTGCCGGGTACGCGTTGGCCGACGGCACCCGCCTCGCCAATCCCGAGCTCGCCTCGCTCAGCGAGGGCGCCGACTCGACGGGCGTCGACGAGTAGGGCCGTCATTCTCGTTGCATCAGGTGCTGTGTTCGGGCTGGTGTGGTGAGGCCGTGCGACGGAAACGCACCGGCCCCGCCACGGCTGCGGTACAATCAGGAATGATTATCGAGTACCCGGCACGGCACGCGAGACGGCGGGTGCATGCCGCACCGTCACCATGGTCTCACCCCATGATCCGCACATGGTGCGCGTGATTCGCGTCTGACGAGTGGACGGGGTGCCTTCCTTCGGTGGGGATGCCGGACGCGCTCCCCACCTCCCTCGAATAACCTCCATTGTCGAGTGCCAACGTCTCCAGGTGGCGGCGCGCACAGCATTCCGAGAGGCCAGCACATGGCAACGACCCAACGTCAGGGGAAACGGCGACCATCGGAGCCGGATCCGAACAGCAACGGAACCAATGGAGGAACCACTGGTTCGAACGGGAAGGAATCGGATCAGCGGGTGGATGTCGATCTCGACACGCTGATCGGCTTCTATCAGAAGATGATCCAGATCCGCCTGTTCGAGGATGCCGCCCTGCGCGGTTTCCGGACCGGCAAGATCGGCGGCTACCTCCATGTCTACAGCGGGCAGGAGGCGGTTGCGTCGGGGTTCCTCGACACGTACCAGGACGGTGATTATGTCATTACCGCCTACCGCGACCACGCACACGTCCTCCTGCTCGGCAGCGATCCCAAGGCCGTGATGGCCGAGCTCTATGGCAAGGGCACCGGGCTCGTCAAGGGCAAGGGCGGCTCGATGCACCTCTTCGATACCGCCCGCGGGATGTACGGCGGCTACGGAATCGTCGGCGGTCACATCCCGCTCGGGGTCGGCACCGCCTACGCCCAGGCGTACAGCAAGACCGGCGGCATCACCCAGCTCTACCTCGGCGACGGCGCGATCCACAACGGCGCCTTCCACGAAGCCGCCAACCTGGCCGGGCTGTGGGGCAAGGACGGGCTGAATCCCTGCCTCTTCATTCTCGAAAACAATCAATACGGGATGGGCACCAGCGTCGAGCGGGCGACCGCGATGACGGACCTCGGCAAGAAGTTCGAGTCCTACGGGATCGAGCACACCGAGGTCGACGGCATGGATCTCGAAGCGGTGCTCGCGGTCGCTCACGAGGCCGCCGACCGCGTCCGCGAGACGGGCAAGCCGTTCGCCGTCGAAGCGATGACCTATCGCATCGGTCCGCACGGGGCCGCCGACTTCCTGGAGAAGTACCGGACCAAGGAAGAGGTCAGGAAGTGGCGGGAGCGTGATCCGATCGGGCTGCTGGAGAACCGCCTCGAAGCGCTCGGGGTCGAGGAAGACCGGCTCGTGAAGCTTCGCGCCGACGCCAAGACGCTGATCGAGGAAGTCGTCGCGTTCGCCGACGAAAGCCCGGAACCGTCGATCGACGAGCTGGTGACCGATGTCTACACCACGGCGGATCCGATCCGGACGTCGGGCTAGCGCCCCCTGATCGCGACACTATCCCCGAGCCATCGCGAGCCGCTCGGGGACATCACCTACTTGCCCAGAAAGGGATGGAGCGCATGCCGGTAAAGACCTATCGCGACGCCCTGCGCAGTGCGCTGGCGGATGAGATGGAACGCGACGAGTCGGTCGTCCTGATCGGCGAAGACATCGGAGTCTATGGCGGAACGCACCTGATCACCAACGGGCTGATCGACCAGTTCGGGCCCAAGCGGGTGATCGATACGCCGATCGCCGAGAGTGGGTTCACCGGCGCCGCGATCGGGATGGCGATGGCCGGAATGCGGCCCGTGGTCGAGATGATGACCTGGAACTTCTCGTTCCAGGCGGCGGACCAGATCATCCAGAATGCCGCCAAGCTGCGCTACTTCTCCGGCGGGCAGGTCTCGATCCCGCTCGTGATCCGCGGCCCCAACGGTGGCGGGGTCCAGCTCTCCGCCCAGCATACGCACAGCCTCGAAGGCTTTTACGGCCACTTCCCTGGGCTCAAGGTCGTCTCGCCCTCCACGCCGGAGGATGTCAAGGGGATGATGCTGACCGCGATCCGGGACCCCGATCCGGTCATCTTCCTCGAAGCCGGCGCGCTCTACGGGACCAAGGGCGAGGTGCCGGACGGCGACTACACCGTCGAGTTCGGCAAGGCGCGCGTCGCCCGCGAGGGATCGGACGTGACACTTGTCGGGTACGGCCGCCAGGTGAGCCTCCTGTTGCGGATCGCCGAGAAGCTGGCGACCGATGAGGGCGGGAAGATCGACGCCGAGGTGATCGACCTGCGCTCGATCCGCCCGTTCGACGGCGACACGATCGTGGCCTCGGTCCGCAAGACGCACCGCGCGGTGGTGGTGCAGGAGCAGTGGCGGTGGTTCAGCGTCGCCAGCGAGGTCGCGGCGATCATCCAGGAGCAGGCGTTCGATGAGCTGGATGCGCCGGTGGCGCGGGTCAGTGGCGCCGAGACCCCGGCACCGTACGCGCGCAACCTCGAGCTGGCGGCGTTCCCCAGCGAGCAGCAGGTGATCGACGCGGTGCATGGCGTGTTGTATCTGGAACAGCCGGCAAGGCCGGCCAAAACGGCCTGAGCCGGCTCATGAGGGATAACGAATGGCAACGGTGATCATGCCCAAGATGGGCGACGCCATGGAAGAGGGAACCCTTCTGAAGTGGTTGAAGAGCGCCGGTGAAGAGGTGGCGGAGGGCGATCCGATCGCGGAGATCGAGACCGACAAGGTGACCCTCGAGATCGAAGCACCGGAGGCCGGGTTTCTGACCAATACGCTCGTCGAGGAGGGGGCGGTCGTGCCGATCGGCACCGCCGTCGCCACGATCGGCGCCGAGAGCGATGTCGGGAACGCCCCGGCATCCACCGGCGGTGAGGAGAAGGCCGCCGCCGTGGAGGTGGCGGCCGTCGCCGATCAGGTGGATGAAGCCGCGGTCGTCGCTCAGGTCGAGGACACGCCCGAGCCAAAGGATGCTAACGAGCCGGCCCCGGCGGACGCTCCCGCTGGCGGGGAAGCGGCAACGCCGGTCATCGCCGCCTCGGCGGAGGCCGACTCCACTCCATCGGCCGCCAGCGCCGGTGCCACAACTCAGGTGGTGGATCGCCAGCCGGGCGAGCGGATCCGGGCCTCCCCGCTTGTCAAGCGGCTCGCCGAAGAGCACGAGATCGATCTCTCCCAAGTGACGGGAACGGGACCCGGCGGGCGGATCGTCAAGAACGACATCAACGATTTCGTCACGGGCGCCAAACCCGCTCCGAAGGCCGCCGCGGCTCAGGCGGAGCAAACAGCGCCGCCAGCGGCGCCCCCCTCCCCCGCGTCGGCGAATGGTCAGGTAGCCGCATCAGCCGCCGCTCCAGCGGCGACGGCATCCTCCAAGGGCACGAAGGTCGATCTCGCCCGGATCCGGCGGACGACGGGCAAGCGGATGACGGAGTCGAAGCAGTCGATTCCTCACTATTATGTCACAACGAGCGTGGACATGACGGCGGCGATGGTGTTCCGGACCGAGATCAACGCGTCGCTGGCCGCTTCCGGCGGCAAGGTCTCGGTTAACGATCTGATCGTAAAGGCGGCGGCGCTCGCGCTGGTCGAGCATCCTGAGGTCAACACCTCGTTCGAGAACGGCGATCTCTATCAGCACGACACGATCGACATCAACATCGCGATCGCGATGGATGGCGGCCTGATCGCCCCCTTCGTCGCCGGCGCGGATCAGAAGAGCCTGGGCTCGATCGCCCGGATCACCAAGGATCTTGGCCGGCGGGCTCGGGAGGGCGGACTTCAGCCCGAAGATTATCAGGGCGGGACGTTCACGGTCAGCAACCTCGGGATGTTCGACGTGGACGAGTTCATCGCGGTGATCAACCCCCCCCAGGCCGCGATCCTGGCGGTCGGCTCGGTTCACGAGGTGCCCGTCGTCAGGGACGGCGAGATCGCCGTCGGCCAGGTGATGAAGATCACGCTGTCCGCCGATCATCGCGCGCTCGATGGTGCTCAGGTCGCCGGGTTCCTGCGATCGGTGAAAGCGCTGCTCGAGAATCCGATGCTGCTGGCGGTTTCCTGATCGTGAGTAGGGGTGTGCGGATCGCATGACGACGTTCGAATGGTTTCTGTTGATCGTGGTCGTGCTCGGGGTTCCCTTGGTCGTGGCCGTGATGGTGACACTTTGGACGCTCGAGCAGGCCCGCCAGCGCAATCGGAAGAACCGCACGGGCGATGATGCGGGCGGTCCGGTGAAGCGGAACGCGACGCGATCGGTGGTGGAGCCGGTAGTGACGGCGGCGGCGGGAGACCGGACCGCACCGGAGACGCCGGCGCGGGTGCCGGTCCGGGAATCGGGGTCGCCCGGCTGATGGCATGTTGGATGACTGATGACGACCGGGATGTTTCACGTGAAACATCCCGGTTTCTTCTGGGGGCCGCCGCGTTGCGCGAACGAGCGGCGGTCTATGCTTGATGATCGGGCCGTCGCAATCCTGACGGCCCTCAATGGCGATCGATCGTTCACGGGCACGAGGAGAATGGGACGGTGGCGGACAACCAACGGTCATTGGTGATCATCAAGCCGGACGCGGTGGAGCGTGGGCTGACCGGCGAAATCCTGGCGCGGTACGAACGGCGCGGGTTGCGGATCGCGGCGATGAAGCTCGAGGTCGTGTCTCGTGAGAAAGCCGAGCGCCACTATGCCGAGCATCACGGCAAGCCCTTCTTCGCCGGACTGGTTGACTACATCACGTCGTCGCCATCAGCCGTCCTGATTCTCGAAGGGCCGGACGCGATCGGAGTGGTGCGGACGATGAATGGCGCGACGCGACCGGCCGAGGCCGCTCCGGGAACGATCCGGGGCGATTTCGGGTTGACGGTCGGGCGCAACCTCGTGCATGCCTCGGACAGCGTCGACAGCGCCGCGCGCGAGGTGACTATCTTCTTCGACGCCGGCGCCGCGCTCGATTACGAGCGTGCGATAGATCCATGGATCGTCGACGCGTAGCCCTTCTTCGCTACGGCGGTGCGCGACACGAGTACCCGCTCCTTGTCATTCCAGCAGCGCATCGGAGGGAGCGAAGCGACGAGGAACCCCCCGGCGGAGGCGCGAAGCGCTGAAGCCGGTGTTGAATCGGCACGCGGCGCCCTCCATATTCAGCGGGCACAATGAGTGCGAACCGCTGACTGAGCGAATAGGTGGGCAGCGGGAAACGAACGACGGGCGGTATTTCACGTGAAACACCGCCCGTCGTTCCTTGATGGCTGTGTCGCGCCGCGACAGATTGCGTCAGTCGTCCGTGATGTACAGCAGCCCCGGTTGGGTGTTGAAGTGGGACATCATCTCGGCGATGAGATTCCGGAGCGTCTGATCGCTGACATCGGGCTGGAGCGGGCGCTGATCGGTCAGCGGGAGACCAGAGCCCTTCTGGCGCCCGGCTCCGGCGCGGTTGTCCGTCCGCGGGCTGCGCCGGTAGACCTCGGCGAAGAGCGCGTCGCCATCGGTCGTAATGTATAGGGCGTGATTGGGATCGATCTCCAGGCCGATCGTGCCCTGCTCGGGGTGATCACTCACGTGAGGGTACCCCTCGGGAACCCGATGCCGGTATTGCTCGGCGGCGATCTCGAACATCGGCAGGACCCGGTCACGGATTCCTGTCAGGCCTTCTACGGTCACGATCAACTCCCCTGAGCGGTGACAATGGGTATGCCCCTGGAATCAGGAGCGCCGCGTCGATTATCGACCGGCCCGTTCGATGCTGTCCATGAGACGCGACGTTCGGTCGAATGTTTCACGTGAAACGTCATTCGCTCGGCCCATCCTCTCCGGCCGATGCCGCCTGCCGGTTCTCCTCCGAGAGCTGGCTCGCGCGGGGCGCCGACTGCCCGGCGTACTTGTTGTTCAGCTTCGTCCGGTAGGGCGTGAGAACGGGCGAAGAGACCCGCTCGAACGAGAACGCGCAGATCCGCATGCCGGGGTAGAGGGCGACCGCCATCCGGCCGAGATTGCTGAGCTCCATCGTCGCCGTGCCGATCCAGCCGGGCTCGAACACCGCCGCCGTCGAATGCACCGTGATCCCCAGCCGCGCAATGCTGGACCGGCCTTCGAGCCGCCCGAGCAGATCGTCCGGGAGCTCGAGGCTCTCCATCGTCGAGGCCAGCGCGAAGTCGCCCGGCTGCATGATAAAGGCTTCGTCGGGCGGAACCTCGATCGTGCGCATTGCGTCGCCGATCGACTGCGGATGGCGGGGGTCGATGTAGCTGAACCGGCTGTGCTCGAAGACCATGAAGGTCGTGCCAAGCCGGAAATCGACCGACACCGATCCGAGCTGCGTGGCGAGGTCGGGCGCGGGGTCGATCCTGATCCGGCCCACTTCGAGGGCCGAGATGATATCGCGGTCGGAGAGAACCATGCACTACCAATCCCTGTGAGTCCGTTGAGGGAGACATAAAGGACAATCACCAGAACGCGGCGGAGTCATCGATCCCCGCCCGCGACAACCGATCCACCAACCTGACGCAAGGCACTTCCACATAGTGTACGGGTACAGACGCCGACCGGACGGCAGTCCCCGGTAGTCCCCGGTAGTCCCCGGTAGTCCCCGGTAGTCCCCGGTAGTCCCCGGTAGTCCCCGGTAGTCCCCGGTAGTCCCCGGTAGTCCCCGGTAGTCCCCGGCAGTCCCCCCCGGTAGTCCCCGGAAGCCGTGAATCCGAATAGCGTCATTCCAGCAGCAGCACCGGAGCTTGTCCGGGAATCCCTGCACACTCACGTCGCTTGCACCACGTTCTTTCCCAGACAGTGCGAGTCATCGGAAACGCACAAATGGGAGAGGTGTGCAAGCGAAGATCCCTCGACACGCTCCGACACAGCTGTTGGGATGACGGAATAGGGAGGCGGGGGATGAGGATCTCAGTTTGGAAGGACTTTTGAGAATCCCGCTCGACCGCGTGGTAGACTCGCGAAGTCGTAACGCTTCGCTCTTGGATGCCCGGCTCAGGTCCCTTTCACCCATCGCGTCGGTTCACGCTCGCACCGTCCAGGCCTCCCAGCGGCACGCTGACACATTATCTCCACCGACGTGAATGATGCCTGACGATTCCCGCACTCGCCATCATCAACCTCAGGAAGGCACCGCGGACGAGGCCGGTCCGCGCGCGTCCGGGCCGCACCGTGCGCACCACCCGAACGCATCAGCGGGCTCCTCGCCAGAATCACCGCGCGATTACTTCCAGACCCAGCGCCGCCGCCACCGCGGACGGGGAGGGGCGGCCCGCCCGGCTGACGCCGCCAGGCCCAACCGCGCTCGCCGGTACGCGGCGTATCGTGACGGATCACCGGTCGAGCCCCCCGTCGGGATGGCCTATGCCGCGGCGCTCGCCAACGGCCTGGGAGACAACGGCGACCCTCCTCGACCATCGCCGGATCAGGCTGACGCGGCCTCGCCAGAAGCGCCCGCTCTTCCGGCACCGACCGCCGCGCTTCCCCCCACCGTGGTCTTCATGACGAAGCGCCGCTTGCGCAACAGGCCGTGGTTCTGGGTGATGGCCGGGGTTCCGGCGATCACGTTCCTGGCCGTCATCGTCGTCCTGGGGCCGGTGTTCTACAAGAGCCTCACCGCCTATCGCGACGTGAAGGTGGAGTCCGTCGAGCGTCAGCAGACGGCGTTCGTGGCGGCGCTCAACGCCGAAGGCACGCCGGAGCTCGTCGCCGCGCCGACTGAGGAGACCGATACGGAATGGTCGGGGACGGAACCGGTCACGATCCTCCTCCTTGGCGTCGACATCTCGATCAATGGCGCCTCCCGGACCGACACGCTGATCCTGGTCAACATCGATCCCGTCTCCAAATCGGCGGCGATGCTCTCGATTCCGCGCGATCTCAAGGTCGTGATTCCCGGCTACGGGATCAACAAGATCAACGCCGCCTTCGCGCTCGGCGAGTTCAACCAGGTCCAGGGTGGAGGCGCCGGCCTGACGATCCGGACGATCGAGGCGAATCTCGGGATCCCCGTCTCGCATTTCGCGCAGATCGACTTCGACGGCTTCGTGCGGATGGTCGACACGGTCGGCGGTGTCAGCCTCGATGTGCCGTACCCGATCAAGGACGACCTCTATCCCGCCGACAACTTCCAGTACCAGCGCGTCTATTTCCCGTCCGGCTGGCAGCATCTCGACGGCGAGGCCTCCCTTCAATATGCCCGGACCCGCCATCAGGACGGCGACCAGCGGCGATCCGAGCGGCAACAACAGGTGCTGCTCGCCCTTCGCGACCAGGCCGTGTCGCTCGACCTGATCGGGGATCTGCCGACCCTGATCGGTCAGTTCGGCGACTCCGTGCGCACCGACATCGGGATCGACAACGCGGTCAGCCTCGCCCGCCTCGGCACGGAGATTCCGCGGGACCGGATCACGCTGTATTCCCTGATGCCATCGCTCTTCGAGGAACAGCTCCCCGACCAGCCGTATTACCTCGTCGCCGACTGGAGCGAGACGGGAAAGATCCTGTCCGATTTCGCCGGGAGCAGGATCAGGCCGCCCGGCGCCGCGCTCGCCAATCCCGAGTACGACCTGCCGGTCCTGATCCTCAACGGCACCGATACCGAGGGCCTCGCGGGCCGTATCGGCGATGTGCTCGAATGGAACGGGTTCACCAATGTCGACGTCGCCCTCGCCGACGACATCGGATCGCACGAGCGGACGATGATCACCGACACCGGCAACTATCTCGGCACCTCGGCCCTGATCACCAACCTCGTCGGCGTCGGCGCCGATCAGATTACGGTCACCAGCCTTCCATCGTCGACCGTGACTCCGCCGCCTCGGCCCACGACGACACCGACGCCCAAGACCCGCGAGACGACAACCGCGCGCACGGCGCCCCCTCGCGTGAATCTGGATGACTACGACGAGAGCGATTACGCGATCGTGATCACGCTCGGCGACGATGCGCCCGATCCAGCGGAGGCCAAGCTTCAGCTGGACGAGTACCAGGAGCAGATCGACGCGGATGAACCGATCACCCCGGCGGCGCCTGATGTGCCACTGACTCCTACATGACGCGATCGTCGTCCCCCACGAAATAACACTCACGTATACGACGACCCGCGCGCCACTCACTATGGAGAACCCCCCATGGCCACCACGACCACATCCGCGGCAGCCGGGACCGCCGGTCAGCCCGCACCCCTCGTCGGACCAGGGGACGCCGCGCCGGACGAGACCGTGCTGACCGTGGAAAACCGTCCCGTTACGCTCTCGTCGCTCTGGTCGGGATCGCGGGCCGGGCTTGCCCTGATCTTCCTGCGCCATTTCGGGTGCCCCTTCTGCAAGGAGCACGCGCGAGCGCTGCACCAGCGCCGGGACGCGTTCGGCGAGGCTGGAGTCAGGATCGTGATGATCGGACCCGGCACGCCGGCCGAAGCCGCCGCGTTCATCGACGAGCTGGGATTGAAGGGTCCCGTGCTGACCGATCGTGACCGCACCGCCTACCGGGCGTATGGCCTGGGCCAGGCGCCGTTCCGATCCCTGCTCGATCCACGGGTCATCGCCGGGGGCGTGCGGGCCGCGACCAAGGGGTTCCTGCCCCGGACATCGAGCGGCAACCCGCTCCAGCTTCAGGGGCAGTTCCTGATCGACCGCGACGGGATCATCCGCTCCGCGACCCGGCCCCACCTGATGAGCGATATACCGTCCGCCACCGCGCTGCTCGCCGACGCGAAGGCGCTGCCGGTCCCGAGATGAGCGGCCAGCCGCCGGATCAACAGGCGCTCTGGTCCCGAACCTGGGAGCATGGGGATGGCACGGGTTCCGGGCCGTCGGCGTTCTTCGGGGAGTGCGCGCCGCTCGTCCCGCCGGGCTCGCGAATCCTGGAGCTCGGATGCGGCGAGGGAGCCGATGCGGCGGCATTCGCTACCCTCGGGCATGAGGTGACGGCGACCGACTTCGTCTCGAGTGTGATCGCCCGCAACCGGCAGCGACACGCTGGCGTTCCCCGCCTCGCGTTCCGGCCCTCGCGGATCGACGAGCCGTTACCGTTCGGCGACGGCAGCTTCGACGCCGTCTACGCCCATCTCACACTCCACTATTTCACCGCCACGGTCACGACGGGCATCTTTCGTGAGATTCACCGTGTGCTTCGCCCTGGTGGCATGTTGATGGTCGCCTGCAAGTCGGACCACGACTCGCTTTATGGAAGGGGAGTCAAGATCGAGCCGGACATGTTCGACCTCGATGGCAAGGTGCGTCATTTCTTTACCGAAGCCTATGCCCGCGCCTGTCTCGCCGACGGATTCGTGGTGGACCGGCTGGAATCGCCAACTGGACCCCTCTATGGGGAACCCAGCGCCTGGATCACCGCGATCGCCCATGTCGATCCCACGGCTTCGTGAACGCCATGAAACGGGTGCTGCTGACGGGGATGTCGGCAACGGGCAAGTCTACCGTGATCGGCGAGCTGGCCGCGCGTGGGTACAGGGCGATCGACACGGATCACGATGGATTCACCGCGTGGACAGGAACGGAATGGCTCTGGCGCGAAGACCGCATCCAGCGGCTGCTCGCGGCGGACGATGCCGAGGCGCTGTTTCTCAGCGGGTGCACGCGCAATCAGGTGAGCTTCTACCCGCGACTCGATCACGTCATCCTCCTCAGCGCACCGGTTCCGGTGATCGTGGAACGGCTGGCGACCCGAACGACGAACGGTTACGGCAAGCACCCCGACGAGCTCGCCGAGATACTGCTGTTTCAACAAACGGTTGAGCCGCTGCTGCGGGCGGGCGCCTCGCTGGAGGTGGACACCAGCGCGCCGCTGGACGAGGTGATCGCGACCATCCTTGCGCACGCGGGGCTGTGACCGGTCGCCTGTTCAGAGGGATTGGCCTGAACACACGAAAGGAGCCGCCCCGGCAACCGGAGCGGCTCGTCCCCTTGGTTCGTCATGCTGACCAACGGGAAGCATCCCCGCGCGAAGCGCTCGGCGGCACAGCCGCCGCTGGTCCCTGGCATATCCCACAAGAGCGCTTTGCGGGGAGGTTGTCATCCCAACAGCTGTATCGGAGGGAGAGAAGCGACGAGGGATCCCCCGGCGAAAGCGCGCGGCACTGCTGCCGGTTGCTGAATCGGCGCGAAACGCCCTCCGCATCCTTTCCGGCCAATTTTCCTGCAACCCGCTGAAAGTCCACATGCGTGCCCGACGGATGTCAGCTCGGGCGCTGCTCGGCGTCGTTCAGCCGGCGCTGCTGGTCCGGATCGACATCGCCGTCACCATCTCCGTCACCGCCGACAGACGTGTCGAGCCCACTCGTAAGCGGGTTGATGGCATTCTGAAGGCTGTCGACGACCGAACCGTCGTCGTTTCCATCCCCGTCACCCGCTCGCCGCTCATTCGCTTCAATCTCACGCTCGACGCTGCGATCACTCATGGCTGGCTCCTTCGATCCGTTATGGACCGCGCTACGCTATCGGATAGCTGATCCTCAATTCGTTGCAGATACCATGCCGCTGGTTCATCGATCAGGCTGCCGGTGAACGGGGCGTGACCTCGCGCTCGATCGCCGCGCCGGAATCGCGCTCGGCGACCTCCAGATCGTACCGCTGCTGGAGGTTCAGCCAGACGGTCGCCGATGTCCCCAGCCACCGCGCCAGCCGCAACGCGGTGTCGGCGCTTACCGCGCGGCGGCCACGCAGGATCTCCGATATCCGGTTCGGAGAGACGCCGAGCGCCTCGGCAAGCTGGCGCCCGCTCATGTCGAGCTCAACAAGCACATCCTCGGCGAGGATCTCCCCCGGATGGATCGGCCTGCGCTCGCGCAGCTCAGGCATTCGCCGCACTCCCATGCAAGTCACTGACACTTGCCGCTAGTGATAGTCGACGATCTCGATGTTGAACGGACTCGATGTCGCGCCGTCCCATTCAAAGCAGATGCGCCACTGATCATTGATCCGGATCGACCATTGTCCGGCGCGGTCGCCTTTCAGGGATTCCAGCCGCCAACCCGGCATCGCTCGCATGTCCGCTAGTGATGCGGCATTCAGCAGGAACCGTAGGCGCCGCTCGGCCTGCCGTTCGATCGCCTGGAATGCGGGGATCCGTTTACCACGCGCGAATCGTTCGGTCCGGCGATCCGGTGAGAGTGTGTCCCGTACCGGTGCACAGGTCAAACTTGCGCCGTTATTGGCGCGTCTTCGGGGAGCGCGTCAAGCGCTTGCGCGCCTAGATGGAGGGCGCTGCCGCGGGGATGATCGAGAGCGACCCGTCGATTTCCAGGATCGCCGTCTTTACCTGGCTCGCCGTTTCCAGCCCGTGCTCGTGGAGAACCTCGGCCAGCTCGTCCTGATCGATGCCTTCCTTGCGCATGTTCGACTCGATCAGGTGCCCATGATTGATCAGCACCACCGGGCTGCCCTCGAAGAAGCGCCGCGTCCGCTCATTCTTCCCAATAACCTTCGTCAAGCCCCAGTCGATCAGGAAGAGTGTCCCGGCCGCGATCAGGCCACCGACCAGGGACGTGTCGGGTCCGATCATCGCGTTCTGGACGGCATTGGCGACGATCAGGATCAGCACCAGATCGAGTGCGTTGCGCTGCCCCAGGCTGTGGCGCCCGAAGACACGCATCCCCATCCACACCGCGATGTAGACCACGGTCGCGCGGAGGACGATCTCCCACCATTCGGTACCAAGCGTGAACATGTCGGATGAGCCCTGCTCCTGGAACCGGGACGAGCGATCGACGCCCAACGATGTTCCCACGATCCCGACAGCATAGGCTACCGGCTGGCGATCAAGCTCTGTGGATTATCTCCTTCGACGCAGCCAGGCGCTCGACTCCGGCGGCCAGGTCATCGGCTCAGGCGAGGGTCATGATGTGGCGGCTCGCGCCCACGTTCCGCCACCGCGCGAACTCGCCGCTTCGGCGAGCAGGGCGATCCGCGCCGCGGCTTCGGGATAGCTGCACATCTCCATGTTCATGAAAAACAGACCGAACGTGAGCGCGTCAGACATGAACCCTCTTTTCAGCGGAAGGGCAACGACTGATGGCCGTCTCATCGTTCCTGGTCACGCCGCGCTCGTGTCGCCGCTGGTGCGGGCGTCCCGCCAGGCGACGAGCCGCCGTACCGGTTCCAGGTCGTCGGGTCCGCTTGCGCCGATGATGTGGGTGAGCCCGCTCGCAAGATAGGCGTCCGCCCGTGCGACTTCCGCGGGCTCCGTGAGCAGGATCGAGCGCTCGATGGCGGGCGGGCCACGACAGACCCGGGCGCACCAGTCGTCAAGCACTCCGTTCAGGCGTCCGATCTCGGTGGGGTCGCCGAACCCGTCATCGGCAAGGAGCTCCCCTAAATGGGTCGGCCCGCGTTCGCGCATCTCCGTCACTCTTCACCCTGCTGCCTGTCGTCTCAGTGATCGTCGACGATCTCGATGGTGAACGGGCTCGTCGTCGCCCCGTCCCTTTCGATGCGATCATGCATTCGTACGGTGGTCCGCACAACGGGATGCGAATACCGGCGGGGTGATGAATGCGCTCGTTGATGGCCAGCGATGGGGAGCGGACACGCAGGTGAAGGTGATGTTTCTGGACGAGTCCGGCGATCACAACCTGAAAAGGATCAACCGAAACTATCCGGTCTTCGTTCTCGGCGGCGTAATCGTTGACAGAGCTTATGCTCGGGAAGTGATCGAGCCAACCGTGCGGCAGTTCAAGCTGGACCACTTTGGTCGAGACGATGTAATTCTTCACACCGTGGACATGAGCAAAGGACGGGACGACTACGGGTTCCTTGCCGATCCCTTCTACGCGGAACTGAACGCGATGCTTCAACGCCTCGAGTACAAGGTCGTTGCCTGTGTGATCAGGAAGGATGAGCTTGTTGAAAAGTACGGAATCAACGCCGTTGATCCCTACATGTACAGCCTGGATATACTCGTCGAGCGTCTCTGCAAGGAACTAGGCACCGCCGTGGATGGGGGATTCATCTGTGCCGAAAAACGGAACCCCGGCCTTGATCGGGAACTCATGGAGGCTTGGGAAAAGCTACGAAGGATTGGAACCGACTACGCCTCTGCCCGTGAAATCGACGAGAAGATCATTGGCCTCGATCTCAAGGACAGGAAACCCAATATTGCCGGAATGCAGCTCGCTGACCTCGTTATCACACCAGTTGGTCGACACGTAGCCAAGTCACCGATACGGCTAAACGAAGTCGAGTGGAGGGTGGCCAAGAGCAAACTTCGCCGAGCAGGAGGGTCGTATCGAGGGCGGGGTTTGGTGATTCGTCCATAGCGACTGCAAAGCAAAAGAGGTTCAGGGACTACGTTGGCAGTACCCAAACCTCTCACGGGGACTACGTTGACAGTACCCGAACTTTCCACGGGGACCGATAAGCAGCGCCCATTTTCATGATCTTGTCATACCTCCCCCATTTAGTCAAGTAGTTAGGGTTCCGATCGCGTGCTCTCCCGTTCGCCTTTCTCAAGGGACCGGCAACCGTCATCATGCAAGGGGTTCGCCGTTTCCAGGATGGAGACGGTACGAACCGGTGAACGACCCGCGTGGAACTCGCATCCCGCCGGGTGTCCTCAGTGAGATCCGGGCCCTTTCCCAGCAAACTCCAAGTTTCGGTTCAGTCTCCGTTCAGTGTAATAGGGGATAGTTCTTCCACCAGCGGTTGTCGCGGCTCCGGTCGAGGCGATCGCTGGGCGGGAAGGGTTGCGGCGGAGCTTCGGCTGGGGAGATCCGCCCCGCTTCCATCGCCCGATGCGGCTGCTCGATGTGGCCGCTCGCGCCAGTCCGGTTCGCCCGGGCCCCGGTCTTCGGACCGTGGGTCCTCCCCCCACTTCCCTGGCGAACCGGACCGCGCGGGCATCCCATCGGGTGCCCGCGTCGGGCCGAGGACGCGGATCAGGTCATTGCGCGACCCGCGTCATTCCGATCGTGTCATGTGCCCGCGTCAGCGGAATCCTCCGCGATCCGCACCGCGCGCGCGACCGTGCGCTCGTTGTACTCGCTAACCGAGGGATCCCACTCACCGCCGCAGGTGATCAGGGTCAGGCTTTCGGCTCCGGTCGAGGCGAGCACGTCGTCGTTCGGTGGCTGGGTCGCATCCTCCTGGCGGACCCATTCGACGCGGTAGCTGAGCGTCTCGTCATCGTCGCCGGTGAGCTCGATCGTGTCGCCGGCCCGCAGCGCACCGAGCGAGAAGAACACACCCTCCGGCACGCCCCAGTAGTTGAGATGCCCGGCCATCACGATGTTGCCGGGCTCACCGAGCCGCGCGGTCTCCTTGTACCAGGCGACATCCTCCGCGCCGGTTGGCTGTTCCATGACTCCGGCGACCGTTTCGAGAATCTCGACCTCGGCGTCGACATTCGCCGCCTCGATCGCGATCCGCGCCGGCACCGCGCCCCGGACGCAGGCGTCCGCGTTGGCCTCCTCAGCTTCGGCCTCGTCGCCGTCGTCGTCAGCCTCGTCAGCGATCGCGAGCTCGGCGCTCTCGGTCGGCGCGCCGGCGGATTCATCCTCACTGGCGTCGGGTGTTCCGGCATCAGGGGGCAGGCAGAGCCGCGCTTCGGGAGTGCCGGAAGCATTGGCATCAGCCGCGCCGGGCGTGCCGGTCTGCGCCATCACCGGTCCGAACGTGAGCAGCGCGATCAGCGGCAAGGCGGCTCCCAACGCCACGAGGTGAGGGAGACGGATGGCCCTGGCGGCCTTCCTGGTCTTCCCGGCCGCACCGACGGAAAGCGACCGGACGCGGGAGAAAAGGAGCCCCAGCCCGAGCAGCGGCGCAACCGCCGGGAGCTCGGCGGGGCCGGAGCGTCCACCGTCCGTGACCGGCCCTGCCCCGGTGTTCGGGTACTTGGTCGGCTGCTTGCCCGTCTTGCCGCCCGGTGTGGGCGTTGTGGTCGTTGAGCTGCAGTTGTAAACCTTGACGATCGTTTCCTCGCCGCGCTCGACCGCGAACGACTTCTTGTCCGCCGCCAGCTTGCTGGAGCCGATCGCGCACCACTCGCCGTCCTTCTCGTCGAGCCAGTAGTCGCCCGGCTCGATGTCGATCCAGATGATCTTGCCAAAGCCATCGGTCGTCTTCGTGTCCACCACGGCGCTGCCCGAGGTCAGGTCGAACTCGGCGCCATCCTCGTAGATCTGGCAGTCGACCTCGCTCTTGAACGTCTTCGTCGCGCAGAGGTACTTGACCACGGTCACCTTGCCGTTGTCGTACTCCGGCACGTTGTACCAGTGGCAGACGATCCGGTCGCCGCCGAAGACATCGACGTTCAGCGTGTCGCCCACCGAGAGCGGACGGGGGTGGACCTTGCCGTCCCGCGTGCCGAAGCAGTCCCACACGAAGACGGAGACGGTATCCGCCGGAACCTCTTCGGTTACGACATACGATCCTGGCTTGAGGCCACCGAACATGACCGCGCCGTCGATCGCGTCGCCGGTGTCGGTCTGCTGATCGGTGTCCGCCGGGTCCGGATGATCGAGGAAGAAGGTCACGTCATTGGTGGGATCCTGGCAATCCCGCATCGGATTCGCGCCGTAGGCGTACAGGTCGTAGCCTTCCGGGCAGGTCCACTTGTAAATCGTGATCTCGCCCGGTCCGCCGGGAATGTTGAACCACTGGCAAGAGAAGGTGTAGCCAGCCGGCTCCGGGATGTCGTGGGCGACATACCCGGTCGGCGCGTCGTACCGCTCGGGTTGAAAGCCGGATTGCGTCAACGGGATTTCGTTGGCCGTTTTGGAGGCTCCGCAGAAGACGACTGGGGCGCCGTACTCGTACGGGATCGTCTCCTGGATACCGACCGGCCCCATCGGCACATCGTCCCACTGATACTGACCGGTGTTTGGCGTCGTCGAGCTCGTCCCGCTGGCGCTCGTCAGCGAGAATGGAACATCGTCGGCATACTGGGTGCAGTTCGTCTCGTACCACTCGAGGTTCTGGTCGTAGACGGTGCCCTCCGGGCAGATCCACTTGTAGACGGTGACCGTGTTGCCATCGCCGGGGATGTTGAACCACTGGCAGTAGAAGTTATGGCCGGAGGGTGCCGGGATCTCGTAGCTGATGGACCCAGTCGGCGCGTCATAACGATCGAAAGCGGCGGGTGCCAGCAACACTGGCGGGTTGTCGGTTTCGTTGGTGGAAAAGCCGCAGTAGACGACCGGAGCGCCATAGCCGTCCGGGATCGACTCCTGAATCCCGATCGGGCCCTTCGGTACATCAGCCCACTGGTATTGCCCGGTGTTCCCCGTCGGCAGCGTGGTCGAGCCGTCGGTGCTCGTCAGCGTGAAGGGGACATCGTTGGAGTACTCCGTACAGTTCGTCTCATACCACGCGAAGTCCTGGTTGTAGACGGTGCCCTCTGGGCAGATCCATTTGTAAACGGTCACCGTGTTGCCATCGCCGGGTTCGAAGGGGGGAAGGTTGAACCATTGGCAAGCGACAATGCCACCTTCTCCCAGTGCTTCGATCGGGACCGTGTTGTAACCGCCTTCTGGAGGAACATACGCATACGGCTTGGGTATCGTCTGATCCTCGGCCATGCAGAACACAGCGGCATCGGTATACCCAGCGAACGGCGCTTCGTAGATCGTGAGCTTCACGTTCGGTACGTTCTCGAAGGTGACCGTGTTCGAGCCCGACGTGCCGCTCGTCGGCTTGACCCCGCCGTCGTATCCGCCACCGCCGTACTCGAAGACGTTGAAGTTGACCACCCCCGCATCGTCGTCGCATTGTGCCAGCATGTCGTCGAGGTCGCGCGCGGAGGCGTCGTACCCCTCCGGGCAGGCATGCTTGGTGATCTTGACCGTGCCCGTGCCCGTTTCGACAGGGGGCTCGAGCGTCGAGATGTTGAACCAGGTGCAGAGGGTCAGGAAGACCTCGCGGTTGTCGACATAGACCCGGCCGTTCTCGACAATCATGTCCTCGGCCGGCTGGACGATCGTGCCCGCCGTGTTCTCGCCGTGGCAGAACACGATCGGCGCCCCGTAGCCGCCCGGAATCGTTTCCGTGACGTTGATGGAATTGCCGGATGGGACATCGGTGAAGATCGCGCCGCTCGCGTCGCCACTGGCCGTCTGCTGCGTGCTCGAATAGCCTCCCCCACCATCGGAGACGGTGAACGTCACCGAGACCGCATCCTCGCCGCAGTCGGAGATCAGCTGCCCCGCGCTGCGATTGGTGACCTCGTATCCCGCCGGGCAGAAGAACTTGTTGATCGCCAGCTGACGCGGTTCGTCGGCCGCCGGGATCAGCGCATCGCCAGGCTCCTCGACGCACTCGCCGGTTGCCTCGTCGAGCTTGGAACCCTCGTCGCACTCCACCAGCGGTTCGTCGGTCGGGACGCACTCGCCGGTCGCCTCGTCGAGCTCGGACCCTTCGTCACACTCCAGCGGTTCGTCAGTCGGGACGCACTCGCCGCTCGCCTCGTCGAGCACGGACCCTTCGTCACACTCCAGCGGTGGGTCGGGAGGGCGCTCGACGCACTCACCGGTCGTCTCGTCGAGCACGGATCCTTCGTCACATTCGATCGGTGTATCGGGCGGCGCCTCGACGCACTCGCCGGTCGCCTCGTCGAGCGTGAACCCTTCCTCGCAGGCCTGGATGAGTCCTTGCGCCGCGCCGATCTCGCTCGCGAGCGGGGAGAGCGTGAGCGAAAGCGTGACAAGCGCCAGCACCAGGACCAGCAGACTCCCAGGGGACGGCCGGTGCGACCGTGACGTTCGCCCGTGCCGTCGGTAGCGTCGGTAGCGTTGGAAAACCATGAGCGCACTCCTCTCGCCGCCGGCACCGGACCGCCGCGGCCATCTGTCTCTTCATCATCGAATCGGTCTGGACCCGCATGTCTGATAGATGCATTCTGGAGTGCCGGGTGCCTGGAACCATCGGTGAAGTTACCGATATCGGCGGCGAAGGGGTACGTAGGAAGCCAAGGCGGCTACGTAGATCCGCTTGTCCCACCCGGTGATCCCGTTGCCGCGGGTGACGCCCACGTCATCTTCCAGTGTTCCATTTGGCCGGGGCGCATCATACGGCGCATCTGCGACAGTTCCCGTGTGGGGGACGATCGTGCAAGCGGCATCGGTATCGTCCATATGCGGCAAAGCCGCATGTTAGCCATGCATTCAACGCTCTCGGCTCTTTACCCCAACTCCATGGATCCGGAGCGGCAGACCGGTTCGTGAATGCGGAGGAGTGATGGATGAAAAGGATTCGACCGAGCAACGAAGCCGAGATGATCGCCGAGTTCCTCCGCCAGGAATACGCCTCGCGCGCCCGCTACGGCGCCCGGCTCGACGCCTGCCTCGGCGACGAAGGGATACACGCCCGGCTTATCGCTGAACCGGACCTGGCCGATCAGGGGGAAAACACGGCGCGACGGCGCCTCTTCGGGCGTTACCGCGGCTATGGCTCGGCCGAACCCTCCTATCTCACCGGCTTTCCGACGGCGGGCGTTGACTGGTTCTGGGCGGAGCTGGGCCGGGAGGAAGTGCCGCGCGTGCGCTACATTCGCTACAGCTACTGGACCGCACTCTCCGCGGGCACCCGCTCACCGGCTGTCGCCGCCGCAGGGATCCACGCTGGGATCGAGGTTTACGGGGTTAGCAACGCCGGATTTCTCGAACTCGCCGGGCGGCTGCGGGAAGGGCTCCGCGTGCCGCCGCTGATCCTGGTCACGGCGCTGGCAACGGCGCTGGCAACGGCGCTGGCAACGGCGCTGGCAACGGCGCTGACACCGGCGACGGACGCGGACGGCCTTGTCGTGCTGGAGGGGCATGCCCGGCTCACGGCCTACGCACTGGCGCCAGAGGCGATCCCGGACGAACTGGAGGTGCTGGTCGGCGCATCCCCGGCGATCGCCCGCTGGGACGAGTACTGATCTTGCCATGGCTGACCAGTCATTCGGAGGCAGTGGCGCCGGACCTCCGTAAGAATCCTGTACATCCTCGCGGGCCACCGAATACGTGACTTCACCGATGTGCTTCCGCGCTCCTTCGTCGAAAATGGACATAACGTCAGCTTGGGTGTCCGACGAATCGCCACAAGGAGTGAACGTGAAAGGAAAACGCGCGCCTTCGCACGATGGTGCTTTTCGTCTGCATCATCCTTCCCACCTTCGTCCTGACCTGGCTGGATGCCGGAGCGCGGAACGGCTCCGCTCCTGCGGACAACAGCAGCGTGACCCCAGGGGTGGCGGAGGACCCGACCGGGAGCGATCCGGTGATGATCGCGAGCCCGCCGGCGACCGCCGACCAGGCCGGCGCGTGCGAAACCTTCGGCGGCGCGGCAACCGTGATCGATCAGCCAACGACGGCCACCGTCGATGTCCAGTGCACGGGCGGGATTCTGGACGGAATGGTCTGCCAAAACGGCAACGATGGCTCGGTCTGCAACCCTTGCCGCGGACCGACGAGTCCGGAAGAGAACCCGAGCGTCACGCCTACCGGGGGCATCGTGTTCGTTCAAGTGGAGCCGCTCGACGATCTGGAGGATGCCGCGGGCAGCCGCGTGACGCCGGTTGTTGCCGAGGATCCGACCGGGACCGATACGGTGGTCATCGCTAATCAGGTCGGTAACCCCGTCGACCTTGCTGCCATGCAGATGGCCATGTGCCGCCTGGCTGGCGGCAAGGCAATGACAGCCGATCCGATCCGGACGCCAGCGCACGGCTTTGGAACAGAATGTCGGGTGCAACGGGGGATTGCTGGGCGGGATGATCTGCGCCAATAACTCGAACTATTCGGTTTGCATCTTTATCGGCGTCGCGCCGGAGGAACCGCGCGTCACGCCCGCCGCCGGGATTGACGTCGAACCGGCGGCGCCAATCGCCGAGCCAGTCCCGACTGGAGTATTGGCAATCCCAACCGCTCCGCCGACGGAAGCACCCCCGATGCCGGCTGCAGCCGCGACGGAGACGCCTCCGGAGCCAACCGCGGTCACCGAAGATCCGCCTGTTTTCCCGACGGTGGTTACGGACGACGACACGGTGCCACCGGGCGAGGCTGAGGACCCGACCAACGACGAGCCAAGTCCGACAGAGGCTCCGCTGCGCTAAACGCGTGAGATACGATGTGACCCCGTTTGACCCTGTCTCGCCAGGGCGTGCGTTCGTGGCCCGGCGCGGCGATGAGGCGGTGTTCGTCAAGCGGGGGGCTGCCCATGCCGCCCAGGGACGCTTGGCAGCCCTTGGTGTGACGCCGGCACTTATCGCTCAAGGCTCAGACTTTGCGATTTTCAGGTATGTGGAGGGGGGTGTTCCGGATTGGGTCTGGATGCGGGACAATGCCGGCTTCCTCGTCGATCTGCTCATCGTCGTGCAGCGGGATGAACCGCTGGCGCGGCTGCTTGCGGCGGGCGTTCCGGTTCCCCCGCTCGGGGAACACCCCGCCGCCGTCGTCGCCCGGCTGATCGAGCGGGCGACGCGGGCGTCGGCTCCGCTGTTCCGCTCGTCCGCGATCGAGACTTCTCTGGAGCACCTGCGGACGGCCCGCCATGCGGTCTATGGCGTGCCCCTGGTGCGCCGTCGCACACCGATCCAAGCCCGCCCAACGTGCTCGTCTCTCCGGAGCGGAGGTTCCTGGTGGACTGGGACGGGATCACGCTCTCCGATCCGCTGCGTGACATCGGCCTGATCCTGTGGTGGTTCGTGCCGCCGGAGCGGTGGGAGGCAATGTTTCGACGGTTCTGGCTGCCGGACGCGGCTTCGGCGGCGGCGATCGATCGAATCTTCTGGTGGGCGGCGGTCACCTCGCTCCGCGTCGCGCTCTGGATCGACCGCCATGCCCCCGCCGCCGCCGCCATCCACTCGTTTCTGGAGGATTTCCACGAGGCGGCGGCCCGGCGCCCAAACCCGAAACGCAAGGTTAGTACGTGATGCGGTCTAACGAGTTCCCGAATGCGATACCGCGAAGGCGATGATGGAGTTCAATCGTTTGCGGCTCGGTCAATGAGGCAATGAAATCACTTATCACCCGGTAGACGGTCGATTCCCTGCCATCATCCTCAATCCGTGTTCGGAAGGGGTGAGGGAAGAGGTGTGGTGCCTTGTGCTTCCCAATACCTGCTTCGAGAAGGGTTTCGAAGAGTTGAGTAACCAGGGTAGCGTATCCGAAGCGGAGTGAGACAAGACCCTGATGTTCAATGACGTAGTACCAGAGAAGGCTCTTGGGCAAGTTTGCTTCAATCCTGAGCTCTGGTTCGATCTGGAACTCCCATCCTGGGATATTCTCATCGTCTCCCAGATTGACACCAAGAATGTAACGATGAACGAAGTGAGATGACTGTCGATGGAGAACAGCGCGGCTACTGTTACTGCCACCATAGGCAGTGACGAATGGAGACGATTTGTGAAGAAGCGCTTCGCATTGGCTTTCGATCTCATTCTGAAATGAGGAAGATGGTTTGCCGAGGCTCGTGACTCGTGCGAAGTGATACTCCAGAAATCTGCGTCGTTCGTCGCTGTCCGCCTTGAGCCTGTCCAATGGGATGCTGCCAACCCGGAAAAAATCCTCAACGTCATGGACGGCATAGGCGACATCATCCGCCCAATCCATGATTTGAGCTTCCAGCGTTCTGGAGCTATAGGTTTCTGGAGAGTGAGGAATGCCAAGAACTGGCTCAAGGTGTTCGCGCGAAAACCCGAGATCTTCCTTTTCGCTGCCATAGGCACCCCATTTGCGATTCGCTAGCCCGTGGGTGCCTTCATACCAAGGATATTTGGAGACTGCGCTCAGGGTCGCTCTCGTGAGATTGAGACCAGGATGCTTGTCGCTCCGGACGGCAAGCTGTGTCAGAATCCGGAAGGATTGGGCATCCCCTTCGAACCCTTCACTCACTTTGCCTTTCAACAATAGATGGAGGACTTCCTCGGTTACATGACCAAACGGCGGATGGCCAATGTCATGCGCCAGCGCGGCGGCCTCGACCGTGACGGGATCAAGCCCACCTGCCTCGGCAACACGTTGATGGTCATGTCCACTTCCCAGGAGACGCACAGCCATTGCCTTGGCAATATGCGCAACTTCCAATGTATGTGTAAGTCGATTGTGGGTTGGATGGCTGCCTGTTGGGGAGATGACTTGCGTGATGCCGCTCAGGCGACGGAATTCCTGACAATAGAGAATTCGGTCCCGGTCGTGCTCCGACGGAGTTCGAAAATCCCCTTCTCTGGCATCATTCGCGTCTTCCAGATGCCGGCGATCATCGCGATCGGATTCAGCTCCACTCAACGAGACATTCCGGCGAGCTCAAGCTCGAGCCTGTTGTTGAGTCGCGCCCGATGCTGATCCAACAGAAGCCAGATTGCTGAGTAAATGAGCGTGTCGGGTCGATGTGGACTTCGAAACTCTTGCACCAGATCAATAGGATATACAACTGATCCTGGTCTCTTGCTCAAGCGAGTCAGGATTTCGTTCGCGACATTGTCCTGCTCCAGCACTCGCGCCTTCTCAATCTCATCATTGGTCATTGAAGACTCCTCATAATGACATGCGGCGAGAGACACATGTGACCATTAACAGTATAGAGCACATGTTCTGTACTGTCAGGAAACGCTGTAGATGGGATGACCGGTGCCAGTTCCCCAAAAACAGCTTCCGCTGCCTCAACGCTTCTGTGCGATCAATGCACTGTCGAATATGCGCACATGGGTTGAACAGATCGAATGATGCCAAGTGTTTCCAACATAAGAACCTATATGCTTCCGGCCACCACCTTCCCAACCGCAACCCTGCGTTCCTTTTGCATGACCTCTCGTCTCCGAAGAAGCTACCCTACGATCCGGGATAACCGTTCCATCCGGCTCCGCACCCTATCTCGCCACCTCTCGCGTTGACAGTGCGGTGCCGCGACCGGCTAGAATGCTCCCAACAGATTGGGTGCTCCCGATCGTTCGCGCTCCGCGGAGCGAGCGATCGGCCAGTGCCCGGCCTGGATGGTTAGATGCCGGAGTCGCGGGCGTCCCATCCTCACGTTGAAAACGGAATGTGCGCAGAGACTGGCCAAGGGTCACATCCGACCCCCTCCGGCCGCTCGGCTCCTTCTCCGAGGAGTGCGATCAGGTCTCGCCAGGCTCTCCCGCAATGGAACGGCCCTGGCGACGCCACATCGCGCGCGCTTCACGTCCAAACGCGAGCGATGACGATGCCTGCTTTCATGCAGGGTCCTCAGCGGACCCCTGGAGGTCAGGAATCATGGTTCAGCACAACGACAGCGTCACAAGCAGCGACGTTGATGGTAGCGGTCGTCAGACCGGCAAGATCCGGGTCGCGATCATCGGTGTCGGCAACTGCGCATCGTCGCTCGTGCAGGGCGTGGAGTATTACCGGAATGCCCCGGAGGACGAATTCGTCCCCGGTCTGATGCACGTCAACCTCGGCGGCTATCATATCCGCGACATCGAGTTCAGCGCCGCCTTCGACATCGACGCGACCAAGGTCGGTACGGATCTGTCCGAGGCGATCTGGGCCGGGCCCAACAACACCATCAAGTTCTCCGACGTTCCCCATCTCGATGTCCCCGTGCACCGCGGGATGACCCACGACGGGATCGGCAAGTACCTCTCCGAGATCATCACCAAGGCCGACGGCCCGACCGCCGACATCGTGAAGATCCTCAAGGAGACACGCACCGATGTCGTCGTCTCCTACCTCCCGGTCGGTTCCGAGATGGCCACCAAGTGGTACGTCGAGCAGATTCTCGAGGCTGGCTGCGCCTTCGTCAACTGCATTCCCGTCTTCATCGCGCGGGAGGACTACTGGCACCAGCGGTTCCTGGACAAGGGCCTGCCGATCGTCGGCGACGACATCAAGAGCCAGGTCGGGGCCACGATCACGCACCGGATGCTGACCCGTCTCTTCGCCGACCGTGGCGTCCGGATCGACCGTACCTACCAGCTCAACTTCGGCGGCAACACCGACTTCCTGAACATGCTGGAGCGCGATCGGCTCGAGTCGAAGAAGATCTCCAAGACGAACGCCGTGACCTCGCAGCTCGATTACCCAATGGACCCCGCGAACGTCCACGTCGGGCCGAGCGACCACGTGCCCTGGCTCAAGGACCGCAAGTGGGCGCAGATCCGGCTCGAAGGGACGACCTTCGGCGACGTCCCGCTGAGCGTCGAGCTCAAGCTGGAAGTTTGGGATTCGCCCAACAGCGCCGGAGTCGTGATCGATGCCGTGCGCTGCGCCAAGCTCGCGCTCAACCACGGGATCGGCGGGGCGCTGCTGGCGCCATCGAGCTACTTCATGAAGTCTCCACCGGAGCAGTATCACGACGATATTGCCCGCGACCGGGTCGAAGAGTTCATCGAGCTCTATCAATACCGTCGCAATGCGGTCACCCAACCCATGCCGGCCGACTGACCTGAGTGCGATCAGCCCTGGCCCACCGTTGGACCGGGGCTGACCGGTCTTGCTGACAAGGTCACCGTGGTGGTTGCCCCTTCTGACCACGATTTGATGAATAGGCATAGTCTACTTGGCACATACGGACCGCGCCGCTGCGCCGTGAATAACCGGACATGCCTTTGAGTACCGACTTAGCTGGTATTCTTCAGATGTTACGCTCTGCCGAACTCGGTTTGGCCAAGTCGTCGAACCGAAGGGAGGTCGGCCATGGCAACGAATGATCAACTCAAGGCTCTCGTACAAAATCACGCCGATGGTGACGACCCCCAGTTTTACTCAGTAGCAATGCAGGTCGCTGCGAAGGCAGCCCGCGATGGCCATTCCAAGTTTGCACAGGAACTTCGAGACCTTGTCGACGACCTGCGCAAACGAGGAGCAATACAGTCTCGCGTCGCCTCCATCGTGCCTGTCACTCAGCCACGCGGCGAGCTCGCCTCCTTACTTACGGTCAGTTACCCTGACGCCCGTCTTGCCGATCTTGTGCTCTCAAATGAACTCCATGAACGGATCAAACACGTTCTTCTCGAACAACGTCAACGTGATGTCCTTGCACGCCACGGACTTCGTCCGGCACGTCGACTTCTGTTGATAGGACCACCTGGAACCGGAAAGACCTCTACCGCACGTGTTATCGCTGGCGAACTTGGTTTGCCAATTTATGCCATCCGGCTAGACACGATCATCACCAAGTATATGGGCGAGACTGCAGCAAAGCTGCGCCTCATCTTCGATGCTCTCGGCGACACACGAGGCGTCTACCTCTTTGACGAGGTCGACGCACTCGCTGGTGACCGTTCAGCACCGAACGATGTCGGTGAGATCCGTCGTGTGCTGAACTCGTTCCTTCAGTTCCTTGAGGAAGATGCGTCTGACAGCATCATCATTGCAGCAACGAACCATCCCCAATTGCTTGACTATGCGCTCTTCCGTCGATTCGACACTATCATGGGCTTCGAACTCCCGGACAATGGCAGCGTGCTGGCTATCATTAAGAATAGGCTGTCAGCCTTCGAGATTGGTAATCTAAGTTGGACGTCCGTGACTAAAGCAGCACGCAGCTTGAGTCACGCGGAGATCGCTACAGCAGCTGAGAGCGCTGCCAAGCGGGCTGTGCTTTCTGGACGCACTCGTATCCTTACAGCTGACCTTGTGGCTACCCTGGAAGAACGACATCGCGGCACTAACCGATTGAGTACGTTGCATGGCTGAATGCGACCGTCCGCACATTGTGGTGCCCTTCCCACCGGTAGCTGAACCTTTCACGCTAGCGAGCAGAGGGGGTGGCAGTGAGAGAATAAGCTTTGCGGGAGACCGGACGACGCATGGTAAACGACTGTCGCGCGAGCTTGAGTCGGCGCTGTCGTCCTCAGCCCCGGAATCCGAGCGTGAGGGCACAACTATCACTTTTGTGTCTTTTCCTGGACTTGAACTCGCTCTGGAAAGTCTCGATCCACAATCGTCCGGTGACCAGCCCGAACTTATTGCAGTACGTGAGACCGAAACGGAAGCTGGTACGGCTCAAGAGGCGACTGTATATGTCCCTAAAGGCAAGAAGGGGTACTTCCTCAATCGTCTTACCGAGTACGTTGAGACCGCAACCGCCGATAAGGCTAAACATGCCAAGCTGATTGAAGGCATTCAATCGATTCGGCGAGCCACAATTCGCGAACTGTGGACCGATCCCGAAAAGCTGTTTCCCGATGTTCATTCGGAGTCGCGATGGTGGGAGGTTTGGCTCCGTAAACGAGATGGACGCGAGCGTGAGAGGTTCTCGGCCTTCGCCGATAACAACAACCTTCGTACCAGTGAGCATTATCTCGGCTTCGGCGATAGGACGGTGGTGTTACTTCATGCGACAACAGATCAGTTGTCTGGGGCCATTGAGTCGCTCGACGATATCGCTGAGTTGAGAAGACCGCACGATATAGCGACGTTCCTCACCGAACTTCCTGCATCAGAACAACAAGAATGGATCGACGATCTACAGCAGCGTCTGCAAGCAGCAGGAGCAGGCTCACCTGTCGTATGCATCTTGGATACTGGCATTCAGGATAGCCATCCTTTGCTGATCGATTCGATCACAGCTGCGGACATTCACGTGGCTGATGCGAATTGGCAGGCCCGACCAATTCATCCTCACGGTACTGAAATGGCAGGACTCGCGCTCTTCGGAGACCTTCGTGATGCGATCACGACCCCGCAGACCGTCCATCTTCTGCACCGTTTGGAGTCAGTCAAGTTTCTGCCAGACAACGGATGCAATGACCGTGATCTATATGGTGCAATCACCGCACGCTCTGTCGATCGGCCCGAAATCGAGGCAGCGGATCGTTTGCGTGTTTTCATGCTTGCTGTGACCGCCCCACAGCCAATATCGTCCTCGGCAGACTCCACCCCAACCGAGCGCGCCGAAGCCGGACGGCCGACATCGTGGTCAGCGACAATCGACGCACTAGCCTTCGGTAGGGCCATAGACGACACTGTTCCCAAGTTCACCTGTCTGGATCGAGATGAGGCACGCCGACCACGGCTCTTTGTGATCTCTGCAGGGAACATCCCAGACATCCATGCCACTGACAATCATCTCGCACGGAGCGATGTCGAACCAGTAGAGGATCCTGCCCAGTCCTGGAATGCGCTGACCGTTGGCGCATACTCCGAGCATGACGACATGTCCGGTGCGACCAGCGACTTCAACGGGTACGTGCCAATAGCGCGACGTGGAGAACTATCGCCGGTCAGTCGCACATCAGTCGTGTTCGACCGAAAAAAGTGGCCCTTCAAACCCGAGGTAGTCGCCGCCGGAGGGAACGTCGCGGTGTCACCGGATCGTACCAGCGTTGACACGCCCCCGAACCTCGCGCTTCTGACAACGCGGCTTCAACGGCCCAGTGAAGGGTTTTTCGCCACCACGCGGGACACCTCTGCCGCCACGGCGCAAGTAGCATCCATTGCAGCCGATATCCATGCGGCTTACCCAGGGTTTCGCCCTGAGACAGTCCGTGCGTTGATCGTCCACTCCGCACGATGGACTGATTCAATGCGCAATCGCTTTGACGTCGAGTCGAGCAAGACCCGTCTCGTCAGTTTATTACGCCGTTATGGCATGGGAGTACCCAACGCAACGCGAGCGCTTCGAAGTGCAGCAGATGCGCTTACGCTAGTAGCAGAAGCCCGAATACACCCATACGAGCGAGATGGTGGCAGCAATAACGGCAAGGTTCGGGAGATGAATCTCCACCAACTCCCGTGGCCTACCGAGCAATTGGAGGCATTGGGCGGAGCGGAAGTTCAGCTTCGTGTAACCCTCTCTTACTTTGTTGAACCGAACCCGTCTAGGCGGGGATGGACTGGCAGATACGTCTATTCCTCTCATGGGCTGAGGTTCGCCACGCGACGCCCAGAGGAGAACATCGAGAGCTTTCGTCAGCGCATCAACACTCGTGCCCGTATCAATGAACAGGCGCCACCGACGCTCAGTACAGAGAGAGGGTGGTTGTTCGGTAATGACCAGCAACAAGCCCCAGGCTCCCTACACACCGATATCTGGACTGGCTCCGCTGTCGATCTCGCGAGCAAGGGTGCGATTGCCGTTTACCCGGTCGCAGGATGGTGGAAGAACCGGAGAGATTACGACCAAAGTGATCGAGGCGTTGACTATAGCCTTGTCGTCAGCATCGAGTCTCCGGAGGTCGAAGTTGACCTCTGGACTCCGGTGGCACAGCAGATCAAGCCTGTAGTTGAGATCGAAACCTGATTTTCTCCTACGACCGGGTCGAGGAGTTCATCGCCGTCTACAAGCGCGCGCAGGCAGCGGTCGAAACGCCCGCGTCGTAGCGATCGTGTGCGGGCGGCTGATCCCTTATCAGCCGTCCCTCACGGTTCATCCGCGGCAAGGATCGAAAGATGCTCCGTTCCGGACGCGACATCCTGGCACTTCTGATCTCTGCGGCGGCCATCGTCGCCTGCTGGGTGTATGGCTGGCTGGAGCCAATCCGGGCGGCTTCGACCGGGGGTGAGCCGGCTGGTGGCACGCCGTTCATTTTCGCTCACTGCGCGACCTGCTTCCTCGCCGGATTCCTGGTTCCGCCCCTGGCACGTCTGGCCGGGCCGATCGTGCTCGCGCCCGCCCTGCTCTGGATTGTGGTCCACGTCGTCACCTACGACGGCAGCCAGGGCGCCTCGTTCTGGCCGCTTGCGCTGATCATGATCCTGATCTCGATGCCGTTGCTCTCGGGGGTCGCGATCCTTGGGCGATGGGCGAGACGACGGGTCGAGGGAATAGTCTGACTGCGGGGGCGGCCCGCTCCGCCGGTGCCTCGATCCTCGATTGATGTTGGACCCCGATGTCTGGTATGGTCACGCGTATCCGATCGGAGGAGGGCGCGGAGATGGCACGAGGCAGGACGCGCAGGCTGTTTCAGACACGCCGCATGATCGCGACCCTCGTCGCGCTCATGGCCTGCCTGCTCCAGGGGCTGATCGCCTTCGGCAGCCTCAAGGCCCAGGCGTGGTCCCTCGACGACAGCAGGCAGGGCGTGGTCGTTCTGCTGCTGCTGGTGTTCATCCTGTTCGCGATGCTGATGGCGGCGGTGGCGATGTTGGTCTCCCCGGAAACCGCCGCCTACTCCGGCATGGTCGCGGTGGCACTGGCGCTCGTGGTGGTGCTCGTGGCCGCGCCCGGGACCGCCAGCGAGTTGTTCTCGACATCGTTTACGGACGCCGCGTTCTTCCTCGCCGCGCCGATCACGGTACTTGGGCTTGGGGCCCTGCTGACAAACCTCGAGGGCGGGCACCTCTTCTGACTTCCGGCGCGATGCCGGAGGCGGCTGGAGATGGCGACACCGCACCAGAGAGGCGCGGTGTCGCGCCGATGCGGGGACCAACGTGAAGCTTCGCTTCACCGGGCCGACACAAGATCGGCCCCTACGATGGTTGCCCGGGAGGATGTCCTCTCCGTGCGTAATCCGGGCTACCCGGAGTGGGCGTCCAGCACGGCCCCATGGCTCTGGACGAACGCCGAGAGCCCCAGCCCCTCCAGGGAATCCAGATACCCCTGCCAGGCGTCGTCGATATTGATCTGCCCCATGACCGCTCGCGAGAAGGTCTCGTCCACCAGCGCCTCGATCCTCGGCGTCAGCTCGGCCACGACCCGCGCCTGATCCCCGTTGAAGGAGAGCGGGGGCAGCGTCATGCTGTCGGGTTGCTTGTAGGGCTCGTAGTTCTCCAGCGTCTGGTTGTAGAGAATGACTTCGATGTCGAACTCGGCGTTCTCCGGCGCGACATACTGCCCGAGGCGGTAATCGCTGGACCGGTACGACGGACCGGCCCGCGACCAGTGCACGTTTTGGGTCGGCACGTTGGCGATGTCGGAGAGGCTCTCCCGGATCACCTGCTGGCCGTAGATCCATCCAGGGAGAGACCATGCGCACTCGCGAAAGCGCCCGCGTCATCCTGCTCAACGAGCGGGACGAGATCTGCCTGTTTCGCCACGAGCGCCACGGCGAACGCTACTGGATCAGCCCCGGTGGGGGCGTCGAACCGGGCGAAACGTGGGAGCGGGCCGCGATCCGGGAGCTGGCGGAAGAGACCGGTTTGCGCGATGTCACGCTCGGCCCCTGTGTGTGGACGCGCGAGAAGGAGGTTGTGCTCGGGGGCAAGTGGATTGGCGGGGTCGAGCGCTATTTCCTCGTCCGCGTCTCCGGCGTGGAGGTCACCAACAGGAACCAGCTCGAGCACGAGCGGGAGGTCTACGCGGAGGTCCGGTGGTGGCCGCTCCCGGCACTGCGTGCCTCGGACGAGACGTTCTACCCGGAAGGGCTGCCCGGCCTCATTGCGCCCCTGATCGCCGACGTCATCCCACCGGAGCCCGTCCACCTCATCCGGTAAGCGGATCCCGTCCTACGCCGAGGCTCCCGTGTAGTGCTTCAGGCCGAACCCCCAGAACCACCGCGCGGCGATCGTGAACACCACCGCCAGTAGCACCGACCCGACCATCGTCAGCGTCGTCAGCCGCCCGGTCAGGCTCTGCGCCGGGATCGTCACCGCGAACGCGACCGGCACCAGGAACGTCAGCGAGACCCGCAGCCAGCCGGGGTAGATCGTGATCGGCCAGGCACCGGCGTTCCCGAACATCGTCTCGAAGATGACCAGGATGTTGTCGAGCCGCACGAACCAGAAGGCCAGCGTCGAGAGCATCAGCAGGAACGAGTAGATGATCACCGTGCCCGCGATCAGGACCAGCGTGAACAGGAGCGCGTCGCCGATCGAGACACTGCTCCCCAGCCGCGCCAGCGACACGATCAGGACGCCGAGCCCGACCACGATGTTCGCGCTGGACGCGATGTTGACCTGCGCCACGCTCGCCAGCACCTGCGAATCGGCCGGCTTGGTCAGCATGAAGTCGAGGGTTCCCATCCGGATCCCCTCCATCAGGCGCTGCATGCTCGGCTGGATCACGAGCCCGATCAGCCCGCGCACCAGCATCTGGATCGCGATCAGCGCGATCAGATCGTCCTGCGACCAGCCGCCGACGCTGTTCGTCTGCCCGAAGATGATCAGCAGCCCGAAGACCGAGGTTCCGAGGCTGATCACCAGCGAGATGAGCTGGAAGAAGAAATCGGCCCGGTACTGCACGACGTTGAGGATGCCCAGCTTCAGGTAGGTGACGATCACGCTCAGCGAATGCACGGGTGAAGGCTCCTTACCGGAAAACCGTAAACGAATCCGTGACGTGATGCAGGGGCGACCCAATGTGGTCGCCCTCGGGCAATCAGCCGGCAATCATGGGTCTCAGCCCGGGTGCCCATTCGACGTCTCGCCCTCCCGGCTCACGCACCGACCGCCGAGTAGCGCCGTACCGCCCGCACCCAGATCAGCCGCAGCATCCCGAGCACGATCCCGATCCAGATTGCCTGGGCCAGGAACCCGAGCGCGATCTGTCGGCCATCGAGCGTGCCCAGCGCGAGCTCGACCGGGAACGAGATCGTCCACCGGAAGGGCAGGATCGAGGCGGCCGTCTGGGCCCAGCCCGGCAGCAGGGCGAGCGGCGCGATCATTCCCGAGAGGAAGAGCGTCAGGACCGCCACGAGCTGGTTGAGCGCCGAGGTCTTCGTCAGCCAGAACGCGGCCAGCCCGACCGTCCATTCCAACGTGAAGCGCAGGATCGCGGCGAGGATCAGGGCGGGGAAGAAGACGATCATGTACGAGAGGGTCCAGTTGTACTCGGCGTCGAACACGAAGCTGAGCACGATCACGGTCGGGATCAGCGGGATCAGGGTCAGTGCCTTGAAGCTCACGTTCTCGACCAGGTCGTTGTGGATCGGATGCATCGGCCGGAGCAGGATCGCGGAGTAGAACCCGGTTCGCACCCGCCACTCCATCTCCCACATGTGCCACATGAAGGTCAGCTGGTTGACGACCATCAGAATCAGGAAGTAGGCGGCGTATTCGCCCGCCGTGAACCCGCCCGCGCTGCCGCCCTGGGATTTCGCGACCGTCGTCCAGACCACGATCGAGACCAGCGGCTGCATTGCCAGCGAGAAGAGCCAGATCAGGATCGCGCCGCGATAGACGAATTGAAGCGCCAGCTCGGTCCGGAACTTCGAGCCGTAGTAAGCGAGCAGATAGCGCGGATTCAGCGATTCCCGCTTCGGGCGGTTCAGCGCATCGGTGGTGATCGCCATGATTCTCTCATTCCCGCTCGGGTATCGACTCGCCGAGCCCACCTCATCCGGACATGCACGTATCGCGGTCCGGTCCGCACCGATCGTGTCCGTACTGTAACGGATCGCTGGCGTTGGCGAGAACGCTGAGGCGACGACCCCAGTATATACTCGTGTATCGACATGCTTGGCCGTCCATTCCAGGGAGGCATTCCATGAGCAACGTGAAGGTCGCGAAACTGTTCCGCAACGGCGGCAGCCAGGCCGTCCGCCTGCCCGCCGAGTTCCGCTTCGAGGGCGACGAGGTCTACGCCCGGCGCGACGAGCGAACCGGCGATGTCATCCTCTCGACCGTGGAGGAACCCCGGAAGACGGGCAAGGCGTTCTGGGACGAGATCCTCGTGCCACGCGACGCGGAAACGACGGAAGATGAGGATTTCGACGCCTACATGACGGAGCGGCCAATGAACACGCCCGTTCAGGACCGCGACATCTTTGGCGACGATACGCGGGACGTGCCGCGAGAGGAACGAGACGAGTTCGGGAAGATCATGGATGAGATCGTCGGCGATCGCCAGAATCATCCCGTGTCCTTCACATCGCGTCTGGTCGATGACGAAGACGACGCATGACCCGACCGTTCGTCATGCTCGACACCGACATTTCGAGTTACCTCATCAAGGGAAACCGGCCCTGGATGCGCGGCCGTCTCGAACTCCTCGATCCAGCAACAGTCCTGATCTCGGTCATCGTGCAGGCCGAGCTCTTGTATGGATTGCGGAGATTACCAGCCGACCATTTTCCTCACGGCGATGTCCATGGCTTTCTTGATGGCATGCAGTTGCGGGCATGGGATGAGAACGCGGCGGGCATTCATGCCGGGATCAGGCATCGGCTCGTGTCGAGCGGTCAACCCATTGGCGAGATGGACATGATGATCGCCGCCCATGCAATTGCGCTCGACGCGGTGCTGGTCACCAACAACGCCCGTCATTTCGGGCGGCTCTCCCCACCGCTTCGCCGCGAGAATTGGGCGTCCCCGCTGGAGTGACCGCCCGAACTCCGCCGCTCTCGAACAAGAGCTACCGCCCGCCCCCGGGTCCATCCTTCCCGCCGTGCGCGGCGATTGACAGTCGGCGGCGGTCCCCTATGATGGCTACGGGTTCCCATCAACAGTTCAATCATCGCGAGTGAGGCAATCATGGCAAGCCCGGCTCTGGACCTTGGGGCCATCAAGCAACGCCAGCGGCAAACATGGGCCAGCGGGGATTTCGCCGCCGTGGCGACATCGATGGCGATCGTTGGTGAGATGCTCTGCGAAGCGGTCGACCTCCGCGCCGGGAGCACGGTCCTGGATGTCGCCTGTGGAAGTGGCAACGCGACGCTGGCTGCCGCCCGGCGGTTCTGCCACGTGACCGGCGTCGATTACGTGCCGGCCCTGCTGGAGCGGGGACGCGAGCGGGCCGCCGCGGAACGGCTCGACGTGGAGTTTCTCGACGGCGACGCCGAAGCCTTGCCGTCCGGTGATGGCGAGTTCGATGTCGTGCTTTCGACCTTTGGTGTGATGTTCGCGCCCGACCAGCCGCGGGCGGCGGCCGAGCTGCTGCGAGTCTGTCGTCCCGGTGGCACGATCGGCCTCGCGAACTGGACGCCGGAGGGGATGGTCGGAGACATCTTCCGGACCACGGCGCGCTACGCACCACCACCGCCAGGGCTTCAGCCGCCCAGCGCGTGGGGCACCGAAACTGGATTGACGACGCTGCTTGGCGACGACATTGAGGAAATGAAGATCGAGCGGTGCCACTTTACCTTCCGGTATCCCTCGCCGGATCACTGGCTGGCCTACTTCCGAGAGCACTTCGGGCCGGTGGAACGAGCGTTCGCGGGGCTCGATGCGGATGGCCGGGAGGCGTTTGCGGCGGACCTGCTCGACATCATGAATCGTTTCAACCGGGCCGATGACGGAACCCTGGTGGCGCCCGCTGAATATCTGGAGGTCGTCGCCACCCGCCGCTAGCCCGGATGCCATCGCCCCGTCCGACAGCATGATGATGCTGCCTGACGCGGGCGATCACGAGGATCGCTCCTACGGAATGACCGTATCGGGCGCCCGCGTGCGACCACCATTCAGGCGACGCCTTCGATTTGGTGCCTTGCCGTCCCCCGCGATGGTTGGCATGACCACCGTGACCACCGGCCCATGATGGCGGGTCAGGTGACGTGCCCGGCGCTGACCGTCATATCGAGATGCTCCCCGGCCTCGACGATCTCCCGCAGCGCCCGCACAGCACGCCACAGATCCTCGTACGAGGTGTACAGCGCGACCGGCGCCAGGCGCACGACATCCGGCTTCCGGAAATCGACCACGACCCCGCGCGCCTTCAACGCGTGCGAGATCGCCAGCCCGGCGTCGTGCTCGACCGCGACGTGCCCGCCCCGCCGGGCATGATCGCGCGGGGTGCCGATCCGGTAGCCGTAGGGGGCGTCGAGCAGTCCCGAGCCCTCGATCAACGCGATCAGGTAGTCCGTCTGCGCCAGCGACTTCGCCCGCACCGCGTCGATCCCGGCCTCCGCGAAGATCGCCAGCGAGCCCATCAGCGTCGACGACGAAAAGAGTGGCACCGTGCTGATCTGCCAGGCGGCAGCGTCCGCCGCACCCTCCCACTGGTGGACCATATCGAACTGCCGGTCGCGGCGGTACCCCCACCAACCGGCCAGCGCCGGCTCCCGTCCGTAATGTCGCGGATTGACATAGAGTGCGCCGACCGCGCCCGGACCGGCGTTGAGGTACTTGTAGGAGCACCACATCGCGAAATCGACATCCCAGGCGTCGAGCCGGTGGGGGACCGCCCCGGCGGAGTGCGCGCAGTCGAACCCGATCAGGATGCCCGCCTCGTGCGCGGCGACCGTCAGCCGTTCCATGTCGAGGAGCTGCCCGGAGCGGTAGAGCACCGAGGGCAGCATCGCCAGCGCGACATCGTCGGTGAAGGCCGCGATCAGGTCGTCCTCCGCGATCGTCCGCCCGTCGCGGCTCGGGACGAGGACGAGGTCGTGCTCGGGATCGCCGCCGCGGAGCCGGATCTGGCTTTGCATGGCGTAGACATCGGACGGGAAATCGAGCCCGGTCGCGACGATCTTCCGGCGCACGCCGTCCGGCCGGTCGGCCCGCTGGTAGAACGTGCCCAGCAGCTGGTGGAGATTGACGGTCGTCGTCCCGGTCACGATCACCGAGCCGGGCGCGGCCCCGACGAGCGGAGCCATTCGCGCGCCCAGATCCTCGCCGAGGGTCAGCCAGGGCGGGTCGGCCTCGCTCCAGCCGAGGACGCCGTGCGCCTTCCAGGCCTCCAGCGCGTCGAGAACGTGGCGCTCGGCATCGACCGAGAGCAGCCCGAGCGAGTTGCCATCGAGGTAGATCGTTCCGGCGGGGATGTGGAACCGCGCCCGGAACCGGGCCAGCGGATCCGCCGCGTCGAGCGCCAGGGCGTGGTGTCGGGAGAGGTCGAGCGGCATGCCGGGAGACTCCAGGGATCGGGCGAGCACGTGTTCCACGCTGCACCATAACAGGCCGATGTTCAGCAGCGCACCGAGCAGCGCGCCGGGCGGTCGCCGCTGGTTCAGTCCTGCGGGGAGGTTGGATGCGGGCGACAACCACCCTGGCCGGAGGCGTCCCGCGTGACAAGTCGACCAATGGCCCGGCGTGGTGCTGCTGGCCGGCCGATCCGGAGGGCGAGTTCTCCTACGTCGACCGCCTGTCCCTCCACTGAATCAACTCGCGGAGCGGGCCGAGGTCGTAGTCCGGGCCATCCACGCCATAGATCAGGTGCGTCATGCCCTGCTCGACGTAGGCCTTCCCATCCTCCATCACCAACGCGTCGAACCAGATCGACCGCTCGATCGCGGCCGGGTCGCGGCTGACCTTCGCGCACCAGTCATCGAGGACCCGGTTCTTGCGGCCGATCTCCTCGGGCGTGTCGAAGTAGTTCCAGATGTCCACGTGCTCGGCGACCAGCCGGAGGGTCACCTTCTCGCCACCGCCGCCGATCAGGATCGGCAGCGTGCCGTTGACCGGGCCAGGGTTGAGCTTGCCCAGCCGGTCCCTGATGACCGGGAGTGCCTCACCGAGGGCGTTGAGGCGCCGCCGCGGCGTGCCCAGCTCGTAGCCGTACTCGTCGTAGTCCCGCTTGAAATAGCCACTCCCGATTCCGAGGATGAAGCGGCCGCCGGAGATTTGATCGATCGTGGCGGCCATGTTCGCGAGAAGGGTTGGGTTGCGGTAGGAGTTGGCGGTGACCAGGGGGCCGAACTGGACCCGCTCGGTGACCTCGGCCGTGGCCGCCAGCAGCGTGAAGGCCTCGTGGTGGGGGGCCTCCGGATCGCCATGGAGCGGGTAAAAGTGATCCCAGTTCCAGAGCGTGTCGGCCCCACTCTCGTCGACGGCGTGCCAGGCGTCGCGCATCTGTCTGTAGGTCGCGTTCTGGGGCTGGATCTGCACCCCGATCCTGAGACGTGACCTACCGTGAAGGTCCTGCCTGGCTCATGAATCGTTATCGTCGTAATGGTACGCCACCGGCGCCTGTCGCCTCTAACGAGGAAGGATCGGGCTGACTGGGCGCGGCTCCTGGCAGCCATTCAGACCACACGCTCACCACATAATAGTCGCGCTGTGCGAGTCATTGCGCGTAAGCTACCGCCATCCTGATCGCCTTGCCCGCTCTGTTCGTAGGGAGAAGAACCACCCATGGCGAACCAGCAACCGGGCGCGTCCCCCGATGAGCCGGCAATTTCGCCGATAGCGCTCCGGATCATCATCGCGCTGGTGGCGGCCGGTGGAAGCCTGCTTTACCTGCTGCTCACCTATGGCATGATCATGATCGTGGCCGACTCGATCGACGATGAGCCGTCGGACATCGTTATGTTCTTTCCGGTGACGATGTTCTTCGCCATGCTGATGGCCGGGTTGGTGGTGTTCGTCTCCGTGAGGGCCACGATGGGCCTCAGCGTCCTCGTCATTGCCGTCGTGGTGGTCATGGTGGCGACGCTCGGCGATGACTCCGCGTCCTGGTCCTTTCTCCTGTTCCTCCTCAGCCCGCCCGTCATCGTGCTCGGGCTGTCGACATGGCTAGCCAGGATCAGCGGCGGGACGTTACGGAGAGGGTCGGAGTCAACGCGGTCGATACCGCTCGTGGGCGCCGCGGTCATTGGTTCCGCCTTTGGCGTCTACCAGTCGATCGTCATGTTCAACCTGATGTTCATGCTCTGCGCGGCGGCGAGTGTCGCCATCCTGAAATGGCCTCGGTTTGCCCCGTGGTTCGCGGGCTTTGTGGTGTTTGTCGCCGCGCTCTCACTGGTGGAATCGAACGACGGACCGCGCGTCGGCCCGGGATTCCCGCTGGCCTGGCTCGTTGCCACCGCTGCCATGCTTCCGCTCGTGCTCGTCGGGAAACGCGCTCTCGAAACCGGCCCCTAGTCACCGCGCGTGTCGGCAATGCCCGCCCGGCTTCCCAATCCCCGACACCGGAACGACGAATGTGCTCCTGAGCCGGCGACCTCACCGCACCAGCGCCTCATCCGGCAAGCGCTCGGTTACCATCGATTCCATCTCGGGATTTTCTGGCGAACCATCCTTGCTCGCGAAGACGCGCTCGATGACTTCCTCGATCGGCGGGTCTTCCACGGTCAGGTCGGCGATCGGGATCGTCGCCAGCAGATGCCCCGTCACGCGAGAGGTGTCCGCTTTCGGCACCCGCAGTGTCAGACCGACCGGCGAGCTCTCGACGATCTCGCCCGCCTCGCCGATCACCTCGCGGATCGTCCCGCTCCCCTCGTCCGGCCCCGCGCCCTCCTCGAACTCGATGATGATCGTCTTGTAGGGCGAGAACCGTTGGACCAGGCCGGGCAGCTCGCCGTCGTAGAGAAGGGAGCCGTGATGGATCACGATCACCCGCTGGCAGAGCGCCTCGACATCGGCCATGTAGTGGCTCGTGAGCAGGATCGAGGCGTTCGTGCGCTCGTTGTAGGCCGCGATGAACGCCCGGATCTTCCGCTGCATCGCGACATCGAGCCCGATCGTCGGTTCGTCGAGAAAGAGGATCATCGGCTGATGGAGCAACGACCCGGCGATCTCGCACTTCATCCGCTCCCCCAGCGAGAGGTTGCGGACCGGTTTCCTGAGCAGCTCGTCGAGGTCGAGCAGGTCGATCAGCTCGTCGACCCGCCGCCGGTAGTCGGTCACGGGAATCCGGTAGATCGCCCGGTTCAGCTCGAACGAATCAAGCACCGGGATGTCCCACGTCAGCTGGTTGCGCTGCCCCATGATCAGCGCCATCTGCCGCAGGTACGACCGGTCCCGGCTCCAGGGCTGATAGCCGAGCACGTCGGCCCTGCCGGAGGTCGGGTGCAGTAACCCGGCCAGCATCTTCAGCGTCGTCGTCTTCCCGGCGCCGTTCGGGCCGAGGAACCCGACGATCTCGCCGGGATGGATCTCGAAGCTGATGTCCTTCACCGCGTCGACATCCTTCGTCTTGCGGTGGATCAGGCTCGTGAACGCCGCCTTCATCCCGCCCTCGCGCTCGGGCACGACATAGGTCTTGCGCAGGTTGTGAACGGAGATTGACGAGGGTGTCCTGGCATCAGTCACACGGTGCTCCATCGGTCACGAGGGATAGGGGACGCGGGTTTGCCCCGGCGACGAATCAGAAAGCCGGGCGGGCGGTCTCCCACCGTAGCGGACGTCCGGGCCGATTGCAATCGCTTCTTCCCGTGTGTTGGTCAGGCTCATCGCTCGCCGCGGGCGACGGAAGCTCCCTCCATGGTGGCGCTTAATCAGGACAGCCCGTGTCCGTCTCGCTCGCTATGATGACGGCCTGACGGTCGGTGACATCCCCTTGATGCCACCGGTTCCGTCGCCGGCGAATACGTGAGGGAGACTCGACAATGGCTCAGGAAATCGCGCTCGATGACTTCCGGTCCGGCCTGCGGTTCGTGCTGACCGAGGCCTTCGAGAAGGTCGGCGGAGCGTTTCTCGACCCCGGCGAATCGCTGTTCGAGACGCTGGCGACGCTCTCCGCCGCCGAGGCCTCGATGCCGCTGGGGCCAACCAGCGGCAACATCGCGGCCAAGGTCAACCACACCCGGTTCTATCTCGACGCCGCGATCGAGGCCAACCGCACCGGCGAGTACAAGCCGCTCGACTGGGAAGCCTCGTGGCGGGTCGGCGAGGTCACGGAGGAGCAATGGCGGGAGCTGATCGTCCGCCTCCGCGCGACGTACGGGGAGATCATGACCTTCGTCGACACCTTCGAGAGCTGGGACGGCCGCTACATCGGCGGCGCCTTCGGGATCGTCGCCCACACCGCCTATCACCTCGGCGAGATCCGCCAGGCGCTCCAGGTCGTCAAGGCGTGAGCCTCTCCGCCCAGGCATGGGATCGCCTGGTTTCTGGTGAAGGGCGGCACAGGGCGTGCATCATGTGGCGTCCGGCCGGGGAATCGTCCCTGGCTGATCAGCGCATCTGACTTGATCACCGAAAGGACGTTCCCATGGCGAAGATCAACCCGATCGATCTCCAGAAGCATCTCAAGGGCATGAGCTACCCGGCGAGCAGACAGGACATCCTCGACAAGGCGAAGGAGAACGGCGCCGACGACGAGCTCCAGTCCGCGCTCGAAGGTCTCTCTGACGGGCAGTTCGAGACACCCGCCGACGTGAACAAGGCAATCGGCGAAATGAACGACTGACCAGGATCCTGCCAGCGGCGCCGATCATTCATGAAGCGGTTATCGGGAGCGGCGTTCGTTTAGGAGGCCGCTCCCCGTTGCCAGCTGACGCGGCCTCCTGGGCCGGGAGCGGGATCAGGCTGGCGACTCGTTGATCGTGACCGGGAAGCCATCGGGATCCCTGACCCAGAAGAAGCGCCCGAACCCGATGTCCGCGATCTCGCCTCCGATCTCGAACCCCTGATCCGTGCAGGCCTGGTGCACACGGTCCAGCAATCCATCGGCGGGAACGTTCAGGATCATGTCGGCCCGGCCGCCGACTTCAGGCAACGGGTCCTCCTGATGAAGCCATCCCGATGGAAGTGGAGGGCCAGGGTGCCATCCCCGACGGCAAACTCGTTCCAGTTCTCGTCAGGTTCGTCAAGCTCAGCGTCGCCGCCGGGCCCTAGCCCGAGCGTTTCGTAGAACGCGACCGAGCGCTCCATCTCGGAAACGTAGATCATGGTCGTCAGATGCATTCGTGTTGTCTCCGTTCACGCGTACTGACCACCGTTGACCGTCCAGGTACTGTAGCGGCGTTTGTGAGTGGATTGGGCGACGACCGAGACACTCACGCGATAGGATGCGCCCGGATGTAATCCTTCAGCTCGGTACGGAATCGCGCGATGAGTCCCGCATCTCCCGCCGCGTAGGAGCGGACCAGCCGGAAGACCACGTCGTGCCCGGTGTAGAACAGGCGCCGCGCCTCGAAGCCGGGGTCGACCGTGCCCCCGTAAAGGGCGTAGACCTCAGCGACGAACTCCGGCCCGTAATGCTCGAACGCCTTGAAGTCGCTGGCCGGGTCGGCGATCCGCCAAAAGAAGTCGATCACCCCGGAAAGCGTGTGAGATTCCGAGTCTACGATGATATGACAGGGCTGCATGTCGTTGTGGCGGATCACCAACGTCAAGGGTGTCTGTTTTGCCTGCGCGATGAACCGCTCGAAGAGGCCGGCGACCCAGGCGCGTTCCTCCGGCGGGAGCACCGGCCAGAGTGTCCGCCGGACCCAGGGGTAGGCGTTCGGGTTGTTCTCCATGTAGTCCCAGAAGTCCGCCGGGCCCATCTCGTTCATTCCCAACGCGCGGGCGGGTTCGAGCGGCAGGGCGTGGAGCGTGGTCAGGAAGTCACCCATCTGGCGCGCGACCGTCAGCATCTCGTCACCACTGAACGTGGCCGCCACCGCCGGGACGAACGGCACGCCGGGGAGATAGCGGGCCCGCTCGAACCAGACGCCGAACTCGGCGTCGTGCTCGATCTCGCAGGTGGGCAGGGCGAACGGAATCGCGTTCGTCGCGGCGAGCCATGCGATCGCGTGCGGGCGGACGAGCGGGATGGGGCCGGGCTCCTGGGGGAAGCGGAACACGATCGACTCGTTGACGACGTAGACGTAATGCTCGCCGCCAGCTTCGAGGGTCATCTCCGCCAGCGAGATGCCAGGGAACCGCTTGCGAATGATCGCGAGATGGACCTCGCGCGGAGCGTCGATCACCGATGATCCCCATCGCCGTGGCAGGTCACCTCTTTGTCCCGCGCCGCTCTCGACCGCAGGCGGGGCGGCGCGGGACGACGGTGACTTCGTTGCGGTTGTGGTAAAGCTGCCTCGCGAACTCGATCTCGTCACGATCCGCGTGTGATCTCACGCGGATTGTTCCCATCGCTGGAGGGATCGGTTCCGATGGCTAATGCCGCCGAGGGTTACCTAACTCTAGATTGGGGACAAGACATCGCGCATACCGTCACGAGCAAGGTAGGCTTGGAGAACCTTGATAATTTCCTGGCCGGAGTGATTGTCGGCGGGAAACTCGCTCGAAGTCGCATCACTCAACGTAAAACTTTGAAGGATGTCGCGACCGGCGTCATCGATAAACGACTGCACCGACGCGGCCATCTCCCGAGGATCATCGGTTTCCTCCAAGAGCGTGGCGCTTGGGTTGTCCCACAATTGAAACTTAGCCATGATCTTCACCTCCATTGTCGGGAGAACCGGATATGTGTATCTGCCAGGATGCGTCCAGAAATCCGGCCAGTTCCAGCATACCAGAGCCTTCCAGCGTCAAATGCTCCGGTTCTCCCAACAGATGTGTGAGCGTAAGATCAGTTCCTCGGGGAATATGATAGCGAACGATGTATTGCCCAAGCTCGGGAAACCGCCTCATAGTCTTCCGGACAGCCTGCGCGGTCGTGAAGACGCTCAGGCCTCTCGATGCCCGCTTCGCTCGCGCGTTCCCCCGAATCACTCGACCCGGTTGATCGGCCGCCGGAACATACTCACGCTCGCCCGGCGGAAACGTTTTTGCCGATCGGTAGACGGTGATGTCCTCCTCGATCACTCGTGAGCACCGTGACAGAGATTCGCTTCTGTGACTTCGATGCCAGTGCCGGCGAAACTCTGTCGTGGCGTCACGCCGTGCCCATGGGGGGTCAAATGTGGCACGTTGCTCTCCTCTGTAGGCAACGCCAAGCCACCGGACCAATCAATCCTGGGGCATGGCACAATGGGAAAATGACCCGGCTGGCCTTGGGTCACGATATCCCCGCTTGAAGCGATCTGGTTCGTTCCTGGAAACTTCCAGCGGAAACAGAACCTACGGCGGCGCGTTAACCATCGCCGTGGCGGATCACCTTGTCGTCGCGCACAGCGCTCAGGATCAAGCGGGGCGGCGGAGGACGACGGTGACCTCGTTGCGGTTGTGATGGAGCTGCCGCACGAAGACGATCTCGTACTCCTGGCGCAGCATCCGCAGCGCGGTCTGCACCGTCAGCATCGCCCGGTTCGGCGCGATCTTCAGCGTCTGCACGCCCAGCCCACCCGGTTTCAGCACCCGCGACGCACTCAGCATCACCGAGGCCGAGAGCTCCGCCGCCATCCGCATGTCGTTTACGATGAGGTCCGGCTTCAGCGTCGTCGTCGACAGAAAATCGCCCGCTGTGGTCCGGATGTGGTGGACCTCCGGATCCCGCGCGATCCGCGGGTCGAGCTCGGCCGGGTCGACCGCCCAGACGCGCAGCCCGCGCTGCCGCAGGATTCGCGTCCATCCGCCCGGGCTGGCCCCGAGATCGACCGCGATCCCGGACCTCGGCAGCTCCAGCTCGCCCATCCGGAACAGCTCTTCCAGCTTGAACTCCGAGCGCGAGATCTGCCCCTTCGGCTTCGCCAGCCGCACCCGCCCGCCCGGCCAGTCGGTCAGCGCGCTGCTCAGCCCGTTGAGCCCGAAGATGATCCCGCCCGGGGCCACGCAGGCGGTCAGGATCTGCTCGCGGCCCGACCGCGCGACATCCGTGCCGCGCGCCGTCAGGGCGTCCGCCACCGCGTGCCACAACTCGTCGGTCCGAAAGGGATAGTTCACGTCGCCGCTGGCCCAGACCTGAAGCGCCACGGCGGGAGCGACCGGAAGCGCGCTCCAGATGCCCAGCGCGATTGCGACGACATCCTCCAGGCTGGTCGCTCCCGACATTGGCACCGAGCCGACCTCCCGGAACAAGTGCCGCACGAACACCACCGGGCGCTCGCGGCAGGCGGTGGCGAGCTCCGCAATCGAGATCCCCTCCGCCGCGAAGGAGCCGAGGTCGGGGCCGACCGGGCGCAGCGCCGCGTCCGGGTACAGCTCGCGGAGCTCGTCGATTGCCGAATGGAGGTAGATCTCATCGGCGGAAAAGAAGAGACGGGATTGGCTCACGAGGGGGAACTCCGGCGAGGCGCGACCATCCGCGCGAGTGAGGAAAGCGTCGCGGCGGGGCGGAGGGGAAAGCTCCGCCCGTTGACCTTCTCGCCAATCCCGGCCGGGCGGCTCAGGACTCGACCTTGACCGGGCCGGACCCCTGAGCGCCGAACACGGCATGGACGAAATCCGCCACATCCTGGCGCTCCTCCGTGCCGTCCAGAACCATGCACTCGAGGACGTCGACGAGGTCGTGGTTGATGTCGTCGAGCTCCCGCACGACGGGGAGATCGTTGCGGGATGGCTGGGGGTCGGTCACGAACTGGTGCATGGCGTCGGTGAGGTCGTCGAGATCGACCTGAAGTCTGAAGAAGCGGCTCATCCGGGGGATCTCCTGGTCACGTTCACGGTCGCGGAATCCATTATCGCTCCACACCCTCATGGCAGGGCCGATGCCACCACACGCTCTTGCCCCGAACCCAAGGGCGGTGATCCTTCCACGGACGCGTCGACATGTATCTGAAAGGGTCACGTCGTGATGATCGCTCCGTCCCGGCGTTCCCAGCCCGCCTGGAAGAGCCGCAGGAAGTTCTTCTCCGCATAAGGATACTTCGCCGCTTCCGCCCGATCGAGCGTGACGCCAAACCCTGGGCCGTCCGGCACCTCAATGTAGCCATTAACTATAGTGACGTGGCCGGACAGAACCTCCCGGCTCCACGGGACCAGGAAATCGTCGAAGCACTCCTGGATCAGCATGTTCGGCAACGTCGCGCAGACATGCGTGTTGATGACCGTCGTGAGCGGGCTCTGCGCGTTGTGTGGCGCGACGAACGCCTCATACCCTTCGGCCAGTGCGGCCACCTTGGTCAGGCCGGAGACGCCGCCGCAATTCAGGATTTCCGGCTGGATCACGTCGATCACCCGTGTTTCCAGGAGCTGGGCGAACTCGGTTTTGCGCTGGAGCCGCTCGCCCGCCACGACGCGGACCGGAATTGCGCGGGCGACATCGGCGGTCGCGGCCGCTTCAGTGGACATGACCGGAGTCTCGAACCACATCGGGCGATAGCCGGCGATCGCGTTGCCAACCTCGATCGCCGTCGAGACGGAGAAGCGATCGTGGCCCTCGATCAGGATGTCGACGCCATCGCCGACCGCGTCCCGCACCGCGCCGATGATCGCGAGCGAGAGATCGAGCTCGCGACGGTCGATGAAGCGGTAAGCGTCACCGAACGGATCGAACTTCAGCGCCGTGTAGCCCATGCTCGCGACTTCCGCCGCGCGTTCGGCGAAGAAGCCGGGATCACGCGGGCCCTGGTACCAGCCATTGGCGTACGCCCGTAACCGGGGACGCAGCTTGCCCCCGAGCAGTTGCCACACCGGAACCCCGAGCGACTTGCCGAGAATGTCCCAGCAGGCCATCTCGATGCCGGACATCGCGGAGCTGGTATGGAGGAACATGCCCTTGTAGAGGCTGTCCCAGACCGCCCCAACGTTACGCGGATCGAGCCCGATGTAGAGCGGCTTCATCTCATGCACCGCCGCCTCCGCCGGACGCGTGCTGAGCCCGCTCGTCGCCTCCCCGAGACCGGTGATGCCCTCGTCGGTCAGGAGCTCGACGAACAGCCAGTTCTTCCATGGATTGCCAACGACGGTGGTCCTGACATCGATGATCTTCACGGCATGTTTCCCTCATACAAGAAGAGCGTGTCGTTTGTGGCGGCCGGCCGAAACCGGCATGGCCGCCGCCAGGGTTCTGATCCCGGTGAGCCTTGCTTGTCAGCTCCCCGCGCGCGGCTCGAGCCACACCCGGACAACACCGGGCTCGAGCAGCGTGACCGGCCACCCCGTCGCTTCCGGGCGCTCGCGCCGGATGGGATGGTGCATTCGCCACGTCCTCCCCTCGAACTCACCGAGCTCCGCCTTCCTGACATGGCGTGGCCGTCCGTCGGGGCGGGGGTGCCGGAAGCGCACACTGAAGCCAACGCCGATCAGGATGAACTCCCCAGGGGGCTGGTGAACGATCATGCCCCGCGCGGCGCCCTCGCGCTCGTGATACTCGATGATCAGGTCGCAGCCGTCAGCGGCCCAGGCGGTGCCGCTCTCGGCGGCTTCCTGGACAAAGGTGAACAGCCGGTTCGTCCCCTGGGCACTCACGATCGGGGCGATCGCCTGGCCGATCGCCCGGTAGGAATCTCGCAGCCAGTACGCCTGAGGGCCCCATTCACCGCCAGCCACATCGACCAGTGGCGGCGCGAAGCGGTCGGGATGGGGGGAGTCGATCGCCCACGGGTCGAAGCCGATCGCGCCGTGGGTGCCCAGCGCGTAGAAGACATTGCGCTCGGCCCGCCCCGCCGGGTTGCTGCTGTGCTCGGCGATATAGAGCGCTGAGGCCGTGGTTCGATAGGCAGTGCACAGGCGATGGAAATCCCGGTATCCCGAGCGATAGATGTCCGGGGCAACGAAGTCAACATGCTGGAGCCGCCGGCGGAAGAGATCCAGCATCTCCGGGACGGGTCCGCCCGATGGGTAATCCTGCCCTGGGCGCCCACCGACCTCGGGAGCGAGCCAGACGTTGACGTAGAGCGGTAGCGAGTGGATCGACTTTGCTTCGGCGGCGAGGCGGTCGATATAGGAGGCGACTGATGCGGCGCTGAACGCTTCCGCCGCATCCGCTCCGTGCCTGGCTTCCCATCCCTCATCGACATAGTGCCGGGTGCAGGTTTCGCAGTAGCAGCGGTCAGCGCCGAGGATGCCCGGCTCGTTCTCTACCTGGACCATGATGACCGTGTGCCCGGTATCGTTGTCGCGCAGGTGCGCCATCAGCGCGCACAGCGCGTCCCGGTCGCGCTCCCAGGTCGTTGTCGCCGTGGGGCACAGGCTGACGAGCGGTTGCCCATGGCGGTCACGTGCTGGGGGATAGGTTCCCGTGTCGCGACGGATGTCGTCCGGAGCGTAAAAGGCGCAGGCGTTCTTCCAGGTCGCAAACCAGATCAATACGATCCGGAGGTCATGCGCTCGCGCCTGGGCGATCCGCTCGTCGACCATCGTGAAGTCGAAGGAGCCTCGCACCGGCTCGACCTCACGCCAATAGACCGGCAACGCGGCGGTGTTCGCTCCCATGCGCCGGGCGTGCGGAAACAGGGGATTCATCGCCCGCGGGGTGAAGCAGCTGTCGCAGTCCCACTGGAGGCCGAGGATCAGGAACGGCTCGCCGTCGACCACGAGCCGCGCCTGACCATTGTCATAGGCCAGGGATGGAATGGTCATGATCGGAGACGTTCGCGCCGCTGATCGGCGGCGAGCGGATGTTGGGCGTAACCAGCGCCGAGGAGCAGGTCCTTCAGCAGTGCGTCGGCCTGTTCCAGCGTTCGGGTGCGATGATCGGCCAGCACGATCTGCGACAGGTAGCGGCTGTCGCCGGTGCGATAGGCCGCCAGCAATCGCTCCATCCGGAGCCAGGATGGCCACATCGCCCCGAGCATGATCGGCTCGGGAAGGGGATCGACGGGTATCGGCTGGATGCCGCGTCCATCGACAATGGCCGGAACTTCGACCACAACGTCGTCCGGGATACCGGGCAGCGCACCGCGGTTCGGCACATTGACCGTGAATGATCCCCGCCGGTCGTTCGCCAGCGCATCGATGATCGGCACCATCTGCTCTCCGCTCATTGTAGGGGGAAAGATGTCGCTCACCCGTTGGCGGGGACCACGCGCGACCTCGCCCATGGTGGTGATGGTCTCGTCGAGCCTGGCGAGATACGCACCCCATCCCGCGTCTGAATCGAACCCGCCCAGGGGCCCCCACCAGCGCCGCTTCGTCTCCCGGTCGAGGTGGTACCACCAGACCTCGGACCAGAGCGCCCGCGAGGCGTCACCGACCGGCAGCAGGCCGTAGCGCCGGTACATATCGATCGCCGCCGGGGAAAGCTGGGTGTCGCCATAGCGGGGATTCCAGTGCTTCCAGAAGGCGGCGGATTCGCGCTCGATCCACGCGTCGAGCAGCGAGTAGCCATCGGCTCCCTGAATGCGGAAGCCGGTCAGCCAGACGATGTGATTGAAGCCGACCGATTGCAGCGTGGCATCGCCCATATCGAAGCCCAGCACCTCTGCCATCTCTCTGTATCCGCCAAACGGTCCGTGGCAGAGCCCGACGACCCTGATCGCGCTCTCGCGGGTCATCAGGGTGCAGCCCTCGAAGACGGGATTCGACGACTGGATCAGCCAGGCGTCCGGGCAGAGCTTCTCCATGTCCCGGACGACGCTCATCATGAGGTCGAACTGGCCGGGCGGGGTGATGTGCGGGCCGCGATAGTAGCCGTGCCGTTCCCCGGATGCGCGCTCGGCTTCCTCCTGGGGGTGACCGCCGGCCAGCGCGGTATTGATCACGAATCCGGCATCGCGCAGCGCTTCCGCCCGATCCGTCGTCCGTTCGATGGTGAGGTCCGCACCCAGCTCATCGGCATAGCGACGGGCGAGAGCGTGGACCACGTCGAGCCGCCCGGCGTCGATGTCCATCAGCGTGATCGTGCTGCCATGCAGGGCCCCGGTCAGGCAGAGATCCCGGATCAGGCCCAGCGAAAACTGGGCGCTGCCGGCGCCGATGACGGCGAGCCGGACGGCGGTTGGCATTGCGCGCTCCCTTCCATGGCCAGAGCCATCATGCACGGACGACGGGCTCGGTCGCGCGCGATTGAAACAAGCGGGTCACTTCGTCGATACAGGCGCGTTTCCGCTGGCGCGCCGCGGTCACGACCCCGTAGTGGCCGGTGGGATACCACCGCGCGCGGTTCGGGTGCATCGGGTAATCCTGCCAGCACCACAGCAGGGCGCCCGCGATCCACTCCCGCTCGGCAAACGTCCGCCAATGAGCCCGGATGGTGGCGGCGTAACTTTCTTCACTCCACGGCGAGTCGCCATGATGACCGGGCAGGCCGATTCCGCCAAACTCGGTGATCATCACCGGCTTGTCCGGATACCGCTCGTGCAGGGCATCGAGATGGTCGCCCAGGGTTGCCATCGCGGCGGGCAGATCGGCGCTCGCGCGAACAGGGGGATGTGGATTCAGGCTGCCCTCATACTCGTTGAGGCACAACAGGTCGTCGTCCTCCATCGCCGCATCCCGCAGGGCCCTCCAGACGCTGGAGAGGGTGACATGCGTCACCAGCCGTGTTGGGTCCAGCTCACGCACCCGCCGCATCAGTCCGGCATTCGTGCGATCGACCACTGGCTGGCCGCCACCGGTCTCGTTGCTCACGCTCCAGATCACGACGCAGGTCCGGTTGCGGTGGTGCCGCACCATCTCCTCGAGCTGCTGGAACGCGGCTTCGACCGGGAGTGGCTCATCGGGTACCGGGGGCTCGCGCCCCCACCCCCAGAGCGGGATCTCATCCATCACCATCAGCCCAAGCTCGTCGCAGGCATCGTAGAAGCGGGAGTGCTGGGGATAGTGCGACGCGCGAACGAAGTTGGCGCCGGTTGCCTTGATCGCGCGCAGGTCCGACATCAGGATCCGCTCGTCATGCGCGCGTCCGGTGGCCGGGTAATCTTCGTGCCGGTTGAAGCCCGCGAGATGCACCGGCTCGCCATTTAGACGCAGGGACGTGCCATCGGTGACCAGCCGGCGGACACCCACGTTCAGGTGGCGGGCGTCGATCGTCGCGCCGTCAACCGTGAGGTCCACCCTGAGCCGGTGGAGGGTCGGTTGATCCGGTGACCAGTAGCCAGAATCGGTCAGGCACAGGCTCAGCGGGAGGTCAACGTCGGCGCCCGGCGCGATCTCGACGCTGGCCATCGTCGCCGCCCCGGCGATCGAGAGCTGGAGCTCACCGCTCAACGAGGCCACGCCCTCGTTCCGGAGCGTGGCCGTCACGTCGACCGTGGCCGGTCCGGATCGGCCAGCGGCGCCGGGGCGAGCGTCGACGGTCACGTCCGCTATATGACCGGGGGGCCGCCGCTCGAGAAATACGTTCCGGTACAGCCCGCCATAGTTGAACCAGCTGAGCCGCGTGCCAGGTATCCGGTCTGGCAGCGACCGGTTATCGACGCGGACGACGAGGCTGTTGGACCCCTGGTGGACCAGGTACTCGTCGATCCGGAAGCGAAAGGGCGTGAACCCTCCTTCGTGCTCTCCGGCCCGGTGGCCGTTCAGCCAGACATCGACGCGGTAGTTGGCCCCCTCGAAACAGAGGAACGTGGAACCGGGATCGGCGCGGTCGAACGGGAAGCTCCGCCGGAACCAGACGTAGCCCTCGAACCCGTGAAGCGCCGGGTCGGCGAGATCCCAGCATGCCGGAATCGTCATCTCCGGCCATTGCGCGTCGTCGAAGCCCGGGCTCATCCAGCCGAGATGTTCCCCGAATCCAAACTCGGGTGTGTCGGGCGCGTAGCGCCAGGAACCATTCAGAAACATCCGGGGACGTGACCCGTGGCTAGCGTTCAACGGGCCCCCCTTCGTCCCTGCCGGCGAACGCCATGAGGTCATCGAGATTGCCGAACCGCTCCCGGAGGCGGGCATTGAACGGAAGATCGAGCACCGCCCGCATGGCGTCGATCGCCTGTTCCGGTGTCCGGGTGCGGTGATCGAGGAGCACCTGATGGAACCATGCCTGGGGATCGCCGGTCAGGAAGATCTCGAGATTCAGCTCCATCTCGAGCACTTTGGGGATCAGGGCGCGGTTCATCAGGCGGCGCGGGAGCGGCGTGGTCCGGATCGGCTTGATCTCGTCCCGCCCGATCAGCGCCGGCACCTCGACCACGACATCGTCCGCGATGCCGGGAAGGGCGCCGCGGTTCGGCACATTGACCTGGAAGATGCCCTGATGGTCGTTCGCCAGCGCATCCATGATCGGGACGATCTGCTCGTGGCTATGCTGGGGCGAAAACTCGTCCGTCAGCTTGCCGTGCCGGTCGGCGCCGGCGCGCTGGATGCGGTCGAGGTTGCGATTCATCTGGTCCAGGTAGTGATCCCACCCGATTTCGGAATCGAATCCGCCGAGCTCACCGTACCAGCGCTGTTTCGTCGCCAAATCCGGGTGATACCACCAGCTCGATACCCATTGGGAACCACCGAACCGTGGCGTATCGCCGATCGGAAACAGCCCCAGCATCCGGTACATGTCGACCGCCGCGCGCGACATCTGGGTGTCCGAAAAGCGGGTGACCGGGGTGCTCCAGGAGGTGGCGGACTCGTGCTCGATCCAGGCGTCGATCAGCGGGTAGGCGTCTTCCCCGCGATACCGGAACTGTGTCATCCAGATGCAGTGGTTCACGCCGGGCGCTTCGAACGCGATGTCCCGTTCGTCCAGGCCGAGCACGCGCGCGATCTTCCGATAGCCGTCGTGGCCATGGCAGAGACCAACGACCTTGACACCCGTTTCCCGGGTCATCAGCGTGCAGCCCTCGAACACCGGATTCCCGGACTGCAGGAGCCATGCATCCGGGCAGAATCGCTCCATGTCGCGGGCGACGCCGAGCATCAGGTCGAGGTTGAGATAGGGCAGGCGGAGGCCACGATAGTAGCCGTGGCGATCCCAGACGGCGCGCTGCCGCTCCTCGTCATCGTGCGGCTGGGCGGCGGTGTTGAGCACGAAGTCCGCGTCCCGCATGGCGGTCTCCCGGTCAAGGGTTGTCTCGAAGCGCAGGTCCGCCCCAACCTCCGCCGCATAGCGTTGGGCAAGCCGGCCGATTGCCGCAAGCCGGTCCGGATCGATGTCCATGAAGCAGACCAGGCTGCCGGCGAGCGCGGGAGTCAGGCACAGGTCGCGGACGACGTTCAGGGAAAACTGGGCACTTCCGGCGCCGATGATCCCGATCCTGACTGGTCGGCTCCGGGGTGCTGGCGCCTGGATCGGTGAGGTGAGGGCGTAGGGCATTGCAAGGGCCGCAAGGGCCGCCGCCTGGGCGTTTCCGTTGGGTTGACTCATGGTTGTCGCGGACTCCCCGGTGTTCGCACCAATTGACCTGTCCAGATCGAAAAACGGCTCGGCGACGCGCTAACCCTTGGTTGCGCCGATCACGACACCGGAGAGGAACTTGTCCTGGAAGAGCAGGAAGACGGCGACGAGGGGAATCGTGACGAGCACGCAGCCGGCCATCAGCATCCCCCAGGGCGTAAAGAACCCCACCAGCGGATCCTTGATCGTCGGCAGCATGGCCATGATCGGCCGGACATCCGGGTCGGTGACCACGACCAGCGGCCAGAGGTAGTCGTTCCACCGGCCGATGAAGTGCAGGATCGCGAACGCGCCCAGCACGGGGGACGACAGCGGCATCACGATCTGCCACAGCTGCTGCCAGATCGACGCCCCATCGAGCCGGGCGGCGTCCAGCAGATCGGTCGGGATGCTCAACATGTACTGGCGGATCATGAAGAGCCCGAAGACGCTCGCGACGCTGGGCACGATCTGCACCTCGTAGGTGTTGAGCCAGCCGATCCGGGCGAACATGATGTAAAGCGGAGGCAGTGTCACCTCGCCGGGAACCATCAGGGTGGCGAGCAGGATCGCGAAGATCGCGTCGCGGCCACGAAACGTGAGCTTCGCGAACGCGAAGGCCGCCATCCCGGCCAGGATCACCGCGACGACCGTGGACACGCTGGCGATGAAGACCGAGTTGAAGAAGCTTCTGAGAACCTGATTCCCTTCAAAGGTGAACAGTTGGCGGTAGCTCTCGAGCGTCACGTTCGCCGGCCAGCCCGCCGGATTCTGCAAGACCTCGGTGTTGCTCTTGAACGAATTCATGAGCATCAGGACGAAGGGGTACAGGGAGAGCACCACCGTCGCCAGCAGCACGAGGTGAACGAGCAGGTTGCCGCCGCCGAAGCGACGACGTGGTAGTCGCTCGCTCGTGGCGGTCCGCGTTGGCAGGTCCACGGTGGTGGCCACTATGCGTCCCCTTCCCGCTCCCGGAGCAGCCGAAACTGGACCAGGGAGACGATCACGATCGGGATGAAAATGAGCCATGCCACGGCCGCCGCCGCCCCAAAGTCCGCGCCGCGGAGGTTCTGGTACAGCTGATTCATGATCGGCTGAAACTTCGCGGGCGCCAGGTTGTTGCTGAACAGCAGGTTCGGCTCGGCGAAGAGCCGCATCGAGTTGATGCTGATGATGACGAGCGCGAAGAGGAAGGTCCGCTTCATGAGGGGGATCGTGATCGAGCGCATGCTCTGCCAGGCGTTGGCGCCATCGACCTTCGCCGCGTCGTACAGTTCCGGGTTGACCGTGGTCAGGCCGGCGAGAAAGATCACGAAGAACCAGCCGATGCTGTGCCAGGATCGCAGCATCACGACGGCGAACCGGCCCCACCACAGGTCCTGATCCCAGGCGATCTGCGTTCCCAGCAGCGTGTTGAGCACACCGGCGCCCGGCGAAAAAATGATCTGGAAGATCAGCGCGGCGGCGACCGCGGCCATCACGTTGGGGACGAAGATCGCCGGCTTGTAGAGGCGCTTCCCGAAAATGTCGCTCGAATAGACCATCACCGCGAGCAGGAACGCCAGGATGATCGTGACCACGGCGCTGCCGAGCCAATACACGATCGTGTTGATCCACGACGTCCAGAACTGGTGATACCCCAGCATCCGCTCGTAATTGTCCGTGCCGACGTAGGTCGCCGTGCCGTACCCGCGATACCGGTACAGGCTGAGGATCAGGGAATAGAGGGCCGGGATCGCGAACAGGATCACGAACGACACCACGAACGGGGCGATCAGCAGGTACGGGGCGATCCGCTCACCGAATCCACGCCGGATCCGGGGCGCGCTCCGCGCCCCGAATACGTTGCTCCGTGGCAGCCCTTCAGTTTTCCGCACGGTCGTGCTCATAACGTCCATCCATGCCTGATCCGTGCGGGTTAGACCTGCCAGGGATCACCGATCTGACTTTCCAGATCGCCTTGCAACCCTTCCAGGACGCCGTCGACATCGACCTCGCCGGCCGTGAACCGCTGCGACCATTCGCCGAGCAGCGCGATCTCCTGGGCCGAACGTGGATCGAAGTCGATCCAGGCGAGCCGCTCCTGGGCCTCGTAGATGGTGGGGAAGTAGGTCTCCCCGAAGAAATCCGGCGGCCACGGGATATCGACCGCGGCGGCCGGATTCGGCTCGGGCTTCGCCATCGTGGGCACCTTGTCGCGGGCGGCCGTTACCACCGGGTTCAGACCGCCGATCTCGAGCAGCGCCATCGATCCCGGCTCGGTGAGGTGGATCGTCGCCAGGTACTCGAACGCCGCTTGCGCGTTTTTGGCCTGCTTGGGAATGACGTAGACCGATCCGCCCGAGTCACTGCCCTGGTTCGAATCGCCGACGGCGGGCCAGGCATGGACCTTCCACATCCCGGCCTGCTCGGGAACGTACTGCGGCAGGAAGCTGGTCATCCATTCATTGATCAGGGTCGACGCGATCGCGCCCGAAACGAAGGCGGGTGCCCAGTCCGGCTGAAAATCGTCGACCGGGGCGACGATCTCGGGATTTCGCAGCTTGTCGACGGCCTCGAACATCCCGCGGAATCCGGGATGGGAGGTGACGACGAAGGCATTCTCGTCCCGGTTATAGAACGTGACCGGGGAGTAGGAGGTGAGGATGTTCTGGAGGCGGTAGCCGGTCAGGCCCTCGCGCAAGTTGTAGATGAAGCTCTCCGGGAGCTTCTGGTGGAGCGTCAGACCGGCCGCGATGAAGTCGTCCCAGGTCGCGACCGCATCCGGGTCGATCCCCGCCCGCTCGAAGAGGTCCGCCCGGTAATACCAGACCTTCGACTTGAGCTGATTGGGTACCGCCACGACCTTCCCTTCGAACGAGGAGAGCTCGAAGGCGCTCGGGATGATGCCGGCCTTGTACGGCTCCATCAGCTCGGTCAGATCCGTCAGCACCCCGGCGGAGGCGAACTCCGGCACCTGGATCCGGTTGAGATGGATGATGTCGGGAAGGTCGCCGCCGCCGGCCGAGAGCATGAGCCGGAACTGCTCGGCAACCTCGGCGTCTCCCTGGCCCCCGACGATCGGCTCCATCGTGAGCATCTTCGCGCCTTCCGGATCGGCGCGCTGAAATGCCTGATAGTCCCAGTTGGCGCCATCCGGGCGGCCCCAGACCAGAACCCGGAGATTGGTTGGGGTCTGGATCGCGGCTGACCTGGCGTTGACGACCGCCGGGGAGATGGTGGTTGGGATGGCCGCGGCGGCGGCCGCGGCGGCTCCGGACCGGATGACGTGGCGACGACTCCATCGGGATGCTGACATGGCGACGATTGCTCCTGTCGATCACCGGCGTACGGCGTACCCCGCACGGTTCGGCCGAGATGGAAAACGCAAGGCCCAGACTGATGAGCGGTTAGGTCATCACCTCCTCTCGCGACGGTGCCGTGAGCGGAGCGGTGGTGAAGAGCGAGCTGATGTGATCGAGGATGCGATCGAGCTCCTGATGATCGAACACGTCGAGCGTGCTCATTCCGGGGCCGCGGAGCGTGGCGGTATCGAGTACCCCCCGGCGCCGGAGCACCTCCTTGTAGACAGTGGCGCCATAGAGCCACTCCATGTTGAGCAGCGGCAGCAGACGGTTGAAGATGGCGCGCGCGCCCGTTTCGTCTCCGGCTTCGAGGGCGTTCCAGAGGGCAACGTGGACATCGGTCACCTCACAGGCCGGCATCGTTCCACAGGCCCCCCGGCGGAACTCGTCGAGCAGGAAGCGTCCCGCCATTCCGCCCATCACGCCCTTGAGGTGAGGGCCGGCGATCTCCAGAATCCGGGTCATGACCTGACCTGGCGGGCTCGTCTCTTCCTTGATGTACTCCACGCCGTCGATCTGCTGCACGAGCTCGCTCATGAATGTCGCGGAGAGGGGGGTGCCGATCGGTGCCGGATAGTTCTGGATGAACACGGGAAGCCGGGCCGCCGCCGCGATCGCCCGGAAGTACCCGGCGATTTCGGTGGTTGTCGCCTTCCTGACGTACGGTGGCATCGCGATCACCGCGTCCGCCCCGATCTCGCGGGCATGACGAGAGAACATCACCGCCTGATGCTGGGAGCTCCCGGTGACGCCGATCACAACCGGAACGCGATGGTTCGTCGTCTCGGTCGCGATTTCCGCAACCCGGAGCCGCTCCTGATCCGTCAGGCTCGAAAATTCGCTTGCGTTGACCGGATAAACGATGCCGTGCGCTCCGGCCTGGATACAGAACTCGACACAGCGCCGCAGGCTGTGCTCGTCGAGATCGCCCTCCTCATCGAACGGCGTGACCGGAATCGTGAATACTCCTCGAAATTGCGTCATGGTCGCTCCCAGGCATCGAGACGGAAGGCCGGTTCTCCTGCGTTGTCAGTCAATGGACACAACCATAGACACTCCACATCTGTGCGTCAATATATGGAGATAACTGTCAAATATTGAAAGTGTCTCACAGGTTGGTAGAATCAACGTCATACGCAACGGATCGTGACGAATGAAGGGGCGTTCCATGGCCGCGAGCAAGAACCCGCGAAAGCCCGCCGCCAAGAGCCAGACGATCGAGCGAGCGGCGGCAATCCTGACCTGCTTCAGCGCGGAAGCGCCCCACCTGTCACTGGCGGCACTTGCCGATATGCTGGGGCTCAACCAAAGCACGGCCTACCGCTACGTCGCGACCCTCGAAGCCGCCGGTCTGCTGGAACGAGACAACCGGCTCGGGGGATACCGGCTCGGCCTGCGCGTGATCGAGCTTTCCAACGTCGCGCTGAACCAGAACGAAGTGCGCAAGCATGGGCTGGAGGAATCGGATCGCCTGCGGGACGAGCTGAATGCATTGGTGAGCCTGGCCGTGCTGTTCGAAGGGGATGTGCTGCATATCGCGCACTCGGTGCCGAATCACTGGCCTCGATGGCATACCACCGTGGGGCGCCGGGCCGTCGCCCACTGCACCTCGCTGGGCAAGGTCTTGCTCGCTCACCGGCCCTGGCCAGAGGTCGTGGCAATGATCGAATCGTATGGCTGGCGCCCCTACACCCCGAATTCGATCCAGGATTTTGCCCGGCTGGAAGAAGAGCTGAGCACGATCAGGCACCGGGGGCATGCGATCGATCGAGAAGAACGAAATGTCGGCACCATCTGCATCGGTGCGCCGATCCATGATTATTCCGGTCATGTGGTCGCCGCGCTCAGCGTCAGCGGCAAGCGTGAAAAGTTGTCTCCCGAGGTCTGGGGCGACGTGGCCCCACGGCTTTGCGAGGCCGCGAACCGGATCTCCTTCCGGCTCGGGTATCAGCAAAGTTCGGCCTACTTGTAGCGGGCTGGCGAGGCGACCGCATGACCGCACCCGTGATCGTCGCAAGGCCGGCGCGTGGCGGCGCCTCCACTGGCGATCGCCATCCTGGCGGCCCCGGCCCCGGACGAGTGAGTGCCCGCCACCACGGGCACTCCGAGAAGCACCCAACCCCATGTAACGAGTAACTATCGCATGGCGCGTGACGAAGGTTCGATAACGATGATCTGTAACGACTGAACAGACGTTAGGGTGTGTCTGGCAAGCGCGGACAGGCCAGGGTGTGCCGGCAACCATGACGCTCTCGCCGTTTGGAGGGGCGGACCAGCATCGACCAGAAGGCGACACCGCTGGAGACACGTCGATGCGTGTGCCCGCCCGCGGCTGTGCCGCGGCTGCGCCGCGCTGGCGAACGTCATGCCGTTGCGGGCACGACCTCTCCGGGGGCCGGTGAGGGCGTGCGAGTCATGCCGGGATCGAGTCCTCAGTATCGTCTGCCGATGGTTTCCCTACAGCAGTTTGCGGAAGTAGTGCCTGACGGAAAGGAAGGGCGCCCCCATTCGACTCCGCTCAGGGCAAGCTATTCGGCTTCGCTCCGATGCCGCTTACCGATGCCGCTTACCGGGCCGGCATTCTTGCCGATTCACTACCGGCTCCAGCGCGGTGCGCTTCCGCCGGGCGACGCGGCTGCTCGACACCGCTGCTCGACACAGCTGCTCGACACAGCTGTCGGAATGACAAGGGACGTGCATTTGTTTCGCAAAGCGCTCTAATGTAACGGGCGCAAGCTGCTCGACTTCACACACCGCTCACATGCGGACGACCGGCACGGACGCATTGCCTCTGTGCCGGTCGTCACGTGTCAAACACCTCGTCGTGCCGTGGTACGGCCTCGACCTGGGCGATCTTCGCGCGTCTCGGCTCTGGTTAGACGCTGCCGCTCGGTGCGCTGCTCGGTGCGCTGCTCGGTGCGCTGCTCGGTGCGCTGCTCGGTGCGCTGCTCGGAGGAGCGGAGGCCTTGCTGCCCGGCGCGCTGCCCGGTGCGCTCTCCACGGCACTCGACACGCTGCTCGATGCGCTCTCCACGGCACTCGACGCGGCACCCGAGACAGTGCCCATCAACTGCTGCACCGTGCTGGTGATCCACGCCATCGCGTCCTTGCGCGTCTCCTCACCCTTCTTCGGCGCGAACAGCAATCCGACCACGAGTCCGTAGACGAAGAACTTTACCGCCGTGCGTGCGTGACCGATCATGAGAGCATCCTTTCCTGTCTGAATCGACTGCCTGAAACCGTGATCGCGTACAACCGGTACTTGCTCGGCACCCCCTAGCTGGGGCGTTTGTCCGCCTCGAAGTCAGGGAAATCCGTGAACGAACCAGAATCAGAACCGGTCTCTTGCGAAGTGACACTCGGCTCATCCGGAGCCACCGGCGTGACCAGATCTTCGGTGGATGCCACCTGCCCGACCCCGGAATCGTCCGCATCGACCGTGGAGCGCGGCGCGGGGCTATCGCGTGGCTCGACCGGCGCCACCAGGGCATCGGCGGTTGCCCCGGCAACCGGCGGCGGGGTGGACGATACGACGCGCTCCCGCGTTACAGGCGCCACCGGCGCGGCGACCGTTGCCGGCGCCACCGGAGCAGCAGGCGCAACCGGTGCGGGCTCCGCGCCTGGTGTCGTGGTCGAATCACGGCCGCCTGGGCGAACGCTCTCCATCGCCTTCGATCCCATATTCCTGGCGGACTGCCCCAGCTTGACCCCTACGATCGGCGCCGTCGCGTTCTCCACGAACGACAGGGCCCGTCCCCCGAACGATCGGGACTTGGGAGATGACGTTGCGTTCCAGACGCCCCATCCCTTCGAGGCGGTCGAGGCTACGGAGTCCCGCGATGCCTTCGACACTCTGGACACCTGGGCGAAGGATGCCCTGGTCGCGTTCGACACCCTCGAGGCATTCGACGAGGCCGTGCTGGCGGGGACCTCCGAATGTGCCGGGGTGCCCGCGGATCCTCCGCCGATCGCGCCGAGGCGTTCCGACACCATCGCCCGCAGCTCCGCACCTGACCGCGGGGTCGTCCACATCGCGGCGGCCGCACCGCCCACTCCGCCAAGGATCGATCCTGTGATGAATGCGGCATTGTGCCGTTGTCGCGCCACGGTCCAACTCCTTGGTGATCGACATCGCCTATTAACGAATACTCACACACTATCCGACGCGTCAACAACCGGTTTTCAGTACCACCAGTCGACAGGAAGTACGTTTTCGCACGAATCTGGCCACCTCGCCCCGACCGCGTCGGGCATCGCTCCCCCGATCCCTGGACTCGTCAGGTGAAGAGAGACGACCGGGAATCGCCGCCCCCTCAGCCATATCTCGCCAGCCACTACACTGGAACGACGCGCCGGGTGGCGGGCGGCAACCGGGGGCCGGATGACGACAGCGAACGCAGGGAGCCACGATCACGATCTCGAGGGGCCTGAAGTCGATCCCGGCGTCGCCGGCAACGCCGCGCTCGTTGCGCTCATCAGGCGGGCGATCGAACGGCGGGGCCGGATTACCTTCGCCGAGTTCATGCGGATCGCGCTCTACGATCCCGACCACGGCTACTATCAGTCGCCCGCTCGGCGACCCGGTCGCGGTGGCGACTTCCTGACCGCGCCGGAGCTGCATCCCTTCTTCGGGCTCTCGATCGCGCGGCAGGTCGCCGAGTGCTGGGACTGCCTCGGCAATCCCGCTCGCTTCACGGTGCGCGAGTTCGGCGCGGGAATCGGCGGCCTGGCCTACGACATCATCGTCGGGCTGCTCGATCGGCGGCCCGAGATCCGCTCCGCGCTCCGGTACCAGCTGGTCGAGGTCAATCCGCACCGCGCCGCGCAGGCGATGGCGGCAATGCGCGAGGTGGGATTCGGCGGGATCGTCAGCGTGGTCGATCCCACGCTGGATGCGCCCCAACCGGCCGCACCGATCACCGGGGTCGTGATCGCCAACGAGGTCGCCGACGCGCTGCCGGTGCATCGGCTTCAATGGAATGGAGCCGGCTTCGAGGAGCTGTGGGTGACGTGGGACGCGGGCCGGTTCGCGGAGATCTCTGGAGAGCTCTCGGAACCGGTCAGCGATCCTGGGATCGAGACCCCTCTCACCCCGCTTGCGTACCTCGCTCGCCAGGGGATTGATCCCGCCAGGTGGCCGGTCGGTGCCCGGATCGAGGTCTCGCACGCCGCCGCGACGTGGATTGGTGGGCTCGCGCGGGGGATCGCGCGCGGCTATGCCATCGTCATCGACTACGGGTATCCCGCGCCCATGCTCTACCGCGACCACCGGCTCGAAGGCACCGTGCGTGGGTACTACGAGCATACCGTAACCGACGATCCGCTGATCCGGGCCGGGCGGCAGGACCTGACCGCGCATGTCGATTTCACCCGGCTGATCGAGGCCGCCAGCGCGGCGGGGATGACCCTCGCCGGTCTCACCACCCAGGGCGATTTCCTGGCCCGGATCGGACTTGGCGACCTGCTCGTCGAGCTTCAGCGACAGCCGGAGCTCGATGCCGCCGAATACTACCGGGCTCAGGCCGCGGTGTTTCGGCTGATCGACCCGGCGGGCCTCGGCCGGTTCCGCTTTCTTGCCCTGCAAAAGGATGTCCCCGATCCCGCGCCGCTGACCGGGTTCGCGCAGCCGGATGTCGAATCGGACATGCTGGAGATGGCGGAGCTGATGGACGATTGATCCGTTGATTCGTAACGGCGCGAGGAGACCCCCGCGATGGCATCGGAAACCCAGGCGGGAACGCGGCACGACGCCGGCGCCTCGTCCGAACCGGGCGGCACGCTGGCGTTTTTCTGCGGCGCCGACATGAATCCGCTCTCGATCGGGAACGGCAACGGGCGTGTCGGATTCGCGCGGGCGCGGTTCGTCGCAATCGCTTCCTCTATGGAAGAGAGCACGGCCGGGCGCGCGGGTCTGCCGGTGGCGCTCGGATCCGGAGAGATCTGGGGGATCGTGCTCGCTATCGCGCCGCCGCACGCGCCGCCGCCGAATCCCGAAACCTCTTCGATGGTGACAGTCGTGCTCCGGGACGGCACCACGACCGAGGCCGCCTTGATGACCGATCCGACGACCGTCGGGACAATCGCCGGCGTGCTCGCGGAGGCGCGCTACTGGGAGCTGCCCATCGCCTATCGTGACCGCCTCGAAGCGCTCCTCTCCCAATAAATGGGAAGCGGTGCCCGACGCCGCTGGCGTGGGACGGGCATCGATACGCGGTAGAGGGGCTGCCCGGAGCCCGCCCTGGCAGCTGCGACGGCAAGGGGCTGGCTGCCCGGCGGCGGCGCGTCCGTTCGCGTTTCAGAAAACCTGTTTCAGGAAACCTTCAGGAATCTCTTGCATTTCTCGCTTCAGATGCTACAGTAGGCCGTAACCCGGTGCAGGAGCCATCTGTCGCACAGCGATAGGGCAGCGATGGCACGGGTGAGGCCGGTGGGCGGCCTGAGAGATTTTTTTGTTTACCCTTTGATGATTCAAGGGGAGGGGGACAACATGCGGAACATTCTTCGATTCCGCGTCGTGGCCATGGTGCTTCTGGCACTCGGTCTGTTCGCGGGAAGTCTCGCGAACGTCGGCGCGCAAGCAACACCAGTCGCTGGCACGGGCACGCTCGTGGTGAGCAAGTTCGATTGCCCGGATATCACGGAGCCGACGGCGACCGTCTCCGACCCGGTGCCGTTCGCTGGGGCCGGTGGCGTGGACACCAGTAACTGTGCCCCGGGCTTCGCCTCCTTCCAGGTCTTCCTGGGCGGTGACTTCACCTCCGCGCCGGCCGCCGAGTTCGAAGCGGGTCAGGCGTCGGTCGATCTTCCGGTGAGCACGGGCAACGCCCTGTTCGAAATAGATGAGAACGTCTTCTTCAACTTCGACATCGCCGCCGACGCGGTGACGACGATCACCGTCCTCAACCCGGCGGCTATCGATGACAAGGATCTCGCGACACCGGTCGGTGATGACAAGGATGGCGATAACGGCGGTGGTGCCGGTGACGACAAGGATGGCGATAACGGCGGCGGTGCCGGTGACGACAAGGATGGCGATAACGGCGGCGGAGCCGGTGATGACGGTGGAGCCGCCGCTGGTGATGACAAGGACGATGGCGGAGCCGCCGCTGGCGATGATGGTGCCGCTGGCGATGACGGTGCCGATGGCGATGACGGTGCCGCTGGCGATGATGGTGCTGACGGAGCCGACGGTGCTGACGGAGCTGCTGGTGCTGACGGAGCCGCTGGCGATGACGGAGCCAATGGTGCCGTCGGTGTTGATGGAGCCGCTGGTGCTGACGGAGCCAATGGTGCCGCTGGTGCTGACGGAGCCGCTGGTGCTGACGGAGCCGCTGGTGCTGACGGAGCCGCTGGCGCGTCCGGTGGAGCTGGCGTGAGTGCCCTTCCTTCGACGGGACAGGGTGTTGACGCGGGCACGAGTGGCAGCGCGATCGTCCTGCTCCTCGGCGCCATGAGCATGGTGGCCCTGGGTGCCGGATTCGCGTGGCGACAGCGCCGCACGGCCTAACCTGATCTCATCACGAGATCACGCGGGGATTGCGCGTAAACGCCCACCCGCCATCCCGTGAGATGCGTATCCAGACTGGTGTCCGGGAGACCGGATGGCGGAATGGGGAAGACGGTCGGCCCTTTGGGGTCGGCCGTCTTCGTTTTTGTGTCCGGAAGTGTTGTTCCCATTCCCAGCCCGTCCTCATCGCACGCCAGATCCCCGCCTGACGAGCGGCCCCTCAATCTTCATGGCTGGTCATCCGAGCAGCAGCGCCGGGCAGCCGCGTCATAACCATGACGTCGTCCCGGTGGATCAGGCTGAAACGCGCCGCCCGTGCGCGTTTCAGTACCTGTTCAGACTTGTGAGTAGAAACCGATCGCGTGTGGAAGTGTCGAAAGACGATACGTGCGTACGAACAAGATCCATGTAAACGAGCGACGAGCAGGGTGACGCATCCGGACCCCCAAGAGCTTCTGCCAAGAGTCCAGGGCGCAGCAAGCAAGGCGTGGCGGGTACGCATTCAGCGCTGCCTTGGCCGCCCCAGCCCCATTCACAGGCAGTTTTGAAGGAACTGCCTGTGAATGGGGCCTATCGCTTCGCTTCGATGCCGCTTACAGGGCAGGCTTGGGCGGCCCTCCACGTATCCGATCGTCCTTGCGGCCGCCGCGTCAGAGCCGTGCCGCCGTCCCGGTGGACCAGCCCCGTCACCCCTGCCCGTGTGCGGCGCGTTCACAGAGGGTTGACTTTTGCGCGGTCAGTCCCTACGATGCATCTATCGTTCACCAATCACCTGACCGAAGCAGCGACGGAGCTAACCCGTCTTATCATTGGCAATCGGGCCAGGCATCGATCGACTGAACGATGCATGCGCTACCGTATCCTTGCCGCTTCATCGGGCATGCCGTCGCCAACGGGGCCGTCTGAATGACAGATGGTGCGTCGGCGGGCACGTGTTCCCGGTTTCCGGCACCGAAGACGGGCGCGACGAACTTTCGACAGGCTCATGGAGCCAGCGTGCGCCATGTATTGCCCACGGCGGTTTGTCACCGGTGAATCCGGATGCCTGGTGAGCGCCTGATACGCGCCTCGCCATCCATTCCGATTCTGGACGAGCGACAACGAGAAGCGGCGGGCGAGACCGGCTACAGCGGGCCGAAGTCGACCCATCGCGGACTCGGGCTCTCTCCGCCAGTGACACCATAATGAGCCGTCAACCGGCAGCGCATGGTGATACGAGGAGGTGAATGGTATCGAACCGGTAGAGTGGACGGGGAGCCTCGAGCAATCCGGAAACGGAGATCGGGGCAGCCGGAGATCCAGCCTCCGCGGACGCTGGGTTGCATGACCGCACAACTGAACATGAAATGCGCGTGGACCGGCTGACAAGCTCGGTCCACGCAATCGTTAATGGGCAGAGGCAAGATGCCTGTAAGGGGCCGCCCCGGTAAGCGGCATCGGTAAGCGGCCACTGTAGCCTCCCGCAGTCCTGGATTGCCCACCCCCGGACCAGCCCCACCTCATGTGTAGGGGCGGCCCCTGTGGCCTCCCGCGGATGTCCCCGCGAACGTCACGCCATAGGTAACCATCCGGTGTTGCCGGAAGAAGCGCGACGCGCCTGCAGGGGCCGCCCCTGTAAGCGGCATCGGTAGGCGGCATCGGTAAGCGGCATCGGTGCCGGCCCGTGTCGCGAATTGACAGAACGCCTGCCCGGCAAGCGACACCGTACGAACGCAGGGTGATGCGGGCGGAAACGCGGATAATCACAGGGGTGACCCCCGCGAATCAACCACGAGTGACCTTCGGAGTGCGGCCCTCGCGGCTCCGGTCAGCCGACGTTGCGGAGCATGATCGTCGGCTTCCGCGGCGTCGCGACCGCCTGGACCGCCAACTGCGTGGCGACCCGTTCCGCCAGATGAGCGAATGCCTGGCCCGTCGGCGACTCCGGCGTGCTGGCCACGATCGGCTCGCCCGCGTCACCCCCGGCCCGGATCCCCGGCTCGATCGGGATCTGCCCCAGCAGCTCCACCCCATGCTCGTCCGCCGTCCGCTGCCCGCCGCCCTCGCCGAAGATCGGATGCACCGCTTCGCAGCTCGGGCAGATGAACCCGCTCATGTTCTCTACGATGCCCAGGATCGGCGTCTTCACCTCCTGGAACATCTTCAGCCCCTTCACCGCGTCGGCCAGCGCCACCTCCTGCGGCGTGGTCACGATCACCGCCCCGGCGATCGGGATCTTCTGGACCAGCGTGAGCTGGACATCGCCCGTCCCCGGCGGCAAATCCAGGATCAGGTAATCCAGGTCTCCCCAATGGACGTCGTTGAGGAACTGGTTGATGAGCTGGGCGACGAGTGGTCCGCGCCAGATCAGCGCCTTCGTCGGATCGAGGATGAAGCCGATGCTCATCAGGCTCACCCCGTGCGCCTCCAGCGGCACGATCTTGTTGTCGCGCATGAGGGGCTTGTCATGGACGCCCATCATCAGCGGCACGCTCGGGCCATAGACGTCGGCATCCAGCAACCCGACCTTGGCCCCGGCGCGAGCAAGCGCCACCGCCAGGTTTGCGGCAACCGTCGATTTCCCGACGCCGCCCTTGCCCGAGGCGACCGCGATCGTGTTCTTGACGCCCTTGATCGGTTGCGCGTCGGAGCGGCCGCCACCGCTGGCCCGGACCTTCGTGCGCCACTCGATCGCGATCCGCCCAACCCCGCCGATCGTCCCCAGCGCGGCGCGGACATCCCGCTCCAGCTTCTCGCGGGTCGAATTGATCGGGCTCAGGAGATCGATCGTCAGGCGCACGTCTCGCCCGTCGATTGCGATGTCGGGCACGAGGCGGAGATCGACCAGGCCTCGACCGGTAGCGGGCTCGGTAACCGCACCCAGCGCGGCAAGCACCCGTTCGCGGGTGAGGGGAGAGGTTCCGTTATCGGAGGATGACATCGATGCGTTCCTTTTTCTTTCGTTGAACCAGCGTCAATCGTCGTGAAGGAGTATGGGATAGACACATGCCGGCATCGGTGATCGCCCGCAGGCAATCGTCCTCCATCCGGGGTCCGCCGCCGCAATGCTCGGGGCATCACCAGAATGCCCCCTAGGATTCGGGAGATTGGTGCCATTTGCGATCGCGGGTCATCCGATGCGCCCTGACTGCGATACCCGGTTCCATCCCGTAGGGGCGATCCTCGTGATCGCCCGAGAGCCACGCGACAGCATGGAGCGCATTCCGCCACGGTTTGCGATCGCGGGTCATCACGAGGATGACCCCTACGAAGCATGGTAAGAAGATTCGGAGAGGCGTCCCGAACATTGGCGCGTGACCCGGCTCTACCCGACCGGGCGCGCGTCCTCGAAGTTGATCGGGCGCCCCGCGAACAGGCATTCCCGCCGGATCTGTGCATGCTCGACGCCGCGCCACCGGCACCGCGCGCAGAACTCGGCGCGGTAGAAATAATCGAACAGCGGCTGGGCCATCACCGTCAGCGGGCGATCGACCGCCAGCCGCTTGTACTCCTCGACGAGCAGCGGCTCGATCTCGTCCGGCAGCGCGATCAGGCAAATGGGGAACCGCAGCGTATGCTCGGCGCCGTTGACGCGATCCCGGAACGTCAGCAGGCGCGACGCCTGTTCGGAGTCGTCCGGCGCCTCGATCGTCGGAACATCCGCGACGAGATCGTGCACGCCCCAATCGACCCCGGCCCGGGCCGAGAGATACTGGAGGAGGCGGGCCTTGTCGATCGAGCGCGTCGCGAGCCGCTCGATCAGCGGCATTACACGGCGGACGACATCCTGGGTGGCGCGGTACGTCATGGGCACGGATCCGGAAAACGGGAACGCCATGACGGCGTAGGACGACGACCGTCCGGGAAACCGGTCATACCCAATCATACCCCGGCGCGCGCCATGATGGATCGATGCCGGGTCCGCTTGCACGTCATGGCTGACCGGCCGCGCTCAGGAGTTTGCCTATTCTTTCTTGTCATTCCTTCACCTTCGCTTCCAACCGATGCCGCTGCCCGATGCAGCTGCCCGATGCCGCTGCTGGAATGATGATCAGAGATGGACTCCCTGGCCAGGACGCTGTCCAGGGTTCATGGTCCAGAGCGCAGCGGCGAATCTCAACACCGTGTCGCGCGTGAAGCGCGTGTCGGCGAAGCCGACCGTGTCGCTTGCCCGGTACCGGTGAGTCCGCTGCCCTGACCGGCTCAACAGGCAATCCCGCGGGGTTTGAAGGACTGCATCCGTTTGTGCCCTTTGGAATCATCGCTTGGCGGATGCGGCCCATCGATGGGGGATCCGTCGGTCGCGGAGTTTATCCGGTAAGCGGCATCGGTAAGCGGCATCGGTAAGCGGCATCGGTAAGCGGCATCGGAGCGACGAGTGGGACCGGCCCTCCGACACAGCTGTTTGGATGACGACAGAAAAGAGGGACGATCACTGATGGAGACCGTCCTCAGTTCGGGGATCGGGTGCCCGTGCCGATCCCCGAAAGCACGATCTCGATCACGGTGTCCGCCACCTCCGCCGTGCCGCGACCGTCCCGGACCGGCCCGCACGACAGGGGATAGACCGTCATGAAGAGCATCAGGATGCTGACCGGAATGTCGGTATCGTGCCGGATCAGGCCGCGCTCTTTCGCCCGCTCCATGATCCGCACCAGCGCCTGGAACCGGACATCCTGATGCGGGGGCGGAACCCACTGGCGGACCTCGTCCGGAAGCCGCCCGGTGATCTTGGCCTCCATCAGCCAGCCGTAGCGCCCGGCGATGTCGTACATGCCGCGCAGCGCGAGGCGGAGACCGGCGACCGGATTCGCTTCCGCCGCATCCTCGGCCTCGCCCAGCGCGCCGGCGATCTCGTGCATCATGCCCCGGATCAGCTCGATCAGCAGATCGTTCTTGCCCGGAAAGTTGCGGTAGATCGTGCCTACGCCGATTCCGGCCCGGTCGGCGATGTCCTTGATCTCCGCCGCAATGCCCTGCTCGGCGAAGACCGCCGTGGCGGCATTCAGAATGCGTTGCCGGTTGGCGACCGCGTCAGCTCTCATCGGTCTGTCTCTCCGCGGTTCCTTGTCCCGCGCCAGCCGCGGATATCCGGATGATAACCGGAATCCCGGTTCCGCCGCACGTCCGGCGGCGGCGGTGGGCCGTCTGCCTTGCGGGGGGGCGAGAGGCGTGTGTTGACAGGGTTGCGGAATTCTTTTACCATCCTGAACCGGAACACTGGTTCCGCGACCTGGAACGATTCCCGGATGCCGCGGGCGCTCCTCGAATGGTCTCGACATCGGTATGTTCGGTTCGCCACGGCGTTGTATCAGCTTGTCAGGACGTTTCATGAGCCAATCCCGCGTCAATGGATCCGCCGCTTCACACGATGCCGCACCCGCACCCGGGGAAGGCCAATCCCAGCTTTCGCACCACCAGATCCTCGTCGTGATGGCCGGGCTGATGGCCGGGATGCTCCTCGCGGCGCTCGACCAGAGCATCGTCGGCGTCGCGCTACCCCGGATCGTGAGCGATCTCGGCGGGCTGGAACACCTCTCCTGGGTCGTTACCGCCTACCTCCTGACCTCGACCGCGATGACCCCGCTGTGGGGCAAGATCTCGGACCTTTACGGTCGGCGGATCATCTTCCAGGCGGCGATCACGATCTTCATCATCGGCTCGCTGCTCTGCGGCCTGAGCCAGGACATGTTTCAGCTCATCGTGTTCCGGGCGATCCAGGGCATCGGCGGGGGCGGGCTGTTCGCGATTGCCTTCGCCGTGATCGGCGATGTGATCCCGGCCCGCGAGCGGGGCCGCTACCAGGGCTATTTCGGCGCGGTCTTCGGCGTCTCCAGCGTGGCCGGGCCGCTGCTCGGCGGGTGGTTCACCGACGGCCCCGGCTGGCGCTGGATCTTCTTCATCAACCTCCCGGTCGGGATCACCGCCCTGGTGATCACCTCGATCGCGCTGCGGCTGCCGGTCGTTCGCCGCGAGCATTCGATCGACTACCTCGGCGCGACCCTGATCGTCGGGTCCGTCTCCTCGCTGCTGCTCTATCTCAACTGGGCGGGGGAGGCGTACGGATGGCTGGCGCCCGGCCCGCTCGGGCTGATCGCGCTCGCGATCACGCTCGCCGCGGCCTTCATCGGCGCCGAGCGGCGGGCGACCGAGCCGATCATCCCGCTCAACCTCTTCCGAAACCGGATCTTCAGCATCGGCAACACGTTCGGGTTCCTGGCCGGGTTCGCGATGTTCGGCGGCATCCTCTACCTGCCGCTCTACTTCCAGACCGCGATGGGGCTGAGCCCGACCCGCTCCGGGCTGGCGATGCTGCCGACGATTACCGGGCTGCTGACCTTCTCGATCACCTCCGGCATCCTGATCACGAAGACCGGGCGCTACAAGGTCTTCCCGATCGCCGGCGCGGCCCTGATCGTCACCGCGCTGCTGCTGCTGAGCACGATCGAGGTCGACACGCCCTACTGGAGAATCGGAATCTTCGCCTTCCTGTTCGGAGGCGGGCTGGGCCTGACGCTGCAGACGATCACCGTCGCGGTCCAGAACTCGGTCGAGTTCCGGGACATGGGGGTGGCGACCAGCTCGGTGCAGTTCACCCGCTCGCTGGGTGGCGCGATCGGCGCGGCGACGCTGGGTGCGGTCCTCAACAGCCGCCTCGCCAGCAATATCGCGGATCTCGATCTGGGCGCCAACGCCGCCGCGATCGAGGGCAGCCTCTCCAACGTGCAGGCGATCGCGGCGCTTCCAGAACCGGTCAAGACGACGATCCTCACCGCTTACACCGACGCGATTACCTACGCCTTCCTGTTCGCGGTGCCCGGGGTTCTCGTGGCGCTGGTGGTCGCTTTCTTCCTCAAGGAGATCCCGCTCCGGGGCGCGGCGCCGGTCGAGGCGCTGACCGAGCCCGGCGCGGACGACGATGGCGGCCAGCCGGCGGAGACCCGCGACCGCGCCCCCGCCCTCTCCGGCCGCTAATTCGGTCCCATCTCGTGCACAGCGTCAGTCCCATGACTCCCGCCATCCCGTGGATCCGCGTGCTCGCCCACGGCCAATCACCACGCCTGTGACGCTTCGGGTCGGTCCATCGCGCCGGACGAACCGCAAGGCCGCAAGCTGGAAGAAGCGTCCCTCGGCGGCTCGCGGGTACGATCGCTCCATGGCGATTCCGGGATTGGATGGACCGGAAAGGAATCGGGATGCGAAAGCTGATCTACGGCATGGGCACGTCGCTCGATGGCTACATCGAGACGCGGACCGGCGAGGTCGCGATGCCCGCACCCGACGAGGAACTGCATCGCTTCGCCAACGAGCAGGCGCGGGAAGCGGGCGCCTTCCTCTACGGCCGCCGGCTCTACGAGGTGATGGCGGGCTACTGGCCGACGGCGGACACGAACCCTTCGGCTCCGGACTACGAGGTCGAATTCGCCCGGATCTGGAAGGAGACGCCGAAGATCGTCTTCTCGCGAACGCTCGAGACGGTAGAGGGAAACAGCCGGCTGGTCAGGGACGATGTCGGAGAAGAGATCAGGAAGCTGAAGGCGGAACCCGGCCAGGATCTCGAGATCGGCGGCGCCAATTTCGCCTCGACCGCCATGCGGTTGGGCCTGGTCGATGAATTCCGGATCCTGATCCACCCGTTCGTTCTGGGCGGCGGCAAGCCGTTCTTCCCGCCTCTGGAACGCCCGATCCAGCTGAAGCTGGTCGAGACCCGGACATTCGGCTCCGGCGTCGTCTACCTTCGGTATGAACTCGCACCCTGATTGCGCAGACGAAAATGAGAAATGAGAAAGGAAGCGAGCATGTTCACGAATCCGAGGGCTTTCAGCGGCTTCGCGGTCGATGATAGTCACACGGCGCGCACCTTTTACACCGACACGCTCGGCCTCACGGCGTCCCCAATCGACGAGGACACCGGCCTCTTCGAGCTCACCACCGGCGAGGGGACGCGGATTCTCGTCTACCCCAAGCCCGATCACACCCCGGCAACATTCACGATCCTCAACGTCCCGGTCGCCGACATCGACGCCGCCGTCGACGAGCTGGTTCGGCGCGGCGTGACCTTTGAGCGCTACGAGGGCGTCGATCATGACGAACGCGGCATCGCCCGCGGCATGGGACCGCGGATCGCCTGGTTCACGGACCCCGCCGGCAACATCCTGTCCGTCATCGAGGACTCCTGACGGGTGTCGTGGAGGGGATATCCACCATGGCGACCTATGTCCTGATCCATGGCGCCAGCCACAGCGGCTGGTACTGGAATCTCGTGGACGCCGAGCTCCGGCGGCGCGGGCACGATGTCGTGACGATGGACCTTCCGAGCGACGATGAGTCGGCGGGCCTGGCGGAGTATGTCGACACGGTGGTCGAGGCCATCGAGGCTGTCCAGGTTCGGACGAGTCTCATCGTCGTGGCGCACTCGTTCGGCGCGTACACGGCGCCGATTGTCTGCAGCCGGATACCGGTCGATCTGCTGGTACTGGTGGCCGGGATGGTGCTGCTGCCAGGCGAAACGGCGGAAGACTGGTGGGCCAACACCGGTTACGAGGCCGCCAAACGCGACCAGGACGAGCGTGACGGGAGGACTCGGGACGACGATGTCGAGTTTTTGCTCCATGATGTTCCGCCGGACGTGGTGAGCCAGGCATTGGCGAAGCGCCAGGCTCAGTCCGATACCTCGTTCGGGCAGCCTTGGCCACTCCCGGCGTGGCCGGAGGTGCCGACCAGATTCCTGCTCTGCCGCGACGACCACTTCTTTCCAGCCGGGTTCATGCGCCGGGTGGTACGGGAACGTCTCGGGATCGTGCCAGAGGAGATCGATAGCGGCCACACTCCGGCGCTCAGCCAGCCGAAGGAGCTGGCCGACCGCCTGGAAGCGTACCGGATTGACCTTCGTGGTTCCGATACACGTTGACACGGACGAACGGACTCGCCACCTGGCGGGTGAGCAGCACCAGATGGGTGCGCTGCCGCGGCACGCTTCTCACGCACGAGCGCCGCCGTATGCAGTGGTACACGCTCCAAGCGAATGGTTCGAATGGTTTGTCTCATCATGAACAGGCAACAGAAGACGGCAATGACGAACACCACCCCCTTTGGCAAAGAGACGATTCGCCCGGCCGAGGGACAGCCGATCCCATGGAATGAAGCCGCCAACCGGTTCGCGGCCGGCTGCACGCTCTGGATGGCCACGGTTCGCGGCGACGGCCGTCCCCACGTCCGCCCGATCCTCGCGGTCTGGGTCGATGACGCACTGCACGTCGTCGCCAGCACCTCGTCGCGCAAGTGGGCGAACCTCGGGCGGACCACGCGCTGCTCGCTCTCGACCGGCGCACCCGCTCTCGATCTCGTGGTCGAAGGCGACGTCGTGCGCGTCACGGACGCCGGCACGCTGCGGCGGGTTGCCGATGTTTATGAGTCGAAATACGACTGGCCGGTCGAGATTCGCGCTGCCGCGTTCCACGCCGAGGGCGCACCGACCGCCGGCCCGCCGCCGTTCCACGTCTTCGCGCTCGCGGCGGCGGCCGCCTACGGTTTCGCCACCGATGAGACATTCGAGGACCGCTCAACTCGCTGGTGCTTCGCGTAGGCGTGGCGACGATAAGGCGAAGGCCCGCCCCGGATTGGGAGCGAGCCTTCGCGCATCTGTCGAGGCAGCCGGGTGGTGGGTGGTCGCTTCGCCCGTCGGGGAACGGTCAGGCGCTGGCCTTTGCCTCTTCCCTGACCTGGGCCTTGACGTCCTTGCCAAGCTCGCGGGCGAGGGATTCGATCGTCTTGGCCATCGCCTTTTCCTGATCCAGGTTCTCCTTGAGAAGATCGGCGGCGTCCGTCTCGCCCATGTCCTTCGCCATCTGGACGAGGGTGGTGTAGCTCGCGATCTCGTAGTGCTCCGTCTTGGATGCTCCGCCGAGATTGCCCATCTGCAGCACATCCGCCGGCGGTTGCTCCGACTTCAGCGCCTCATGCTCCTTCCGCAGGCCCTCCGCCGCGTGGCAGGTGGTCTCTTCCGGCTCCTCGCCGAGCGCCTTGAAGACCTTCTCGAGATTCGTGATCTGATGTTTGGTCTCGGTCTGGTGTTGCTTGAACGCCGCCTTGACGTCCTTGTGGTCGGACTCGCTGACGAGTTCGCCGAGCATCGTCAGCACGATGTGCTCGGCGCTCATCGTGTCCGACAGCTCGTGAACGAAGAGATCGCGCGGTGTCGCCAATGTCATGGAAGTGATGTCCTTACACGTTTCGGGCGGCGGCGCATCGCGCCGCCATCCATCGGTTCCGGAACCGCGTCGCCCGGCTCACAAGGCTGTTCCACGCAACCTTCATGCCAGTACGTACACCCCAAGGCGCGCCGTCCCGATCGACGTGCGCCCTGCCCCCGAGCCGGGTGCTGGAGGCATTCACGGCATCGACCGTGCATACCGTCAAGAGACCAGTAGTGATAAGATTACTGGACGCGCCAGGATACATCCTCCATGTCAATGCTTCCCGAGGGTGAAGATGTCATCCTGGAAACCCCGAAAACGATCCACCTCCACACCTTGCTGATTCCAGACTTCATCTCCCCGCTTACGATCATCAAGGGGCATGCCCAGTTGATCAGCTCGGCGCGCGACGGGCGAGACGACTTACGACACCATTCGGCTCGAACACTCGGTCGCGGCAATCGAGGCCGCTGTCCAGCGCATCGTCGCCGCACTGGAACAATTTTCGTCACTCGTGGCGAAAGAGGGAAAACGCGAACCAACCATTCATTGCCAACACCCCAGGCCGCCTCGGCCTGGATGGTGCGGTCACCGCTTTTTCAGGAAAGCGTCTGCGGGCTCGGGACTCCTTAGTCCCCCTACCACGACCCGAAAGGCGCCCGCTCATGCCATACAGCCCACAAGCGAAGCACATTCTCGCGATCAATCAATCTCAGGATGTCCTCGATCTCTTCAAGACGCTTCTCGAAGAAGATGAAGGGTATCGGGTCACGACCCAGCCATATGTTCAAAAGGATATGAAGGCCATCCAGGAGATGGCTCCCGATCTGATCATCCTCGACTATATGTGGGACTACGAAGACGCCGGGTGGTCATTTCCCCAGATGGTGAAAATGAATCCCGCGACTCAGACGATCCCGATCGTCCTCTGTACCGGCGCCGTCAACCGGGTTGAATCGTTCAGCGCCCATCTGCAGCGAATGGGAGTTCGGGTCGTGATCAAGCCGTTCAACCTTGGCGAATTGCTCCGCGAGATCGAACTCGCCTTGGACGAATCCGGGATCGACCTCACGCCAGCGAGTGCGAAGCGTGCGAAAACGATCGAACCAGGGGACGGTTGAGCGGTGCGGGCACAAGGTCGTAGACGCCTCGATTACCGAGCCAGTTTCGCCGCCTCGCCACCTTCCTCGGGCTGGGGATGTCCCATTTTGGCGAACTGCACTTCGGCGTTGATCTCGGCGCCCAGCAGCAGCGCGGCGGCGGAGATGTAGAAGTAGAAGAGGGCGATCACGATTCCGCCCAGGCTTCCGTACGTGGCGCTGTAGGTTCCGAAGTTCGTCGCATAAATCGCGAACCCGCCCGAGGCCAGAAGCCAGACGATCACGGCGATGATCGCCCCCGGCGTAATCAACTGGAACGGCGCATCGATGTTCGGCGCGACGTAATAGATGAGGGCCGCGATCATCGCCAGAAGTACGACCGCGACCGGGATTCGCAGCCACGTCCAGAGCGTCACGGACAGCGAGCCCAGCCCCGCCTGGTCCGCCAGCCATTCGATCGCCCGCGGCCCCAGCGCCATCAGACCGACCGCCGTGAGCAACAGGATCGCCAGCCCGATCGTGAACCCGATCGAGAGCAGGTACCGTTTCGGAAGACTCCGGGATTCCTTGACATCGTGGGCGATGTTCAGCGCGTTCATCAGCGCCCGCATCCCCGCCGAGGCCGCCCAGATCGCGGTGATCGCGCCGAACGAGAGCAACCCGCCGCGAGGCTGGTTCTGGATCTGGCCGACGACCTCGACGACGCGCTCATACGCATCCCGAGGCAGAACGGGCCGCGACTGGTCCAGCACCCAGGTGAAGAACTCTGGAATCCGCAGGAAGCTGAGAAGGCTGATCAGGAAGATCAGAAACGGAAAGAGCGCGAACAGCGCGTGGTACGAGAGCGCGGCGGCGTAGGTCGCCATGTCGTCGTCAATGAACTCCTTGACCGCGCGCTTGCCGAGCGTCAGTGGCCGTATTCCCCCCGGGTTCAATGCTTTCATGCCGAGTGCCGACTCCTTCAACGCCTTGTGCTCCATCGGGCGAGCCCCCGATCGGGATACGCGTGCCCTCCCCCGCGAAGAGCGCACGCGAACGTACACCTTAGTGTACGAGGTGCCTTGAGCAATGGCGTAGACCCGTGGCCGCTTTCCTTCCAAAATGGTTCATCCGCCAAGGTCGCTATGACTCGGTCGTGGCCGCGGAATGGCCGCGACCTTTCGCCAGGAGACCACAGAGTGAGAGTGGCGGGTACGTGCCCATCGCTGCTCTGGCCGCTTATCGATGCCGCTACCCGAAATGGCGATGGTCTTTACCTGATGGACCAATAAGAGCTTGCGCCAATAGGCGGCCCGCCGCATCGGCGCTCGGTCGATGCGATCGCCTCCCGAATCGTGGAGTGGCCGCCCTCGTGGCGGCCAGGGCAGAGGCCGTCGCGCACCCACCAGACCATACGCGTTGACCTCCTGGCTCAGGTTGTAAAGGAGCCAGGGAGCGTCTGTGCGAAGGACTCCTGGCGGGTATACTCCATATCCCGGACGCGGTACCACGACAGAGTGTCAATGGCCATCAGCGAAGGCCGCATGTTCATGGCACGGCAGATGCTAGTGTGTCTTGGGAGTTCCTGGCATGCTCGCCGGGAGCACACCTGTCCGCGACAGGCCATGGCCGCACGTCTCACCGTAAAGGGAGTCACGACACAATGGATAACCGATCAATGATCAATGTACGCGAGGGCATGGATGTCTTCGGCTCGGACGGCGACAAGCTGGGAAGCATCGACCGCATGGAGGGTGACTACATCGTCGCCAGCCAAGGCTTCTTCTTCCCGACCGATTACTACATCCCGACGAGCGCGATCTCGACCGTGGACGGCAATCAGGTTTACCTGAGCGTCACCAAGGATGCCGCCCTCAATCAGGGGTGGGACGCCGCGCCGACCGCCTCCACGACCGACTCGGTCGTGTACGACGACCGGGCGACGACGACCGCAACGCAGGACACGTTCGTTGCCGATGACGTGGTTGTCAGCCAGCCGGTCGTTGAAGAGGTCGTCACCCAGCAGCCGGTCGCCCAGCAGACGGTGACCGAGACGGACACCATGCGTGTGCCGCTCGTCGAGGAAGAGCTGAGCGCCACCAAGCGAACGGTCGACCGCGGCGCGGTGCAGATCGAGAAGGATGTCGTCGTCGAGGAGCAGACGCTCGAAGTTCCCGTGACCGAAGAGCGAGTCAACGTGACCCGCCGCGTCGTGGACCGTGCCGTCGGCGCATCGGACACCGCATTCACCGGTGACACGATCGAGGTTCCCGTGACGGGCGAAGAGGTCCAGATTCAGAAGAGCGCTCGCGTCGTCGAGGAGCTCGAGATCTCCAAGGACGCCGTGCAGGAGACCCAGCGGGTGACCGACACGGTCCGGCGCGAAGAGGCCCGTGTTCAGGATACCCAGAACGTGGTCCAGGATGCGGCGAGCCAGACCGGCAATGTCGTCGAGGAAGTCACCCAGACCGACACGACACGCCGCGGCCGTGGCAATCAGGGCCGATAGTCCGGTCCTGATCCAGCCGGAACGAAACTCGGAAGACGCTGCACGCGGAGATGCGTGAGGCGTGCGGAACAGAAAACCGGTCACCCTGAAAAGGGCGGCCGGTTTTCCGTTGGCGCTTCTCATGCCAATGACCCAATGCGGCCCGGTGTCCAGGCGTCCAAAAGGGTGCCGGGCGCGGACGGCGCTCGCGAGGGCTAACGCCGTTGCGCCCGTTGCCGCGCGCTCTGCCACTGGTCACCACGCTATGGCCCGTCGCCGAAGTCGCCCCGGCCGCCGGGACCAGTTGGCTCGCATCCCCGGCGGGGCGACGGCGTGACCGTGGACATCCGCTTGACCGGCATGGTGTCTGAACGGCGCGACGGCATGACGCATGCGATATGCGGTTCGGGCCGCCAGTCCCGCTTTGGGTCAGATGGGTTCCAGCAAGTTCAGTGTCAGGCGGCATTGCCAATCCATGCGGATGGCTCGACGGCTGAACTTCGCGGACGCAAAAGGAGTATCCGGTTATGCGCATTGTTCGATCGCTCGGAGTGATGGCTCTCGTCATCGCCTCCCTTCTCTCTGTCGTGTGGGCAGCCGCAAGTGCCCAGCAGGCGACGCCGACGGTGAGTCCTGGTGCGCCGCCGCAAGGTATCGAGTACCCGGTCGCGGTGCACATGGGCGCCTGCCCGATGCCGACGCCTGAGGCGGAAATCACCCTTGCCAATACCATCGTCGCGGGATCGGACGTTGCCGAGGCCACCTTCATCGGTGTGACTCCGGGTCAGCCGGTGCTGGTCTCCAGCACCGAGGCCGACATCAGCCTCGATGACCTCGCCGGCACCGAGCGCGTGATCGCGCTGCACAAGAGCGCCGACGAGTTCGGCACTCTGGTCGCCTGTGGCACGATCTCCGGCACCAAGGCTGACGGCTTGCTCGTGATCTCCCTGCAGGAAGTCGAAATGTCCGGTGTTTCGGGCATCGCGATTCTCGACGAGAACGAGGACCAGACCGACATCAAGGTCTACGTCAATAGCCCGGAGGCGGTTCCGGCCACTCCGGTTCCGGCCAGCTAGTCCCGTCCGCTTAGGGATCGCGCATTCGGTAGTGGAGTGTGTCAGCCGGAGAGCAAAGATGCTCCTCGTGCGCGTTCCTCGGTGTAGCGGTCGTTGCGGCAATCGAACAGCGGGTCGCCAGAAGCGCGGCCGGAATCAGCAGTCATGCTGGATCCGGCCGCGCTTTTGTGTGCCGTGCCGGGCGCCCTCCCATGGATGGCATCCGCGTGGCACCGGTCCGGTATGGTTCGTGCAATCTGGCGTGATCACGTTCGCCGCCGCGCCCTCCGAGGCCCGGCACGGAAAGGATCCATTCATGGACGCGATGCGGAAGGGTATTTCTGGGAACCAGGAAGACGATCCACGGTGGCGGAACGCGGCGCGGGACTTCATCCAGCGCTACGACGATGGTCCGCCGCACGAGAACATCACTGACGAGGAAGCGCGGAGCCATTATCTCGCGGTGGCGGACCGGCTCTCGACGCATGAGCTGGAAGATTCCGCCGCTGAATCCTACGCCCGCCTCACTCCCGACGAGCGACGGCGGTTCGCGAACATGTTGCGGCAACAGGGAGGGGATCAGTCCGGGGACGCGACAACGGACGATCCGCGCAAACTGGCCCGGATGACGAGCCAGCTCCAGACTCAGCCGCCCGGTGGCCTGGCCGGCCTGCTCGATGGTGGGGTGATGGACGGCGGAGACGGGGGTGCGGTCGGAAGTCAGGTTCGGGGGCAGGGTGGCGGAGTTGGGGAGCTGCTCCAGAACCCGGTCGCCCGCGCGGCGCTGGGCGGCATCGCGGCGGCGGCGATGCGGAAGATGCTTGGGTGATTGCCTGACGAGAGCGTTTCAATCCCCACCCTCGACAGGGTGCGACGGCCCGTTTTGCTCCAAAACCCCCTGTTCGAAGTCGATACTGACGGGCTGGGCGCCAGCTCAACACTCCCGATGGTCGATTTCGGCATCATGCTACCCCACCGAATCCTGTCCGGAAATGCGCGAACCGGCTGCCAGAGCCCTGCGGCACTTGAGGTTCGCGCATCTCGCAACGACAACCCGCGGACGATCGGCACCCCCGATGTGATCGGGGCTCCCGCTCCTTCACTCCCGGCCGTTCATCGGTGCGCGCCACTGCAACCGAACAGAGCATCGCCCATCCGGCGTCGCGGTTGCCGGAGCGAAGCCGACCCCGCCGCCATCGTTCACGCCCGCGGGAGGTTCGATCACTCTGGCTGATCACACTGATCACCTTTCAACGGTGATGGTCAGGATGTCGCGACGCGACGAATGGCCCAAAGTGGCAGCTCGCCAATGACGTTTCCCGCTTGACACCCGCTCGACTCTGATGAAGCATAACGATTGGCTGCCCGTCTGCCCGGTATCGATGACAGCAGTCCAGCGGCTCGAACCGGATTGCATGCGATGATGTCGGAGTGGGCGTTAGCGGGTATTGTGCGCCGCTTAGTGCTGAGGATTTCCATGTGCACGGAATGGTCATCGCAAGGGGGGTGATGCTGGGGCTTGTCGTGCTACCCGTCGGGTCTTCACAGGTCCACAGGGTACCTCTGGATCGGACGAAATGAGGTTTCCATATCTTGCGCGAGACGCATTGTCCGCGGGAGAGTTTCCCAAGGAGTTAGCCGTGAACGACATCCAGAACCTTGTGTCCCAGCTGCACGATAACCAGATCACGCGCCGCCAGTTCATCAACCGCGCCGTCGGTCTCGGATTGTCAGCGGGCGCCGCCGCCGCCATCGCGGGTGTTGGCGGCGGCCTCCGCGTCGCCAATGCCCAGGCCACGCCGGTGAACCGCGAACCGGCAACGGTCACCATCTGGACCTGGCGAGCGGACGATGTACCGGTCTGGCAGGCCGCCGCGCAGGCATTGCAGGGAACGTGGCCCGGTCTGGCGGTCACCGTTCAGGTGAGCGACGCCACCGAGTTCGGCACCCAGGTCTCCACCGCCATGCAGGGGGGGCAGGGCCCCGACATCATCACGACCCGGGCGGGCGAGGGGTATTTTCGGCCCTACGCCGAGGCGAACATGTTCGTGCCGCTCACGGACGCCGTGCCGACCCTTGCGGATATCCCCCAAGGGACGCTGGGACAGGTCAGCTTCGGGGAGCAGGTCCTGGCGGTTCCGTTCGCCAGCCAGGTCTGGGTCTTCTACTACAACAAGAAGATCTTCGCCGAGCAGGGACTGACTCCGCCAGCGACGTGGACCGACCTCATGGCGATCTGCGAAAAGCTGAAGGCAGCCAGTGTTACGCCGTTATTCGTTCCCGCGCGAGAGGGCTGGGTGCTCTCCGGATACGTCGACTGCATCGGCGCAACCTATCTTGGCAATGACTACGCCGGCCAGCTGATCTCGGGCGAGAAGACGTTCACCGACGAGCGGTTCATCAGCCTGCTCGCTCGGATCAAGGAACTGCAGCCCTACTTCCAGGAAGGCTATGTCGGAAACAACGTGCCGGATATGGACGCCGCGTTCCAGACTGGGCAGGCGGCGATGATCCTGTACGGAGGTTGGGGCGCCAACACCTATATCGAACAAGCTCCGGATCTCGAGTTCGACTTCTTCCTTTGCCCGCCGGATGAAGCGGGCGGGCAGCAGGCGAGCTATGTCTTCGTGGACGGAGGGTACGCGGTCAACGCGGCGTCCGACGTTCAGGAGGCGGCGCTTGAGCTCGTGAAATTCTCGGCCACCGTGGACTACGGCCAGATCTTCTCCGACACCACCCAGGAGATGTCGTCGATCCCGGGAGTTACCGCTCCGCCGGAAAACGTCTACCTGCAACGGCAGATCGAGTTCTCGGAGGTCGCGATCCAGAACCTTTTCCGGATTCGTTCTCCCTTCGACCAGGGTGATCCCGGCATCTCCACGTTGCTGCACCCCCTGATGCAGGGGCTCCTGAGCGATCAGGTGTCGCCGGAAGAGGTTGCCCAGCAGCTCCAGGAAGCCTTGGCTCAGTGGTACGAGCCGTTCCAGGGCGCGAGCTAGTAAACCGGCCGGGGCCGCCGTTTCGGCCCCGGCCTCCATCATCGTCAGAACGAGAGGGACGGCACCATGCGCGCAATTCGCTTCCCGCGGCGATCGTCTCTCGCCGCCGATGTCGATGCGTCAGTCCCCAGGAGTCGTCGTCGCGCCGTCGCCCTCAGGAACTACACATATCTCCTGATGCTCGCGCCGGGGTTGGCGATCTACCTTGCGTTCATCATCTGGCCGTTCGCCAATACGATCCGTGTCAGCTTTTACAACTGGAGCGGACTTGGCCCGCTGGATGACTTCGTCGGTCTCGCCAATTACACGAACCTGTTCAATCGTGCCCCGGTCGATCGGCAGTTCTCGAACGCACTCAGCAACACCGGACAGGTCTTCCTGCTGAGCACCGTGTTGTCCACGTTCGTGGGCCTGGCGTTCGCGCTGATTCTGAGCCGGAAGATCCCCGGCTCGCGGGCGTACCAGGCCCTCTACTTCATGCCCAACACGCTGTCGGTCGTGGTGGTTGGCTTTCTCTGGAACTTGTTGCTCAATCCGCAGTTCGGCGCCGTGAACGCGGTGCTGCGAGGCGTCGGCCTCGGGAACCTGGCCCGGCCCTGGCTCGGCGACCCCGATTTTGCCTTGCCATCCATTGTCGCCGTCGGCGCCTGGGCGAATATGGGGTTCCCCATCCTGATCTTTCTCGCCGCGATTCTGGGCATTCCCTCCGATCTGACGGAAGCGGCCAGGCTCGACGGCGCAAGCGAGCTGCGGGTGATCGCGTCGATCGTGATTCCCCTGCTGTGGCCGACGCTGATAACCCTCATCGTGTTGAACTTCATCGCGTCGATCAACACGTTCGAACTTGTCTTCGCGATGGAAGGCTCGGAAGGCGGACCGTTTTTCGCGACCGATGTGCTGGGTACGCTGTTCTACCGGATGGCATTCGGCGGCGTCGGCGGCGTCAGCGGAACGGGTCTTGGCGGGGCAGCCGCGCTGGCGACGCTGATGCTCGTGATCGTCTTGCCAGTATCGGTGCTCGTTGTAATCTATCAACGAAGGGTTTCCCATGAGTATTAGGCCCCCGGGAGACGACCAGCCGCCGGTCCGTCACCGCTCTCTGGGACGATTCGCCGGGGGGAGCCTGATCCAGCTCCTGCTGATCGGGTATGCCCTCCTGGTGGTCTATCCGCTCCTGATCATGGTGGCGTCGTCATTGAAGACGACTGGTGAGATCTTCGAGCATCCGCTCGGCCTGATCCCCGAGAGCATCCGCTGGGCCAACTATGCCGACGCCTGGAACCAGGCCAACTTCGGAACGTATTTCAGGAACAGCCTCTTCGTTTGCGTGGTCTCCGTGGTGATGATCCTGTTTTTCGGATCCATGGCGGCCTACGTGCTGGCACGCTTTTCGTTTCCGGGAAACCGTCTGATCTATCTCCTGTTCCTGGCGGGGTTCATGATTCCGGTGCGGCTCGCGATCGTGCCGCTGTTCATCATGATGCGGGATCTCCGCCTGCTCGATACGCTCTGGTCGCTCATCCTGGTCTACATCGCCGCTGGCATGCCATTCACGATCTTCCTGATGGTGAATTTCTTTCGGCACATCCCGCGGGATCTCGAGGATGCCGCGGTGCTCGATGGCGCCGGCCCCTTCCAGGTCTACTACCAGATCATGTTGCCATTGGTCCGCCCGGCGCTGGCGACCGTCGGTCTCTTCCACTTTCTCAACGTCTGGAACGATTTCTTCTTCCCGCTCATCTTCATCCGGTCCGAGAATCTGCGCACGGTTCCGCTGGGGGTGAGCACGTTCTTCGGCGAATACTCGAACGATTGGGCGCTGTTGTTCGCCGCGCTGAGCATCTCGATCGTACCGGTCATCATCGTCTACCTGCTGGCATCGAAGCAGTTCATTGCGGGGCTGACCTCGGGCGCGATCAAATGACCGCGTCCCGGCCACGCGCGTGGGAAACGCCGCTGCGCGCTCGTCTCGATCGAATCATGAGCGATGGGATGGGACAGGGCGTCTTTCCAGGTGGGGTCGTGCTCGTTCGCCACCGGAACGACATCGTCGTCCACGAGGCGTACGGTCACCCGGTGACCCATCGGGATGCCACGACCATTTCGTCAGGCCTGGTCGCGGCGCGGCCCGAAACCATGTACGACATCGCCTCGATCACCAAGGTGTTCACCGCTACGAGCGTGATGCAACTCGTCGACGATGGCAAGGTACGATTGGATGACAGCGTGGCGAAGCACCTTGCGGAGTTCGCGGCCAATGGCAAGACCGGGATAACGGCTCGGCAGCTGCTCAGCCATGTCGCGGGCCTGCCCAATCGTCGGCTCTGGGAGGAAGACTCCACCGTCAAGGCGCGGCGCCATCGCGTCATGGCCGCCTCGCCGGCGTTTCCGCCAGGTACCGCACTGGAGTACAGCGACACGAACTTCATCGTCCTTGGCATGCTGATCGAAGCGGTCGATGAGCGAGGACTGAACCAGGCCGTGAGGGCACGCATCCTCGATCCACTCGGGCTGCATCACACGCGATATGGGCCGCTGGACGATCCCGCGACTGACATTGCCGCGACCGAAGACGAGTCATACGTCGGGCGAGGCATGGTCCGGGGGGAGGTGCATGACGAAAATGCGTGGTGTCTCGGCGGTGTTGCGGGTCACGCTGGTCTCTTCAGTACCGCGGGTGAACTTTCCGTCTTCGGTCAGATGTACCTCAACGGCGGTATCCATGACGGTGCCAGGGTGCTCAAGCCCGAGACCGTCGTCCAGATGACGCGCAACCAGATCGGAACGCTCGGGAACCGCGGTCTCGGCTGGCAGCTGAACGCGTCTCATTACATGGGCGGTTTGGCGTCAGCACAGACGTGTGGACATACCGGCTTCACCGGAACCTCGATCGTGATCGATCCGCGACGAGACCTCGTCATCGTGCTCCTGACCAATCGCGTGCATCCCACCCGTCATGGTCCTGATTTGAACCCGGTCCGCCGCGCTGTAGCGGATGCGGTGCGGGACGCGGTTGACACCACCTGACAAGCCGCCTGTTGACGGAAGCTCCACGGCCACGGATTCGATTTGACGCTGTCTCCTGACCGTCAATCACCGATCAGGATCGAGAGACGCCGGGACATGCCCGGCTGAATGACTGGAAGCGGAGCTGTTCGCGAGTGACCGCTGGCGGTGCAAATGGCTGTGGTTCCCTCGATCGTCGTCTCTGCCGTACCTGGGCTGGGGTCGGCGTCGACGGTCAGGACGATCGGGTGGACCAAGTCTCGCGGGGTAGAGTCGTTGTCAGCGCGGGAACGGGACACATGGTCGGCCGATCTGGTGACGATCCGGGGTGGCGATGTCACGGCCATCCGCAAGTGGGCGCGAGCCTGGATCGGTTCGGCGCCAACGTTTTGAACCAGGAGCACCAGCGACAACCGCCCATCGGTCAGGGCGGCGGTCAGCCGCCGGTACTCGACGTGCGCGCCGCTGGCCAGTGTCCAGTCCATCGTGCATGAGGCGGGATCACGCTCCATGAGCCGCCAGCGTACATCGGCGGAGTCGTCGTCATCCTCCGTCATCGTGACGGTCGGGTTCGATGGCGATCCGATGACAATATCCCGCCATAACGGCAGGGCATGAGCGGTAGCACCCAGTTCTCGAACCGCATATCCGGCGCACGACGCTCCATGGTCGGGCGCGAACCAGGCGATCGCGTCCCCCAGCGGATCGATGATCCTGATCAAATCCAGGGATGATCCATCCCAGCCCGCCGGAAAGGCCGGCATCTCGAAGACCGTACCCCTCACGGATCACCTCCGGGCACTTCTTTACAGAATGATGAACACTGTGTCGTCGCGCACCTCTGTGGGATAACGTCTCACCCGGACTCTCGGGTCCGCCAGCGCCTTGCCGGTCAGCAGGTCGAACTCCCAGCCATGCCAGGGGCAGGAGAGAATCTCGTTGTCACGACCCCACCGGTATTCGCCGGGCGGTGACGGCAAGGTCGTTCCGCTTACCCGGCCACGACAGACCGGTGCGAGTTCGTGGGGACAGATATTGAGGACGGCGACGTACTCACCGTTGACGTTGAAGATTCCGATCGAGTGCCGCTTGACGTCGACGATCCGGCACTCACCCGGAGCGATCTCCCCGGCCCGGGCCACCGGCCAACGCGTCGCTTGTGAAGGGGCATTACGCTCGGACATGGGCCAGCGTCGCTTCCGCCTCCGGTGCTTCCGCCGTCGGCGCCGGTGGCAAGTGGTACACCTCCCGCGCGGTCTCGCTCAACACGCGGCTTCGTTGGTCCTTCGTGAACGAACGAGCGGCGAAATCCACCGTGTCCCCGTCCCAGTGCGGGAAGTCGCTGGAAAACATCACCATCCGGTCGACGTCGATCATTTCCAGCATGGCCTTCCGGTGCCGTGGATTGTCGGGTTCCTCCATCGGCTGACTCGTCAGCCGGATATGCTCCCGCGCGTACTCGCTCGGTGGGCGCTCCAGCCACGGCGTCGTCTGCCGCAATGCTTTCCAGTTCTTGTCGAGGCGCCACAGGATGGGAGGGAGCCACGACACGCCGCCTTCGACGAGGACGAACTTCAGCGTTGGAAACCGGACGAAGACGCCTTCGGTGATCAGGCTGACGAGATGAGAGATGTAGCTGGTGACCAGCGTCGTATGCCACTCGATGTACGACGACGGATAGCCGGCGGCGTTCGGCGGCCCCGTGATTCCCACGCCTTCGTTCCCGGGATGAATCGCAACCGGGAGATCATGCTCGACCGCCGCCGCGTAAATCGGATGGTAGAACCGCTGCCCGTAGGGGACGCGAGCGCCGCTGCCCATCATGACCTGGACCATCCCGGGATGATCGCCGAGCCGATGGATCTCCCGCGCCGCGAGCACGGGATCCGAGGGGCCAATATTGATCGACGCGCGAAAGCGAGGGTCGACCGGTAACCATTCATTGGCCATCACGTCATTCATCGCCGAGAGCAGCGCGGCCCCGAAATCCAGATCGGGGCCCACCCCAATATGGATCGCGGTTTCCGAATTGAGGATTCCGTAGTCCAGCCCGTGTACGTCGAAGAACAGGCGGGAAAGTGTTTCCGGGCTAGACGCGATACCCTCACCGTCATCGGTTACCGCGTCCGCCTGATGAAATCCCGCGGCGTTCCAGTAACCGAGCGTGCCCGGCCCGCGGTTGCCGCTCGCGAATCGGCCGCGCCAGGGCTCGGCGAGGTAGTCGACAATATGGTCTGGCTCCAGGGTCGGATGAATATCGGTATCGATGACAGGAAAAGCGGTCCGCACGGTCTTTCTCTCTTCGACGTAACCACCGGTCGTTGACTCCAGCCTCGCCGCGGCATCTTCCCCAGATCGCGACAGTCTGTCAAGATAGCATCGTGTCGTCACTATCAGCGTCGCCCGATGTGATCGGGGCTCCCGCTCTTCCACTCCCGACAGTTCATCGGCGCACGCCACCGCATCTGAACAGAGCATCGCCATCCGGTCTCGCGGTGGCGGCGCCGTCGTGCGGTACCATGGCATCTTCCTGTGCATCGTGGCCCGCGTCGCCGCGATCCACTGGCGATTGACCGAGCGCGGGACGAGGGAACCATGAGCGACACCGAGCGCGTCGGCGCCGCGGGAGCGAGCGGTGCCATTTCAACGGAGTCGCCGACCCAGACCAGACCGGTCCCAGCACCGCGCCAGAATCCGTTCGCCTACGTGCCGAGCATCTTCGGCGGGTTGCTTCTGATCCTGGTCACCATCGGTGGCGTGTACCTTCTTGCCCGCCTTCAGTTCCTGATCATCCTTCTGTTCCTGTCCGTGCTGGTCGCTTGCGGCATCTCCGACCCGGTGCGATGGCTGGAGCGTCGCGGTCTCGGACGGGCCCTGGCGATCCTTGTCGTCTACGCCGTGATCGGCGCGGTCCTGACCGGGATCGGCTGGTATGCGCTGCCGCGCCTGCTTGGCCAGGCCGGCGCCGTCGCCCAGGATCTGCCGGACCAGTTCGCCCAGGCTCAGCAGGTGCGCCAGCGGTTGGTCGAGACGCAGGCCGACTATCCGATCCTCGGCGACCTCGACGCCCGCCTCGTCGCGATCACCGAAGACGCCGGCGGCAATGCGACCCGGATCCTGCTCGATCTCCCGGCGGCGGTGGCCAAGACGGTCTTCTCCGTCACCAGCATCCTCACCCTCGCCTTCCTGTTCCTGCTCACCTGGCACGAGATCCGAACCACCTTCATGTCCCTGATCGACCCCCGCCATCGGGCCAAGACCGACCAGGTGCTGGCGGAAATGGGCGAGCGTCTCGGCGCGTACCTGCGGGCGAAAGTGATCATCATGGTGATCGTCGGCGCCTGGGTCTATGGATCGCTGGCGTTGCTGGGCTCCCCCTACGCGGTGCTCGCCGCGATCTTCGCGGGGACGATGGAAGCGTTGCCCAAGATCGGCCCCTGGATCGGCCGCGCCGCGATCGTGCTCGCCGCCGCGCCTCTCGGCTGGCGGGCGGTCGCGATCGCCGTCGTCGCCCATGTCGTGATCGAGAACATCAAGGGCTACGGGCTCTCCCCGCTGATCGAAGGGTCGCAGGTCGACATTCACCCGCTGACCGCGTTCATCGCCGTGATCGCCGGGGGATTGCTCCTCGGCTGGATCGGCGCGTTGGTCGCCGTCCCGGCCGCCGCCGTGATCCAGGTCGTCGTCGAGGATGTCCTGATCCCCTGGCGCCGCCGCCGCGTCGCCCTCGGCGAATCGACCGCCATTCCCCGCTGACGCCAATGAGACCGTCTGTACCACTGGATCGGCTTCCCATCAGGTCCGCTCCCGAGCGGGTTGGCGCGATCCCGGCGCATGGCATGGCACCCGCGTTCTCGGCGGCATCGAATCCCGGAACGTGACACCGCACGCGAACGTCCGTCCGGTCCCGTCATTGCCATTGCCACCCTGATGGAGCACGCCAGCCATAACCGACGTACCCCTTGCCGATTCGCCAGCGTCAGGCGATACCAGCACGCCCGATCTGACGACCGGCCGGATCACCTATATCGGCAACGCCACCCTGCTCATCGAGTATGCCGGGATGACGATCCTGACCGATCCGGCGTTCGTCGGCAAGGGGGCCCGGATCGACCTCGGCTACGGGGTCCACAGTGAGCGGCTGACCAACCCGGCGATGCGCGTCTCGGATTTGCCGCCGCTCGACGCGATCGTGCTCTCCCATTTCCACGCCGATCATTTCGACCGGGTGGCGGAGCGGGATCTGGATCGCTCGGTGCTGATCGTGACCGTGCCCGCGGCGGTCGACGATCTCAACGAGCGAGGCTTCATCAAGACCCTCGCGCTGGAGACCTGGGAGTTCTGGACGGGCTCCAACCATGGCGCGTCGATCACCGTCACCGCGCTCCCGGCGCGACACGGCCCGGCCGCGATCGACCTGATCATGCCCGACGGGATGGGCACGATGTACGAGTTCCGGCCTCGCAACAGCGCCGAACCGTTCCGCCTCTATATCTCCGGGGACACGCTCGCGGTCGGGGATCTGGACGAAATTCCCGAGCGCTACCCCACCATCGATCTCGGCATCCTCCATCTCGGTGGCACGAAGATCTACGCCGTGACGGTGACGATGGATGACCGCCAAGGGATGGAGGTGCTCGAGAAGATCGCGCCGAAGCACGCCATCCCCATCCACTTCGACGACTTCGATGTCTTCAAGTCGCCGCTCTCGGCGTTCCAGGACGCCGTCAAAGAAGCCGGCATGGAAAGCAGGCTCACCTACGTCACGCACGGCGACACCTACACCTTCGAGGTCAGCCAGTAACCGATTTCTGCACATTCGGTAAGAGGATCTCGACTACCCGTAGGGTTCGACCTGGCAGCAGCCTCGGTAGTGGCATGCCTATGTGGCTGCCCGAGAGCGAATGGGTCTGGCTGCCCGGTGAGCTTGGCGTGCGAACGTCACTGACGGAATCGCTCCCTGACGCGATTCCGTCTCACGCTCACGTTCCGCCGCCCGCTCAATCCGGGCTCTGCTCCGGCGTGTCGAGCCCGACGCGCCGGATGCCTGCCACGAGCACTCCCAGCGTGACCAGCATCAGGGCCGCCGCGCCCCGGAACAGCCCGACCGTGCCAAGCTGATCCAGCAACGCCCCGCCCACCAGCGACCCGGTGATGCTCCCGAACCCGAACGACATCGCCGTCAGCAGCGCCTGCGCCGTCGCCGCCTGGCCCCGGCCCGCGAGGCGGTGCGCCAGCGTCACCGACGCCATCAGGAACGCGCCGTACGAGAGCCCGTGGAGGGCCTGCACCGGGAGAATCCACGCCCCCGCCGGGGCCACGCTGAACGCGACGAACCGGGCCGCGTACACGATCAGGGCGAGGGCGATCAGCCGCGCCGCGCCGAACCGGGTCAGGAACCACCCGCCAAAGGCGACGATCGGGAGCTCGCTCGCCGCGCTGATCGCGAACGCCGGCCCGACCAGGTTGGCGGTGCCATCCAGATCCTCGATATGGATGCCAAGAAAGACATACATCACCGCCGCTCCGCTGGACATAAGATAAGCGACGCCCAGCAGCACGACCAACGGGCCGTTGCGGCGAACGTCGCGCAGCCCCCCGAGCAGCGGGCGCGGCCGCCGCTCCGCCAGCCGCGGCAGGCCGAACACCGCAAGCAGTGTCAGCGCCAGGCACACCGCGTGGGCGACGAGCAGCAGGGGAGTGGCGTGGTCGCCCATCAGCCGTCCGAGGATCAGGGTCAGCGCCATATACCCGAGCGAGCCCCACACCCGGAGCCGCCCGTAGGAGAGCCCGAACCGTTCCCCGAGCGTCATCCCGTAGGAGTCGAGCAGGGGCGCGACCGGGACCGACGCCAGCGCCAGCATCGCGATCAGCACGAAGACCGCCGGAAACTCTGACACTCGCGAGGCCGCCAGCGCCGCGAACGCGCCGAGCGCCAGCGCCACCCGGAGGACGCGGCGGTGGATCGCCAGCGAGTCCGCCACCGCGCCCCAGAGCGGGCCGGAAAGCGCCACCCCGAGTGCGGGCAGCGCCGTCAGCGCCCCGACCTCGAGCCCACTGAACCCCAGCTCGCGGTAATGGAGCGCCGCGAATGGCATGAACGTCCCGATCGCGGCGTAATACCAGAAGTACCCGGCCCGGATCCGCTGGTCGGAATGGCGCCAGCCATCCGTCATCTCGCGCCGCCCTGCCTCCCGCTCGTGCGGCCCGCCGGAACCGCCGCCGATTGCTGCTTCAGGCTTCAATCAGCCGTCTCATTATGATGGAGCGATTGAGGCAACGAAGTGCCGATACATGCAATAATCAATCGATTGGTATCCGCTCTCCGACGGACGGGGAGGGTGCTTCGGAAGGATGGCGAATGGCAGCCGATGTCCGCTACACCGGGGCGCAAGTTTCGATCGTGTATCACAACGCGGACGTTCTTGCTTTCGATCAGAATGAGATGACCGACTTGGTGGCGGGGAAATACCTTCCTCCTGTTCGTTTTGATGGCTCCGAAGGAAACCCAATTCGGGTAATGGTCTCCGAGAACGGCAATAGTCAAATCTTCGTTACCGCCTCGAGTATCACCCTCAACGTCATCTTCTCTCCACAGTGGCAGCGGCAGCTCGAGCTTGGCCAACAATATGTTCTGGAACGGCTTCCGCTGTTGTTTGGAGTGGTCTCAAGCTTGCGCGATTCGTCGCTCATCTATGCGGGGGCTGTCGTCGACGTTCAGATTGTGAGCGATCTGAATGATCCGGACATTGCGCGGGCAATCGAACAGACATACGGTGGGCGGTTCGGCTCCAATCTGACAGATCTTGTCGTGAAAGCGTCCGAGGTTGTGGACGGAATCTACTATCGGAACGTGACTGTCCAGAACTTTCGAGATTTTGTCCCTGCACCTCCGACCCCGCCGCAAATCAGGCTGAAGAATGCTGCCGCGTCACGGCGAGGAGTTGGCGTGTCGGTCGATTACAATTCGAGATACGGCTACAACGAAGGCAAGAACAGACCGGTCACCCTTGAAGATGTGAGCGCCATGATCGCCGCCGCGTACTCCGCATCGGCGGACATGTCCCGGCGCGTAGCGGAACGGATGACCTGATGGCGACAGTGGCGCACGGTTTTTCAACCCCTTTGTTAAACCCCACAACAGACGTACGTACCGAAGTTCCGAAACTTTGGAATCCGGAAACTCGATTCACGCTGATGCCGACGGCCCACGACCGCCGCGTGGGGGGGCCATCCATGAGCGTCCAGCAGAAGCAGGAACCGTCGAACCAGTTCATCATCACCGAGTCACTTCTGGAAAATGCCGCGTACCAAACCCTGATCCAGGCGATCGAGAAGATCGCTGGTTACGCGGAGTTGCCAGACGACTGGGATAGTTATGGAGGCGTCGGTCTTACGGGTCAGGCGCGTGACCGGGCCCAGAACTTCGTGCTCCGCCTGTTCGAGGCAGATCTTCTCGATACCAGCAAGGGCGTCGACATTCTCCCCGTTCCTACGGGTGGGATACAGTTCGAGTGGTCAGGTCCCGGTGGAGCAATCGAGGTCGAGATCGATCAGCATGGTGATCTCCATTCGCTGATCGAGCGCGACGATGGAGCGTACGAGGCTTCTCCCCGGGAAAAGCCTGTCCGCTGGCCAGCCGTTCGAGACCAGATCAGGCAGGTTGTCGGCTGATCGTCATCGTCACGGTGTCGCCCTCGACGACCCGCAGCCGTTCGAGACCAGATCAGGCAGGTTGTCGGCTGATCCCCGGGAGCACGAGTTGACCGGCATCGAGGACAGCGACTCGCTCTTTCGGAGACTTCACGTCGCCTGCTTCAAAAAGAATGGCTCGCTGACATCCGCGACGTTCAAGCTGAACGGGTTTCCCGAGAATGACATCTCGGTAGACCTCGCACGGCTCACGACCCCGGGCGAGAGCGTGAACCGGGCGGGCAAGCCCGGATTTCGACTGGGTACGTTGCAGGCACGGGGGCCGAGACAATTAGGCTTCGATGTCGTTCACGATCCCCAGCGCTTCCCGGATACGTCCGAGCGCGACAACGAGTCGCATACGTTGATCACCGGTGAGAATACCTCGGAACACTGCCGGGAGCTGGCGAAGCTCGTCACGGTAGTGGAAGGGATACAGTCCGAAGGCGCCCAACCGACCTGATGGTCGCCGGCGAATCGAGAGGGTCAGCGGGCTGAAGGTACCGCGCCCGCGATGTGATCCTGCCAGTAGTGGACCGTTTTGGCGACCACCGTGATCACGTTCCTGATCTCGCGCTCGAGCCGGAACACCGGGCCAGCCGGGAACCACAGCACTCGATCCTCGCGCCGGACCGTGACATTCTCGACCACGATCGCCCGCAACAGCCAGATCGCCATCTCCTCGTCGTCGCACTCCAGCCCGACCCAGCCCGCTACCGCGCCTTGGACCGTCGGCAGCCCGGTCACCTGGGTCAGGCCGCGCTCGATCTCGGCGACAACCCAGGCATACCTCTCGGGGTCGGCCGCGATCGCCGCCTCGTGCACTGGCTCCAGCAACGTCCCGCGATGGGGCGCCCCCCCGGCCAGCGCCAGCTCGCAGAAGCCCGTCCACATCTCGTCCCAGGCGACATCGCCCCGTTCGTCATAGGCAAGGGCCGCCGACCCCATCGGGGCCGCGCTGACCGCCACCTCGGGATTCTGATACCTTGGCGGCAGGATCGCGGTACCGGTAGCGCCGTTCGTGCCTACCGCCGGCTGGTCGACGATCTCGACCGTGACCACCGCCAGCCGGGGCACCAGCCGTGTCAGGGTCGCGCGCACGGTCCGCGTGGTCTCCCTGATCTCGTCCGCCGCCGCATAGGCATGAACCGCAATCCCGATCTCGGCGTGCAACTGGTGCCCCACCCATCGCGACCGGATCCAGGCCACCCGCTCGACACCGTTGATCTCACCCGCGTACTGCTCGATCCGATCGACGATCGCCGGGTCCACCGCATCCATCAGCCGGTACCAGACGCGCCGCGCCGCATCCCGCGCGATCAGCACGATCGCCACCCCGATCACGAGGCCGATCAGGGGATCGAGGATCGGGAAGCCGACGGCCGAGCCCGCCACCGCGACCAGCACCACCAGCGAGGTCAAGCCATCGATCCGGGCGTGCAGCCCATCGGCAACCAGTGCCTCGGAGCCGATCTTCCTCCCGGTCCTGATCTGGAACAGCGCCACCGCCTCGTTGCCCACGAAGCCGATCACGGCCGCCGCCGCGACCCACGGCAACCGTTCGATCGGCTGGGGATCGAGCAGCTTCCGGAACGATTCCCAAAGGATGTAGCCGGCGCTGAACACGATCGAGCCCACGATCGCGATCCCCGCCAGATCCTCCGCCCGCCCGAAACCATAGGTGTAGCGCCGGGTCGCCCGGCGGCTGGCGAGGTAGAACGCGCCCAGGAGGGGAACGGAGTTGAGGAAGTCGCCGAAGTTGTGGACCGTGTCGGCGAGCAGCGCGACACTTCCGCTCATCGCCACGATCGCGACCTGCACAATCGTCGTGATCCCCAGCGCGCCGAGGGCGATCCAGACCGTGCGAATCCCCTCGCGCGTGGCGAAGGCGGGATCGCCGGCGGCATCCGGTTCGGCGTGGTCGTGACCATGCAGGTGGAACACGGTGAGGAACCAGCCGAGCGGTCCGCTGGCGTGACGATGCGTGTAGCGACGAGGGTGCCGCGCACGTGCCTGAGCCATCGATTCCTTGCCTTGCCGTCTGCGTATCCACCGTGTACCAGCCACGTCACTGGCGCGGTTCGATCCATCGAGTCTATGCTGGTGTCGCAAAAAGAACCGCTTGTCGCAACGATTGGCAGGAAGCCGCCAGATGTCCCATCATTTGCTGCATTGGGAGCACATCCTCAAGACCACGGGGCATCGCGTTACCCGGCAGCGGGAGATCATCCTCGACGCGGTCTGCGCCGCCGGTGGGCACACGTCGTTCGACGACATCTACGGGCGAACACGCGACCGGGATCGCTCCGTCGATCGCTCGACCGTCTACCGGGCGCTGCATCTGTTCGTCGAGGCGGGGCTGGTGGTGGAGGCGAAATCGGGCGGGGAAACCCTCTACGAGATTCGCAAGGTGCTCCCGCATCATCATCTCGTCTGCCGGACCTGCGGCAAGGAGCGGGAGGTCAGCGACGCGAGCGTCCAGGCCATGGCCAATGAGGTCTTCCGGAACCATCGCTTCCGCGTCGCGACCGATCATCTCATGCTGTTCGGGCGCTGCGCCAACTGCCAGGACGCCGGACCCTAGGAGGGCGATCGCTGATGAAGGCTGTCACGGAATCGCGGATAACCTGCCCGCATTGTGGCACCCAAAAGACGGAGACCATGCCTGGGGATTCGTGCAAGATCGCTTACCGATGTGCAGCTTGTGAAAGAATGCTCACGGCGCTTCCGGGCGATTGTTGCGTGTACTGCTCCTACGGATCGGTTCCGTGCCCACCGATCCAGCGCGAACGCCTCGATGCCAGGGAAGCGAATCGTTGAGTCCGAGCGACATGGTGCGCTTCTGACCCGATCGGCTTCCCACCGCGCGTCGCTTGCGGGGGCCGGCCGTTAGCCCAGCTCAGCCTTTGGCGGAGGAGAGCATCTTCGCGACCACAGCGAGCACGTCGTCGAGGTTGAACGGCTTCGAGATAAAGGCGACATCGTCCGCGCCGTCGGACGATACGTGCCGGGCGGCACTCATCAGAATGATCGGCACACGCGCCAGATTCGGGAACGTGCGCAGGTGCTTCATTGTCGCCGGTCCGTCAAGCTCCGGCATCATCACGTCCATCACGATCAGGTCGGGCGGCTCGTCCAGCACGATCTCCACCGCCGCTCGCCCGTTGGAGGCGGCCCGCACCAGATAACCTTCGTCGGAGAACAGCTCAACGAGCAGGTCACGGATCGCCGCCTCGTCATCGACGACCAGAATCTTCGCTGGTTGGCTGCCCCTCATGGTCATGCTCGTCTCCGGTCGGATGATCGCTGCCTTCGCCAGAGCCTGATGCTGCTGGGAGGCGAGCGACATCGGCGAGGACGGACTCCGCGCTCGACCCGGTAGACGCAACCTCAATGCCGCGATCCGTGATCGTGAACTCCCGGACCGTCGAATCGAACCCACTTTCCCGCACCCGGAGGACGGACATCAGCCGGTGCAGGCGCGATCGCGGCTCGACATAGCGCAGGAGGATCGCGTTGTCGAGCGTCGCTACCGCGTCCGGAAAGGGAATCTCCAGATCAGCCGCCTCGGTCGTCGAGGTCTCGGCGGTGAGGATCACCGTGACGCCGTGGGTCCGCAGGAAAAGCCCGAGCGCCGCCAGGAAAGCGGGCAGGCGGTCGGGAAACGGAGTCAGGCGGACGAGTTCCGTTAACCCGTCGATCATCAGGCGCTGGGGATGGTGCTCCATGACCGTCGCCACGATTGTCGTCGCCCAGGCATCCAAAGGGAGACCGAGAATCGGCTGCCACATCGTGCGCACCCGCCCGGATTCGATGTCCCCGCGCAGGCCGAGGCCCAGGCCATCCGCCTTGGACATCAACCGCTCCGGCGCTTCCCCGAAACTGGCGATCACCCCCTGCTCGCCGCGCTCCGCCCCTTCGGCGATGAAATGCAGCCCCAGGGTCGTCTTGCCGATGCCCGGCGGCCCGGCGACGAGCGTGGTCGACCCGGTCAGCAACCCTCCCTGGAGGACGGTGTCGAGCCCGTCGACGCCGAGCGGGAGCCGCCGTTGCCGGATCGGCCGATCGGGTTGGGACGAGGCCGGCGCCGATTCGAGCCGGGGATAGATCTCGATCCCGGTGGCGGTGATGGCGAACTCGTGCCGGCCGCGAAGGGCAGTCGACCCGCGCGTCTTGACCAGCCGAAGGAAACGCGAATCCCTCATCCCGAAGGAACGATCCTCAAGGATGAGAATGCCGTCGACGAGCGACTCGATGCTGTGCAGCGCTTCGCCTGTGGTATCGGGTTGCGCCAGGAGCACCGTGGTGCAATCGAAGATCGCAAGCTCCGCGATGAGCTGGGCCACGAAGGTGAAGAACTCCGGCTGGGAGGCGGCATAGTCTTCGAACCGGGCGGCGCCGTCGATCACCAGCAACGTGGCACCGTGCGCGCGGACCAGTCGCCGGAGCTCGCTGAGGCCTCCGGCCAGGCCCCCTTCGCTCAGATTGTTGACCAGGCTGAAGTAGTGGACGCGCTGCCCCACGACATCGGGATCGAAGAAGTCAAAGCTGCCGAGATGCATCAGCATCCGGTCGTGTGCCTCGGCGACGATCGTCACGAACAGCGCCACACCGTCATTGGCCGCGACGTGGTACGCGAGCTGGTTGCCGAGGGTGGTCTTGCCGGTACCCGGCTCCCCGGAGATCAGGCACGAGGCGCCGCGCAGGAAGCCTCCCTGCAACACCTCGTCCAGACCCGGAATGCCGGTTTCGACGCGCTCCAGCGCCGGCCGCTGTGGTGCCCGCGGCTCGTTCTGGTCTGCCATGATCTGCTTTTCGCTCCCCAGCGTAACCGTCAACACCCTCGATTGACGGGGCTCCGTTCAGTGTATCGCAGGCCCGGCCAACGCTTCGCGCGGATTGACCCCATCCCGTCGCCTCGGAAGGGGCATCCCATAATCTGTCTGGTACGCGGCACCTCGGCCCCGACGCTACGGCACACGGCATCTCACCACTCGACCGCGGCGCGAATGTCCGTTTGCGTAAAATGGTCGCCTACAAACAGCAGCGAATCACCGGACTCCGTGGCAAGGGCGTAGACGAAACAATCCCCAAAATTCAGCTTTGCCGGATGGCCGCTGTCCCGGCCAAACATTCGGTATGCCTCCCGTGCCAGATCGGCGAGATGCGCGGTGACCGGCTCAATCACCATCTCCACCGCCGCGATCAGCTCATCGAACTGCCCGCTGAGCACCGGGTCGCGGCTGCCATCGACGACGATCGCCGCTTCCAGATACGTCGCCCCCGAGATCCGCACGACCTCCGCCTCGGCAAGGATGCCAGCACAGCGCGATCCGGTAGGTTCGTTTCGGAGAATCGCGATGATGGCTGAGGTATCGACGATCACCCCGGGAGCCCGGCGTCGTCGTAGAGGAGGTCGCCATGATCCATGGAGCGATACGGTTCCCTGAACAGAGGGGCGGACCGCGCGGCGATCGCTTCGATCCGGCGCCGCCGGGTGGCCGCGTCGGGCCGTTCGAGCCGGTCAAGACGCTCCCGCACCGAGACAGTCACAGCCTCGGTCAGGCTCTCGCCGGTCATCTCCGCCAGCCGTTTCGCCAAGTCGTAGGTGCCCTGATTCTTGATGTTGAGCGCCGCCATGCTTCCACCACCTTCTTGAAATATTCCACCATTCCATCAGACTCGACAGAACGCCATGCCCTCGGAGACAATGCCCGCGGCAATCCGACACGACAACCCGCCGGGACGATGCAATGCGCGATGCGGTCGAGACCTACCTTCGAGACCTGAGAGCGATCCGCTCCACCGGCGCGGCCACGAAGGAAACGTCCTATTACGAGCCGCTCGCGACGCTGCTCAACCGCGTCGGGCACGATCTCAAGCCTCGCGTTCAGGCGGTCCTGCAACTGAAGAACACCGGCGCGGGCATCCCCGATGGCGGGCTGTTCTCCGCCGAGCAACTGCGCACCGCTGACACCGATCAGCCACTGCTCGCGCAGACTCCAGCGCGAGGCGTGGTCGAGGTCAAGGGGACCGGCGACGATGTCGAGACGGTCGCCGGGACAGACCAGGTCGCGAAGTACGTCGATCGCTACGGACAGGTCCTTGTCACCAACTATCGCGACTTCCTCCTCGTCGATCGCGATCACCAGGGCAGTATTCGCCGCGGCGAGCGCCTGACCCTCGCCGCCGACGAGGGCTCGTTCTGGAGCGATATCAGCGACCCGCGTGCGTTCGCGGACCGGATCGGCGACCAGCTCGTCGAATATTTGCACCGGGTCATGGTGCGGCAAGTCTCGCTCACCCAGCCGCGCGATGTCGCCCTGCTCCTGGCGTCCTACGCGCGGGACATGCGGACCCGCCTCGAGCGCCAGCGCCTGGACGATCTCCTGCCGTTGCGCGAATCCCTGGAATCCGCGCTCGGTATCTCGTTTCAGGGCGAAGCCGGCGCCCACTTCTTCCGCTCCACCGTCGTCCAGACCCTGTTCTACGGCATGTTCTCCGCCTGGGTGCTCCAGAATCGCGGGATCGGGCGGCGCTCGAAACAGCAGCCGTTCGACTGGCGGCTGGCCGGGTGGTCGCTCAAGGTCCCGGCGATCCAGACGCTCTTTCACGAGTTCATCAAGCCCGATTCGGTCCAGCGGCTCGGGTTGACCGATCTGCTCGACTGGACCGGCGAGATGCTCAATCGCGTCGATCCCGACCAGTTCTTCGCCCGCTTCTCGGACGAGCACGCCGTCCAGTATTTCTACGAGCCCTTTCTCGAGGCGTTCGATCCGGAGCTTCGCAAGCAGCTCGGCGTCTGGTATACCCCGCACGAGATCGTGACCTACATGGTCGAGCGCGTCGACACCGTGCTCCGCGACGAGCTCGGGGTCGCGCGCGGCCTCGCCGATCCGAACGTCTACGTGCTCGACCCCTGCACCGGCACCGGCTCCTATCTCGTCGGCGTCCTGCGGCGCATCCACCAGACGCTCCAGGCGGAAGGCGCGGACGCCCTGACCGCGAACGATCTCAAGGAAGCCGCCAAAACGCGCCTCGTCGGGTTCGAGCTGCTGCCCGCGCCGTTCGTGGTCGCCCACCTCCAGCTCGGGCTCGCCCTCCAGGATCTCGGCGCACCGCTGCAATCCGGCACGAACGAGCGGCCCGCGATCTTCCTGACCAACGCCCTGACCGGCTGGGATGTCGTGTCGCCAGACGAGTACACCCAGAAGCGCGCCCATCAATTGCTGGCCGAGCTCGACCGGGAGCGCAACGCGGCCGGGGAGATCAAGCGCGACAAGCCGATTCTGGTGGTGATCGGGAACCCGCCCTACAACGGCTACGCCGGGATCGGGATCGACGAGGAACGCGACCTCAGCAACGCCTACCGCACCGCGAACCGGACGAAGCAGCCCCAGGGCCAGGGGCTCAACGATCTCTACGTCCGCTTCTTCCGGATGGCCGAGCGCCGGATCGTGGAGGGGACCGGCAAGGGCATCGTCTGCTATATCTCGAACTATTCGTGGCTGGATGGACTCTCCTTCACCGCGATGCGCGAGCGCTACCTCGACGTCTTCGACCAGATCTGGATCGACAGCCTCAACGGCGACAAGTACAAGACCGGGAAGCTCACCCCGGAGGGAAAGCCCGATCCCAGCGTCTTTTCGACGGAGTGGAACCGGGAAGGGATTCAGGTCGGGACCGCGATTGCCTTATTGGTCCGCAAGGACCGTCATCGGGGAGCTCCCGCCATTCACCACCGGTCGCTCTGGGGCACGACGAAGCGCGCGCAGTTGCTCGACTCCGTCGGCGCAACGGGCGATTCCAGGTACGAAGCGGTCGAGCCATCCCCGGAGATCGGATTCCCGTTCATCCCCGCGAATCAGCATCCGGCCTACCTGCGCTGGCCGGGGTTGCCGGAGCTGTTCCCCGTCTCGTTCCCGGGGGTCAAGACCAGCCGCGACGAATTAGTGGTCGATATCGACCGTCATCGACTTGTGGAAAGAGTTAAGAAATATCTTGATACCAACATTTCCAACGCAATGATGCAAGCCATCAACCCTCGCTCCATGATAAGTACGAATCGAACGTTCGATCCTGAGCAAGTGCGGCAGAAGCTTATTCGCAAGGGGTTTGTGCAAGAACAAGTGGTCAAATATCTGTATCGGCCATTTGATTTGCGTTGGATTTACTGGGAGTCTGAAACCAACCTCCTAGATCGGAAAGGAGAGGATTATCAGCAACATCTATTGCCGGGGAATGTATGGATCAGTTCAGGCCAACGTAATCGGAAGACGGATTTCTATCAACCACAATTTGCCAGCGTAATGGCGGATCATCACATCGTTGAGTCCAACTCCAGTCTTACCCCTTTGTCGGTGCGAGCTACTGAAACGCCTCTGCCGACGATGGCGGGCAGGGACACATTACGGCCGAATCTTAGCCCGATCGCCAAGACCTTCCAAGCCGAGCTGAATCTGCCGGACGACGCGCTCTTCTTCCACGCGCTGGGGGTCATGCACGCGCCCATGTACCGCGTCGAGAACGCGGGCGCCCTGCGTCAGGATTGGCCGCGCATCCCGCTACCGCTCGATCCCGAGGCGCTGGCCGCCTCCGCCGACCTCGGACGGCACCTGGCGGCGCTGCTCGACATCGAGCGGGACGTGCCCGGCGTCTCCTCCGGACAGATCCGCCCCGAGCTGCGCTCGATCGCGGTTCTCACCAAACCCGGCGGTGCGCTCAATCCGGACACCGACGACCTCGCCGTCACCGCTGGCTGGGGGCGCGGCGGCTACGGCAAGCCGGTGATGCCGGGTCGTGGCCGGGTCACCGCCCGCGCGATGACGGGCGAGGAGCTGCGTGTGATCCGCCGCGCGGTCGATCCACTGGAGATGGGCACGTTCGATCCGCTCGGATCGCGGACCGTCGATGTCCATCTCAACGACGCGGTCTTCTGGAGCAATGTCCCGGAGCGCGTCTGGGACTACACCCTCGGCGGCTACCAGGTGCTGAAGAAATGGCTCTCGTACCGGGAGACCTCGGTGCTCGGGCGCCGCCTGAACGCGGACGAGGCGCGTACCTTCACCCAGATCGCGCGCCGGATCGCGGCGATCCTCCTGCTCGAAGCGGCCCTCGACGCCAGCTACGGGCGCTGCGCCTCCGAGACGTGGGACTGGCGGGCGGCCGTTCACCGCGCGGAGCAGCCCCGCCTCTGGACCGACGTCTGAATCACGTTCCATCGCGCGCGTTCGGCTGCCATCTCCTTCTTGTTCGGTCTGCTGAAGTTAGCGGATGATTAGGTCTGGGGAATTGGCGAATGGATATGAAACAAGCCCTGGTAGTTACGGCAGTGGCTAGCGCAGTGGCGGCTGTGTTTTCTCTCATCACGGGCTTTTGGTCAGCTAAGTCCTCGCATGATGCAGCTAAGGCCGCTGAACGTACTCTGGAAACTGCGAGGCTTCAGTGGACAAGCCAAATCACCGTGCGATGGCATGACTACGCCCATGCTGTGGATGGGGAACAGTCGGTAGTGATCGACTTCTACAATGAGGGAGCAAGTGCCGCGTTTGGTCTGAAAGCTGAGACGAGCGTGCCAGCAACGTTCAGGGCTAATCCGGTCGAGTTCAATGAATTATCCTTGGGGCCAGGTGAGCATGTATCAAGGGTGGTGAAGGCTAGACAGTTGCCACCCCCGTTACCATCGTTCTTAGGTAGGGCATCTGTGTCTGAGCCTCTCTACCGGGTCAACGTCACCTATCGCGATCTACGAGGAAAACATTACGCTAGCTTCATTTTTTCGTTTGAAGACTATTCTTTTTACTTGCTGCGAGCCTTTGAAGATGGAACGCGGCATGTACAGGATCCTGATCCAATTTCTCGAAAGGTCGCAACCCTTCCTCCTAACCTGATCGAAGGCATTTTAGGCATAGATGATATCAAGTAGAGGCAATGAGAGATGCAATGGTCAGAAGTAGGGGCTGTGCTAGGAACCGTGCTCGGCATCGGGGGAATAGCGGTTTCCATCTATGGCCTTCGCCATTCGGCCAGTTCGTCTAGGGCTTCGGCTGTTTCAGCTGACGCGGCCCAGAAATCTGTGGAGATAGCTGAGCGGGCTCTGGAAGCCGAAGAGCGAAGATACCGGGAAAACCGGAGTGCCGATCTGCGGATAGAGCATGTGGGCAAGCGTTTTGAGAGTAGTGCGATTTTCCTGGTATTCCGCTTTCGCAACGCCGGCCCCGCCACGGCCAATGGCGTTGAGCTCTCGCTTCAGTTTGTGGAGCATCCCGGTTCTGTAGGCGTGATGGGGAGCTCAGAAAACATCGTGATTCGACCTGGTGAGATTCAGGAACTTCCGGCGCATCTCCCCAAGGAGAAACGTGTTTCGGGATGGATCTGGGTGAAGGTCAATGTGCATTACTATGACAGAGAGCCTCACCATCTGGAATATGTATATATGTTCGGTAACCTCCTAACGTCAAACGGTTTGGGGACTGCACTGCGAGTGATAGCACTCGATGGCAAGCGTCGCTCCGACAGCCCGCCCCCGCCCCCTAGTCATGATCCCTTCCCTATCCCGGAATGGCTGCAGATTGCGGACTGACCTTGCGTGAGCGAATGAGGCCGCTTGCTGGAAAGCTTTCAGGATCGCGACAGCCATGATGGATCAGGTCAGGAAGGACAGCATGGTCACGCACGCGGATCTCGTCGCGATCGCTCGGCGGCACGGGCTCGCGCCACCGCTGGCGCTCCCCACTCCGTTGACCGGGGCGATTCGAGGCTCCCGGTCCGTGCCCGGAGCACGTATGATACGGACAGAATCGAGCGAAACCCGCGCCGTTCAGATGAGAATGCACCATGTCCGAGCCAATCCTGGCACTCGATAGCGATCGAGTCTCCAGGCTCACCGGGATTCCCAGGAGCACCCTCACGCACTGGGAGAGACGGGGCGTCTTCCAGGCGTCGTACGTCGATTCCAACCCGCGAACACCGTTCCGGCGCATCTACTCATTCCGCGATGTCGTCAGCCTTCGTGCGCTCGCGCAGATTCGCCGGGACGCCAAGGTTCCGTTCGCGGATGTGCTCGAGGCAAGCCGGTACCTGTCACGGTTCTACGAGTCCCCCTGGTCCGAGCTTCGATTCGGCCTGGTGGGCGGCAAACTCGTGTTCCGGGATCCGGAAACCCGGAAATGGATGGGTGCCTCGGGGCAGCACGTCCTCGAGCTGAACGTCCAGGGCATCCCGGAGGAGATCGAGCGTGGTATCCCCGATGTCCTCAAACGCGAGCCATCGCAACGGGGCGTGATTGCCAGGAACCGGTACATCCACCACAACCAGCCGGTGATCGCGGGCACGCGCATTCCGACATCGTCGATTTGGTCATTCCATCGGGCGGGGTTCTCCGACCAGCAGATCATCGACGAGTATCCGCATCTCACTCCTGAAGATGTCCAGGCGGCGATCACGTTCGAACGGGACCGTCATCAGGCGGCATGACCAGACCTGATGATGAACCGGTGTTTCGCTATCTCACCGATGAAAACGTCACCCGGAGTGCGACCAATGTGCTCCGCACCGCCGGTCGGGACGCGTTCGAGTCGCGAGAGGTTATCGGCGGCCAGGCTGCCGACAAGGTGCTCGAATGGGTTGCCCATCAGGAAGGCTTGATCCTCGTGTCCCGCGACAGGGATTTCAAGGCGATCGTCGAAGGTGTCAGCGCGAGAGGGCTGCGACGGGCGGCGAAAGCCATCTGGCTCCGTATGGATGAAACGCGGGAAGCCAAGCGACTCGCCCAATGCCTTCCCATGATCGAGAATCTTCTTCGCCATGCGATCGTTCACGCGCTGGACCTCGAATATATTCAGATCTTCGAGGAAGAGATCAATGTGAAGTATCGCTTTCCCTCCTGATCCCGCTCCAGCGGTTCGTCGGCGAAATTGGCCTTTGCCGCAATCGGCGGAACCCCAAGGAGAGGTTCTCAGATCCCGCGCCATCTTTCCCGCTCGCCCGGAATCGGCGACGATGACCGCCGCGGTCACGACGTGCCGCCCGAACGCGACGACACGCAACGAACGGAGCGGACCCCTGTGACCTATCGCATGATCCAGGTCGGAACCGGTGGCATGGGCCGGACCTGGTGCGAACAGATCCTCCCCCCGGCGGTCGAGCGCGGCCTGATCGAGGTCGTTGCCGCCGTCGATGTCGTGCCCGCGATGCTGGACAATGCCCGGACCGCCCTCCACCTCCCGCCCGAGCGCCTCTACACCGACATCCAGGCCGCTTTCGACGCGCATGAGGCCGACTTCTGCACCGTCGTCGTGCCCCCTGCGTTCCACGAGTCGGTGGTCGATGTCGCGCTCGCCCACGACATGGACATCCTCAGCGAGAAACCGATCGCCGATACGCTCCTCGCCTCCTGCCGGGTCGCCCGCAACGTGACGCGCGCCGGCCGCAAGATGGGCGTGACGATGAGCCACCGCTTCGACCGCGATAAAACCACGCTTCGGGAGGCGATCCGCGACGAGCGCACCGGTGCGGTGGACTACCTGATCGGGCGCTTCACCGACGACTGCCGCGAGTTCGGACGCTGGGGCGCGTTCCGTCACGAGATCACCGATACCCTGCTCATCGAGGGCGCCGTCCATCATCTCGACATCCTCGCCGATCTCGCTGGCGCCGAGTGCGAGACGATCTACGCCGAGACCTGGAACCCGCCGTGGGGCGAGTTCGCCGGGGATTCGCAGGCGCTCGTCACGATGCGCTTCGCTAACGGCCGCCGCGCCGTCTACGAGGGCGCGCTCACCAACGCCACGCGCCTCAACGGCTGGGGCCAGGAATACATCCGCGCCGAGTGCGAGCACGCCACGCTCGTCATGGATCACCGCCGGGTCGAGCGCCTGCCCCATGTGCCCGGCGGCTCGCGGGAGGACCGCCGGGAGGGTGGTGGCGAGGAGATCCCCCTGCTGGAGGCCGATCACGCCTGGAGCCACGGCTGGCTGCTGGAGCAGTTCGTCGCCTGGCTCGATGGCGGCCCCGCAATGGAGACCGCCGTCGAGTCCAACCTCCAGTCGGTGGCGATGGTCTTCGCCGCGATCGAGAGCAGCCGGACGGGGCTCCCGGTCCGGGTCCAGGAGTTCCTCGCCGCGACCCGGGCCCAGCTCGACGATGCCTGACCCGGCGATCCGTAGCGCTGCCCGGCGCGCCGCTCAACCCACGAGGATGGCCGGGCCGGGTATCATGAAAGGTGGTAAGGCTTCTCTTGCCAGACATCAGAAACGAGACCCCCCCGGCCATGACCACCGACACTACCCCTACCCTTCACGACGACATCGTCGCCGAGCCGCTCAACCGCTCGATCGACCGCTTCCTCTTCGCCGACGGCTGGCGCGTTTCCGCGATCGCTCCCGCGACCGACCCGGCCGGTTACGCGGTCACGCTGACCAAGACGCTCGATCCTGGCAAGGGGCAGGCGGTCACCCGCACCGCCACCTCCAGGGGCGAGGCCGTGCTGAAAGCATGCAGCTCCGCCCGCGCCACGCCCTTCAACTCCTGAGGAGCTTTCGATCGGGCGGAACGAATGCCCCATACCATGGCCCGGGGGATGGCCGCTCCGGAACTGAGCTCCCGCCTTCGCCTGGTCTCCCCGTCACCGTCAGGACGCCTTGGCCGTGGCGTCGATTCGTCACCCACCATATGGAGTTCGCCGTGAGCAAGCAGGACAACATTGCCGCTCAGCAACAGTTTGGCGACGCCGTCAACAGCGGACATTTCGAGGCGTTCCGCGAGCTGATGACGCCGGATGTCGTCGATCACGATCCGGCGCCGGACCAGGGACCGGGCGTCCAGGGGTTCATCGACTTCTTCACCGGATTCCGAGCCGCGTTTCCGGATCTCCACATCGAGGTCGAGCATCTCGTCGCGGATGAGGAAAGCGTCGCCTTTGCCTACACTGTCACCGGCACCCACCAGGGCGATTTTCTCGGCGTTCCAGCTACAGGACGCCCGATCACGGCTCGTGGCGTGCAGATCTCCCGGTTCGAGAACGGCAAGACCGTCGAGCGCTGGGGCAGCTCCGATGTCCTCGGCATCATGCAACAGATCGGCGCGGTGGCCTGACCGCCTTCGGGGCTGGTTCCGCCCCTTTCCCCATGATTCCGTCCCGGGGAAGATGAGCGCCGCCGATGGTGGCCTTCGCCCAGGAAAGGATACTGGCCCATGCCCCGAGAGCTGATCGCGGTTGCCCCGCGCACGCCGGAGCTTCGCGACTACGACGACCCGCCGCTGACGCCGGGGCAGATCCGGATCCGGACCGAGCTAGCGTCGCCCAAGCATGGCACCGAGCTGGTCGCCTATCGCAACGACCCCGTCGCGAGCCGCTCCTACGACCCCACCTGGGGCGCCGTGATCCCCAAACCACCCGAGCAGACCTTGGCGGGCTTCCCGATGCGCCTCGGCAACATGGCCGTCGGGGTCGTCACCGAGACCGGTTCGGATGTCACTCGCTTCACGGTCGGGGATCGCGTCTTCGGCCATTTTCCGATCCGCGAGACGCAGACCGTCGACGAGTCCCGTGCCGATCCACTGCCGGAGGGGCTCTCCGCTGAAGCCGCACTCTGCCTCGATCCGGTCGTGATGGCCCTCGCGATCCGGGACGCCGGGATCGCGCTCGGCGATCGGGTGGCGGTCTTCGGGCTCGGCGCGATCGGCCTGATCGCGCTTCAGCTGGCGCGCCTGGCCGGCGCGGAGACGGTCATCGCCCTCGATCCGCTCGCCAACCGCCGCAAGGCCGCGCTCGCGCTCGGCGCGGACATCGCGCTCGACCCGACCGCCGGCGAGGGCGACGCCGGGCTCGCGATCCGCCGTCTCGGGCTCGACGGCGCGTCGCCCGTGCCCGTCGCGAACCGGCCCGCGACCCCGCTGATCGGGGGATACACCGAACGGGCGACGCAGGATCACCAGCTCGGCGTCGACGTCGCGCTCGAAACCTCGGGCAGCATCGCCGCGCTGCACGCCGCGATACGGGCGACCCGGTTCGGCGGAACCGTCTGCGTCGTCTCCTTCTATGGAAGGGAGGCCGCCGGTCTCTCCCTCGGCGAGGAGTTCCATATCAATCAGGTGAAGCTGATCTCGGTTCGCGCCGAGAGCCTGCCGATGCGGGACGCCCCAGCCTGGACACTGGAGCGGATGGTAAAGCTCGGGCTGGGCTGGCTGCTGAGCGGCCGGATTCGGACCGAGGGCATCATCGACCCGATCGTGCCCTTCGAGGACGCCGCCGACGCCTACCGGACGATCGACGAGCATCCCGAACGCTCGATCAAGCTCGGCATCCGCTTTGCCTGACCACTCTCCTTCCGGCATCTTGATGCGTCTGGCTACCCCTCTTTGTCATTCGTCATCCAAACAGCTGTATCGGAGGGACGTTCCCACGCGTCGCTCCGATGCAGCTGCCTGAATAAACTCCGCGACCGAAGGATTCCTGCAGCGTGTCGAGCAGCCGCTTTGCCGGCGAAGCGGACATTGTGCCTTCCGGATACCAATTCGAGGCCGTCGGTTCCGCTTCGCGCACGATGCAGCTGAGATTCATCGCGACGCTCTGAACGACGATCAGTGTTGGAAGAGCGCAGCGGAGCCGAAGGATCTCCTGCTCTGAGACCTTCCTGGCCACCCGCCAAACCGACGCGCTGGCACCGGCTGACGGGACCTCCTGGTCAAGCGCGGGCGGTTCGTGGTGGCGCGCAAACCGCTTGGAGGGTGTTATGGACTTTGAGCGGCGACTGACGAATCGATGGAGCACCACGTAGGTAGAATGATGACGCCAACTCTCGAAACCACTCGACTCGACTTGCGACCCTTCGCACCTGAGGACTGGGCAGCGCTCAATGCCATGCTGTCCGACACTAAAGCGATGGAACATATGCACTTCACGTCATGGAACGATAATCAGCGCCGTGAATGGTTCGACGTATGCGTCTCGCGTGTGGGCCAGTCCAACAACGACGCGCTTGAATGGGTCATCGCAAAGAAGGACACCGATGAAGTGATCGGCTGGTTTGGCATCGGCGCAACCGATGAACCAACGACGACATATGACATCAGCTTCGGCTACGTACTTGCTCGCCCCTATTGGAACCACGGCTCTATGACTGAGGCAATGCGCACCATCTTTGCCTATGAGTTCGATACGCTCGGTGTGCCGCAACTCAGCGCCAATTGCCGGGCACCCAATGTGGCATCGGCTCGCGTGATGGAAAAAGCGGGCATGCGCCGCGAGAAGACCGACTATGGTGCCGGCTTCGAGGGCAACTGGGCGCACCGGCACCACTACATCAGTACGAAAGCTGAGCACGAGGCCCGGAAATAGCGAAGCTCCCACTGGTTGGCACGATCCCCAACCAGGCGAGCGAGGCGGACTGCGAGCGGTTCGATCGACCCTCATGGTTCATAACACGCCCTAGCCGAAGCGATGGTCGTCGGCGTCAAGCCCCCGTCGTCCACCGATCGAGACGACGTTTGCCGGCTCGGATGTCGTGCCCCGCTGACGCACGAAGAGCACCCGGCGCACGCTGGTGCCGAGGGAGACCAGGGCGAAGATCGCGGCGGCGAGAAGCACGATCGCCGCACCCGAGGCGATGTCGAGCTGGTAGCTCAAGTACATGCCGGCGAACCCGCACAGCCCGCCCAACAGCGTCGAAATGGTCAGCATCCGGCCAAAGGAATCGGTCAGCACCCTCGCCGTCGTCGGCGGGATGACGAGCGCCGCGGCGATCAGCGTGACGCCGACGACGTTGATCGCCGCCACGATCGTCGCCGCCAGAGCCAAGGCGAACCCGGCGTCGATCCAGTCCGAGCGCACCCCGTAGACCCGCGCCAGCTCGGGGTCGAAGGTGACGAACACGAGCTGCTTGTACGTGAAGAAGATCGCGGCGGCGACAGCCACCGCCACGCCGGCGATGACGATCAGGTCGGTCACGGTGACACCCAGGATGTTGCCGAAGAGCGCCGCCTCGAAGTTGCGGGTGAAGCTCCGCTGCTTGCTGATGATGGCGACGCCGAGCGCGAAGGACGCCGTCGTGATGATCCCGATCGCCGCATCGGCCCCGATCTTGCCGCGCCGCGCCGTGGCGTTGATCAGGAGCGCCGAGAGAAATCCCCACAGCCCGGCCCCGATATAGAAATTCCAGTGAATGACGTAGCTGACGACGGCTCCGCCGAACACCGCGTGCGACAACCCGTGCCCGATGTAACTCATCCGGCGCAGGACGACGAAGACCCCGATCATTCCGCAGAGCGCGCCGATCAGCGTCGCCGCGACGATCGCGTGCTGGAAGAACTGGTACTGGAACGGCTCGCTCCAGTCAGTCATCGGAACCCGCAAGCGGCGTCACCGAACCGGCGCGGCCAATCTGCTGGCTGGCTCACGAGCGATCTCCTCCGCCCGTGGCCATCGCCGCCGCGACGTGGGTTTCACGGCGACCATGTCCCAGGGCGGCGAACGGGCCGTGGCTGCCAGCCTCGGCCACGAGGAGATTCCCGGTCTCGGCGTCATGAACGACGCGCATCCTGGTATTGAAGGTGCGGCTCAGGACGGGACCCGTGAAGACGTCGATTGGCGGACCCTGGGCGACGACACCTCCGTTGACGCAGACGACCCACGGCAGGTGGGCGGCGACGGTGTTCAGCTCGTGGGTCGACATCAGGATCGTCACGCCGGTCTGATGAAGCTCGACGAGCAGATGAAGGATCTCGTCGCGGGTCTTGATGTCGACGCTGGCGGTCGGCTCATCCAGGATCAGGATGCGCGGACCGCCGATCAGCGCGCGGGCGAGGAACGTGCGCTGCTGCTGACCGCCGGACAGGTCGCGGATGTGACGGTGCGCCAGCCAGCCGATATCCAGGCGATCCAGCATCGCGGCGACGGCCCGCCGGTCGGCGCGACTCGGCCAGGGCAGCACCCCCATGTGGGGGATGCGTCCCATCAGCACGACCTCCTCGACCGTGACGGGGAAGTGCCAGTCGATCGTTTCGACCTGTGGCACGTAGCCCACCACATCCGGCGGGTGACCCGGCCGGACGGCCCGGCCCCCCACCGTCACTTTCCCATGCACCCTCGGGACCAGTCCGAGCGCGGCGCGCAGCAGCGTCGTCTTGCCGGCCCCGCTCGGACCGATCAGGCCCATGAATTGCCCGGCCGGAACCTGGAGCGAGACGTCACGCACCACCGGCCGCCCGTCGTATGCGCAGGTCACGGATCGAAACTCGACGAGATGCTCGGTCACGCGATCCCCCGGTCCGGTCGCCACGCTTCGTGCCTACGGCACATAGGTGTCGAACGGTTCGATGCCGGCGAGGGCGTCGACATTGCCGCCGAGCGCGGGAATCATCAGCCGCATGTTGTTGAGCATCATGCCGAGGTAGGTGTGCTCGGGCGACCCCTCGGCGCCGGGCGGCTCATCGTCCCGCAACTTGTCGACGTAGGTGGCGCCGGTCTCCCGCGCGATCTGCTCCAGGACCGGGCTCGGATAGACCTCCGAACCGAAGATCGTTGGAATATTCTCCGCCTCGATCTGGTCGATCAGCGCCGCGACCTCTTGCGGCGATGGTTCGGAAAAGTCCGACGGCTGGGCCGCGCCGATAACGGTCATCCCGTAATGCTCGGCGAAGTAGGCCCACGAGTCGTGGTAGGTCAGGAGCTTGCGCTGTCCTTCCGGAATCGTCCCGACCGCCGCCATGATTCCTTCGTCCAGGCTCGTCAACACCGCGAGGTAGCGGTCGAGGTTCTGCTTGTAGTAATCGGCGTTGGCGGAGTCGCGTTCGGCGAGCTTCGTTTGAACCAGCTCGGCGTACTTCATTGCGAAGGGCAGGTTTGGCCAGAGGTGGGGATTGGGGTGGCCGTCTTCCTCCGGGAAGGAGAAGTCATAGGCATACTCCTCGGGCGTGATCGTCTTGTCACCGAGCGAATAAATCTCGGCGCCTTCCTTCAGGTTGGCCTCCGCCAGCGCAATCGTCGGATTCTCCAGGTCGAGGCCGTTGACGATGATGAGGTCCGCTTCAGAGACGATCCCGGCGTCGGAGGGGGCGGGCTCGAAGGTGTGCGAGTCGGAACCATCGGGAACGATGCCGCGAAGGTTGATCCGGGTCCCGCCGACGTTGCGGACGATCGAGCTGATCGGGGCGACGGTCGTCGCGACGTTCAGCCTGCCGGTGTCCTGGCCGAACTCGTCGTACCAGCCGATCGACGAGGCGGGCGCCGTGGCGGGAGTGGCGTCCTGAGCGGCACCGCGCGCGACCGGCGCGTGCAGCGGCGCGACCACAGCGGAAAGAACGATCGCGATGGCGCCCAACCGCTGACCGACCGACCATCGTAACCGACGAGGGGTGTACATGCGGCTCATCCTCTCTCCCCCGTGAAGGGTTCCCTCCGCGATACGAAGCCGTGAGCATCCGCGAATGTTTGTACATGCGAAGAGTCGCATGAGCCATGGTAGACGATGACAGTCTGCGTGGCGAGAGCGGGTGACGAGTCGTGTGTATTCGTGGCTACGTCGCGTGGCATACTAGGGGGCAGAAACACGGTCTCATGGTGCTCGCGGCGGAGGAGCCGTCCATGCCGGCGACCAGGCGAGACGCTCATCACAGAGGTAGACGGACACCATTGTCACCCGATCACGACATCGCGGATGCCATGAGCCGGTTACGCCGCGTAGGCCAGCGCGTGACCACGCAACGGGTCGCGATCCTGGATGCGTTCGCGCTCGGCGAGCATCTCACCGCCGACGAGATTCACGCCCGCCTCGGTCCCCTGGCCCTGGCCGTCAACCGCTCAACGGTGTATCGCACGCTCGAGCTCTTTCGTGATCTTGGCCTGTTGAGCGAAACCGACCTTGGCGGCGGGGTCCGGCGATTCGAGCTCCTCGACGATCCCCGCCACCATCACCTGGTCTGCCTCGACTGTCAGGCCATCGTCCTCCTCGACGACGCCATGGTCGCGCCGCTGCGCCAGGCGATCATCGAGCGGCACGGGTTCGCGCCCCGGCTCGATCACCTCGCACTCTTCGGCCAGTGCGCGGCCTGCCGGGCGCGGAGCGACGCCGCCGCGGAGGCGAACCACGAGACGGCATCCTGAAGATCTTTGTCGACTGGTGCGCGCACCGTTCGCTGGACTACCTCAATCCGAGGATTCCGCCCGCAGCGTCAGGAAATCGCGGACCTTCATCAGCCCCAGCACGCGCTTGATCACCCCTGGAAGCGGCTGCTCGCGCGGGTCGGCGTCGACGAGGATGGGATCGGTCAGCGTCATCCGCCGGTTCCGGTACTCGACGTCGCAGCGTCCCGCCGCCAGCACGTTGCGGACCCAATCCGCCTCCGGCCCGTAGGTCAGCGCGATGATGAACCCCTCCGGCGTCCGGAAGCCCCAGACCGGAACCTGATACGTGGCCCCGCTTTTCCTTCCCGTGTGATGGACGAGCACGAACGGCGGGATCCGCCCCGCGAAGCGCCGCACGATTGGGTTGACGACCACCCGGTTGGCCCGGGCGACCGCGCGTGGCATCGGCATCACGACCTCCTCGCAGGATTGGCGGACGACGGACAATGACCTCGCATGCTTACCACACGACGTGGCTTCCCGCTCCTCGGGCGGCGTCGATCGGTGCCAGGTCACGAAGCGGCACCCGTGCCAGGGGCAACCGCCACAGCCCGGCGCCGGCGATCACGAACAGAACGCCGGTCGCGACGAGCGTCTCCCGGTGGCCGATCCCGTCGATTAACGCCCCGGCGAGCACCGCGCCAAGCGTCGCCGCGGCCGTGGTCAGCAGGAACGACGCCGCCCCGACCCGCCCCAGCAGCGCATCTGGTGTCAGCGCTTGCCGGGTGGCGCCAGCCACGACGAAGGCGAGCGCGAAGGCCCCATCGAGCACCGCGTTCGCCGCGAATGCACTCACCGTCCCCCGCGCCAGCGCCAGCCCGGCCATGCCGAGCGCCGTAATCGCGAAGAGCACCGCGAGTGCGGAACCCCAGCACCGCCGCTCGATCCGGGGCGCGATGAGCAAGCTGCTCAGCAGCCCACCGGCCCCGGCTCCCCCCAGCACGAGGCCGGTCTCCAGCGCCGATAGTGCCAGGACATCGCGCGTCAGCGCGATCACGAGCAGCACGATCCCCCCGGCGAGCAGGTTGAGCAGCATCAGCACGCCCTGGATCGCTCGCTGCTCGGGAATACGCCAGATCGCCCGCATCCCGGCCAGCAGTTCCTCCGCCCGATCTGGACGGTCGGGACGGGCAGCCGACGGTGTCGGCTGCCGTGGAATTCGCTTCAGCAGGGCAGCCAAGGCGAGGAAGGAAACGGCGTTCACGGCGATCGCGGTCGCCGCCCCGAACACCTGAAGCACCAGCGCGCCGATCGCGGGGCCGCTCAGCGTCGCGATCGCGTCGCCCGCTTCCAGCTTCCCATTCGCATCGACCAGCCGGCTCCGGTCGACGAGCGAGACCATGAAGGCGCGGGCCGAGGTCAGGAACACGAGATCGCCGATCCCGGCGACGAACATGACCGCGGTCAGCAGCGGCACCGGAACCGCGCCGATCGCCAGGGCGACGACCAGGGGAAGCAGCACGGCCGCCCGACCATAATCGGCGAGCAGCATCAGGCGGTGGCGCGACATCCGGTCGACGAGTACCCCGACGGGCAGGGCAAACAACAGCGCCGGGACGCGGTTCGCCGCCGTCACCAGCCCGGCCGTGAATGCGGAAGCGGAATCGGTGGCCGCCAGCACGATGATCGGGACCGCCAGCTCGTTGAAGCGGTCGCCGAACATCGAGAGCGTCCGCGCCGCGAGATAGAGCCGGAATGACGAGCGTGTTGGAGGAGCATGGGGAGGGGACACGGTGGGCGGGCCTTGTGCTGGTATCGGACAGCGAGCGTGCATTGATCGCGCGGGTAGCCTTTTCGGTTGGGGGAGCTCTTCTCCGATCCAGGCATTCGACAGAAGATTCACATCTCGATGCGTTGAATACAATGTGAGTAGTACGGACCATGAGAACGCGTTCGTTGGAGGAATATGATGATAGCCATCAGTACAGTCACCAGGAGTGGGCAGCTCCCGATACCGGTCGACGTGCGCCGGCATCTCGGTGTGGCGCCGGGTGATCGCATCCTGTGGACGACGGATGCCGCCGGGAACACGATCGTGCGTCCGATGCAATATACCCTTGAAGAACTGGATGGAATCATCCCGGCGATCGACCATCCGAGCGCAGAGACGGATTTCGAAGACATGATCGACGAGGCGCGGGAAGCCTTGGTCGATGAGCATCTCAGGGAGATCGGATTGCGGTGATCTTTCTCGATGCGAACACCGAATACGTCGCCAGCATGCCGTTCGTGACCCGCTGGGTTCCCGCCACGCCTGCCGAACCGACGGGATAGAGACGCTCCCCGTCGGGCGATGCGCCCGGTCGAAGCCCCCTCCCCCTGTCAACGGGCCCAAACCGGCGCGAAGTGATCTCCTCGTCCCGAACGTGGAGCCCCGTACATCCCTTGCGTGGCGACTCCCCCGGATGTAGGGTGCATCCCAGACCGGCGCGAGGGCATCGCCGCGCGTCGTCTCCCGGATCGTCCAGCACGGCCACCGAAAGGATCGCGAGCCTCCATGGTGACGACCCACCCTACGCCGCACCCAGCCACCCCCGCCGACCTGCGGGATCGCCCGGTCCACTTCGCCGCGATCGGCACCGGCGGGATGGGCAGCGTCCACGCCCGCGGGCTCGCCGCCAACCCCGACGCCGAGCTGCGTTGGGCGGTCGATCTCGATCTGCCGCGCGCCGAGGCCCTGACCGGCGAGACCGGCGGTCGGGCCACCGCCTCGATGGACGAGGCGCTCGCCGACCCGGACGTCAATGCGGTCCTGATCGCGCTCCCCACCAGCCTCCACCGGATGGCGACCGAGGCCGCCGCGCGGGCTGGCAAGCATGTGTTCTGCGAGAAGCCGATCGCCCGCACCGCCGGGGATGGCGAGGCGATGGTCCGCGCCTGCGCCGAGGCCGGGGTGACCCTGATGATCGGCCACGTCGTGCGCTTCTACGCCGAGTACATGCGGATCAAGGAGATTCTCGACGCCGGCACGCTGGGCCGGATCGCCACCGTCCGCGGCTCCCGGCTTTGTATGCCGGTGCAGGAGCGGAGCCCCTGGTTCGCCGATGTCGAGAAGAACGGCGGGGTCGTGCTCGACCTGATGATCCACGAGCTCGACACCTTCTGCTGGCTGTTCGGCGACGTCGAGCGCCTCTTCGCGCACGGCCTCTCCTTCGATCCGATCCACACCAAACGCGACTACGCGGTCGCCTCCCTGCGGTTCCGCAACGGCGTGATCGCGCACCTCGAAAGCTCCTGGGCGCATTCCACTTTCCGCACATCCGTCGAGATCGCTGGTCAGTACGGTCTGCTCCGCCAATCCAGCGACGACGCATCGACGCTCACCCTGGAGCGCACCGTCGCTCAGGACGACGCCCTTGCCCGACCGGCGCGCGTCCTCGCCCGGCCGCACACCGGCACTCCCCATTACCGCGAAGTCGTCCACTTCGTGCAGTGCCTGAAGAGCGGCGCGCCGGTCGCGGTCAGCGGCGAGGATGGGGTCCGCGCGATCCGGCTTGGAAATGCGGTGCTCGATTCGATGCGGACGCGCCGCCCGATCTCCTTCAATGATGACGGATCGGTGAGGGAGCCATGACAGTCGTCACGTCCACGGTCTCCACTCTCGTCATGCTGCCCTATCTCCGTCATGCTGACCAACGGAATGAGCCGCACGTAAAACGAATCGTCATTCAGAGCGCAGCGAAGAATCCCAGCAGCCGTGTCGCGCGCGAAGCGCATGTCGGCGCAGCCGCCCCAGGTGCACCCAGGCATCGGGACGCGGTATTCCGTAGGGGAGGCCCCTGTGGCCTCCCGCGGTTGTCCCCGCGAACGTCAGGCCAGAGGTGCCGGACGTTGTCGTTGAATTGGCGCGTGCCCGTTCCGGCGAATTGCCCGGTCACAACGGGACGGCACGGGTGTTTACCATGTCCCCGGTCCATCCAACAGGGGCCTTTCCTACGAATGGGGTGGGTTACCAGGCTCGGAATCGTCGATTGCGGACCGCGGGAGGCCACCGATGCCGCTTACAGGGCCTCCCCTGCGAATGGGGTGGGGTGATGGGCACGGCGCGCGACCGGGGACCGTTGGAGAACAACCACATGACCGATACCGTCCGCTTCGCGATGATCAGCTTTGCCCATGGCCATGCCGAGGGCTACGCCGCCTGCCTCGAAGCGATCCCCGGCACGGAACTCGTCGTGATCACCGACACCGACCATGAGCGGGGCCGGGACGCGGCGGAGCGCCACGGCGCGGCGTTCGAGCCCGATCTCGACACCGTGCTCGCCCGTGACGACATCGACGCCGTCATCATCTGCTCCGAGAATGTGCATCACAAAGCGCAGACGATCGCCGCCGCCGAGGCCGGCAAGCACGTTCTGTGCGAGAAACCGCTTGCCACTACCGTCGCCGACGCGCAGGCCATGATCGACGCCTGCGACGCGCATGGGGTCAAGCTCCAGACGGCCTTTCCGGTCCGCTTCAACGCCGCCACCGTTGCCCTCCGCGAGGCGGTCCGGGCCGGCCAGATCGGGACGCCCCTCGCCGTCAACGCCCGCAACCCCGGCACCTGCCCCCAGAGCTGGTTCGTGCGGCCCGAGCTTTCCGGCGGCGGCGCGGTGATCGACCATACGGTCCACGTCGTCGATGTCCTGCGCTGGATATTCGACGCCGAGGTGACCGAGGTCTTCGCCGAGATCGACACCCGGATCCACGACATCGACACCGACGACACCGGCCTCCTGATGCTGCGGCTCAGCAACGGGATCCCGGTCAGCCTCGATACGAGCTGGTCGCGTCCGGCGAACTGGCCGACCTGGGGCGGGGTGATGATCGACATCATCGGCGAGGATGGCGTGCTCTCGCTCGATGCCTATCGCGACGTGGTCGAGGTTGCGGAGATCCGGGGGCCGAGCCTGACCTGGCACCCAAGCGAGATCAGCGGCGATCCCGAGATGGTCCGCGCCTTCGTCGATGCGGTCCGGGACGACACGCCGCCGCCCGTCACCGGGCTCGACGGCCTGCGCGCCGTGGAGGTCGCGCTCGGTGCCTACGAGTCCTCCCGGCGGGGAGAGCCGGTGGCGCTTCCGGTGGCAGTGCCGGCCAACTGACCGATCGACGCCGCGAAACGCGCGACCCGATTGCGGCGGGCTCGCATCCTCGGGTATGCTGGCCCTGCATCGTGAGAACCTGTTCATAACGACCGAGCGCCCAACACATCGGATGCCGCGGCACCCAGTTCTGGAACGCCGCCGGGATATGTTCACAGGCGTCGGAGGACGCGGAAGCGAGCACGAGCGGATGGCAGAGATCGCCTCAGACGCACTACGAACGCCCGCGGTCGAGGAGCGCGCCAGCACCAGGCGGGGCTCGTCGATCTTCTCGGGCTACCTCTTTCGCCGCCTGCTGCGAGCGTTCCTCACGATCTACCTGGTCTCGACGTTCATCTTCTTTCTCGTCCGGCTCCTGCCTGGCAACCCGGTGCAGGTCTACATCAACCAGCAGATGACCCAATACGGATATTCATATGAAGAGGCGAGCAACCAGGCGCGCTCGCTCTACTCGATCGATGTCGACCAGCCGGCCCTGTTGCAATACCTGGATTACCTCAGGAACCTCGCCCAGGGCAATCTCGGGATGTCGCTCAGCTCGCCGGGCACGTCCGTCGCCGAGATCATCCAGTCCCGCATCTGGTGGACGATCTTCAGCGTCGGCACCGCCCTTCTGATCTCGTTCATCGTCGGCTGCCTGCTGGGGATGCTGATGGCCTACAAGCGCAACTCCCCGCTCGATGGCGCGCTCTCGGCCTTGAGCTCGATTACTCATTCGGTCCCTAATTACTTGCTGGCGATCATGATCATTCTCTTCTTCGGGGTCCGGCTCGGCTGGGTGCCGTTCACCGACATGCGCGGCGCGATCTCCAGCGGCCAGAAAGTCGAGTTCAGCTTTGCCTTTATAAAGGACATCTTCTATCACGCCTTTCTTCCGATCAGCGTCTATGTCCTGACCACGATCGGCGGCTGGATGCTGCTGATGAAGAGCAGCACGATCTCGGCGCTGGAGGAGGACTACGTGACGGCGGCCCGGGCCCGGGGCGTGCCCGAATGGCGGGTACTCTTCTTCTACGTGGGCCGCAACGCGATCCTCCCACTCTTCACCCAGCTTACGATCGCGATCGGCTTTGTCGTCGGCGGCTCGCTTCTGGTCGAGCCGATCTTTACCTACGAAGGCATTGGGCAGCGCCTCTTCGTCGCGATCCAGAAGCGCGACTACCCACTCCTGCAGGGCATCCTCCTGATCGTCACGATCTCGGTCGTGCTCGCCAACCTCGCCGCCGATCTCCTCTACAGCCGGCTCGATCCGCGCATCCGCTCCGGGAGGACGTAGCCATGGTCCAGACCGCCCTCGATCCCAGCGCGCTGCCCGCCGCCGCCGATCCCGCCGTGGCCACCGAGGTCAGGCGTCGCGGCCTCATCCGGACCTTCATCGAGCACAACAGGTCTGGCACGCTCGGTTTCATCATGTTCTTCGCGATCCTGCTCCTGGCGTTCATCGGACCCTTCTTCATGCCCGGCGACAACAAGGGTGACTACCTGAACGTCTACGCGCCCCCGTCGGCGGACAATATCCTTGGCACCGACTACCAGGGCAAGGACATCTGGTTCCAGATCGTTCACGGCGGACGGAGCCTGCTGCTCGTCGCGGCCGGGGCGGCGATCCTGTCGACGGCGATCTCGGTCGTCTTCGGCGCGCTGTCCGCCCTGCTTGGTGGGCGGTTCGACTCGTTCGTGCTGACGATCACCGATGTCGTGTTGACGGTTCCAGGCATCATCCTGCTCGGGGTGCTGGCGGTGTTCGTCAAGCTCAACAGCCCCTTCCTGCTCATCCTGATCCTGGGTCTGACTGGCTGGCCGACGCTGCTGCTGGCGGTCCGCTCCCAGGTGCTTTCATTGAAGGAGCGGGAGTACATCGAGGCGGCGCGAATGCTCGACCTCGGGCTGCCGCGAATCCTGTTCCGGGAAGTGCTCCCCAACATGATGAGCTACATCGTGATCAACTTCGTGCTCGGCATGACCGGCGCGATCTACGGGCAGGTCATCCTCTATTTCCTCGGCCTCGTCTCGCTGACCGGCAACAACTGGGGGCTGATGATCCAGCAGGCCTACGTCCAGGGCGCGCATTTCTTCCGGGACAGCTTTCTCTACATCTTCGCGCCGATTTGCGTGATTACCATCCTCCAGCTCTCGCTGGTCCTGATCTCCCGCTCGCTCGAAGACGTCTTCAACCCGCGCCTGCGCGAGAGTTGAGCTTCGGGTAAGCCAATCGCATGCAGGAGGTGTACGCAATGGGGAAGCTGCCGCGAGAGATTCCTTTTCTCGTCATGCTGACGCGAAGCGAAGCATTCCAGCAGCCGCGTCGCGCGCGAAGCGCATGTCGGCGCAGCCGACCCAACTGCCCGAATGATTCGTATTACGTCCGCTGTGCGGACCGGCTTCGCCGGGGGATCCTTCGGTCGCTACGCTTCCTCTGGATGACGGCGGACGGGCACTATTGCCGCAAACCGCTCTAATGATTACAAACCTGACGGGACGGAGGGTGGCATGACGGACGGCCAGATTCACCACCAGAATGGCCACTCGGAAGAGCGGATCGCCCGCGACGCGATGCGCGGGACGGCTCAATCGAGCGCCCCGACGATCCTCTCGGTCGAGGATCTCTGGGTCGAATACAAGACGCCATCGGGCTGGATGGCGGCCGTCCGCGGCGTCTCGCTCGACATCCGGCGCGGCGAGGCGGTCGCCCTGATCGGCGAGAGCGGCTCCGGCAAATCGACGCTCGGGTTCGCCCTGCTGCGGATGCTCGTCCGCACCGCGCGGGTCGCGAAGGGCAAGGCGACCTACCGCGACCGCAACGGCAAGCTGCTGGACCTCTTCGCGATGAAGAACAACGACTTCCGCAAGTTCCGCTGGCGCGAATGCGCGATGGTGTTCCAGGCCGCCCAGAACTCGCTGAACCCGTTCATGCACGTCAGCGACACCTTCCACGAGACCGCCAAGGCCCACGGCATGTCCAACAAGCGGGAAGTCCGGGACCGCACTCACGAGCTGCTCAAGATGGTCCAGCTCGATGCCGACCGCGTCTACAACGCCTATCCCTTCGAGCTCTCGGGGGGCATGCGCCAGCGCGTCTCGATCGCGCTCTCGCTGCTGCTCGAGCCGCAGCTCCTGATCCTTGATGAGCCGACCACCGCGCTCGACATCCTGACCCAGCGGGCGATCATCGATGTCGTCAAGAACCTGCGCGATCAGCTCGATTTTACGATGATCTTCATCTCGCACGACCTCTCGCTGGCCGCCGAGCTGGCCGACCGCGTCGCCACGATGTACGCCGGGGAGCTGGTCGAGTACGGCCCGGTGCGGGATGTCTTCTACACGCCGAAGCATCCGTACTCGGTCGGCCTGCTGAACGCCGTGCCGCCGATCATGGGGGACGAGTTCACCCCGCTGACGGCGATCCCCGGCTCGACGCCGAACCTGCTGCGGCTGCCGACCGGCTGCCCGTTCCACCCCCGCTGCCCGTACCACACCGAGATCTGCGTTCGCGAGGATCCCCCATTGATCGACCTCGGCGGCACCCATTTCGCGGCCTGCCATCATCACGACAAGGTCTCGAAGGATCAGGCGGTCTGGCAGACGCTCGATACCGCGGATGTCGCGGGGTCGTAGGTTCCGGATGAACGGTTGGAGGATGCTAGGCGGTCGTTTGGCAATCCGGCACGGGCGGACCCGTTCGGCTTCGCTCGGGGCAGGCTGCCGAATCGACCATGCGAGATAAGGAGAACGTCCCGTGCGGTCGATTCTGGTCCGCCCCTACGATTCCCGGTCGTCGTGCCGCCATGGCGACCATTCACTCAAACCTCCCATCGTGCGGTCGCCCATCATGGACGACGGACCTCTCGAATACAAAGGACATGAGGCATGACCGACTCAGCCGGACCAGTGATGGAGCTCGCCAATCTCGTCCGCCAGTTCGATACCCGGCGCGGCACGATCACCGCCGTCGACAACGTCTCGCTCGCGCTGAACAAGGGCGATATCCTCTGCCTCGTCGGCGAGAGCGGCAGCGGCAAGACGACCGTCGCCCGGATGGCCGCCGGGTTGCTCAAGCCCACCTCCGGGAACGTCCGGTTCGAGGGCAACGACATCAACGCGATGTCGAAGGCGCAGTTCAAGGAGTACCGCACGTCGGTCCAGATCGTGCACCAGGATCCGTACGCCTCCCTGAACCCGGTCCACACCGTCGGCGACACGCTCCGCGCGCCCCTCCTGCACCACAAGCTCGTCAAGGGCCAGCGCGACGCCACAAGGCGGGCGGGCGAGCTGCTGGAGTTGGTAGACCTGCGCCCGGTCGAGAACTTCATCGACAAGTTCCCGCATCAGCTCTCGGGCGGGCAGCGCCAGCGCGTCTCGATCGCGCGCGCGATGGCGCTCAACCCGCGCGTCATCATCGCCGACGAAGCGGTCTCGATGGTTGATGTCTCGATCCGGGTCAGCCTCCTCAACACCCTGCTCAAGCTGCGCAACGAGCTGGGAGTCACCTTTCTCTTCATCACCCATGACCTGGCGGTCGTGAAGTATTTCGCCTGGGAAGGCCGCGTCGGCGTGATGTACGTCGGCAAGATGATCGAATACGGGCGGACGCCGCAGCTGATCGCGCGCTCGATGCACCCGTACACGCGGGCGCTGGCGGCGGCAATCCCCGAGGCCGATCCCGATCTCACCCGCTCGAAGGAGAAGCTCCAGTTGCGGAGCCTCGACATCCCGAACCTGGCGAACCTGCCGGGCGGGTGTGTCTTCCACCCGCGCTGCCCCTACTGGCGGCAGGGCCTGTGCGACGCGAAGATGCCGCCGCTGGTGGACATCGGCGGGGAACGGGCGGTCGCCTGCCACCTCGTCGTCGAGGACATCCAGGCGGGCGGAACCGGGCGCGACCTCGTCGTCGCCACGGCCATCCCCACGACCACCGCCGCCGATTGATGCGCGGTGCCGATCCGGTGCACGCGACGCCGGGTAGGGGCGGACCCCGGCTGCACATGCGACGCCGCGCCGTTCCGTAGGGGAGAACCCGGTCCATGCGACGCCGCGTGGTTCCGTAGGGGAGGCCACGGGGGCCTCCCCTACGGAATGAGGAACGGGACGCGTTCGTCGGGGGGATTCACATGGTCGTGTCCGATCGTGTCGACCAGCATTCGTACCCGCCCGGCATCCCCGCGATGTCACCGGCACCCCGCCAACTTCACGGCGGCGGTGGTATGCTTCCCTCGTTCGATCGACCAGTGGACCTGCCCCGAAACCTTGCGTTTCTGGGCAAACAGACCAAATCCCGACGCGGGCTTCACAGCTCGCCAACGTCGGATCGGGACGCCGGGGCTATCAGGGCGGTAGCCTCTGGATTCTTCTACGCCGGCATGGTCAAATGCAGCAACGCCATCCTTCCCAGGCACCCGCGGACGCGGGGTTATCAGGGATGAAAGGGCGGCTGTTGTCGAACGTGCCACAGGAGGAACACATGTCGCGGGATTCCGGAGATCACACGTCCGTCGTCACCCACACCCTCGAGAAGCCGCTCTCGCGCCGTCGCCTGATGGGTACCGCGGCGGGCACCGCCGCCGGAGCGCTGCTGGCGGGCGGTGCGGCCGCGAACGCGTTGGCCGGCACCGCACCCGGCGCTGGCGGACGCGTCGTCCGCAACCAGGATGGCGGAACGGAGTTCCACTCTGCCTGGCCGTATCTGGACCTCGGCTCGGGTGGCCACTTCAACACCTTCGTCACTGATGGCATCATGAATCCGCCCAACATCTACGGCGACCTGATCTACGAACCACTCGGTCTGTATTACTGGGCCTCCGGCGAATGGATGCCGCTGCTCGCGACCGAGTGGGCCTTCATCCAGACGGGCGCGACGCCCGCCGGCGGCACGCCCGGTGCGTCCCCCGTTGCCGATGTCGCGACGCCGATCGCGTCCCCAGAAGCTTCGCCGGTCGCCTCTCCCGTCGCCGGCGGGATCGATCCCAACGCCGATACCTTCCAGGTCACGCTCCGCGAAGGGGTGATCTGGAGCGACGATGCGCCGTTCACCGCCAGGGATGTCGTCGACACCTTCTGGATCCTCCGGATCATGTCCAACTCGGTCTGGAAGTACATCGATGATGTCCAGGCGATCGACGACTACACCGTCCAGATGCACATGTCGTTGCCATCGACCGTTGTCGAACGGTACGTAATCCGTTCGAGCCCGCGCCCGTCCTCGATCTATGGCGAGTGGGCCCAGCGCGCCCGTGATGTCTTCGGCGCCGGGTTGACGATCGAGGATCCCGAAGGCGCCCAGCTCCTCGAGGAGTTCAATGCCTTCCGCCCGGAGAACGTCCCGGCCAGCGGTCCGTACATGATCGACGCGGCCACGATCTCCAACGCCCAGTTCGACATGGTCAAGAACCCCAAGGCCTGGAACGCCGACAAGGCGCTCTTCGACAAGATCGTCAACTTCAACGGCGAGACGGACACGATCACCGCCGTTGTCCTCAACAAGGACATCGACTACGCGACGCAAGGCTTCGCGGTCGGCTCCGAACGGGAGATGATCGCCCAGGGCATCCGCATCCTGCGGCCGCCCGTCTACTCCGGCCCGGCGCTGCTGATGAACTACGCCACCCTAGAAGCCGCGTTCGGCGACAAGCGCGTCCGCCAGGGCCTCGCCCACGCGATCGACCGCACCCGCAACGGTGTCATCTCGCTGGCCGAGTCCGGGATCGGCGTGCAATACATGACCGGCATGAGCGACAACCTTGTCCCGGAGTGGGTCGTCGAGGGCGATGTCGGCTCCTTCAATCAATACCCGCTCGACCTCGCCGGCGCCGAGGCGCTCCTGACCGAGGCCGGCTGGACGAAGAGCGGCGATGCCTGGATGACGCCCGACGGCCAGCCCGCCCGGTTCGAGCTGACCTTCCCGTCCGAGTTCGCCGACTGGTCGGCTGCCGGCGTCGATCTCGCCGCCCAGCTGGCCGACTTCGGGATCGCGGTCGAGGCGAGGGCGATCACCTTCACCCAGCAGCCGATCGACGTCGACGAGGGCAACTTCCAGCTCGCGATCCGCGGCTGGGGCAGCTCGACCGATCCCCACCCGCACTTCTCGTACACGACCGCGTTCTTCACGCATAACACGCTGGCCGTCAACAACGGCGGCGAGGGCATCGCCTTCCCGCTCGTCCAGACAACCGACGCCACCGGTGAGGTCGATCTCGACGCGCTGACTGTGCAGGCCGCCGAGGGGCTCGACGAGGCCGCACAGAAGGCGGACGTCACGACGATCGCGCTGGCCTTCAACGAGCTGCTGCCGAAGATTCCGCTGTTCGAGCGCTACGGCAACAACGCCGCGCTCGAGGGCGTCCGCGTCGTCGCCTGGCCGGCCGATGACGATCCGATCCTTCAGAACAGCCCGTACGCCGACGGCATCGTCACGATGTTGATGTTCGAGGGCAAGCTGGAGCCGATCCCGCAATAGGCTCCGTAGGCTCTGCTATTACGGAACCAGTTACCGCATGCGTTGTGCACGGCATGTGGCGAGCGACCGCCGGACCCAAACATGGGTCCGGCGGTCGCGTTCCCGCCCAGCCCACCGGGCGGACACCCCGCGCGCGGTCCTCATGCGCCCATCGCCCATCATCCTGCGCGCTCCACTCCCCGTCATCCAGAGGGAGCGCAGCGACCGAAGGATCGCCCGGCGAAGCCGGTCCGCGACGCGGCCGTAAGGGGTGTGAAGCAAGCGGCCCCGCCAGCTCCGCCGCCATTCGTGCCCCGTTGCCCGTCATCCCGCACGCTCCGCCCGTCATCCCAGCAGCAGCGTCGCGCACCCGCGCGTCAGCCATTCGGGGGCCGCTTCCCTGCGAGGCGCGTGTTCAGGGATTCTTCGACTTCGCTCAGAATGACGGTGAAGGAGGGGTCAACATGACGGTGGGGGGGAGGCTCAGGATTCCGTCGGGTCATTCGGAACGACGCGGTAGGCGCAGACGTGGGCGCCGTTGATCCGGTGCGCGATCCGCGTCACCTCGGCGTCGGGAAGCGTGCGCTGGAGGAAATCGAGCTCGCTGCTGCACGCGTGGCTATACCGCAGGGCGACCGAGAGCACCGCGCAGTTGTGCTCGGTGATCGTGAACGTGCCGTCGGCCTCCTCCGTGAAATCGGCCAGATAGCCGTCCTCATCGAGAATCGTCGCGACGATCGCGACCCGCTTCCCAAACGAGTGACCGGCGGTCCGCTCCAGCGCGCCCTCCAGCCGGCGCTGCCCGCGGCGGGCGAAGATCCGCGCCACGAGCTCCGGATCCTCGTCCTCGACGTAGGCCAGCAGCTCGTTGGTCAGCGCCCCATAATGCCGGGGGAAGAGCGCGTCACCGGACGCCGTCAGGGCGTAGGTGTGGCGCGGTCGCCCAGGCCCCCGGCGTTCGCGCCGATGCGTGATCAGGCCGTCCCGCTCCAGCGCCGTCAGGTGCTGCCGGGCGCCGCTGAGGGTGATCCCGGCCAGCTCCGCGAGGCGCCCGGTATCGGCGGCGCTGTCCCGCTTCAGACCCTCGAGAAGCACGCGACGGGTCTCCGGAAACGCCGCGAGCGCGATCTCCTGCCCCGACCGCTCGACTCGCTCTGTCCCGCGAATCTCGGCCACGCTCGCAATGGCGGCCGCCGGTTGAATCGGGAGGTCGTCGCCCGCGTCGGGCCGGTGTGGTGGGGCAGGCGGATTGGTCATCGACATCATCGAACCTCTCGTCTGAGCCCTCCATCCTCGGGTGGGATCGCGCACAATGGAACTGTCATGCGCTCAGTATAGGGACCCCACGGCTCATATCACAATAAAAATAGCGAATGCTTGCTTTATTTGGAGGCCTCTGCTATCGTGCGTCTCATCAAGACAACGAATCGATCACCGCGTGAGAGAGGTCGGGCATGTTCATGGTTCAACCGGGCGTCGACCCACAACGGATGGTGGCCGCGCGGGTCGCGACGGCGCATCGGGAAGCGGAACACCGGGATCGCCTCCGGATCGCGAAGGCCGCCCGCTGCGCGACACGGGGATGTCACCCGGTCCTGGAGACGGTGAGCACGACGATCGTCGCGATCGGCGGCTGGCTGAACCGCCGCGCCGCGCCACCGGAGCGATGGGTCCGGATCAGTGGCTCACCACGGACGACCCAGCTGGCATGAGTGTGCTTGCGACGCCATCGCGCGGGTCGAGTCCGACGGCTGGGGAGGCCATGCCAGGCGCCGTCGCCGGAGTGCTCCACGGCACGGCGGAATCGGGTAGCGGCGCGTTCGATGTCGATCCGCGCGACGGCCTGGAGCGGACCGGTGCGCTCGGCGCGCTGAAGAACCCGAACTTTGCCCGCTACTGGTCGACCCTCTGCCTCTCGATGACGGGGTCGTGGGTCAGGATCACGGCGATGGGGGTGCTCGTCTACGATCTCACCGGCGACCCTTTCAAGCTCGGGCTGATCGGCTTCGCCCAGGCCGCGCCGGAGCTTTTCATGGGGCCGCTCGCCGGCGCCTACCTCGATCGGGTCGATCGCCGCAAGGTGCTGGTCGCGGTGCAGGCGATCGCGATCTCGATGATGATCCTCGTCACGACCCTGATCGTGACCAATACGATCGCCTTCTGGCACCTCCTGATCGTCGCGCTCGTGATCGGGACGATCACCGGGTTCGACTGGCCAGCCCGGATGGCGCTCTCGCCCACGCTCGTCGACCGCTCCCAGCTCCAGAGCGCGGTCGCTCTCAGCGCCGCCGCCTTCAACGGCTCCCGCGTGATTGGGCCGACGATCGCCGGGTGGGTGATCGGCGGATTCGGGCTCGCGGCCTGTTTCGCCTTCACCGGGTTGGCCGCCGTGCCCTTCATGCTGATCCTGATGACCCTCACGATCGTGCGCCCGGCTCCGGCTCATGGCACAGCGGATGAGAGCCCGTTCCGCTCCCTGATCGAGGGATACAAGTACATCTGGCGGACCCCGGCGATCCGCGGTCTCCTCTCGGTCGACATCGTCCCGATCGCGCTCGGGATGAGCTACGCGACGATGGCCCCCGCGATCGCCAAGGATGTTCTCCGCCTGCCGGACGGCGGCCTCGGCTGGCTGCTGGGGGCGGCTGGAGTCGGCGCCCTGACCGGCACGTTGCTGGTCGCGGTGTTGCACGGGATCCAGCACCGTGGCCGGATCGTCGTCCTCTCGATCGCCGCCTTCGGGATCGTCCTGATCGTGTTCGGGCTCTCCGGCAGCGCCTGGCTTTCGTTCCCGGCGATCGCCGTGCTCGGGCTCGTCTTCGCTGGGTACTCGACGCTCAACGACACCCTCGTTCAGACGAACATCGACGAAGGCTACCGGGGCCGCGTCGTCGCCGTCCAAACCATGCTCTGGGGGCTGACCCCGATCGGCGGATTGCTGGCGGGCTATCTGGCCTCGCGCTTCAACGTGCAGTGGGCGGTCGCAATCAACGGGATGCTGGTCCTCGCGTACGTGCCATACCTTTGGTTCCGAACCCCGGTCAGGACCATCCCATGACCGAGGTCCAGGCGGGACGCGAGGGGCTCGCCGCGATTCGCTATCGGCCCCGCTCCTGACGGACAATGGTTCACGCGGCGGCGCCAGAGCGCTTTGCGGGAAGGCTGTCATTCCAGCAGCCGCGTCCCCGGCGCAAGCGCAACGCGCCCGTAGGGGACGGCCCTGTCAGCGGCATCGGTGCCGTCCCGTGTGCTGCTCGCGATCCGTCCCACGCATGCATGATCCCACCAGTACCGCCGCGAAAGGCACCACCCGGATGACCGCACCACCCGACAGTAAGATCGAGCAGGCCGCCGCGCAGGCCGCCGCGCAGGCCGCCGCACGGCGCATCGATCTCTCCCGAAACGGCACGGTTGCGCCGGAGTCACCCGCTGGGCAAGCCGCCGCGCAGCGCATCGAGCAGCGCATCGAGCAGCGCACCGACCCGGCGCCGGAGGAGAACGAAAATCCGCACGACCGGCCGGTCCGCATCCTGGGGATCGGTGGGACCACCAGCGCCAGATCGTGGAGCCTGGTTCCGCTCGAAGCCGCGCTGGCCAAGGTCCGCGATCTGGGCGGCGAGACGACCCTGGCCACGGTCTACGACCTGAACCTGCCACTCTTCCATACCGAGTGGCGGCTGGAGGATTACCCGCCGACCCTGGCCTGGCTCCTCGACGAGGTGCGTCGGGCGGATGGCCTGATCCTCTGCTCCCCGACCTACCATGGGACGATCTCGGGCGCGATCAAGAACGTGATCGACACCCTGATCTTCCTGGGGTGGGATACCCCCCCGTATCTCGCTGGCAAGCCGGTCGGCCTGATGGCCTACGGCGGGATGACCTCGATGGGGGTGCTCCAGGCGCTCACCAACTGCGTGCGAGGGCTCAAGGGCATCTCGGTGCCGACCCACGTCGCGGTGCCGGAAGACGCGATCGACCGCGCCAATGTCGCGCTCAACAGCCAGAAGATCGAGCGCCGGCTCGACCTGATGGTGGCCGAGATCGTCTCGTTCGCAAGCCATCTGCGCGGCCGGCACGCCGTCCCCGCGATCACCGCGCCCTACCGTTCGCAGTCCGCAACCGGGACCGGGACTGGCTGAGCGATCAGCTCCACCAAAGGAACGACCACCTCATGGCGACACCAGCGCTTCTCGACCGCGATACCGATACCGATGCCCCCGTCCGGATTCTTGGGATCGGCGGCAGCACCCGCGCCGGCTCGATCACCGAGCGCGTGCTCAAGGCGGTGCTGGGGTTGGCCGCCGAGGCTGGCGCGCGGACGACCCTGGCCAGCATCCGCGAGCTCGATCTTCCCATGTACAACGACGATGTGCCGTCGCTTGAACAACCGGACGTCGTTCACACGCTGCTCGCCAATGTCCGCGCGGCGGACGGCTTCATCCTGGCCTCGCCGACGTACCACGGGACGATCTCCGGCGCCCTGAAGAACGCGCTCGATTTCCTCAATGTCGACAATCGGGTGCCGCGTACCTACTTCGATGGTCGCCCCGTCGCGCTCGTCGCCTTCGGCGGGCCGTCCGCCCTGAACGTCGTCAACGCGCTCGGCCACAGCGTGCGGGGCCTGCGCGGGATGCAGGTGCCGACGGTGGTGACCGCCGGCTGGAACGCCGTCGATGGGGAGACCGCGACGTTCACCGACGATGCGGCCCGTACCCGGGCCGACACGATGGTCGGCGAGCTGATCCGGCTCGCCAGGCTGCTCCGCGACGCCGAGGTCAACGCCAAAGTGTAGTTCTCGCGCGAACCGATCGGTGGCCGATCCGGTTCGTGGCCGGTGGCGGCTGTCGTGGATCGTCCAGGCTGAACTGTCATTCCGTAATGAAGTGAATGGGCCGCATCCGCCAACAGATGATCCCGAAGGGATCAAGCGGATGCGGTCCATCAAGCCCCGCGGGATTGCCTGTTTGGGATCTCTCGCCGCCGATCCGCGGGCATGTCCTGTAAGCGGCATCGGAGCGACGTCGAATGGATCGGCGAGACGCCCGCAAGGACAGGCATTCTGGTCCCGCGGGACCAGCAACGCAGCTGCGCGATGCGCTGCCGAGATTCCTCTGGTCGCCGCGCTTCCGACCGATGCAGCTGCTCGACACAGCTGTCGGAATGACAAATCAAGGCTGACACTCCAGTAGGTCGTATCTGACGCCGGTCGAACGCGACCGGTGCCGGTCAGGGATGCCGTATCCCTGAAAAGGGGGTGGTGCCTCGCACATCCTGTGTTGCAACCTGTCACTCAACGTGGTGATCACCCGAAGCGAGAGGAGCGACGACATGGCACGCACGCGGGAACAGACACCGGCCACCATGCACGACGATCGCCTTGTCCGGGTTGGCCTCCGGCACGAGCTGCCGCCCGTCACCGTCATCTCTGGCGGGCGTCACGGGATCGCGGTGTTCGCGCCCGACCCCTCCGGTGCCGTCTACGCGGTCGACAACCGTTGCCCCCACATGGGCTTCCCGCTGCACAAGGGCAGCGTCTGTGACGGGATCCTGACCTGCCACTGGCACCACGCCCGGTTCAATCTCGCCAGCGGCGGGACGTTTGACCCGTTTGCCGACGATGTCCAGACCTTCAACGTGCTGATCCGGGACGGGGTCGTCTACGTCGACCCCGCCGGCCGGCGGCCGGACCAGCTCGGCCATGCACGCGACCGCCTGCGGGATGGCCTGGAGGGGTCGATCCGGCTCGTTCTCGCGAAGAGCACGCTGTCGCTACTCGATGCCGGGGCTCCGGCGGCCGAGATCCTCGCGATCGGCGGCCGGTTCGGGGCGACCCGCCGGGCGGCGGGCTGGCGCTCCGGCCTGACGATCCTGACCGCGATGGGCAATATCGTCGACCGGCTCGACCGTGACGACCGGATGCTCGCGCTCTATCACGGCCTCGTCAATGTCGCACGCGATTGCGCCGGTCAGCCCCCGCGGCACCTCCTGGAGCCGCTGCCCACCGGGGAACTCTCGACCGCCCGGCTGACGGCCTGGTTCCGCCAGTTCATCGATGTCCGCGATAGCGACGGAGCGGAGCGGGTGCTGCTGACGGCGGTCCGAATCGGGCTTCCTTCCCGCGATCTGGCGACGATGCTGGCGAGTGCCGCGACCGATCACGCCGTCATCGACGGCGGGCACACGCTGGACTTCGTGAACAAGGCCCACGAGCTGCTCGACCTGATCGGCTGGGATCACGCCGCGACCATCCTGCCCAGCCTGATCCCGGTGCTCGCCCAGAGCACCCGGTCGGAAGAGCTCAACTCGTGGCGTCATCCGATCTCCCTGCCGGCTCTCGTCGAACCGGCCCTCGCCCGGCTCGACGAGCTGTTCGCGCGCGCGGGAAGCGACCCCGCCTGGCGGCCCGACGATGCGATGATCGAGACCCTGCTCGGGGACGATCCGGCGGCGAGCGTCGCGGCCCTGACGGGCGCGCTGGAAGCGGGCGCGCCGGTCACCGCCGTCAGCGCCGCGCTGACCTACGCCTCCGCGCTGCGGGTCGCGCGGTTCCATACCAGCAACGAGTTCAGCGACTGGATCACCGTGCTCCATACCTTCACGTACGCCAACGCGGTACACCGGCTCATGGGCCGGGCCGCCTCGCCGGATCTGCTCCGGGGCGTCTTTCACGGGGCCATGCAGCTCTATCTCGATCGCTTCCTGAACATCCCCGCCGCGCCGCTTCCGGAAACCCGGGCGCGCGACCTGGAGTCGCTCCCGGCCGAACCCGGCGCAATCCTCGACGCGCTGTCCGTCGCGCTCGATCGGGAGCAGCAGGTCGATCCGGCGAGCCGCCTGGCCTGGCGCTACCTCTCGCTGGGTCACGATCCGGCGCGGTTGATCGCCAGGCTCGGGCACCTCCTGCTGCGGGAGGATGGCGAGTTCCACTCCTACCAGATGCTGGAGGCCGGGATCGCCCTGCATGCCGAGTTGGGCGCGGACGAGCCGGAACGGGCGAACCGCGTGCTCGTCGCGGTCGCCCGCTACCTGGCCGCCCACGCCCCGACCAGCCGCGCGATGAACCAGACGGCGCGGACCGCACGCCGCCTGGCCCGTGGCGACCACCTCCACGTGGACATCGACGCGACCGACGCACTGGTTGGAGGAGAGACAGGGAGCACACGATGACGTGCCGAACACGGCCAACCGGTTTGCCTGAGCTATTTCTCGAGGTCGCGGATCTCGACGCGGCAACGCGCTTCTCCGGGGAGGCGATCGGCCTGGAGACCGTTCAGCGTCGGGATGGCGAGCGAAAGGCGGTGTGGCTCGGGATGGGCGATTCGACAGCGCTCGGCCTCTGGCCGGTCGAAACCGGTGGTGACAAGGCGAGCTGGTCTGGCTCGCCCGGCTGCTCCGAGATTCCGAGGTCAGGACCGGCGTGTAGGGCTCAACAAGCGGACATCGCCTGCGTCTCCGCGCCTTCGCGATCTTCGCTGGGTAGGTGAGCGGCATTGCCGCCGCCCGCCTTCAAAAACCGGACGTGAGCCTTTCGGCTCATCCGGCTCCTCAATGGTTTGGCTCTTGTGATGAGAACCTCGCGTTTTGTCGTGCAGGGATACTGGGCCGCGGGACGTTGTCGAAGAACTGCACTGGGCCGCGCCACCGGGCGTCATTCCATTGCACCTCCTCGAACTGCCCGTCTGTGTACCGGTTAATGACCTTCCGCCAGAAGGCCATGGCTCCGAGGTTCGCCGCCATTTGGCGGACTTCCCACCGGCCGCGGAAGCGGTCGAAGAGCATGCGCGCGGCGTGTTCACCCACGCCGCGTTTTCGGTACCGTCGCAGCACGAAGAAGTCTCCGACGTCCCAGATGCCGAGCTCTCCGGTCAGATGGCTGCAACCGTCAACGATGGCGAATCCCGCCAGTTTTCCGTTCGCACGGATGAGGAAGGGGTGTCGGTAATCTGTGGTCCAGCAGCCGTCAAGTCCGTAGTCCCCGAACCGTCCATCCTCTTGCAGGTTCCACTGTTTGAAGTCGGTGAAATCGTACAAATAGAACTGGATCAGGTTCGTAAGGACCGGTCGATCAGCTTCGGTTGCCGGCATGATTCGGATTTGCATGCCATCGTTTCCTGCACGGGCTTCGTCGTCTACCCTTGCGCGATCGTCCCTGACTATCTGCACTTCCGACCGACGCAGCTCCTGGGATGACGATCTCCTTGCGATCCAATCCGAACACGCATCTGGGGGCGTCCCGAGCGGGACACCCCTGATGCGTGCGATTGACCCGAATTCGGACGTGTCGAATCAGAACCCGGCGTCGGTCAACAGCTCGTCGAGCTCGCCGATGAGGGTATCGATGGTCTGGAGGTTCTCGACCAAGGCGTCGATCGCGGCCTCCTCTTCCGGGGAGTCGACCTCGGCGTCGCCGAGCGCGTCGAAGTTCTCGGCCGCCTCGCCAAGCTCGTCCGCCAGATCCTCGTAAGCGGTCTGGACGTCCGAAAACTCCGCTGGCGCGTCGAGCTCCGCCGCGACTCCTGAGGCGTCGGCCCAGAGCTCGACGATTTCCAGAATCTCGGCGACCTCGTCATTCGTGATCTCGTCGCCCTGGCCCAGGAGCTCGTTGAAACGGTCGAGCGAGTCGGTCAGCTCGTCGCTGGTGTCGCGGACGGTGGTCAGGTACTCCGCGGCCCCAGCGTCGACCTCAGGGGTCTCGGTGGGTTCTTCGGTCCCTTCCGTCCCGGCATCCTCGAGCAGGGTCGTGACGGCCTCGATCTGGGTCTCGACGCTTTCGAGCGTCTCGGTAAAGGTCTCTTCCGCCGTATCGGCCTCGGCGGAGCCTTCCTCCGCCTCGGTGAAGGCGATCCAGCTGTCGCCCATCTCCTCGACATCGGCCGCGAGGCGCTGGTACGCGTCGTCGATCTCCTCGAAGCCCTCGGGTGCCGTGATGCCATCGGCGACCACCGGGTACTCCGACCAATCCTCGGCGATCGCCACGGATTCTTCCGCCGCGTCCCGCTGCTCGGCGTTGGTCGCCGTGTCGTCCTCCGTCACCGCGACCAGATCGCTGAACTCGGCGATGCTGTCGGACAGCCCATCTACTTCGGCCCCGACCGTCGCGACGTAGTCCTCGCCCTCCTCGTCACTGGCGGTGGGCGTGGCGTCGACCGTTTCCCCGGCCGCCTCGTCGAGCAGGGTGGTCAGCTCCTCGATCTGAATACCGACCGTCTCGAAATTCTCGTTGAAGGCATCCTCGGCCTCGTCCTCTTCGGGACTGTTCCGGTCCGCCTCCCAGAAGAGCTGCCAGTTCTCGCCCATCTCGCCCACCTCGGCGGCGAGATCCTGATAAGCGTCGTCGATCTCCTCGAAGCCGTCGGGGGCGGTGATGTCGGCGGCGACATCCGGGTAGTCGACCCAACCCTCGGCGATCGCGTTGAACTCGTCGACGATGTCCGCGCGCTCGGCGCCCGGAGCGTCCCCGACACTCACGATCAGCTCGCTGAAGTCGTCGATGTTGGCGGCGAGACCATCGACCTCGTCCTGGACCGCCGCCAGGTATTCCTCGGATTCGGCGTCCGCGGTTGGCGTCTCGGTCTCATCCTCCGGGGTCTCGGTGGCCTCTTCGGTCGCTTCCTCGGTTTCCTCCGGAAGCTGGACATCCTCCGGGCGGACATCGTTGGCGGGCTCGTCGCAGGCGACGCCGTTGCCGTCCTCGTCAAGGGAATCGGCGAGATCGGGATCGTCATCGAGCGCATCTTGCGCTTCTTGCTCGGTGGTGAAATCGTCACAGGTCACGGTGCCCTGAGCCACCACGCCGGTGGCGGCGGACGGAGCCATGAGCCCGAGCATGAACAGCAGCGCGACGAGCAGGCGGAACGGGACGAAACTGGTCTTCATCGAGCGATCCTCAGTTCCTAGGCGACAGGTTTCCCAGCGGAAAGGACTCGTGCCTGACGCACGTTCATTCGCCCGTTCAACGGTGTCGTCCCGCCGCTGGGCCGACGGTTGGCGGACCCTGGTGACATGACATGGCTGACCGGCCCATTTGTCGCAGTGTAGCACCGTGAACCACAGACCCGTACCATCACAACGCGCCAGGAGTCGACGCGGTTCCCGACACCATCCCGCACGTGCATGATGACAAGGGGTTGGCCATCGTCACCTACCGGGCGGGGGCGGGCTCGCGGACAGCGACCTTCGTGATCCACTCCCCGTAGCGGCCGGATCGCCCCCGGAAGGCATCGAACAGCTCGGCCCGAATCTTCCCGGCGACCGGCGGCGGCGTGCCCGCGCCGATCGTGCGACCGTCGATCGTCTCGATCCAGGCGATCTGGGCCCCGGTCCCGCAGAAGAACGCCTCGTCGGCAAGGTAGAGTTCCGAGCGGTCGATCGCGCGCTGCTCGGCCGGGATCCCGAGATCCGAAGCCACCGTGAGGACCGAGCGACGTGTGATCCCCTCCAGGATGTCGCCCGTGACCGGTGGCGTGATCAGCACGCCGTCACGGACGATGAAGAGATTGCAGGCGCTGCCCTCGGCGACCTTGCCCGCCTCGTTGAGCATGATCGCGTCGTCGGCGCCGTGCTCCTCGGCCTCGTCCTTGGCGAACGCGGAATTGATGTAGGAGCCGGTCAGCTTGCCCCGGCTCGGAATCGCGTTGTCGGACACCCGCGTCCACGACGACACGATCACCTTCTGGCCCCGCGTCGTATCGAGATAGTCCCCCATCGGCAGCATGAACACCGCCAGCTCGTCGTCGAGCCCGAGCAGCCGGGGAGTGAGCTGCACCGACGCCTTGTAGATGAGCGGGCGGAAATAGACATCGCCCGCCGGCGCGTTCCGCCGCGTCAGCTCGATCATCGTCTCGGCGACCGTGTCAACGGTGTGCGGCAGGCTCATTCGCAGGAGCTTTGCCGAGCGCAGGAGTCGCGCCGCATGATCGCGGAGGCGGAAGATGTTGATTGTTTCGCCGTCGTCGTCGAGGTAGCCCCGGATTCCCGCGAAGGCGCCCGTTCCATAATGGAGGGCGTGGGTGCCGATGCTGATGTTGGCCTCGGAAAAGGGCACGATCTGGCCCTTGAAGTAGGCGAATTCGAGGGTCGTGTCGAAGACCATGAGGCGGCGGCTCCTGCATTCGTGGGGCGGGTAGGATGGAGTCACGATCAGGCCCGATTCGAGGCCCGTTCGACGGCAGTATCGCATAGCCCATCGCCCGCCTGGCCGCCTGGCCGCCTCGGGCGTCCGAACCGTGCGGCCTCTCGGCACCGTCCTCTATTCCCTGTCATCCCAACAGCTGTGCCGGAGGGAGCGAAGCGACGAGGGATTCCCCGGCGCGGCAGCGACGGAACCCCCTACCGGATGGCGTTCGCCCGGTGGGTAATGCACCGGACGGACACTCTCCACCCGGCATTCGATGGTGGTCGAACGCACCGGGGTACCGCCCCTCCCAAGTGGTGAGGGAGACGGGTTCACTCATTCCCCGTAACGCACCGCGTTGTAGTACGCCAGCGTATCGTTCCGGATGTAGACGTTGACCCGGTACCGCGTCACCCCGGCCGGCATCTCCCGGAACATCAGCAGCCGGAACAGCCGCTGCTGACCGGCAGGATCGGCGAGCTGGGCCGAGCTGTTCCAGACCGAATCGATGATCGCGCCCGGGCCGTGCGGGGAGCGCTCGGATCCCCAGGCGGAAAGCCCTGGCGCCAGCTCCGGCGCGATCGCGAACCGGCGATAGATTTCGGCCTCCGGCTCATGCCAGCGGAACGTGTACTGCTGGATCGTGTAGCCCTCGATCTCGGGCGGCATCGAACAATCCTTGTCCCATGCCTTCGGCACCCCGATGACCACCGGTGGCGGGTTCTGGTCGGTGGCGGCGACCGTCGCCTGCAGACGACGGTTCGGCAGGTCGCGCAGGTTCCAGTTCAGCGGCCAGGCCGTACAGTTGTCATAGATAACTGGCATGCTGGCGTCGCCGTATATCAGTTGCGACATCTCGTTGAGGTCATTGGAGAGCTGCGTCACATCGGAGCCGACGGTGTTGTAGATGAGGGTGTCGTTGGCGCCATCGCCATTGAAGTACGTCATCCAGAACCCGGCATGGACCTGGAACAGGGTCATCACCGCCAGCGCCCCGATCAGCGTGCCGTAGGCCGCCCGGCGCGCGCCCATCCTCAGCACAGCGAACCCGATCAGGGTCAGCGCCGCGAGCGGCGGCAGCGCCAGCATCCACCAGTCGTCCAGCGTCGTCCGCGGGATCGTCCGCTCCCACAGATTCTCGGACAGTTGGTTCCAGCGGCCGTAGGTCATGCGCGAGGAGAGGAAGAAGCCCGACCCCGCGATCGCGACGAGCGCCGCCGCGAGGGCCAGCGTGGGCCGCATCCTCCCGGCGCCCGCCGCCGCGTCGCGTGACCTGAGCCAGGCGCTGGCACCCTCGACGACCGTGTTCACCACCAGGCCGCCGAGCAGGAACGCGGGCAGCGTGATATGCGTGATCAGCCAGGGCATCTTCTCGCCCGCCCACGAGAGCACGAGGAACATGAAGACCAGCCACGAGCCGAGGAACACCGGGAACAGCGGATCGCGCGCCGCGGCGCGTGACGCTTCGTTGCCGAGCACGTGCCGGACCAGCAGCACGCCCGTCAGGATCAGCCCGGCGACGCCGAGGAAGATCGCCAGCCACTCGTATTGCAGCCCTTCGGTGATGAAATAGAACCACGGCTGATTACCACGCCGCTCGCCCTGCTGCCCGAGCCAGTAGAGCAGCGTGCCGTTCGTCGCGAAGGTGGATGACTGGAACCCGCGGGGATTGGTGAAGAATGTCGTGAACAGGCCGAAGAAGATGCCCAGCATCACGACCGCGCCGATCGCCAGGCCCTCCGGATCGCGCAGGGCGTGGAGCACCCCGTAGGAGACGGATCCCGGCCGCGCGTTTCCGAACAGCGCCTCCAGGGCACCGCCGCCACCCTCGGTGGCCCGCATCCGGGCCTGGCGTCGCAACGTCAATCCACAGGCCAGGACGAACCCGACTCCCAACAGCAGCACGCTGATAATGAGGGGATTCTGGATCAGCTCGCTGTAGAAGTGCCGCGTTTTCTCAGGGGACGGTGACTTCCATGGGATCGCCGGCAGTGAAGCCCAGTCCAAGACCCGCCGCGCCAGCAGGATCAGCATCGCCGCCCCGGCCGCCACGAGGTGGATCGGGATCAGCGGTCGCAACCGCGTCGCCAGCAGCCCCCCCCACAGCACGGCCACGAAGACGAGCAGGATCGCGAAGATGATCTCGTGATTCGCGAGCAGGATCGCCACGGTCGCGAAGGCGACGATCATCCAGCGCCGCCGCGGCTGGTGCAGGTAGTGGAAGATCGCGATACACAGGATCACGCTGCCCAGCGAGGTGTAGGGATCGTGCCGGATGAACCGCGTGTAATAGAGGAAGGCAGGGGAGATGAACAGCATGAACCCGGCCGCCAGCGCCCCCCACCGTCCGAGGAACTCGCGCCCCCGCAGCATCCACGGCGCGGCCACGAGCAGGACTCCGACCAGCGCTGGCAGCATCCGCGACGTGTAGTTGGACTCGCCGAACAGGAAGTAGACCAGTGCGTTCGACGCGAACAGGAACGGCCCGTGCATCAGGGGATTGTGCTCGTAGGGGATCTCGCCCGTCATGAACTTCCAGGAGTAGTAGACGTGCAGCGATTCGTCGTGATGCAGCGTCCGGTACCCGAGATCCCAGAATCGCGACACGGCGGCGGCGGCGATCAGGAGCATCCAAAGCAGGCCTTCGACCGAGACCGCGAACCGCCCGGTCCGGCCAGCCAGCGCCGCCGCCCGCGAGTCCGGCTGGCGGCGCGCCGGAGCGACCGGCCGCGGCGCCTGTGAGACGGTGGCATTGGTCCGTTCCGCCGTCGCCGGGAAGATTGCGGACGCGGGCGAAGCGACCGGAGCGGCCATCGCGGACGAAGAACGCGTTTGCGGACCGACGTGTTGGGTGCGGCGCCGGCGTTTCTGGGGCACGAATTCCTCCGGTGGCGTGCGCGTGATGGCGTCTGGCGGGCCGTCAGGAGTTTCGGGAAGCGGGAAGCGGGAACCACGACAGGACGAACGATGCAGACCCAAGCATACCCGAATCCACACCCGCTCCCGCATTCACCTTGCCTTGCCCGTCACGCTCCACTCCGCATCCGTAGCGGCGATCCTTGCAAGCCGCATCGGTGATCGCCTGGTGGCGGAGCGACTTGCCTTGCCCGTCGCGCTCCACTCCGCGTCCGTAGCGGCGATCCCTGTCATTCCGAGGGAGCGAAGCGACGAGGAACCCCTTGGCGAAAGAGCTCCGCGCTGTAGCCGGTTCTGAATCGGCGCGCAGCGCCCTCCATAGTCAGTAGTCAGCATTCAGCGGGCACAACTTCTGGAAACCGCGGTAGCCAGCCAAAAGGGAACGAGGGCGCCGCGATGGCACCCTCGTTCCCGCTCGCACATGGTCACCGCTCCAGCGAGCGGCGTGCGCTACCCGACGCGGATCGCGCCGTAGTAGTGCGACGAGTAGTAGTTGGAGTACAGGTCCGAGATGATGACGCCTGTGCTCTCGTTCGCCGCGTGAATGATCTGGCCGTCGCCGATGTAGACCCCGGTGTGGGAGATCCCGGGCCGGTAGGTTCCCGCGAAGTACACCAGGTCGCCGGGCTGCCAGTTGCCCCACTCGACCCACGTTCCGTGACTCAGCTGCCCGGCGGTGCCGTGGCCGATATCGACGCCGAGCGTGTTCTGGATCACGTACTGCGTGAATCCCGAGCAGTCGAACCCGCTTGGTGTGTTTCCCGCCCAGACGTACGAGTATCCCTGGAACTGCAGGGCGTAGTCGGCGATGTAGGAGCCGGTACCGTTCTGGTAGGTGGCGGACGATTCGGCCGCCGTGCCCTCGGGCGCGGCGATCGTGCCACCCACGGTCATGGTCAGCAGGCTGACCGCGCAGAGCAGCACGGAGAGGCTTCGGACGACGGATCGCCCGGCCAGCCGTGCGCGTGAGCTTCGACGCGTTGCCGTAACCGACTTGTCATGGACCGACGCATCAGTCCCGCGAGTCGCCACAGCCATCCCAACCGGCGATTGCACCATGGACATGAGAACCCTTCCCTCATTGTGAATCCGGACTTCCCCGCACCGCATTCGCGGCGTCGGAGCGCACGAGATTCGTGGTGTCCCGAGGAGCTCGGAACAGGCCGAACCTGTCTCCCTCCTTCTCGAATGGTGGTCGGCGATCCGGATATCCCAACCGCGCAAACACGTCACCGCGTTCCACACCTCCAGCCACGGTGGTAGGAAAACGGGGCGCAATGCCAGGCGCACGTCTGCCCTCTGGGGGGTGTCGCCCGCGGCGATTTTGCCCGGAGCGTACGTGCCACACTGACAATGGCAAGAGGGAGGCTACCACGGAATCCGCGCGCCGGACCACCTGATTGCCCGCTGCGTTCTCGGTTCGTCTACGCCCGCGACGGCCAATCCAGGTCTGAAACAGCGCCCTGGAGTCACCGATCGTGACCCCGTGCCCGTTCAGCAAGGCTGCGTCGTGTCGCCCGATTCGCGCGCCAGCGGGAACGTCACGGTGAACGTCGCCCCGGCGCCCGGCTCGCTCTGGACGTCGATCGTTCCGCCCTGGGCATCGACGAGCGAGGCGACGATCGCCAGGCCCAGCCCGGTCCCGCCCCGGCTCCGGGTTCGCGCCGGGTCGGCCCGCCAGAACCGCTCGAACAGCCGCTCGCGTTCCTCGGCGGTGATGCCTGGTCCGGTGTCCGCAACCGCGATCGAGGCGCTCGAGGGCGTCGTGCTCACCGAGACGCGGACCGCCGCGTGCGCCGGCGTGTGCGTGCGCACATTCGCGAGCAGATTGTCGACCACCTGACGCAGCCGGAGCGGATCGCCCACGACCACCGCCGATTCGGCAAATGTCGTTGCCAATGGTCGGTGCGGATCGACGACCCGGAAATCTTCCGTCGCGTCCCGCACCAGCGGGACGAGGTTGACCGGCGCGCGCTCGATCCCTTGGGATTGGTCCAGCCGGGCCAGCAGCAGCAGCTCATCGACGAGCCGGGCCATCCGCGCGCCTTCCGATTCGATCCGCCGCATCGCGTTGCTGACCGAGGCGTCATCGGGCAGCGCGCCCTGCCGGAACAGCTCGGCGTAGCCCCGCAGCGAGGTCAGTGGCGTCCGCAGCTCGTGCGCGGCGTCGGCTACGAACCGGCGCAGGCGTTGCTCGCTCTCGTTGCGCGCGGTGTCGGCCCGTTCGATCTGAATCAGCATCGCGTTGAGTGCCAAGCCAAGCCGCCCCAGTTCTGTCGCCGGGTCGGGGTCGGGAATCCGGCGAGAGAGATCGCCGCCCGCGATCGCCGCGGCGGTATCGACCATCCGGTCGACCGGGCGGAGCTCGTGCCGGATCAGGAACCAGCAGACCCCGGTCGCGGTGAGCAGCGCGATCGCGCTGGCGATCACGAACAACCGGATCAGCCGCCTGATCGCGGCGCTGACATCCCGCATCGACGCGGCCGTTACCCGGATTCGGCCATCGGGTTGGCGTTCCACCCGCACCCGGTAGGAAAACGTGCCATCTTCCGATCGCAGCGTGTGGATCTTGCCGATCAACGCGTTCAGCCGGACCGATGGTATGGGCGGAAGTCGCGGCGGCGAGAGCGGGTCATCGGCATAGCCGGCCAGCCAGCTCTCGCTGTCGACCTTCGTGCCGTCCGCCGTAAACAGGAGACTGGCAACATCCCGCTTGTCCGCTCCCTGTCCGTCGTCATCCGACGCCGCCGCGATGCCGCGGAACGGAGGACCGCCCTTGCCCCCCGGTCCCGATCGCACCCGCTCCTGGGCGATCTTGACCTGCATGTCGACTTGCTCGATGAGCTGCGCTCGGGTCGTGCGCACCACCCCGACGCCCAGCAGCAGCAACGTCACGGCCAGGACGCAGGCGATCGCGATCGCCAGCCGTGTGCGCATGCTCATGGCGGCATTCCGCCGCCATCGCGCGCGTGACGAGACCGGCGCATCACCCGGCCTCGTCGCCCTGGGTCGGCTTGGTGGACTGGGCCGACTGAATCGCGTACCCGAAGCCGCGTACAGTGCGGATCATCTGGGCATCGCGATCGCCGATCTTGCGCCGCAGGTAGCTGATGTAGGTCTCGACCGCCGAGGGATCGCCGACGAACTCGTAGTCCCAGACATGATCGAGAATCTGGTTCTTGGAGACCACCCGGTCCCGGTTCAGCAGCAGATAGCGCAGCAACCGGAACTCGGTTGGCGAGAGCATGATCTCGTCGGCGCCGCGCCAGACCCGGTACGAGTCGGTATCCAGCGCCAGGTTATCGCAGACGAGCCGGCTACGTTCGACCTCCCCGGTGCCCGAGCGCCGCAGGACGGCCTCGATTCGCAGCACCAGCTCTTCCAGGCTGAACGGCTTGGTGATGTAGTCATCCCCGCCGCCGGTGAACCCGGCCCGCAGATCGGTCGGATCGTCGCGGGCGGTGAGGTAGATCACCGGCACCTGATCGCCGTCGGCGCGCAGCTTCCGGCAGATTGTGAAGCCGTCGATATCCGGCAGGTTGACATCGAGCAGGAGCAGATCGAAGGTGCCGTTTCTCGCCTCGGCCAGCGCCTCCCGCCCCGACGCGCTGGCCGTGACCGCGAACCCGGTGAAGCGGAGCGCGGTCGAGACGAGCTCGCGAATCGGGTCCTCATCCTCGACGACGAGGATCGACCGCTCGCGGGTGTTGGAGTCGGTGGAGGATGGGGAAGGTCTGAATGCCATCTCTGCTCTCTGGTCCCGTTCCGTGGCGCCGTGCCGGTGTCAGGTGCCGGCGGCGGGCGTTCCCATCGGTTGATTGAAGCCCGGGATGTCGGCGAACGGCGTGATCGAGATTCGCGTCGGTTCGTCCTGCCACGGCAAGCGGCCCGCGTCACTGGCGAGGAGCATCCCATACCCCGCGATCACGAAGCCGAGGATCAGCACCCCGGCGAGCAGCATGCTGACGAACGGATGACGTCGTACGCGATTCATTCCGAGCCACCTCCCACCCGCTACGACGGGCGTCGCGCGGTTGTGCCCACGCGACGCCCGTCATTCTCCACCGCCGCCAGATCAGTCGTTCTTCCGCGCCGAGATGTCGACCTCGAGCCTGATCTCCTGATCGACCGACGCTACCGGCCCCACCACCGGCTCCACGATCTCGTAATCCGCCATCAGGAAGGTGGTGTTCGCCGTGCCGGTCAGCGTGTCGCCATCCAGCGTCACCTCCGCCTCCCAGGTCGCCGGCCGGGTCACGCCATGGAGCGTCAGGTCGCCGAGCAGTTGCATCGTCACCGTCTCGCCATCCGTCAGCGGGCCATCCAGCCCCTCGATGCTTGCCACCACGAACGTCGCCAGCGGGAAGGCCTCGGTCTGGAGCGTGTTCTGGTAGAGGTAGTTGTCGCGCCGAGCCTGGTCGCTCTGGAGCGTGCGCAGATCGACATCGAACCGGGAGCACAAGAGGGGAGTGCCATCTTCCCCGAGCAGGATCGTGCCGATCATCGCCTGGGTCTCGCCGACCGCCTCGGTCGTGCCGATCGAGACCAGCTCCTCCTGGGCACGGTAGCGGGCGGCCGATTCCTCGCTCACGATTGAATAGGACGATGGCGCCGTGGCAATTGCCGCCTCGGTGTCGCAGCTCGCCGCCGACGGCGTCCCCATAGGCGTGCCCGCGGGCGTCGCCGACGGTGTGCCGGTCGTTGCGGGCGTCGAGCTCTGGGCCGAGGCGGACGTCAGGACGGCGACGCCGATCGAAAGCGCCAGCAACACCATCGCGGAGAAACTGGCGAGAGAGATTCGAGCTCTGTTCATGGGTCGGAACCTTTCACCGCGTCTGTGGTTGCGTCTGTGTGGTGCGATGCACCACGTCGATCTATTGAAGGAAGCGCATCTTTGGTCCCGTGCTGGTTCTCCTTCTCGCTGGCCCATGCCCCGATAGGCGTGGGGCGTGGGCCAGCGTCCCTGTCACCGGCGTGATAGATCAACCTACGACGTACGATAGAGCCCCGGATTCAATGACTCCTTCACGCTTCCTGTGAATTGCCTGTGAATGTGCGGCCTCTTGGCGTCGCCTCGGAGCGATCGGGCATCGTCATCGCTCCTCCCAGGCGGTTCCCAGGCACGGACAGGAAGCACCTCAGAAAATGATGGAAGATGAATGGAGGGGTTGACGTTGACCGGAATTTTCCTTTCCCAACCTCACGACTGCCGGCTGTTCCTCGGAAAATGGCCGCCGACGAGGTCAGCCCTGGGCGCTGAGTAACGACAGGAAGGTGAACCCATGACACCGCGCGACGCTTCCGAGCGGTCGCCGTTCATACCCACATGAGGGTGCATGTCGGTCAGCTCTTGTTCGACGACGCAATTAGAGGCTGTTATGAACTTCAGAGCACGCTGAGGATGGGAAGCGCCTGCTTCCCCATGAGCATCATAAAGGCAAGCAGATGAAAGCCCTTCAGAACATCGGCCAACCGCTCCTGATCGCGGGCCAAC